>Ga0116107_1002240_pt1 | contig 10396 bp, 8 predicted proteins | sample June2015DPH_6_10_FD_88969 | JGI IMG/M metagenome (GOLD analysis project Ga0116107, IMG submission 88969) | Peatland microbial communities from SPRUCE experiment site at the Marcell Experimental Forest, Minnesota, USA - June2015DPH_6_100 | ecosystem: Environmental > Terrestrial > Soil > Wetlands >... | reverse complement strand
CAGCCATACGCCAGCAAAGCGGCGTAGGGCGGGCATCGGAGCGGCTATCTGCCAGCCATACGCCGCTTTGCTGGCGTATGGCTGGCATCGGAGCGTCTATTTGCCTTCAGTGGCGGAACCGATGTGCCCGCCGCCCACCAAAACATAAAAAGGGTGATTGCCCACCTGCCCGTCAAGGAAGTTTACGTGTTGTTGTTGCTCACGGGCCTGGCGGGGATCGGGCTGGAGGTGGTTTTGGTGCGTATCCTGGCCCAACTGTTTTTTGACACTGTTTACACGTTTGCCAATCTTCTGGCGGTTTACCTCCTCGGCACCGCCGCCGGCGCCTGGCTGTGTCAACGGCGCGCAAGGAATATCAGCGGTGAAAAAGACATTGCCAGGCTTTTGGCGTGGCTGATCGTTTCCATCGTTATTTCCACACTCATCCTTTCAGTTGCCTGGCCGATTTACGACTGGTTAAGGCCTGCGGGCTCCGGATTGGTTCGAAACCTTCTGGCCGAGGTGATACTTTCCCTGCTGGTTTTCCTGTCCCCCACCATGCTCATGGGCGTTCTGTTCAGCCGCCTTGTGGGAGAGCTTTCAGGACACTCCGTCGGCAAAGGTTATGCCTTGAATACGCTGGGGTCGGCCCTGGCGCCTTTTGTTTTTGGGTTGTTCGTCATTCATTTTTGGGGATACGCAGCGGCGCTTTGCAGCGTCGCGCTGGTTTTTCTACTTGCCTGGCTCTATGCGATGAAGCCGTTGCGATTTGAATACATTGGTCTCGCCACGGGAGTTTTTATTTTTCTGTTTTTTTTCTCCTCAAAATACCTGGAGACCTATCCCCTGCCTGAACGCCTAATTCTGGTGGACAAACGGGAAACACTATATGGCACCGTGAGGATATTGGAAGCAAAAGGTGTAACCGGAATATGGGGACAACCGCTGCGGCTGTTGATAATGCATAGAGGTTTCGCGCTGGGCGGAGGAGATGGATGGAACGAAATGCGCATGGGGCACATGTCCCTGCTGTTGCAGCCGAAGGCCGAACGCATGCTCTTTCTAGGGGTTGCCACCGGCACTTGTCTGGGCGCTGTGAAACAGTATCCCTTGAAACAAGTCGAGGCGGTGGAAATTGTCCCGCAAATCGTGGATATGATGCACTGGTTCCGCGATATCAATTTCGATGTCCAGAACGACCCACGGGTCCGCATGGTGAAAGCGGATGCCCGCAGATTTACCTCCGCTTCCCATGATAAATATGACCTGATTGTCGGCGACCTTTTTTTCCCTGGTTTTGATGGAGCGGGCAGCCTTTACTCGTTGGAACACTTTCGTGCCATGCGCGATCATCTGACCGAAGATGGATTGGTGGCCCAGTGGGTCCCGCTCTACCAATTCGACACCGACGTTCTGAAATCACTGGTCCGCACCTTCATTACTGTGTTTCCCGAATCGCACGCGTTTCTGGCCACCTACAATGCCAACTCACCCCTCCTGCTTTTAGCGGGCAAAAAAACGGGACATCCTTTGAAAATCGACATCGATTACCTGACGCGCAATCTTCAGCGCGATAAACCGGCCGGCCATGTCATATATGATGTGAGCGATTTCATGGGTGAGTATGTCACGGATGCAAAAGGATTGTCCGAATTTTCACGTTCGGGCGTGCTGAACACCGACCTCAATCCGTATATTCTCTTTCATGCACCGCGGGAAGCATACCTGAACAGGCAGGAATCCGATTACACAAGCTTGGAAGCGTTTTTAAAATTCAGGAGCCTGCCGGATTCATCGCTGGTTTATTTTCCTGATAAATCGCCTGCGGACAACGCGTATGCCTCCATTAAAAACACCTGGCTGGCGGCCGGAAAACTTATGGAGGCGAATCTGGAATCGGCAAAACAAGAGAATAAGCCACCCACCCCGGAAATCGTGCAGAAACTTGGAGAAGCGTACCAACTGGATCCCGATTTCGAGCCAGTCGGGTTTGAATTGGCCCAGATCGCCTTGGCGTCCCCTTCTTACCGGCAGATCATTCGAACCATGCTGAACGAAAGAGACCGGACGAGGCTGGATGAAGCAGAGTAAAAACCCGCAACCAGCGGGAATGCCCCCCGACTTCTTCCAGTGGAAGCATTTGTGCCTTATTTCAGCAGTTTTATCACGGCTTCGACTGCGGTATCAGCCTTGACGGGTTGTAGCGCGCCGCCGCGCGGTTTGATTTCCACCTCGCCCTTCGCCAGCGATTTCTCGCCTATGCCCACGCGAATCGGAAAGCCAACCAGGTCCGCGTCTTTGAATTTTACGCCGGGACGTTCATCGCGGTCATCCAGAATTACCTCCACGCCGCGCGCGGTCAGGTCCGCGTAAATTTTCTCCGCGAGTTTCATCACTGCGCTGTCCGGCGCCACGCCCAGCGGTGTGATGCAAACCTGATATGGCGCAACGCTCAACGGCCAGATAATGCCGTCCTTGTCGTTGCATTGCTCGATGACCGCTTGCAGGGTTCGTGTAATGCCAATGCCGTAGCAGCCCATGACGGCGGGTTTGCGCGTGCCAGCCTCGTCCAGAAAGGTTGCGCCCAGTTTCTCGCTGTATTTCGTGCCGAGCTTGAACACATGGCCAACTTCAATCGCCCGGCGGATCTTTAGTCCCGATTTATCGGGACATTTCGCGCAGGGTTCACCGGCGGTCACCGTCCGCAAATCGAACCATTGCGTCACCTTGATGTCGCGTTCGATGGAGACGTTGCGGAAATGGAAACCATCTTCGTTCGCGCCGGTGGTCATGCCGTTCGCGCCGCGCAAACGTTCGTCGGCGAAAATTTGCAAAGTAGCGCGGGCCTCTGGCCTGCCCTCAGAATTTGCAGGCGGGACGCCTGCGCTACTTTTTAACGCGCTCGCCACCGCCCCGAGCGAACCGGGTTTTGCGCCGAGCGTGGCCACGCATTCTTCCGGCGTGGCCGGACGGAACACCGTCGTACCTATAACGCCAGCGAGCTTGGCTTCGTTCAACTGGTCGTCGCCGCGAATCAAAATGATGACCGGCTTGCTGTCGGCTATGTAAACCAAAGTCTTGATCTGGCGGTTCGCCGGGACTTTGTAAGGTTCCTTGCTCAACGCCTCGATGGTCACGACGCCGGGCGTGGCGAATTTTTCAATGGCTGCGCCGGCTTCACGCGCGGCGGTTTTGGGAATGCCGCTGGTGGCTTTCTCGATGTTCGCGGCGTAACCGCACGCCTCACAATAAACCACCTCGTTCTCGCCGGTCTCCGCCGGGACCATGAACTCGTGTGAAAATTTCCCGCCGATGACGCCGGTGTCGGCCTCAACCGGAAACGCCTTCAATCCGCACCGGGCAAAGATGTGCGCATAGGCGTCATACATTTTCTGGTAGCACACCTGCGCCGCCTCGTCGCTCACGTCAAAGCTGTAGGCGTCCTTCATGATGAACTCGCGGGCGCGCATGAGGCCAAAGCGCGGGCGGATTTCGTCCCGGAACTTGACGCTGATCTGGTAAAAGTTCTTCGGCAACTGCCGGTAGGAATTGATTTCAGCGGCGGCGGTGGCGGTGATGACTTCCTCGGCCGTGGGGCTGAGAATCCATTCGCGATTGCCGCTGTCCTTCAATTTGAACAGCACATTGCCGGCGGTTTCGTACCGGCCGCTTTGCTGCCAGATTTCCGGCGGCTGGAGGGCGGGCATGAGCAGTTCGAGCGCGCCGGCCCGGTCCATTTCCTCGCGGACGATTTGCTCCACCTTGCGCAGCGCGCGCAGGCCGAGCGGCAGGAAGGTGTAAACGCCGCCGGCGAGCTTGCGGATAAGGCCGGCGCGGAGCAACAGTTTGTGGGAAAGAATTTCCGCGTCAGCCGGAGCTTCGCGGAGGGTCGGAATAAATGCTTGTGTCCACTTCATGCGGTGGAAAGATTAACCACAAAGGAACCAAGGAACGAAGAATTTTCTCTACAGCTTTTCACTCGACGGGTCGGCTGATTTGAAATATAGGTGAAAGTGTCAGCCGGAATTATACGCATCACGTGTATGAAATGGGCAGAGACCAAAACGTTTCTCCGAAACGATTGGACACAAACCAAGCGTAGTTTGTTTGCCAAGCCCGACCGCCGAAAAGTTGTTTCTCTTCTGATAGTTGGATTGGTATTAATTTCTTTTAGAGGTATTAACGAACTGATCAAAGCAGAAAAAATGGATGCTGAAAAATACGCTCAACTCGAAAGGGATCGACAGGCAGAATTTGATGGAATCGAGCAGGCGGCCAGAGATATGCGTCGGCCTGGTGCGGATGAAACTGAAAATTATCGGAACACTGTGGAGCTCCTGGGCAAGGCTGGAGCGACTCAATCTGAAATAAAATTGCGCTTGAAGCACGCTGGATTTTCACCAGATCAGAAGTGAACAGCGATTCATGCGAGCTTTCGAATCACGCGTGCTTACATTTCTCACTTCACGGAATTGACCAGCGGCGCGAGCCCTTGAATCCGCACTTCGAGGCGGTCGCCGGATTGGATGGGGCCGATGCCACCGGGTGTGCCGGTGAGGATCACGTCGCCGGGCAGCAGCGTCATGTTCGTGGAAATGAAACTGACGAGTTCGGCGGGCTTGAAGATAAGCTGCTTCGTGTTCGAGTTCTGGCGCAACTGGCCGTTCTGGAAAAGCTGGATGGTCAGTTCACTCGAATCTATTTTTGTTTCCACGTAGGGGCCGAGCGGCGTGAAGGTGTCGAACGATTTGCACCGCGCCCATTGGCTTTCGGAATTCTGGATGGTGCGATCGCTGATGTCCTGCGCCGTGGTGTAGCCAAAAATGTAGCGCGGTGCCTGCGTAGGCGAGACACTGCGGATTTTGCGCCCAATGACGATGGCCAGCTCGGCCTCGTAATCGGTGCGATGGTTCCGAAAGGGGATTTCAATTTTCCCGCCGTCGGGAATCAGCGACGTGGTGGCTTTAAGCCAGAACAGCGGCACTTTTGGCGGCGGTTGGCCGATTTCCCGCGCGTGGTCGGCGTAATTGAGGCCGACGGCGATGATTTTGGACGGCACGACGGGAATCAACGTGCGGATACCTTTGCGCGGAGTGGGCTGGCGTTCAAAGGACGGCGAGCCGAAAACTTCGCCGCGCAGCCGGAACAATTCGCCGTCCACGACTTTGGCGTAGAAGATTTCCTCGCCCTTTTGAAATCGGCCAATGGCTGCCATGGGATTTATGATTTACGATTCTTGATTTATGATTTGTGCATCAAGAGGCCTTTTTCCAATCGTAAATCATTAATCATAAATCGTAAATGGCATTATTGCCCATTCATCTGATTTCCGTTATATTGGGCAAATGAACCGCCTGACGAAACAGGAACAAATGGTTCTTTGTATCGTTCTGGGTTTGCTGCTGACCGGCTGGGCCGTTAAAACATATCGCACCGCGCATCCACCCCAGGCAGTGATTCAGTCGGCGAAACCTTGACATGCAAGAAATCAATTTTGACGAAGCGGTGGAGCAAATCCTGGCCAGGGATTCGCGCTACACGCGCGAAGCCTACCTGTTTGTCCGCGAAGCGCTCGACTACACGCAGAAGTTCGTCGGCAAGGAAACCCGCGGACAAATCCGCCATGTCAGCGGCCAGGAATTGCTCGGCGGCATCCGGCAGTTTGCGCTGAATCAATTTGGACCGATGGTGGTGACCGTGTTTGAAGAATGGGGCGTGCACAGTTGCCGCGACTTCGGCGAAATCGTTTTCAACATGGTCGAAACCGGCCTGCTCGCCAAAACTGAAAAGGACACGCGCGACGATTTTCAAAACGGCTACGATTTCACGGAAGCCTTCCTCAAACCATTCTGGCCGCAGAGCAAATCCGATTCCGAAAACAAGCCGATTGGGGGTTGAAAATTAAGGTGAGACGGAAAGAAACTCCTTTCGTGAAATCATTTCGGGATGGACGACCGCCGGAATGAATTATGTTTTGACGCTCGCCCTCACCTGTGTTCTCTCCCCCAGGAGAGGATTTTACCCATCACGGTTTCTGGTTATTCGTTCTTCGCCCATCCGACCAATCCAGTCGCGCGAATTTCCAAGCAGACGGAGAACGATTCTCCTTCTCCTTGGGGAGAAGGCCGGGTTGAGGGAGGTCGTGAACCATTTGAAATCCGCCATCCGAATTCCGCATTGTAAACAGGCGGCTTATTACACCGAAATCAGATGAAGGCGGAAGGGAACTCGATTTCCTGAAATCACTTTTACAATTGAACTAGCCGAAGAGCAAAATTGATTTCGTAGGTTAAAATGGAAACGTTGGAGAGATTCTTGACAGCGTATCGTAAAGCACCCGTTTGGGAGCGAGAACATAGACGCCTTGAGCCATTGTTGTTCAAATTGAATTGCCCAAAGGTTATTTCTTAATATCCTTCCCGTCTGACATGAATTTGCGATGAAAAGACGATTTCTACATTTAAATTTGCGCGGCCCGGTTTCCGGCGGTTTGATTTTGCCTCATGAGTGACACCACTTTTTCAACCAGAATTTCGGCGATGAAAATTCCGTCGCTGCCGCCCGGGGTCACGCTCACCACGCTCGAAAACGGGCTGGTCGTCATTGTGCGCGAGGATCACAGCGCGCCCGTCGTGTCGGCGCAGGCGTGGTGCATGGCGGGGAGCATTCATGAAGGCAAATGGCTCGGCGCCGGCCTGTCGCACGTGCTTGAACACATGCTGTTCAAGGGCACAGCCACCCGGCCCGGCAGCCGCATTGACCAGGAAGTGCAGGAGGCCGGCGGTTACATGAACGCCTACACGAGCTTCGACCGCACGGTGTATCACATTGACGTGCCCAGCACCGGCGCGCGCACGGCGATTGACATCCTGTGCGACATCATGCAGCACGCCACCCTGCCCGACGATGAACTGGCCAGGGAACTCGACGTCATCCGCCGAGAAATGGACATGGGCCAGGACGATCCCAGCCGCCGCGCCAGCCGCCGCCTGTTTGAAACCGCCTACACGCGCAGTCCGTATCGCTTCAATGTCATCGGGTACCCCGACATTTTCGACGAGCTGAAACCCGACGACATCCGCGGTTACTACGCCGAAAAATACGCGCCGAACAATGTGTTTTACGTCGTTGCCGGCGACGTTAAGAACGACGAAGTCGTCGCACAAATCCGCACCGCCTACGAAAAAACCAAGGCCCGGGCGCTCCCATCGGTTGTGTTGCCGGAAGAACCGAAGCAAACCGCAGCACGTGAAATCGTCGAGGAAGCGCCCATCGAACTCGGTCATTTTCATTTTGCCTGGCACATTCCCGAAGTGCGGCATCCCGACATGCCGGTGCTCGACGTGCTCGCCGTTTTGCTCGGCTGCGGGCGCAGTTCGCGCCTCTACCAGCAGGTCCGCGAGAAGAAAGGCGTGGTGCATCACGTTGACGCGTGGACTTACAGCCCCGGCAATCCGGGTCTGTTCGGCATGAGTGCCATCGTGGACGCGGACAAATTCACCGCGGCGCGTGACGCAATGCTGGCCGAAGTTGAAAAGATAAAGACATCGCCGGTTACCGCCGGCGAACTCGGCAAGGCGGTGAAACAATTCATTGCCGCCACGCTGGCCGCGCGCAAGACGATGGAAGGCCAGGCGCAAAACCTCGGCGGAAACTGGCTGGCGGCAAATGATTTGAATTTTTCCGAACGTTACCTCGCCGCCGTCAAGCACGTCCGGCCTGATGACATCCTGCGCGTCGCGCGCGAATATCTTACGGCGGAAAACCGCACCCTTTACACGCTGTTGCCCAATGGCACCGCGCCCAAATTGTCCGTGGCCGTCGAAGAAAAAAACGAGCACGCGATCCAAAAATTTGAATTTCCGAACGGCCTCCGCCTGCTCGTGAAGGAAGACCATCGCCTGCCTTTTGTGGAATATCGCGCCATGTTCCAAGGCGGCGTGCTCGCGGAAACCAGGGAAAACAGCGGCATCAGCCAGTTGACCAGCCGGATGCTGCTCAAAGGCACGTCGCATCGCAGCGCCCGGGATATTGCGACAGAAATCGAGACGGTCGGCGGCAGCATTGACAGCTACGGCGGCAATAACAGTTTCGGCGTCAACCTGGAAACCCTGAGCAGCGATTTTGCGACCGGCCTCGATTTGCTCGCCGACGTTTTGCTGAACCCGGTTTTTCCCGCCGACGCGCTCGAACGCGAGCGCGAGGTGCAAATTGCCGACATTTACGCAGACAAGGACAATCTGCTTAAAAGCGCCAGCCTGGCCATGCGCCGCACGCTTTTTGGCAACAACGGCTACGGCTTGGATTCAACCGGCACGGAAGAAGCCGTGGCCAAACTTAAAGCCGCCAGCTTGAAATTGTTTCACAAAAAGCTGGCCACGCCGAACAATTGCGTTCTCGCCATTTACGGCGACGTGACAATGGCGGAGGTTAAATCCACCGTCGAAAAACATTTTGGCCATTGGAAATCCGGCAATGTGGCGAACGAACTGATCCGCACTTCGCCCGACACACCTCACTCTTCGAAGCAGCGGGTTGAAGAAATCCGCGACAAAAAGCAGGCGGTGATCGTCATCGGTTTTCCCGGCACGACGATGTTCGACGAAGACCGTTTTGCGCTCGAGTTGATTCAAGAATCGTGCAGCGACCTCGGTTCGCGGCTGTTTCTGCGGATTCGCGAGCAACTCGGCCTCGCCTACTATGTCGGCGCGCAACAGTTTGCCGGACTGGTGCCCGGCTACTTCGCCTTTTACGCCGGCACCGAGCCATCGAAGGCGGTGCAGGTCGAACAGGAAATCCTCAAGGAAGCCGGACTCCTGCGCACCGAGGGTCTGACCGCCGAGGAACTCAAACGCGCCAAGGCCAAACTCATCGGCCAGAAAAAAATCGCCCGGCAGGACCTGGGCCATCTGGCCTCCACCACCACGCTCGATGAACTTTACGGCCTCGGCTACCAGCGCGCGGAACTCGACGATGCCAAATACGAAGCGGTCACGCTGGAGCAAATCAAGGCCGCCGCGCAAAAATATCTCAAGCCGGATAAACTGGTCGTGGCGGTGGTGAAGCCGGAAAAAAGCTGATTGGAGCGCCGGTCTCCGGCCCGGCGCGTTGGTTTTGTCGGGATCACGCCGTGCTGGAAGCCGGCGTTCCGGTTGGGATCAACAGCCGATGAAATTCATCTCGAAACCCGGCGCTGTTAAAAGGCCACTCCTTGTCCATGCGACATAGTCTCGCCTTCACCGGATTATTTTCGATGTAACGAACGGCTTTCCGTTCCTGCTCCTTATCCCGCATGAAGGTGTCCCAATATTCTCGCTGCCATTGGAGCGCCGGCCTCCGGCACGGCACGTTGCTGTTACTTTCACCACCACGCCGAGCCGGAGGCCGGCGCTCCGCAAGCAATTGATTCGCCTGCGTTTGAAGGAATTGTTTCCAACTTCGCACCGTCATCCATAGCGGCGTCTGCCAGATATAAACCAGCACATGCACATGATTCGGCATCACGCACCAGGCAAGCAGTTCGTAGCGTTCGTTATGAAAATGAAGCATGGTGTCTTCGGCAATTTGGGCAATGCGCGGATCGCGCAAATGACATTCACCAACTCCGCGATCAAGATATTCCTCCAGCCGCGTGCGCTTCTCGCAGTCATCTTCAATCTTCAGCAAGTGTTCCCACTCACCGCGACGTGAGGCTGGCATGGAATCGGCGAGGCGAAAGGTGACAAACTGAACCAGCCCGGGATAATCGCAATGTGGCAGAAAGCCGCGCTCATGCCAGCCGGGAAAGCCGAGGGCTTTTTCCTCATCTGTAAGCGGACGGAACGCTTTATTCTTCCCCTCAACAAGCTGACACAGATATTCACGCTTGGTCCGCGGCGGAACAGCCATATTCAAACACATATCAAACCCCGGTTAAGGAAGCCAACCCATTGGAACGCCGGCCTCCAGCACGGCTTGTTTCAGTTATAACATCGCGCCGTGCCGGAGGCCGGCGTTCCAATTTACGTCTTTGCCACCAACTGCCGCAGCACATAAGGCAAAATGCCGCCGTGCTGGTAGTAATCAATTTCGATCGGCGTATCAATCCGGCAAAGCACCGGCACATCTTCCATACTGCCGTCCTGGCGCGTGATTTTCAGCGTGAGGTCCTGCTGCGGCTTGAGGTTCGCGTCAAGCCCGACGATGTCGTAGGTTTCCGTGCCGTCCAGCTTGAGGCTCTGCGCCGTCGTACCTTCCTTGAATTGCAGCGGCAGCACGCCCATGCCGACGAGGTTGCTGCGGTGGATGCGTTCGTAGCTCTGCGCCACGACGGCCTTCACGCCGAGCAGGTTGGTGCCTTTGGCCGCCCAGTCACGGGATGAACCGGTGCCGTATTCCTGGCCGGCAATCAACACCAGCGGAACACCAGCCGTCCGAT
>Ga0116107_1002230_pt1 | contig 10425 bp, 10 predicted proteins | sample June2015DPH_6_10_FD_88969 | JGI IMG/M metagenome (GOLD analysis project Ga0116107, IMG submission 88969) | Peatland microbial communities from SPRUCE experiment site at the Marcell Experimental Forest, Minnesota, USA - June2015DPH_6_100 | ecosystem: Environmental > Terrestrial > Soil > Wetlands... | reverse complement strand
CGGAAGAAAACAGTTTGGCTCAAAGTGAGCCGGCTGTGCCCATCAGGCCAGGCAGCATCTCCCGTTTTCACGTGCGATCGTCCCGTAATCGTGACCTTGACGCCACGAACGAGCGATAGCGGAGTTGTGGGATCGGACTTGTCCACAGCGGGGGTTGTCGCATTCGAATCGTCATCCACCAGAAATACAACGCTGAGATTTTCAATATCATCGGCCAATGTAGTGGCTCCCGCGGCTCCTGCGTTGCTGTTGGCAAGTCGTTTGATGGAAGGATGGACGGGGTCTGTGGTTGCATCGATAAAATAAGTGATCGCAGCAAGCGGAAACACCTGATGGCGGGCCTCCTGTGATTTGTTGCGCTGACGACATGTTGGGGTTGGGAACCTGCGCAGTACTTCCGGGATTCAGTTTTAGGGCATCCTGACCATTGTTGAACACAAGCCCGCCGTCATGGTTGACTTTCGTGATCTGCCCGAGTGAAACCTGGAACCCGTTGCTGATCAGGACGACCTGCCCTGCTGAAAACATGGCGCTGTTTTCCACGTAGACGGTCTGTCCCCAGTTGGCAGAGGGCCCTGGGGGACTCTGGTTGACAAAGCCGGCATTTCCCGTGCCGCCCAGAAACACAAGCATGTCCGTTTGGATCGAGTGGGCCAGCGGATTTCCCTCTCCATCCATGGTCACCGTTTGGCCCTGCTGGTAAGCGGGCGTTACAAAATAGATAGAGTCTGTGTCTGAACTGAGCGCCCCCCCTAAAGACGCCATCAAGGCTCCCGGCGGAACTAGAATTTCGGAACTGCCGTTATTCTTCGTGAGATACGGCACGCCGGATCCAGCATTGACCAGTTCACTAGAGATGAAATTCAGCGCGGAGCTCACGTTCTGCGCGAGTTCCAGCCCCTCCTGCGAAGTGGAATGCAGGCCTTGGCTGACCTTGAGCACGGTGACCACTGCGCCCATGGCGCCGATGAGAACGATGGACCCAATGAGGAGCTCTACAAGCGAAAATCCCTCTTCATGCGACCGCCACAATCGGCGCAGCACCTGCTCGAAACGCTTGAGGCGCCTGTCACAGGCCTTAGTTGGTGATATTCGAAAAAGTTGTGTCGATCGCACTGAGTTCCACCTTCGATGCATGGGGCGGATTCACGTCCACCACGATTAAGGTAAGTCCTGTTCCGAAACTGTAGGCATTGTACGAGCCCGTGAATCCGAGGGGAAAGTCGGCTGCATTTTGAAAGTCGGCCTGAGTTCCGCTGTCACCAGGATAAGGGCCGGGATTGGTCAGGAAGTATTCCATCTGAACCTGGGCCAGGGAAACAGCTTGTTGTCTCTCAAGAGCTCCGCGGTTAATCATTGCGGCTAGTGGAATTGCACCGGCAAGAGAAAGGAAGGCGCCTGCCATCAGAGCAACAGCGATGAGTGTTTCAACAAGCGTGAATCCGTCTTCCGGGTTCATTGTGCGCGAGGTCGAAATCACTAGATCTCCTCCAGCTTAATTCCAGGAGTTGCTGTTTGGGTTATATCGCCAGATGTGAACTCTTCCGGTTCCCCCAAGAAGTGTTACCGCCCGCAGGGTAGCCGGATCGCCATCCACGTTCCGGATAAAGAATGTGCCGCTGCAGAGAGTGGCGCCCGTTGCATCCGTAGCTGCCGCGCCGTTGTCCGTAAACGTAACTTCATTGTTGACGCCCGGACCCAGCACCGTGTTGCCCAAAGCGTCGGGTGTATCCCGAACAGCAGGATTTGAATCCAGCAATGTCATTTTGCCTGGAAACAGGAAGGGTCCGCGGGCCGATCCCGTTCCAGCGGCGACCACCACTGAATTCGCTGATTCAAACTGCACGAGGATGTCGCCGTGGGTTGCAACAGCCAGAGCGCGCGCTAAATTCAGCTCTTGGGCGATTAACTGCGCAGCGGAATCGGCGTTGGATTGATCCATAGCCGTGCTGAACATCGGAATGGCCATCCCCGCGAGAATTGATGCAACCGCGATAGCTATAAACGCCTCAATCAGACTGAATCCATGCTGAGGATCTATCATCCTTCTCCTGAATCCGGCTGAAGCTTTTTTCGATTTCATGCCTAATCCTTCGCTGCTTCAGTGACCGATGGCGACGATCTCATTACAGCGTGCCTGCGAATTGGGCGGACTTATAGTTAGTTGTAACCTCTTTACGTATCGGCACGGCCTAACAAAGACTTTATTGCGTGTCACGAATTTCTCCCGGACAATTATCATGCGTTTTGGGGTATAGCATACAGCGATCACAGACCAATTCTGCGATCTGCGTCACATAATGCGCAGTTTCTATTACGGGTCAGTTTTATCGAAGGATCTCGAGAGGCTTATGGTTCCGCGCTCCGCGGTTTGCCAGCCGCCAGCAATCGCAATGCGCTATCCATCTGGCGGGCTATCGAGGGGCTGCGAGGCATCCGAGCGATTGCTTGCTGATCGCATTGCACGACGGCGAAATCCTTGGGGTTCCTCTCTGTAATACCATCCACCAAATGATGTAACATTCAGAGGAAATTGGGGGATCTCCGTGACGAAAGCGCTTTCATGCATCTCCGTACCGTTTCTCGCTGTCTTTTTGATTGCATGCTCTCCTGCCTCCCGCAAAACAGGAGAATACAAAATAGCGCTGGTTCCATCCCGCGCCGGACAGTCCGGAATTTTCGTGATGAATTCCGATACAACCGGAGGAAAACTCCTCAATCCGAATGCGACGGCGCAGTTTCGGGCCTCATCGTGGTCGCCGGACGGCGGGAGAATCGCCTTTTTTGCTCAATTTTCCGAGGACTCAGAACTGCTTAAAAAATACAAGATGCCTGCTCACTTTCCACTTCATGTGATAAATGCCTCTGGGGGCAGTCAGAAGAGATTGCTCGATTTTCCTGTAAGCGAATTCGAATGGGCGCCCGACAGCCGCCAATTGCTCTATATATCGGCTTTTGAGGATCCCGCGCACGACGATTCCGATGTTCAGAAGGGGAAGAGAACTCCACAAAGCGCGGTTTATCTTCTGAATCTTCAGACCGGCGAACAGAGGCGCGTGACCGGATTCGGGCAATGTTGCTTTGGATCCTGGTCTCCCGATGGCTCTTACCTTGCACTCGCTTTCGGAGATCAACGGATCAGCGACATTTATATTGCAAGCCTTGACGGCAAGCGCACGCGACGAATAACGGATTCCCAAGCGATCAACATCAAACCTGTATGGTCTCCCGATGGGAAAAGAATTGCCTTTATCTCCATTGCTCCCGAGTCCGAAGGGGGGACGGCGAGCGCATATATGATCGATGCCGATGGCAAGAATCAGAAGCGGATCGGCGACCTGAATGCATATGAGGTCTCATGGTCCCCGAGTGGGAAGTCTCTTCTTCTCTGGTCTGCTGAGGGTCTCTTCCTGGCATATCCGGATGAAAACAAAACGGTCCGGTTGACGGGTGGAGTTGTCCAGCCCAGGGACGCCGTTTTGACTCCTGATGGACAGGGTGTGATGTTCCGCTCCAATCACGAAGGGGAATGGTATCTTTATGCTGTCGATCTGAACGGCGGCAATCTCAGGAAAATCAGCGGTAGGCTGACCGCCTCCACCTTTTGCCTTTCCCCTTTAAAAGACTAGGAGCGTTTTGAAAAGGAGTGACCGATGAAGCGTTATAACTTGGCAGGTCTTTTTTTGTGCGGGCTGTTTTTTGGAGGGAACGCGTGGGCTCAACAGCAGCTCGATAGACTCATCGACCAACAAATCGATACCCTCGTCGGTACCTATAAGTCGTTGCACCAATCGCCGGAGCTTTCCGGTCATGAGGAAAAGACGTCGGCATTGGTAGCGAAAGAACTGCGAATGCTTGGGTACACGGTCACCGAACGTCTGGGCAAATACAAGCGAGCGGGCTGGATCGGATATGGGGTTGTAGGAGTATTGAAAAACGGTCCCGGACCAACCGTTCTCGTCAGAACCGACATGGATGCGCTGCCGGTAACGGAAAAGACCGGGCTGCCATATGCGAGCCGTGTCCGAACGAAGGACGACGCCGGCCAGGAGGTTGGTGTCATGCACGCCTGCGGGCACGACATACACATGACTTCTTTTCTCGGGACCGCGAGAATGCTGGTAGAACTTAAAGACCAATGGCATGGGACTCTTTTAATGGTCGGGCAGCCCGCCGAAGAAACGGGCAGCGGAGCGGAAGCGCTCGTGGAAGACGGGATCTATACGCGTTTCCCCAGGCCGGACGTCGCGATCGCACTTCATGATAACGCGACCTTGGAGGCCGGGAGAATCGGATATACGCCTGGATTTGCTCTGGCAAGCTCGACTTCGGTAACCGTCACAATGCGTGGCGCCGGCGGCCATGGATCCGCGCCGGAGACCACGAAAGACCCAATCGTTGCAGCTGCGCAAGTGGTTCTTGCATTGCAGACGATTGTGAGCCGGGAGAATTCTCCCTTCGATCCCGCAGTTGTAACAGTCGGTTCGATACAGGGAGGGTCGAAGAACAATATCATTCCCGACGAGGTGCGGCTGCTTCTTACAGTCCGAACCTATAAGGAGGAATTACGGCAGCGCATTCTGAATTCAATCACCCGCATCGCCAGGAATACGGCTCTGGCTGCCGGAATTCCGGAGAAACTCGCTCCGGCCATCGAAGTGACCGAGTACGTGCCTGCTACGTTCTGCGATCCGGCACTCACCGAAAGAGTCGCTCGCGTGCTGGAGAAAGCAATCGGCACAGGAAACGTTGAAAAAACATCCCCGGTCATGGGTAGCGAAGACTTTGGCAACTTGGGCCTCGAGGGGAATAAAATTCCGATTGTGTTTTTCTGGCTCGGAGCCGTTGATCCTGTCAAAGCTGCAGAAAGCAAGAGAACCGGCGAGAGGCTGCCATCGCTCCATTCCAGCTTATTTGCACCGCTTCCTGAACCCACCATCCGCACCGGGGTGAAGGCAATGACGTCGGCCGTACTGGATCTCATGAATAGATAGCTGGAATCAGGATGCTGGTTCCGGCTGTTCTTGCCTGTTAGGCGTTCAAACCTGCACCGGCACCTTTGCTTATCCTAGGCGGTTTTTCTAAATTCCTATCTGCCGCTATACACTCCAGCGTAATCCTTGTTATTCGCTTCGTAATTTTCCTTTAAATTGCCCCAATACGCTAAAGGCAACTCCCCGACCTTCACACTGCCGTTCTCCTGTTTTACAGTAATAAACTTGTGCCATTCGGGCGGGTCAACTTGAGGAAAATCGATCCTCTGGAAATTAAGAAACCGGCTGCTGGCCTTCCGTGCCGTCGATGCGTGCAATATGATCTGGGCATGGGTCAGAATGCTTAAATCTTCCAGACTGCGCATAAGCTTATGCGGATCCGTAGCGGACAACTCGGGGACCCACTTTCCCTCGATCTCCTGAAGTGTTTCCATCCCCATTTTGAACAGCGGCTCAGTTTTGTATTCACTGCAGAAGTACTGCATGGCCCGGGCAATTCCCGCATGCAGTTCTTTCCAGTCCATTCCGGTCCTTTTCTTTATCGGGGCGTACACCCTGGCCTTTTCCCTGGATAACTGATCTTTTGACACAGCGGCTCTGTCAGCTTTCAGAGCATATGCGGCCGCCTTTCGGCCGGCAAACCTCCCAGTAGCGGCTGCGAAACTGTGATCGCCGGGAGAAAATAATTGCGTGCCGGCTGCATAGAGTCCATCGAGAGAGGTTTTCAAATCCCAATCGATCACAAGGCCGCCGCCGTTGGCCTCTCGCCACTGGGGCGGACTGGACCCTTCTATCAACGCATAATTCTGAAGCTGATCTTTGCCGGGATCGAAGCCGGATTCCGTATAGGTGTCGACAATGATTTTTCCGGTGCACTCCTCCTCCAACAACATGTTCCAAACAGCTTTGCGTTCGATCTCCGGCATTGACGGGAAATCGCCGTAGAATGGCAGCGCATATTCGCCTTTGAGCACACGCTCGCGGATGGCTGCCCATCCAAATCCCATTCGATCGACATCCTTTTTGCCCCAGCCCGGTTCCGTCACAATGGGAAGTTCCTTGCCGTCGGCATCGACGAGCAGAACATTTTCATAGCTTGCATCGCCGGCGCCGGTATACCATCGGTGCTTGAATCCAGGCGCAATGCCCATCACTCCGGATCTTTCCATCAATGTGAATTCAGCGCCGGCTCTCCATGCCATGGCGATGCCGTCTCCCGAAACCGGACGGGGCGACATCGTGTTGTAACCGGACAATTCTGTATTCATCAGCCAGACGGATCCGCCTGAGGAAGAGCAGAGTATTGTCGCCTTTGACTTGAAGACCATGAACTCGCCGATCCGGTCATTCAGTCCGGTTGCTCCGATGACTCGGGCGCCTTGCATTCCTTTTTCTGTCAGCAGGCTGGTTGCCATGACCCGGTCATAGATCGCCACTCCCAGCCGCTCACATTCTCTTTTCAACGCCGGTTTAAACGTTGTCCCCCAGACTCGGATGACAACGTTGGTATCGTGAAAAGGATTCATTCGAGGGGAAATCAGGAATTTGGTTTTCTCGTCGCGTCCTTCAGCGCCTTTGAACCTGTCATCAAGGTCCCGGATTTTGCCCCCCATCTTTTCCAGCTCGAGGAGAGTGTCATAGTTCTCCCGGCATTGAATTTCCCGGCCTATCCCGCAGCCATAACCGCCAAACCCGCTGGTCAAGCGTTCCGCCCATTCATCGGGATCAACCTTGGAGAGAGGATTTGCGGGCGCATCGCACCAATGGTCGCAGCCGGGTCCCCCGGCGCCGCTGCGAACAGTCGCCGATTTTTCAACCAGGACAACTCTAACTCCTTTTCGGGCTGCGCTGATGGCTGCCCAGCATCCGGCGATTCCTCCGCCGATGACCAGCACATCGGTCTCGACTTCCTGCTCCCGATCATAGTGGATTCCATAGGGCCATTCCGGAGCATGGCCTTCGTCTGCGATAAATTCCTGGAATGTAGTCATTTTTCTGTCTCCCCATGAAATAAATCAGGCACGGAATATCTCGCCGGTGGCCTTGCGCTTCCAGTATCCTCGCTGCTGAAGCGGCCAATTAAATTTGACGGCTCCGGGACGAGGGCAGTCGTTCACGCAGGTGCCGCAATACCAGCATTCCTCAGGGTGCAAAATAATCGGGCATTTGCCTTCCTGTGGATTGGGGATGAAAACATCGACCGGGCAGCGGTCCACGCAGGTGTTGCAGCCGTTGCATACTTCAGGATTGAAGATTGCAGGCCTGCCCGGTGTCGCCGGATTGGGGATGGCATAAACCTTCATAACTCCTCCTCCGAAGAACCCTGCAAATGACGAATTACGAGTTACGAATTACGAATTGATGTTGGCTCATGATAGCACAGTCCGGGCGTAAACATTTTTCACAGCCTTCGGCGGCGCATCATTGACATTTGCTTATTGTAAATCTTGATCGAAGGTGATTGATATAGTCCATCCGAATTCTCTTGAACAACCGAAAAGGAGAATGTATGAGATTCAGAGCGCTCTCTTCTCTCATTTTTGTGCTGGCCGGACTGTTTGCAGGATCCGCACCGGCGCAGGATGCCAAAATCACTGTGATGAATCCTAGAGGCATCCTGCCTCCAATCCGCCGTATACCGATGGCGACCCGCCCCGCCACACTGGACGGCAAAGTGATTTATATCGTCGACACAAGATATCCACGCACCCGGGAATTTGTTGAAGAGCTGTTCAAAGTGCTCAAGGAAAAATATCCAAAAACAACCTGGGTGCTTAGAGACAAGTTCGGGGGCTATGTCGATGACGACCCGAAGCTGTGGGCGGAAATAAAGGAGAAGGGTCATGGAATGATCATGACCATCGGCCATTGAAGCACCTGTTCGCCGTCGGTCGTCGGCCATTGCGTGACAGCGGAAAGCTTGGGAGTGCCAACAGTCCCGATCATCACTCAGAGGTTCCGGGATCTCGTAACTGCAATTGCCTTTAAAAAGGGGATCCCCAATATGCGGATGGTCTATACTCCTCACCCGGTTACGGATCGGCCGGCCGCACTATGCCGGAAATATCTTGAAGGGAACGATCCGGTTAACGGCAAGCCGATCCTGGCGGAAATCATCGCAGGACTGACCCAGCCCCTTTCGGAAGAAGACAAACAAACAGGATTTCTGCCGAGGCCGCCAAGAAAAAGGTTGCTGGAGCCTGATACGGCTGAAAATCTGGAAAATTATTTCTACAACAACGATTTTACCGATGGACTCCCCATCGTACTGCCCACCGAAAAAAAGGTCGCGGAGATGCTGAAGGCAACCAGCCACAAGCCTGACGAAATCGTGGGCAAGATGGCCGCCTCCACTCCGCACGAAGCCTGGCAGTACACGGTTGAAATGGTCGCGATCAACGCGGTCATGTCGGGAGCCAGGCCGGAATACTTTCCCGCCATCTTAGCTTTGGCTTCGACTGGTGCCACTGCTCTGGTTAGCTCTACTTCATCCTATTCGAGGATGGCGTTGTTTAACGGACCCATTGTGCAGGAAATAGGAATGAATGCAGGCGTCGGTGCCATGGGGCCTTTTAACCGTGCCAACTCTACGATTGGCAGGTGCTGGACACTGATGTCCAAGAACATTGGAGGGTCCGGTAAAATTGGAGAAACCTACATGGGAACTCAGGGGAGCAATCTCAATTACAACAACCTCTGCTTTCCCGAAACCGAAGATGTATTGCCTCCCGGATGGAATCCCTTTCACGTGCAGAAGGGACATAAGAGGTCCGAAAGCGTGGTGAGTGTTTTCGGCGGTTGGAGCCTGAGCGATATCTGCTGGTATACGCCCATGCCCATCTATCAGGTTATCCGGGGATGGCTGGAGCATTTCTTCTCTACCAGCGTAACTGGAGCCACGATTATCCTTGATCCCATGGTCGCCGCGGATGTCGCCGCCGCGGGGTTCAAGTCCAAGGAAGCCTACGCCGATTACCTGGTCAAGAATACCGGGACACCCGGCTGGCTCTATTGGCAAACCCGCCAGGCAGAATTGGAACAGGCCATGAAAGGTGTCGAGCCCTTTGCGTCTTACCTGAAGGTTGGTGAAAACGGTATAATCCCCATGTCGCGTTTCACCGGAAACCTCACCTTGGGGGTGCCTGTGAATGCATTCGCATTCGGCACTTTGGCTGCGGATCGCACTCCGATCGAGATCATCGTCACCGGCGGAGGCACCAACACCTATTGGTCCGGCGGCGACTTTATGTATTCCGGCAGCGCATCCATTGATAAGTGGAGGTGAAGGATTTGATCGGGGTCGGAGTCGGGATCGGAATCGAAAGAAACAAAAAACCGACCCCGATTCCGATACCGACCCCGCCCCCGATTGCTATTTTTCCTTAAGGAAATACGGAGGTGCAAGATGCATAGAGCAATGGCTTGGATATCGGCATTAATGCTTTTAGCAATAACCAGTGTTCAAACTGCTGCTGCGGAAGATGCAGCCATGCGGCGGATCGCCGACAGGGAAGCGATTGAAGACGTGCTGAGCCGGGCTACCCTCGGTTTTGAGCTGAGCGATCCCGATCTCTTTTCGGGCGCCTTCGCGGAGGATGCCGTGTTTCAACTTGATGAAAAAGGGCCGGTCTTTGGTTTCGACAAAATGATCTACAAGGGGCGTGCCGATATCCGCAGCATCATCACGGACAGAGTCGAAAAGGCGCGCAAGAGGGATTCCAAAACCCTGAGCTTCGATCCCGCGAGCTTGAAGATGTACCACCGCAACACCGATGAGCACACGGTAATTCTTGATGCGCACAGAGCGCACCATACTTCCACCTGGATGGCTGTGATAAAGACGAACGTTGATATCCATATTTCCGCGATAGGCCGCTACGACGACATGCTCGAGAAGCGCAATGGCAAGTGGCTGATCGTGAAGCGTGTCCGAACAGAGTAGCTCTTTGATCAAAAACTAAAATGCCACGGATTCCACGGATTTCACAGATTTTGAATCCGTGATAATCCGTGGAATCCGTGGCGTTTTTTATTAAGCGTTAATAGATGCCGTATTCCATGACAGCTTCGGTCATGGCCCGCAGATTATTGGGATCACCTTTATCAATGCTGGCGCCTCCCGTCAAAATGAAGCCGCCACCTTCACCGCAGACCTCGATCAGCTTGCGGCAATATTCCTTGACCTCCTTCGGAGTGCCTGTGATCAGCAGAGAAGCGGGGACATTTCCTGAAATGCACGCTACGTCGCCCAGAATTTTCTTGGCCCGGAACATATCGGTCCGGTCGAAATACCACACGACCTTGCCTCGCGGCAGGTCTTTGATAATTTCAAGACGGTTGTCATATCTTCCTTCTGCAAACAACAGGGGCACCGCGCCTTCTTCGATTAATCCCAGGATAACTCTTCTGAACGTGGGCCAATAAAACTTTT
>Ga0116107_1002226_pt1 | contig 10450 bp, 7 predicted proteins | sample June2015DPH_6_10_FD_88969 | JGI IMG/M metagenome (GOLD analysis project Ga0116107, IMG submission 88969) | Peatland microbial communities from SPRUCE experiment site at the Marcell Experimental Forest, Minnesota, USA - June2015DPH_6_100 | ecosystem: Environmental > Terrestrial > Soil > Wetlands >... | reverse complement strand
TAGATTTTTAGCATTCTCGGATTCGCTATCCGAGAGTAGGGAGTGCGGTGCCTATTACGCCGTGCTTAGGTCATTTCCAAGAGGATGTATTGCTTTTGGAAAAAGCCATTGAATACCTCAGGAGATATAATGCCCTCACTATCGGATGCGCTCAAGAAGGAAAGTCCGACTGGGTATGTACCGACAATTCCGCCGCTGGCCTTGCCACCTCAGGAAATGCCCGGCCAAACCAACAGTTTTAAAGTAAATCCCTGGATTCGAACGCCCATACCCCCGACCTCTGCTGGTCCTGACACATTACGGCAATTTAATGATGGGGATGCTAACGTCCCTCGGCGCAGAGTTCTTCCCCTCCCGGTAGGCACGGGGCAGGGTGGGGCCGCTGCAGTCACAAACACCACAGTCGTACAGGCAGCATCAAGTGCGGCCACAACGGGGTTGACTACCAAAACAGTGTCTTATACGTCACCTTTATTGACTTCGAACAGCACTATCACACAGAGTTTATCTTTAACCGCAAAATCATTCCAGTTGGTTTCAGTTACCGCGAATGCCCCCTGTGAAATCAGGATGTACGGCAACGCACTAGCAATGGCAGTAGATGCGACGAGGGTGATGGATGCACCGCCCCCTGCGGAATGGCAGAATGGCATAATTACTGACGTTGTACTAGATACAGCACCCTATCAATGGAATTGGGAAAACCGAGTCGGCTGTAATTCAGACTCGCCGCAGACAACGAATCTGTACATCGCAGTGACAAATTTAAACAGCATTCCGCAGAACATCCAGTTGAGCATTGTCTTGCTGCCGCTCGCATAATGACTCATGTAATCCTCGGACTAATTACCCGAGAGTAGGGGCAGGGTTGCCTTAATCAATCTTGCCCCGTTCTATTAAGGAGAATTATGGAATCCCTGATCTTTTACGTGTATCTTTGGTTAAGGCATGATGGTTTACCTTATTACGTGGGTAAAGGAAGAGACAGACGCGCCTACATTAGTCATAGATCACAAAGTATTTATAGGCCGGTAGATTCTGATCGAATTATTGTTCAGTATTATGAAACGGAATCTAATGCCCTTAAAGCTGAGATGTTTTTTATTGCGCTATACGGCAGGAAAGATACTAATACCGGTATTCTTTGTAATAGAACTGATGGCGGGGAAAGCAATTCGGGTCGTATTGTTTCAGATGAACAAAGAAAGCATATCGGTGCAAGTCATATAGGTAACAAATACTGTCTAGGGATTCCTAAGTCCGAGGAACATCGTAAAAAACTGAGTATCGCAAACACTGGATATAAACACTCTGAAGAGTCTCGAAAGAAGATGAGCGAATTTCGTAAAGGAAACAAGTATCGGCTAGGAATATTGCATTCTGAAGAAATGCGAAAAAGAATAAGTGAATCTATGAAGCGTGTTCGTGCAGAGAGATTTTGGTCAACTGCTAAAGCATCGGAGGCTATTTAATGAACCGACAATGTTATCCTCCAGATGCGCTCTTTCCTTTACAGGGTGACTTATTAGCGAAGAACGGTGCAACGACGGTAGAAGTCGTAGGGTTGCAGAACATCCCCATAAAGGCAAACCCACTAGTAGATCAATACTTGCCAACATATGTCGCGGCAAATGGTGACATCGAATGGTTACCAGATATTGATTGCACCTTTTACGCTAACGAATATCTGGTCAGTAGTCAGGAAGCTATTGACTTTCACGCAGGGCCGGGCATCACTATCGTCGATAACGGCGACGGGATGTTGACGTTTAGTTCGACAGGTGGAGGGGGCGGAGGTTCAGGCACCGTCACCGAGATTTTTACAGGCACAGGGCTTACTGGTGGCCCGATCACAGCTTCTGGAACAATTAGTCTTGCCAATACTACAGTGACGCCGGGTAGTTATACGCTTGCGAGCATTACTGTAGACCAGCAGGGCAGGATTACAGCGGCCTCAAGTGGAACAGGTAGCGTAACTACAGGGGTAACTCTGACGAGCGGTCAATTGATCCTCGGAGCAGGGTCTTCAGCAATCAAAGTTGGTGATCTTACAGGCGATGTAACTACAAGTGGTTCTACCGCGACCACACTTGCCAACACTGCGGTTTCGGCGGGAAGTTATACTAATACGAATTTGACTGTGGATTCAAAGGGTAGGATCACCGCGGCGGCAAATGGTAGCAGCGGTAGTGGTGTACCTAGCAATACTACCCTTTGGTTTACTCCTCAACAAGTCAGCAGTGGTACAAGTTGGGGTGGGTTAACCATAGTCGTACGTATGCCGGGTGCGCAACTTTTAGCCCCCGCTACATCATGGAAAATACGGTTGACGGTTTCAGCAGGCACAGGCGTACATCTGGACGCTTTTCAAATTTTCAAAGTGCTTGCCAACAATAACTCACCGTCTGGCGCGGGTAGTACGGTTGTGAGTTCCACGGCGGTAACAGTTGGGGGTAATATGCCCGCAACTGTCACGGGAATTGCTCCCTTCGACATAATTACAGATGCGATCAGTTTAACTCTTGACCCACTCTACGATTATTACGTAGTTATCTATCTGGATAGTGACGGAACATATAATAATTCTGTCGGTTTCTATCGCAACAATAACTCAACAGACGCCATTTGGGGTTCTTTAGGCAGTCCGATGAGTGGCGGTTATTGCAATGGAAATCAAAGTGGGAGCAGCACAGTACCTGCCCTCGCTTCAGGTAGTTATAGTTTTAATGCTGGTAGTGTGTATGCCGTCAAGAGAATTGTGAGCGCTTAGTCATGAAATCGCGGCCTATTTACACGACAGACATACCGGCATTGCGGCAAGCTATCGATGCTGACATTTTCCACCCTGCGGGCACGTGGCAAGTCGAGCACTTCCGGGGGTTCGCGGAACTGTTTGAGGACGATCACGGAATCATAGTTTTTACCAGATACGAACCCGAAGCGCCCCAGCGGTTGCGGATCATGACCGTCTGGACCGCCCCCAACGACAAGCACCGTAACGCGAGAGCAATTGTGTTTCTCGTCAAAGCGGTAGCCAGCAGGGCAGCGGGCGCGGGATTCAAAGAGTTGATCTTCATGACAAAGCATCCGCCACTTGCACATTTTTGTAGCAGGATTCTCGGCTTTGTGGGAATCGGGGATGACCAGTACGTGCTGAAATTAAAGGAACAAAATGCAAACCAATAAAGAGACATGGTCGCAGCGTATTGACAGATACATCGCGGAGGGGCGAACTGTCTCCGGGGGTTGTGGGCCGAGTGCTGCGATGAAAAACATCAATAACTCCATCCAGAGTTTCTCAGGAACAATGGTGAGCGAAGCCAAGACGATCTTTGGCGATGCATCCTCTATGTTCAACACGATCTCCAATGCTGTCGGTAAGGTCATAGCAGGCGGACCTAATCAGCAAGGATGGGGTGCAGGTCTCGCTAGTTCTGTGACGGCGGGCATTGTTAATGCCGCCGCTACCGCGGGCCGTAACATCAAGTCGGCACTCGGTGCTGCAATCGGCGCAATAGGCGGGGGTAACGTTGTCGCTCCCTCAGGAGCTATGGCGAATGTTACCGCGAATGCCCTCGAAAATGTCGAAGCACAGAAGACTCAGCAGGAAGAGCAAGCGACCGTTGCCAATTATGAGCAGGGTAACAAGAACTACAACGAAGCTATTGCCGCAGGGGAGAAAGCACCCAGCATGCTTACTGTTGCCAATGACGCGAATAAGAACGCGATGGGCGGGCTACAAGAGGCGCAAACATCACAAGCATCCATTGACAAGGCCAACAATTGGTGGCAACCTTATGTAATGGGCGGGCTCGCCGCGGGCGCATCCATGATTCCCGGCGTAGGTCCAGTTTTAAGTGGCGCTTTGAAGGCGGGCGCGGGCTTGCCCCAGACAAATGCCCCCGCGGTCCCTAATGTAACCTTCAACAGTGGGGGCGGCGGAGGCGGCGGAAACGATAGTGGTGATGAATGGGCTGGCGGGTATAACATGGGTCCGCCTTTAGCGCCTCCTTCGGAGGGTGGCGGTGGCAGGGTATAGGAACATTCACGAATTAAAATAGGAGCAATATGGCAGTCACACCACTTTCAGCAAATGCGCCACAAACGACGCCTTCGACAGTAGATGATCAGATACAGCCAAACGCTACGGACCAATCGACACCGATGGCTCCGCCGTTAGCACAGCCTACATCTGCGCCCACTGGTGTCCCTTCTACCGCATCACAGGTTCCTGTCCAGCCAACTGCACCTAAAGCGCCAGTGGCAACGCAAACCGCGCCCCCGCGCAAGGCGTTATTTGACCGTATCCTGCAATCTATGACTGGCGGTCCAAGTTATGTCACTGATCCGCATACAGGCACTACGTCCGAAGTACCTATGACTAGGGCAACACTCTCCCGGCATATCCTTGCGGGCGCATTGACCGGGATTATAGCGGGCGCACAAGCAGGCGCAACCGCTCCCGCAGGACCAGCAGGTACAATGGGACCAGCGAATGCCGCTGCATTAGGAGCAGGTTTTGGGGCGACGAATGCTAAAATGCAAGAAATGAGAAATGCACCCCAAGCCGCCATAGATGCGGATACTTTAAGAAAACAGCGAGCGATGCAAAACAACTTGTTCGAACTGCAGAATCAAGTTGCTATCAGCAAACTGAATGATGATAATTGGGAGCGGACAGAAGACCTTTACAACAAATCGAAGGACATCTTCCAACCGGTGTTACAGGATTGGGAGCGTAGCGATAACGACAGGGTAGCCGGTGAACCGTCCCTATTTGTCGAAGGTGCCCGTGGCATTGGTCATGAACAGGCGATGAAAATGATGGAGGGCCATCATGGGGAGTATATGGCCATTCAGGATGGTTGGACAACGCAGGACATCAATGGTCATACCGCGCATGTACCGACTTATTCATTAGTTCGTGCCAATACACAGGTGAATGTGACTCGCACGTCTTTGGAAGCGCTTGCACCATACAACAAAGATGTTGCTAATTTGCTTGCTAGTAAGACGGGTGATATAAACTTACCTATGTCTGCAACACAACTCCTGCACATGGAAAAAGATGCTCATCAGGGTATCGTTGCGGAACATTTTGTTAACGATATACGAGCAGCATATGATGAGGCGCATAAGAATGACAAGGGTTACAAACCGCTAGGTCAGGTCAAAGATTTCAAGACTATGTATCGTGACAATGATGCACTGCACAATCAAGTTGACCAGATGATGAGTGACCTTGGAGCATACGGCACGCAGTCACCCGTGTCCGCACTGGAAGATATAATGTCCAAGGGCAGAGGTTCTGCTATTGTAGACGCCATTGGCGTTAACCGGACTGACCTTGCTAACTACGTGACCCAATCGAAAGAGAACGTCAAATCCGCGGGCATCGAACAAGAGGGAATGGCGAAAGCTAAATCGGCTCTCATGGCTAAAGGCATTACGTCTATCAAGAACGCGAATGCAATTCTAGCCAATCCCGGTTCTTCGGACGAGATGAAGCAGTGGGCACAGACATATGTAGACCTTGAAGAGCATTCGGAAACGGAACTTGCTGGTAAGAAAGCCGAAGCTACTAAGCTGGCACAAACGGCGGCACTGTCTAATAATCCGCAGACTCTTCAAGAAGCAAGCAACATCGTTACGGGTGATTTTGGCAAGATGTCGGATATCGCAGGACGAGGCGGACCAGAACGTCAAGCCCTCTTGAATGCCCTGCACAATGAAGCGCAATGGCGCGGGCTAAACCCAGCCGATTATGGCGCGGCTGCGTTGACCTCCAAGGGTGAACTCATTAGCGAATACACTGGAAAAGGAAAGACGCGGGCGAACTTGACCGCATTTGATACCTTCCTTGGTCACGCATCTGATGCACGTGCTGCAGCCGACATGATGCAACGTAAAGGCACCACGCTTGGCGGCGTACCAATCATGCGTGTGGCGCGTAAGGAACTTGCGACTAAACTGACAGGCGATCCCGATTGGACATCTTTCGCGACAGCATTACTCCCGGTTAGGAAGGAATATATGACCTTCTTGAACGCGGGCTTTGCTGAAAAAGAGGAAGATGTCAAGGATATGAAGACCGTACTTGACGACACAAAAACGCCAGAGCAAACTGTGGCCGCTCTAACGAGTCTGGCGAAAAGTGCAGACGTTCGTGTTGCGGCATTGGGTAGAACGTTCCTAGGAACTATCGGAACCACGATGCCAAATCTTATCTCTCAGCATGGTAAGGATGCGCTTAAGTCCTTCGGTACAGGGGATGAGTCAATCACACTATCTACTGCTCTCCCCCGCGGAAATGACCAAGTTCTTGACGTGAATAAGCATGCCAAAGAACTCCAAACATTCATGAAGGTCGCTGGTGGGAATAAGGAAGTTGCCAAAGACCTTGCTAAGAAAAATGGATGGTTCTTAACTCCTCCCGGCCCCCGTCCGGGTGTTGTTCCCCAACCAGAGACACCCGCAAACCCTAACGGTCCCGCTAAGCAAGCGGGGGCAGAAAATGTTTGGTCTATGTATCCTACCAATGAGGCTCTTGCTAAAACGATTGCGGAGCATGAGAATGCTGATCCTAAGTTAAACAATGAGGGCGGATTGAAATTTGCAAACCAGCCCCATGCTGAAAAAACGGATTCAGGATTAGCAAAGTTTGATACCTCACAAGCAGGGCACCAAGCGTTGTTAAATCAGTTGGCGAAGTACCGACGTGAGCACAAGGACTGGTCTGTTAATGACTTTGTGGGGGTCTACAGCCCCGACAAGGAGCATGGCGGTGACAATCCTTCGGGCACTGAAGCGGCGTACGTGGAGCACTTGAGAAGCAACCGACCATAGAGGATATAATGGACGCATTCGATCAAATAGACCAGCAGAATAAGCCCGCTCCCGCACCCACACAGGATGCATTTGACCAGATGGGCTCTGCCGCGTCACAAGTTGCGCCGGAGGCTCCCGCAGGCCCGCGGGCTCCCGCGGCCCCTAAAGATGCATTTGACATGATGGCTCCTACATCACCGCAACCGGTTCCCCCGGTCGCGTCTGCTGTCCCTGCTGAGGATCGTTATGCAGGCGCGGAAGGCATGACTACAACTGGTTTTGAACAAGGAGCCCTCCCTAGTTTCGCAGGTAAAGCGGCGGAGTTAGGTGGGAGGATTCTTGAGGCATGGACTCGGGGTTTGACTGTTACCCCTGTCACAGGTTTTGAGAAGGAAGTGCCAACAGAAGTTCCATCCAAGGAACAATTCGCTAAGGAGCACCCGTACGCATCAGGTATTGCGGAAACTGTAGGAGAAAAGATCGGCGGGATGATAGGTAGTCCTGAGTATTTCCCCATTCTGGCGATGCCATTCGGTTCTGCTGCACCGTTCCTTATTCGAGCGGCGATCTCCGCGGGCTTCACTGAAGAAATGGCCCGTAGTGTATTCAGCCAGTCCTCCCAAGCTGGTAAAGATTGGGACAACTTGGATATGAAGGAAAAGGTAAAACGCGTAACCAGTATGGCCATTGATGGGGCTATGGCTGGCGTGGCCGCAAGCCACACAGGAAAACTTGGGGCGGAAGGTGTAGTGAAAGGTGTTGAAGGTGTAAAAGGTGCGGCTGAAGCTCTGCGCCCGAAGACTGTCAAGACGGCAGGCGTGGAAGCGCCTGTATCCGCGCCTCACGCGGGCGGAACTGTGGCGGGTGTTGCTGAGAAGTTTACTTCACCTGGTGCCATGGAAGAATATCAGAAGAACGTAACCAAACCACAGGCTCTTAAGCAGGCGGTTAGCACTGTTGGTCAACCAATGCATGATGCAATCGAAGCGCATAAAGCAGTTCTCAGTGGAGATGCTAAGCCCCCTGCTATAACTGGCACTGATACTCCCGCACCCTATAAAACGTTTGATGAAGTTGCACAGGCAGGTAAGGAAGGCGCACAGCCGACTTGGGACAAAGCTGATAATTTTGACGCTCAAGCAAAAGCAGAGTACGAGAAAAAGATTGCTGATCAAAAACAGTTAGTCGATGATCACAACAAGCAAGTTGATGCCCATAATGCAGAGTTAGGTAAAGACGAGACTCCGCTAGAGCATGTGGAGTTTGATCCTGAGAAAACAGGCATTGAGAAACCGGAACTCCTGAGCGATCTCCGCAGTGATTTACAGCAAGCAAAGGCGAATACCGCCAGTGCCGATCCCGCGGTGCGTCAAAAAGCTTTTGATGTTGAACTTCCGAAAGCACAGAAAGCTATCGACAATTGGTTCAAACAACATGATGACATCATTTCCCCAGAGGAATATGAGTCCGTCAAGAATTTGAATCGTATGTCTGAGCGGATGCAGGACATCGCTAACCAACTCCGCGGCCCAATTACCAAGGGCACAGTGACCGGTAGCACCCTCCGCGGTATTGAATCAACGATGGATAACCGTGCCGTACGTTGGCAGGGCTCGCAAGGTGTCGGAACTTTCAAACGTTTACTTGGACCTGAAGGTTATGAGAATTGGCAGAGAGTTGCCAAATTGTTTGATCCGGTTGGTGGAACTGCATTCAGATCGGTTGGAACATACGCGCTAGAATATCTAGCAGCACACATCCTTGGACCGATGGGTCTCGCGGCGAAATTCGGTACAGAGTTGTTGCTCAATCGAATTTTATTCGATAAAACTTGGGGTGGCTGGTTTAGCCGTGCAGCGGATGCTGTTTCAAAGACGAGGCCTGCCGTTGGACAAGCGGCAATTCCTGATGCATTGGTCGAAGAAGGCAAGGCTCATTTACAGGCGGAGATATCGTCGCCTAAGGCAATGGCTGCAGTCGCGGGAACTAAGCTGTCACAAGGTCCGGCACCCGCGGGGGGATCGCGATTTAGTGACGCAGATCGTGCCGAATTGGGGAAGTATTTGTCGAAGGATGAAATCGACCAATTAGAAAAGACTAAGGCTCCCGCGGCCCAGGCTCCGCAAGTGGGCGAAGGTGTTGGTGGTCATGAGGGCGGCGGCGTAGTATCCGCCGAAGAACTAGCTCGCCCCGGCAAACATTGGATGATGAACAGTTCTGGTCAGCCTTCTTATGAGGGCTCACAATACAGACCAGAAGCAACGCCGCAGAATGGAGCACATGTTACGGAGTTGCCGGATGGATCGCTGCGGGTAAATGAAGGCAATCTTACTCCTACGATGGAGAAGAACCTACGTGCGGCTATGGCAGCACGTGATACGGGTAAGGCACGGGTTGGACTGACGCCTTGGGAACAATCTAAATCTAACGCATATCTTGCGGCGAAGGTCGGGAAAGAAATAGGCTTTTATAAAGTAGGTGGTCGGGCAACTATACCTAGTTGGGCACGAGATATTGCAGAGCAAGTGCGTAATGGGTCTATGCCTTATGATGAAAGCCTTCGTACCACGCTGCTTCAAAAACTTGATGAAGTTCGTACCGGAACTAAGTTATCACAGTCCGCCCCGGCACCCGCGGGCGCACGAGCCAATGAACCTGTAAGTCTGGCGGATTGGGATACTTTCCGTGGATCGCATCCGATCTCACACGAAATGATTCAGGATGCATTCCCCGGTCAGGAAGTAATTGCAGACGGTGACCGCAACTTCCGCGTCAATCTGGAAAATGGCAACATGATCCAGATCGAATTGAATGACACCGTTGATGGCGGCGAAGTTGTAGTGAAGCCGGGCAACGCAGTTCTTGGTCGGTGGGACACTCTCGACAATGGCGGCGTGATGCAACTCGCGGGAATTTCTGGTGAGCAGACGCTTCGCCATGAGACGTTCCATGCAGCAATGGACATCCTGCCCAAGCGCATTCAAGAAGCCTTGATCAATAAGTATGGCGATGAAGAAGCTGCTGCGGATGCATACGGTGAGTGGAAAGGGCCAGAAGCGAAGTCAGATTCATTGCTCGGACAGGTGCGTGATTATTTCTCGCAACTTTACGACAAGGTTTTCAAACCCGCGCTCGCGGCATTCCGTGAGATCCATGAAGGTAAGGTTTGGCAGAGAGCGGCTGAGAAGTTCCAAGACTCAAATGATCTTCGTCCGAATTTCTCCGTAAAGACTTACCCGAAATGGGAAAAGGATTTCCGTAAGAAGGCGGCGGAGTTAGGTGCAACGCCAAGGGAGATTGAGAACCACATCAAGGCAGTCGCACCCGCCCCGAAGGTCACGCATTCATTTGACCCGAAGGCCGGGCTGAGGAAGGTGCAATAATGCCAGATCGATACTCAGTACAATTCCCCAGCGGCCACATTGTGACCTTCCCTGAGGGCACGCCCGAAAAGGAAGTCGGCAGGCAGGCCGCACATATCCATTATTTCAGCCTCAGCAAAATGCATAAACCCGTTACGCCTCAACTAGATACGGACAAGCCCCAGCAGGACATAACGGGCCAAGTGATACCTGAGAGGCATATGGAGAACGCGCCAATTACCGGCACGCGGTCACCGATT
>Ga0116107_1002225_pt1 | contig 10450 bp, 8 predicted proteins | sample June2015DPH_6_10_FD_88969 | JGI IMG/M metagenome (GOLD analysis project Ga0116107, IMG submission 88969) | Peatland microbial communities from SPRUCE experiment site at the Marcell Experimental Forest, Minnesota, USA - June2015DPH_6_100 | ecosystem: Environmental > Terrestrial > Soil > Wetlands >... | reverse complement strand
GTGGAGGAACGCCGCGCCGAGGGCGTGGGCGCGCTCGGCGAGCAACTCGTCGGTCGACTGTACGAGCGCCGGCATGTCGGGGTCCTCGGCCTTGACGCGCCGAACGAACTCGAGGCCGGCCTCGGGGTCGCTCTCGCCGTCCCTCGGGAAGCGGGCATCGGTGATGACTCCGAGCGTGGTGGCCCGGAACTCCTCGAACAGCGCCCACCCCTCCTCGAACGTCTCGGCGAGCAGGATCTTGGTGCGAGCCTTCATCCGCCGCAGCCGCTGCCTCGCGTTGACCCCGTCCGCCATGAGCGCCTGCGTCTGTTTGGTCAGCTCGGCGTACAGCATCGGGAGGTAGGCGGAGTAGAACCGAACGGAGTTCTCGATCAGGATGATCGTTCTGACGCCCGCGAGCGACGTGTCGCGGTGCGCGTTGCGACGGTCCTCGATGAGCTTGATGATCGCCAGGAACAGCGCCACGTCCCCGCGCCACACGAACACCTGGTCGAGCAGCGGCGGACGGTTCAACTCCTTGACCCTGTGCGCCTCGAAGTGGTTGTCGGCGAGCATCACGACAGGAAGATCGGGGTGCAGCTCCTTCGCCGCGCGCGCGAACGCCCGGACGTCCATCCCTCCCAGGCGCGGCATCGTGATCACCAGGTCGAACGGCCGCTCCCGCAGCGTCGCCAGCGCTTCTTGGGCCGTGGAGACCTGGGTGATGCGCGGCGACGTGGAGAGGTTCAACTGGTAGAACTCGGCGTCGAGGCTCTCCGAGAGCTGGCCGTCCTCCTCGAGGATGTACGAGTCATACAGCGAGGACACGAGCAGCACCTCGCGCACGCGATACCCCATCAGGTCGCGGAGCACCGCGTGCGTCGGGTCGTACTCCGAAAGGGCCTCCGGTTTGTCCCAGGCGATCATGGTCTCGACCCCCCCATGATTATCGCCGCACTCGGAGTAAGTCGCAGTCGAGGGGCCGGGTTCCCCTGCGGCTCCTCGCGGGCCGGTGCTCCTGCAAGGGCGCTTGCCGGCCGAGCGGCCCGGCGGGTCTATAATCCGCTTGTGCCGCACCGGCACAAGAGGGGGGGCGCATGCGCTGGTTCCTGCCCAAGAAGGTCGACTTCCTGGATCTCTTCGACCGTGCCTCAGCCAACATCGTCCGGGGGGTCACGCTCTTTCGGGAGATCCTCGACGACATGACGGACCTCCCAGCCAAGGTCGAGAAGCTGAAGGAACTCGAACACGAGGGCGACCGCATTACCCACGAGGCCCTGGCGAAGCTGAACGCCACCTTCATCACGCCTTTCGACCGCGAGGACATCCACTCGCTCGCCACTCGTCTTGACGACATCCTCGACTCGGCGGACGCCGCGGCGCAGCGCCTCGTCGTTTACCATATCGATCACGTACCGCCCCAGCTCAAGGCACTCGCCGGCCTGCTGGTGACTTCGGCCGAAGAGGTGCACAAGGCGGTCGTAGTCCTCCACGACAGCAAGAAGCACAAGGAGGCGATGACCTCCTGCGTGGAGATCAACCGCCTCGAGAACGAGGCGGACGTCCTGCACCGTGAGGCGCTCGGCGAACTCTTCGCAAACACCCCCGACGCGATCGAAGTCCTCAAGCTGAAGGACCTGTACGCCTTCCTCGAGGATGCGACGGACCGCTGCGAGGACGTGGCGAACACCATCGAGACGATCATCCTCAAGAGCTCGTAAAGCTGTCTCGCCGATCGGCCAGGGTCCCGGACGTTCCACGGACCGAGGAGATGCGTGTCCCTCGGCGTTCGCGATTCGTCCGGCGCCTCTCGACGGCTCCCGTCAACGGTCGAGCGCGATCAAACGTTCAGGAAGAGCCCGAGCGCCTTGAAGGCGAGCGCAGCCACGAGGGCCGAGAACGGGATGGTGAGCAGCCACGCCCAGACGATGCGCGTCGCCACGCCCCAGCGCACCGCCGACAGCCCCTGGGTTGCGCCGACCCCCATGATGGCGCCGGTGATCGTGTGGGTCGTCGAGACCGGGATGCCGAGGTACGAGTTGGCGAACAGCGTGACAGCGGCGGAGGTCTCTGCGCAGAAGCCGCCGATCGGCTTCAGTTTGGTGATCTTGGATCCCATCGTTTTGACGATACGCCACCCCCCCGAGAGCGTGCCGAGGGCTATCGCGGCATAGCACGCGATGATCATCCAGAGAGCAACGTGGATGTCGGCCGGGTTCCGGCCAAGCGATTTTTCGTAGGAGTACGCCAGAACCGCGATGATACCCATCGTCTTCTGGGCGTCGTTGCCGCCGTGACCGAGACTGTACAGTCCGGCCGACACGAGCTGGGCACGCCGGAAGAAGCGGTCCACCGGACCCGGAAGCCAGTTCCGGAACAGCCACGTCACGCCGACCATCAGAAGGAAGCCCAGGACCAGACCGAAGACCGGCGACACGAACATCGAGATGACGGTCTTGGTCCAGCCGGAGTAGATGATCACCGCGAAGCCGGCCTTCGCGATCGCGGCACCGGCGTACCCGCCGATGAGAGCGTGGGACGAGCTCGTCGGCAGGCCGAGGTACCAGGTGATGAGATCCCATGCGATCGCGCCTATCAGACCCGCGAGGATAACGTACGGCGTGGCGGCGCTCGGAACCACCAGACCCTTGCCGATCGTTGAAGCGACCTTGAGCGGAAAGATAAACACCGCGAGGAAGTTGAAGAACGCGGCCCAGACCACCGCGAGCCCGGGCGAGAGCACCCGCGTCGAGACGATGGTCGCGATCGAGTTGGCTGCGTCGTGGAAACCGTTGAAGAAGTCGAACACCAGCGCGACGGCGACGATGGCGACGAAGAGGATGAGGGGGAAAGTCACCACGTGCGGGTTGTCCTCCCGGCTACATCGGGCCAGCACCAACGCGACGAAACGCGAACGGCGACGTGGTGGCTGGCCGCAGAACCAGAGCTGAGAGCGGGGCGAGCGGCCACTCCACGGCGCGAAGTCTACCACGCGCTCCCCCGCACGTTGGAGGCTCGTCGACAGGTCGTTCCGGCCCATGTCTCACGACAAAACCGGGTTGCCAGGAGCCCCCACATGGGCTCCATGCCACTTGCGCCGCGGAGGATTTGATTGTGAAATGAGGTGCGAGGTGCACCGATGGTCACGCTCTCCAGAATGCTGGCATACCCGCTCGCGCTCCTGGCGTTGACGGTCGTGGCGGGCACCGGCACGGCGCGAGCCCAGTCGTCCGCCGAGCCGACGACCCGCCTGGTCGTGTTCGAAGACTTCACCCGCTTCACCTGACCGATCTGCCAGGCCGCCGGTCCGGCGGTCGATGCGCTGGCGGCCCAGTACGCCGGCAGCGCCGTCTTCATCGAGCAGAACGTGGATGCACCGCTCGGCAACCGGATAAGCAGGTTCTGGGCCGCGTTCACCGGCACTACGGCCTACCTCCCGCTCGTCATCGTGGACTCCGGGCACCAGGTTCTGACCGGCAACCAGTCGAACTTCACGACGGCGTTCCAGAACCTCGTGGACCCGGAGCTCCTGCGGCCACCGGCGGCCGAGATCGAGGCGTATTCGCGTCAGGTCGGGACGCAGATGCGCGTCTACGCCCGGTTGCTCAACACCGGCGGTCCGACGCTGTTGGCCTCCGCAAACATGGCGGCGCTGACCGCGCTCGTCTACGAGGACGCCCACGTCGGCGTGACGGGCCGCATCATGCGGGCTGCTCCCTGGATCGACATCACGGTCCCGCTCCCGCCCGACGGCGTGCTCACAGCGACAATCAACTCGCCTGACCTGAGCGGCGTGAACTGGACCGCCCTCCACACGGTCGTGGTCGCCGACTACGTCCCGGGCCCGGGCACGGCGTACGACATGCTGCAGGCGGCGGTGGCCGCACCCGCCGGGCTCTCGGTCGATCCGGCGGCGATCACCGTGGGAGTCGACACGGGCACCGGCCAGGACAGGTCGGTCCACGTCCAGCTCGCAGGCCCGTACGTACTGACCTGGACCGCAGCCTCCGATGCGCCCTGGCTCGCCGCCGCGCCCGGCGACGGAACGATCGCCGACGAGCCCTCGTTGACGGTCCGCGAGAGCGGGCTCGCCCTCGGATCGCAGGAGGGGCACCTCACGTTCTCGGCGACGAGCGAGGATGGGATGGCGTTCACACAGTCCGTCTCGGTTACGGCCTTCCTGGGACCACGCCTGGTGCGCGTGGCGGCTGCGCCGGTGGTCCTGGGCTCGCCGATCTCGCTTCCGGTCGTGATCTCGGCCCTGGGCGACGAGCACGAGGTGGGCTTTAGCCTCGCCTTCGATCCGACCGTGCTGAGCGCCCCGACCGTGACCCTGGGGACGGGCGCGGCCACTGCCGCGCTGACGGTCGACGACGCGCAAGCGGCCGGCGGCCGGGTCGGAATCACAGTCACACTTCCCGCGGGACAGGCGTTCCCCCAGGGCAACGCCCAACTCGTCGTCGTGACGTTCGACACGCCATCCACGGTCCCCAGGCCGACCGCCACGGTGGCCCTCACCGATCAGCCCGTGGCGCGCTCGATCGGCGACGCTTTCGGAAGTCAGCTCTCCGCGGCCTTCGAGGACGCCACGCTGATCTTTCCGGAGGCGAGCGTCGTGCGCACGGTCAGGCGCCATCTCGGTGTCGGAGGGCCCTGACCGGGCGGACAGACACGAAAGCCGATCTCCGGGTTCGCCGGCGGCGCGCCAACCCGGATCGCGCCTGTCAGTCGCGCTACCCGGCAAGGGCCAGCAGCGGCAGCAGCCCGATCAGGCCGAGCAGCATGAGCGCCGCGAGACCACGGACGCCTGTCGCACGATCGGCGAAAGCGTATGCGTAGATCCCCTTGATCGCATTGTTGCTGGCGGTGGCAACGACAATGGCCGTAGCCGCCGTCACCAGCATCGTTGCCGATCCAGCCGTCTGCGTGAGGCCCATGATGAACGGGTCCACGTCGCCGACCCCCATGAGCGCGGCGAGGGCGACGATCCCGACCGTACCGAAGCGCTCCACGGCGAGCTTCGTGACGACCATGATCGCCAGGAAGACGCCCGCGAAGAGAAACGCCGAGCGCACCTCGAGTGGGTTCTTGGCCTCGTACTCGCGCTCCACCGGCCCCTGCACCGGGTCCGGAACGCGCGACCAGAGGTACCCGCCGAGCATCGCCGCGACCCCGAGGGCGACGAACGGGAAGGCCACTCGCGCCGCGAGGGCGCCGTTGAAGATGGCCAGGAGGGCGAGCACCCGCAGGTACATCACGCCCGAAGCCAGCACCATGCTGCCCGCGAAGAGGTTGGGCCGGCGCTCGCGCCGCGCCCGTCGTGCCAGAGCGACAGTCATCACCGTGGAGGAGTAGGCGCCGCCCAGCAGCGCCGCGAGCTGGACCCCACCGCGCTTCCTCGTCACCCTCTGCAGGACGTAGCTGCCGTATGAGATCCCGCTCACCGCGGCGACGATGAGCCACGTCCGGAACGGGTTGATCAGGAACGGCCCGAAATCCCGGTTTGGCACGGCCGGCAGGATCACCGCGGTGAGCAGCAGGAACTTGGTGAAGGTGACGACGTCCTCGGACGGTATCCGCTCGGTGAGCCCTTCGAGGGCGGCCTTGAGCTCGAGCAGCAGCATGGCGAGGACCACGATCGTGACCGCGATCCAGTAGTATCCGTAGCAGACCACGGCTCCCAGCAGGTAGGTGACGAGTCCGGACACTTCCGTGGTGACGCCGGCGTCCTCGGAGCTCGCGAGCTTGTGCAGGTAGGAGACCAGCAGGAACGCACCGACCACCACGAACCCGAGCGCCACGGAAACGAGTTGCTGGCCGGCGACGAGCGCCATCGCGTACCCGACGAGGCCGATCAGCGGGAAGGTGCGGACGCCGCCAAAGATGTAGTGCCCGGCGTGCGCCTTGCGCCCTTCGCGCTCGAGCCCGAGGAGGAACGAGAGGAACAGGACCAGCAGGATCTTGAGCGCCTCCGGGTGGGTGAGGCTGGCGAGCTGTTGCAGGAGCGTGGGTTCCATCGTTCCGACGTTACACCCGCACGCCTGCGTGCTCAAGGCTAGGCGAGGGGCAAACGTCAAACGGAAAAGGTGAAACGTGAAAGGCAAGACTGAAGCACTGCAATTGTCCTGCCTTCCGTTTGACCTCTTACCTTTGACCTCTTACTTCTGAGGCTTGCCTGGCTCGCTGTCGAAGCGCTGACCAACAAGCATCAGATCTCGAACCCAACCGCCGCGAGCAAACGCTCGTTGGCTGGCGCACGCTCGCCAAACTCTCTCGCGAGTCGCGCAACGGCGCCGTTGCGGTACTCGAGCGCCTTGGCTGCGCTCGACCGCACCCAGCCCAGCGGCCGGGCGGCCCGGAGGAACTCGGGCCACCAGTGGGCCGACGGGGCGACCCCCAGGGCGCGCGCCGTGATTGCGACCGCCTCGGAGAACACCGCCTCCGCCTCGGCGGCGTACCGAGCCAGGTACTCTTCGAGGCTCACCGCGTGCACCCCGAGGGGCAGCCCAACCACGCAGTTGAAGCCCATCTTCTCGGCCTCGGCCTCAGCGAACGCATCGGTGTCAAGGGTCGCGGCAGCGATCCCGCCACGATTGAGCGCCTCGGCCATGGTTGCGGCCGCCGGACCCCAGAACACGCTCGGACGCAGCACCCGGAAGAACTCGCCCTTGCTGGTGAACCAGATGAGGCCGCGAGAGCAGCCTGCCACCTCGGCGATCAGTGGTCGGATCCTTCCGTTCTGCACGAAGATGAGCCGCTTGGCAGCCACGGTGCGCAACCGCGGGATCGCGTCCGCGAGCACCTCCTCGCGCACGCACACCACGACGAGGGCGTCCCGGTCGGCCGAGAGATGTTCCCAACTTCCCTGGCGAGTCACGGGGACGACCTCGGTCCCCGCGGAAACGAGGGCACCGGCGAGCCGCCGCCCGACCTCACCCGACCCCACGACGAACACCCGCTCGATGGCAGGACTCATGACCCAATCATCTCCGCCGTCGGGGACCCGCGCAACTAGCGGAACCTCGTCACTCGGAGGAGAACGGTGCGGCTGCCGCTCGGCGTGGTCGCCCACTGGATGAGGATCGGGTTCTGGTACGTGCCGCGCACGACAGCGCTCTCCGATCCGCTCCCGCTCGACACCAGCAGGCTTACGGCACGCTTGAGCCGCAGGAGACGCCGGGCGGGGACGGCCATCGCCCGAGCCAGCAGCTTCTCGACCGCCGACTCGGAGATCCGCAACGCGTCCATGAGCTCGTTGAGCACCTGGACCATGTCGTAGCGCGCGTACCCCAGGCTCTTGCTCGCGATTGCCCGCGGGTCGCGCAGGACCCGCTTCCCCGTCCGAGCCGCGAACTTCAGAGGATCGGCGAGCACCTCGGCGAGGTCGTGCCGCATCAGGAGCGTCTCGTACTCGTTGACCGTCACGCCGGCATCGCGCTCGCCGGGGCCGAGGGCGATCTCCAGGCGCCCCTTCTCGACCCCGTGGCGCCGGATGAGTTCGTCGCCCCGGGCGATGACGCCGGCGCGCGCGTCGGCGAGGTTGACGGAGTCGATGGGGTGCCTGGACACCGGGATCTCGCACCGCACCGTCGCCACCGTCTCCTCGCGGCCGTACGCCAGGACACAGGTGCGCCGCGTCCGTGACTGCCCGTCGTTGACGCCGTCGAGGTCCATGAAGAACACCGGTTCCTCAGGCCGGTTGACGTACGTCACGAAGTTGCGCAGCCCGGAGACGATGTACGCGAGGTGCGAGTCCGCGTTCTTCGGCTCGCGGCGCCGTTGGGCCTCGGAGAGCTCCGAGCGTTCCTGGAGCCGATCGTGACGGTACCCCGCCCCCGGCGGGAACAGCGCCTGGAACATTCTAATGAACGGGTCCAGCCTGTCTCGACGGTGGTCGAGACGGGCCGAGAGACTCTGCTCGAGGTACCCGGCCGTGGTGTGGAGCGAACAGTACGTCGCGCGCGGAAAGGCGGCGAGGACGTCGCCGTACTGCTGTCGGATCGCCGCCGCGACGTCGATGGCGTCGTAGCGAGATCTCGGGGTCAGCGTCAGCGCGAGCTCCGTCGGTTTGACCGCCATCGTCGGGTGCAGGCTCCTCGCGGATCCGACCGCATGCGGTCGTGGCGTCCGTGTCAAGCCCAACCGGTGCGGACTCCATGCCCATTCCCGGACAAAGGTCGGGGCGACAGGGCCGGAGCGCGCGCGGAGGCAGGTCAGCGGGAATGGGTGTAGAATGCCGCGCTCAGCCCGAGGGGCTGCGCCTGGAGCAGGACCAGGCGGCGAGGATTGGCCCATGAGCAACGAGAAGAACGTCACGTCCAACAACCAGAGCTTCGCCGAAGCTCTGGCTGAATCGTTCCAGCTGGATGAGCTCGAGATCGGCCAGTTGGTCACCGGCTCGGTGATGGCCGTTCACGGCGACATCGCTCTGATCGCCGTCGGGGGAAAGTCCGAGGCGGTCATGGACCGCACCGAGCTCGGCGAGCTGAGGCCGGGGGACGGCCTGGACGCCGTCATCATCGCGCTCTCCCCTGAACTCCGGGTGTCCCACAAGCTCGCCATCGAGCGCCGGGAGCGCGAAGCCCTTCGCGGCGCCTTCGAGAACGGCGTCCCGGTCGAGGCAAAGGTCACGGGGCGTAACAAGGGCGGCTACGACATCTCGATCGCGGGCCTGCGGGCGTTTTGCCCGATGTCCCAGATCGATCTCGGCTTCCCCCGCAACGTCGACGCCTACCTCGGAAAGACGTTCCTCTTCAGGATCTCCGAGCTGTCCGATGACCTGGCGTCGCTCGTGGTGTCGCGCGCCCAGGTGCTCAAGGACGAGCGCGAGGCTGCGGCAGCCGCAGCATGGGCGCGGATCGTTCCGGGCCAGGAGATCGAAGGCACGGTCAAGAGCATCCGCGACTTCGGCGTGTTCGTGGATCTCGGCGGCGTCGACGGGATGGTCCACATCTCCGAGCTGTCCCACCGGATCAACGCCCGTCCTTCGCAGCTCGTCAAGGTCGGCGACATGGTTCGGGCCAAGGTGCTGGAGGCCGACCGCGCGAAGTCCCGCATCGCGCTTTCGATGAAGGCTCTCGAGCCGGACCCGTGGACGGAGGTGCCCGACAGGCTCCCGGCCGGCTCGGCCTTCGAGGGCACCGTCGCGCGGAAGACCGATTTCGGGATCTTCGTCGAGCTGCTGCCGGGCGTGGACGGCTTGATCCACGTCTCGCAGTTGCCCCCCGGCATGAAGCTCGATGACGAGACGCTTGCGCCGGGCGCGCCGGTGCGGGGGTGGGTGCGCGAGCTCGACATGGACCGCCGGCGACTCTCCCTCACCCTGCGGGAGGTCGCCACCTCGAACCCCTGGCTCGACGCGACGGAACGCTACCCGGCAGACACGGCCGTCGAAGGCACGGTGGAGCGGACCGCCAACTTCGGAGTGTTCGTTCAGCTCGAGCCCGGTCTCACAGGCCTGATCCCGGCCTCCGAGACCGATCTTCCGAGGGGCGCCGACCTCGCGGCTTCGTTCGCGCCCGGCAGCCGAATTTCGGCCACCGTGCTCTCCGTCGACCCTGAGCGCAAACGCATCTCGCTCTCGGTCAAGAAAGCCAAGGAGGGCAAGGCGGTCAAAGAGTTCCGGCGTTGGAACGAGGAGAAGAAGGCGGAGCGCAAGCCCGAGGTGACGGGGTTCGGCGCCGCTCTCATGAAAGCCCTGCAGGACAAGAAGAAGTAGCTGAAGGACCGATCAGAGGATCGAGGGCTCCCCGAACTGGGGAGCCTTCGTGTTTCACGGGAATTTTGGAGGTTCGACAAGAAAGAGGTAAAAGGTCAAACGTCAAAGGTCAAGAGGAAGACAACGGCAATCAGTGTCGCCGCCAGTGATTGCCCTTTCTTGGTCTTCCCTCTCACGTTTCACTCTTCTTCTTCCCGTTTGAATTGCGGAACACCGCCGGGTCACACCGCCGCGGGGAAGAGGAGAGTCACCGTCGTGCCCTGCCCGACGCGCGACGTGAGGCTGACGGTTCCACCGAGGGCCTTCACGAGGTGCTTCACGATCGCGAGACCGAGCCCGCTCCCGCCCTCGGCCTCCGCTTGGCGCCGGACCCGGTAGAAGCGCTGGAACACCAGGCCGACCTCCGGGGCGGGAATGCCGACACCCGTGTCCTCGATCTCTACTCGTATGCCGTCATCCCCGACGCCGATACGCACGGTGACCTGCCCGTCCGGGCGGTTGTAGCGGACCGCGTTATCGACGAGATTCGTGAGCACCTGGGCAAGGCGCACCGGGTCGGTCCGCAAGGGCGTCGCAGCGCCGATGACCGCCACCGCGACGCCACGCTTCTCGGCAACGCTCCGGAGGTCCCCGGCCACTTGTCTCGCCACGGCGGCCGCATCGACCTCTTCGAGGTGCAGCTTCAGCTGACCGGACTCGATCCGGGTCAGCTCCTCGAGCTCCTCGGCAAACGCCCGCAGTCGTGTGACCTGG
>Ga0116107_1002224_pt1 | contig 10453 bp, 10 predicted proteins | sample June2015DPH_6_10_FD_88969 | JGI IMG/M metagenome (GOLD analysis project Ga0116107, IMG submission 88969) | Peatland microbial communities from SPRUCE experiment site at the Marcell Experimental Forest, Minnesota, USA - June2015DPH_6_100 | ecosystem: Environmental > Terrestrial > Soil > Wetlands... | reverse complement strand
TCAAAATCAGTGATTTTGGTCAGATTGAAGTGAACGAGGCCTTTGCAGCCCAGTATCTGTCTTGTGAGAGGGGATTGGGGCTGAACCGCGACATTACCAACGTCAACGGTTCCGGTATCGGACTGGGTCATCCTATCGGTTCGACAGGATGCCGTATCATGGTCACATTGCTTTATGCGATGATAAAAAATGGTAAGAACCTGGGCCTGGCTACGCTTTGCGGCGGCGGCGGTGTGTCCATGGCGACTGCTTTGGAGCTTCTGTAAGAAGAAAATGGTCTTCAGTGCGGCAATGATTCACTGAAGGTGAAATGAAATGCTACAAATTTAAGTAAAGGAGAATACAATGGACTTTCGATTAACCGAAGAACTTCAGATGTTAAAAGACATGGCCTATAAGTTCGGCCAGGCCGAAATGGTGCCTATTGCCCATGAGGCGGACGAAAAGGAGCAGTATACACCGGAGGTCAGAATGAAAGCGGCGGAAAATGGTTTGCTGGGCGCCTGGATTCCGGAAGAGTATGGCGGAGCAGGTGTTGGCTTCCTGGGGCATGCAATTGTCACCGAAGAACTTTCCAAAGCCTGCATCGGCATCGGTTTGAATCTTTATGGCGCCTGTTTTGGAGCGCAGAATATTTTTAATTATGGAACCCAAGAGCAGAAAAAGAAGTACCTTCCGCCCATTTGCACCGGTGAGTATGTTTTTGCCGGAGCCTATACGGAACCGAACGCCGGCACCGACGTGGCAGGCTATAAGACAAGGGCCGTAAAAGACGGCAAGGACTGGGTCATTAACGGAACCAAAATGTTTATCACCAATGGAACCTGCAGCACCCACATGATCGTTCAGGCCATTACAGAGGCCGACGCCAAAAAACACTCCAGTTTCAGCCAGATTCTTGTTCCGTGCGATACCAAAGGCGTTACAAGAACAAAACTTCACGGCAAACTGGGACTTCGGGCCAGCGATACAGCGGAAATCGCGCTGGAAGATGTTCGTGTGCCTCAGGCAAATCTGGTCGGCACGGCCGGTAAAGGTTTTTATCAGCTGATGCACTTCTTCGATATCACCAGAATCATGATTGCCGCCCAAGCCCTGGGATTATCAGAAGCCTGTCTGGCCGCTTCCGTGAAATATGCCAAGGATAGAACCGTTTTCGGCGCTCCTCTGGGAAGCTATCAGATCACCATGCAGAAGCTGACGGAAATGGCCATCAAAATTGAAGCTCTGCGCGGCTTTGTCTATAAATCAGCATGGCTGGTCGACAATGGAACGCCTGATTACACCCTGGCGGCTATGGGTAAATATTTGGGCGGACAAACGGCGGTCTTCTGTGCCAATGCGGGTGTGGAAATCCACGGCGGCTATGGTTACATGGAGGAGTATGATGTTCAGAAATGGTATCGGGACGCCAAAATTCTCGAACTCTATGAGGGAACCAAAGAGGCGGAAATCATGACGATCGGTAAGTTGCTGCAAAAATAGTATTGCCAGTGATCATCATACAAATGTGAAGAAAGGGCCGGTTTTTGCCGGCCCTTTCTTTTTTGTTTATGACGAACGCGTGGAGGAAATCGCGGCATTTCAGGGCCTGATATCTCCAACCTTGCTGTTAGGGGCGATATAAGGTGCCGGGGGAAAAAAATACGGATATTGCCGGGGCGAAATGAGGTTTCCACCGAATTTACGTTTCGGATATTTATTGATACTTTACACTCAAAGAAAGGGCCTAAATGGCTCTGGCCACGCCCAGACGGGCGAATCGGGCAATAGGAAGACCGGTTGAAGTGCGAAAGGTAAATCTTCAGTTACACTAAAAATATTTCGAAGGAGACAGTCATGAAAGAAATAAAGAAAGTATGTGTCTTAGGCGCGGGATTGATGGGTAACGGCATTGCACAGGTTTGTGCTCAGGCGGGCATGGAGGTGACCATGCAGGATATCGAACAGCGCTTTATCGACAGTGGGATGAAAGCCATCACTAAGAATATCAATCGGGATGTGGAAAAAGGAAAGAAGACGAAGGCCGAGGCAGACACCATCCTGGCCAGAATCAAACCGGTTCTTGATCTTAAAGAAGCTGCCAAAGATGCGGATGTCATTGTTGAAGTCATTATCGAAGTCATGGACGTCAAGAAGAAACTCTACAAGGAACTCGATGAAATTGTCTGTGCCGACTGTCTCTATTTTACCAACACATCCGGTCTGAGCATCACGGAAATGGCTGCGATTACCAACCGGCCGGGAAAAGTGATCGGCACGCATTTCTTTAATCCCGTCCCCGTCATGCGTCTTTTGGAAGTCATCCGGGCCTATCAGACATCGGATGAAACCCTGGAAGCCGCATTGGTCTGTGGGAAGAAACTGGGCAAGGAATGCATTATCGTCAATGAAGCCCCTGCTTTTGCCGTGAACCGCATTCTCTGCACAATGATCAACGAAGCCTTTTATGCTTTGGGTGAAGGTGTGGCGACTGCCGAAGACATTGATAAAGGCATGGTCCTGGGCTGCAATCATCCCATTGGTCCTCTGGCGCTGTCGGACCTGATCGGCAATGACACGCTGCTTCGGGTTATGGAAGGTCTGCACAGGGAATTAGGCGATAAATACCGGCCGGCGCCCTATTTGAGAAAACTCGTTCGGGCCGGAAATCTTGGCAGAAAGAGCAATCGCGGCGTGTATGACTATAAGAGCTGAATATTGTTTAATATAAAATTAATTTAGAGGATGAAAAACATGAAAGAAGTATATGCAGACTATAAACAAAAGCTGATTTCGGCTGATGAAGCGGCAAGCTATGTCAAGTCCGGCGATAGAATTTTTTACAGTGAATTTATTTTGTTACCCGAATCTTTGGATGAAGCGCTGTCCAAAAGAATTCACCAACTTAAGCATATTGACTTAAGATGCGTTTGTACATCACGGGTTCCCAAGATTGTCGAAGCGGATCCCAAACGCAAGCATGTCATCATGAACGACTGGCATTTGTCAACAGCCGGCCGCCGTCTCCATGATGAAGATTTATGTAACTACATCCCTTTCAGCTATCATCAGGGGCCGCGAACCATCAGGAAATATCTCGATTTCGACGTCGCGTTTATTACGACAACCGAGATGGACAAAAACGGCTATTTCAATTACGGCCTGTGCAATTCGCTCACGGGTGCGGTGCTGGATAAAACAAAAAAGATTATTGTTGAAGTGAACAAGAACGTTCCCTACTGCTACGGAGGCAACAAAGAGTCCATCCACATATCCAAAGTGGATTATATCGTGGAAGGAAAAAACCCGCCGCTGATGGAGGTTAAATCCGCGGCGCCCAAGGAAGTTGATCGACGCATTGCCGAACATATTATGAAGGAAATTGAGGATGGGGCGTGTATTCAATTGGGAATTGGCGGTCTGCCGAATCTGATCGGGCAGATGATCGCCGAAAGCGATTTGAAAGACCTGGGTATTCACACGGAAATGATGTGTGATTCCGTCGTTGATTTGTATAACGCCGGCAAAGTCACAGGCCGCCGGAAATCCGCTGATAAGGGCAAAATAGTTTACACCTTTGCCATGGGAACAAAAAAACTCTATGATTTTCTGGATCACAACCCCACCTGCTCTTCCTATCCGGTCAGTATTACGAATGATCCCAGAATCATATCATTCAATAGCAAAGTGATTGCCATTAACAACGCTATTGAAGTGGATCTGTACGGTCAGGTTTGCTCGGAATCATCAGGCATCCACCAAAAAACAGGCACGGGAGGCCAGCTTGATTTTATTTTCGGCGCTTTTCAGTCCCAGGGCGGCAAGGGGATTATTTCTCTGAGTTCAACCTATACGGATAAAGAAGGCAAATTGCATTCACGCATTGTTCCGACCGTTGAGCCGGGATCGATTGTCACTGTGCCGCGGTCAATCGTTCAGTATGTTACGACGGAATACGGCATGATTCAGCTGAAAGGCAAATCCACATGGGAAAGAGCTGAAGCTCTCATCAGCATAGCTCATCCTGATTTTCGGGAAGGGTTAATCAAACAGGCTCAACGGATGAAAATCTGGATTATGAATGGCAAACAGGATGCCAGTTAAAAGCAGCATCAATGTTCTGTAACCGGCATGAAAATGAGGGAAAGAGCATGGATTTGGAAATTTGGAGAAATAAATATCCGGAAAAATTTGCCTCGGAGAATGTAATCTTCGGCCGCATTCATCGGGGGGATACGATTTTTATCGGTTCAGCCTGCGCAGAACCGCAACATCTGGTACAGTCTCTGATCCATTATGTGAAATCGAATCCCAAGGGTTTCTGCGATGCCGAAGTTCTCCACATCCGATCCCTGGGAATCGCCCCTTATGCTGCAGAAAGATTCAAACAGCATTTTCGCCACAATTCTTTTTTCATCGGCGATAGCACACGGGATGCCATTAATCGGGGCGTTGCGGATTATACGCCGATATTTCTTTCGCAAACGCCGAAGCTGTTCGACAGTGGTATGGCCAGGATGGATATTGCCCTGATCCAGACTTCGCTGCCGGATAATCTTGGATATATGAGTCTGGGTATCAGCGTTGATGTGATCAAGGCGGCCGTGAAAAGGGCATCGGTTGTTGTTGCTCAGGTAAACCGTTTTATGCCCCGGGTTCACGGCGATTCTTTTCTAAATATTAAGGATATCGATTACATCGTTCCCCATGATGAGACGCTGTTGGAATATGGTCCTGAGGCCGAAACGGATATTGCCATCAGAATCGGCAATTATGTTTCGCGTTTGATTGAAGATGGCGATACCCTTCAGGTTGGATACGGACGAATTCCCAATGCCGTCTTGCAGAACCTCTGCGGTAAGAAGCACCTGGGCATCCACACGGAACTGATCACGGATGGTACTGTTGCTCTGATGCAGAAAGGCATCATCGACAACTCGAAAAAAAACGTGAATCCGGGGAAAACCGTTACGACCTTCTGTATGGGGCATCAAGCGACGTACGATTACCTCAATGATAATCCGGCCATCGATTTTCGGACCATCGACTACACCAACAATCCGATGATCATAGCCCAGCATGACAATATGGTGGCCATCAACAGCGCTTTGGAGATCGATCTGACAGGACAGGCCACAGCCGAATCCATCGGCGGCATTTTCCACAGCGGCGTAGGGGGGCAGGCGGACTTCATGCGCGGGGCTGTTTTATCCAAAGGCGGCAAGGCGATTCTTGCGCTGCAATCAACGGCTGCCTCCGGGGTTGTTTCCCGGATTGTTCCGTGCCTGCGGGAAGGCGCCGGGGTTACCTTGACACGCGGAGACGTTCACTATGTTGTGACGGAATATGGAATTGCGTATCTTCACGGGAAGAATATCCGTGAGCGGGCTATGGAACTCATTGCTATTGCGCATCCCAAATTCAGGCCGACATTGATTGAAGAAGCCAAAAAGCGAAATATGATCTACCGCGACCAGCATTTCATTACAGGAACCAGAGGAGAATATCCCGAACATCTGGAATCTCACAAAACGACGAAGACAGGCCTCAATATTTTATTCAGACCGATTAAAATCAGCGATGAACCCCGTTTGAAGGACTTTATCTATTCGCTGTCGGAGCAGAGCCTTTACCGCCGGTTCATGTCTACCAGAAAAGATGTCCCTCACGAAGTATTACAGTCGCTGGTGATTATTGATTATACGACCGAAATGGCCATCCTGGCTATTGTGCCCAAGGGGGAAAACGAAGAAATCGTCGGTGTCGGCAGATATTACATTAACGGATCAACCCATACGGCGGAAGTCGCTTTTGCCGTCAAAGATAGTTACAGCAATAAAGGAATAGGCACGGAGCTATTGTCCTATCTGACATATCTTGCCAAGCGTCAGGGGCTTTTGGGCGTAACGGCCGAGGTCCTGACGGACAATTATCCGATGCTGCACGTTTTTAATAAAGGCGGTTTTGATCTGGAGAAGAAAAACGTTGTCGGAGTTTGGGAATTGAAGATTACATTCCGGGACTAAAAACGGGCTTACGTCCATAAAAAATATATTCAGGCGGTCGAGTCCATCACTTGAGGGTCAGAAATATGCAAAGGAGGGTCAGGTCATTATGCAAAGATTCATGCTAAAATCAAAAATTCACAGGGCGACGGTTACGGATGCGGATTTGCAGTATGAAGGCAGCATCACCATTGATCTATTATTAATGAAGAAGGCGGAGATTCTGACCTACGAGAAAGTGGCCATTTATAATATCAGTAACGGCGAGCGCTTCTCCACATACGCAATTCCCGGTGACCCGGAAAGCGGTGTTATTTGCCTTAACGGAGCCGCAGCGAGAAAAGCCGCACGCGGCGATCTCATTATTATCGCCACGTATGAATTAGTAGAGGAAGAAGAATTAGGCGGTTGGATTCCGTGCTGCGTTTTCGTCGACGAAAATAACAGGATTAAATAAGTTTAAGTGTTTTAATAAGGTGTTTTATGGAGGAAATGTTTTTCATGCCAAACACCCTGTAATAGCGATGATACTCGATAAAAGCGGAACCGTTTGAACAGCTGAAGCCGGAGATTAAAAATATCTGAAAGAAAAGTGTTTCCCGTAAAGGAGAATAACAATAAAATTCGGAAAGTGATGGAGGATTGGACAATGTCTTTCAAGTCAGGGATAGGTCGGGATAAATTATTGCTAAATTATTTTTTTATTCACTTAGCAATCCCCCTCTGTAACAGCCATTGTTTGTCAAGTAAACAATTCCGATTCTTTTTTTATAAAACAAACGGCAAAAAATAGTTGTGATTATTATTTTACGATTTTGGCATCTTTTTTAAAAAAGGGGAAAAGAATTATTTCCCATACTCTTTTTCCGCCTCTTTATTGGAATCTTTAAGTAATTTATTAAGATTTCCGGGAGCTTCTTTGGTTTTTTTGAATAACTCCTTACTGTCTGTTACAAAGCTCTTGCTTTTGTCCTTTAATTCCTGGACGCCTGCTTTCATGAGTTGAACTGTGTCTTTAACTTTATCGGGCATTTTACCAGGGTCCGTAAAGTAATAATATCCGGAAACGGCAAGCACGACAAACAGCAATATTAAAAATAATTTAATCAAACTTTTAAACATGAAAGTGATGAGCAATATTGCGATGAGGATAACGCCTATTACAAGCACTGACGGGTGTGCTGATATATAACCGGTAATTACATCCATTATGCAATCTCCTTTAAAAAAATAAATTTAATTTGTCCTGCTTTTATCATGAAATATTATTATTTAACAGTGAAATATTGGTTTTAGGACTTGCTTTTATTAAATGAACATAGTAATTAAAATAAATAAATATTTTATGAAAAATGTGCATGGATTGTCCGCGAATTTATCTGTTGATTATCTTCTGTTTTTCCCGTATTTTAATCCCATGATGAGCCTGTGTGCTATTGCAATCGAGGGTACTGGCGCGAATAAAAAATATTTCAGGTAACTTTTATGAAAAGATCGTCCATAGATAAAAACAGACTGGAAACACTGCATGATTTGGAAAAAAGACTTGCATATAGTTTCCACGATATAAATCTTCTCTCCACCGCCCTTACTCACCGTTCTTATGTCAATGAGAACCAGCAACTGTCTGTTTCCGATAATGAAAGATTTGAATTTTTAGGGGACTCTGTTTTAGGTTTATGCGTAAGCGACCTGATCGTTAAAAAATATGTTAATTCTCCGGAGGGCGACCTTACCAAATTCCGGGCCGCCCTGGTTGGCGAAAAAAATCTGGCAGGGCTCGCGCGTGATTTGCAGATTGGCGATTACCTTTTAATCGGCCGGGGCGAGGATAACGCCGGGAGCCGCGACAAAGATTCTTTTTTGGCTGATTCTTTTGAAGCAGTTGTAGCCGCCATATATCTTGATTCCGATTTTAACAACGTAAGAACTATTATAACAAAATTGATCGAACCGCTGCTGGGAGATGATGATCTGTCTTCCGACTATTCCGACTATAAAACTGTCCTGCAGGAGCTATGTCAGAAAAAATATAAAACTGTTCCTATATATATGGTCACTGATTCTACCGGCCCGGATCACGATAAAATTTTTACGGTAAAAGTAATTATCGTGAACAAGCTAACGGAATTCGGCAGCGGCAAAAGCAAAAAAGAAGCCGAAAAACAAGCCGCGCAAAGGGCTTTGGAAGCGCTGCAAGATGAAGAGAAATAATCACGGATCTGAAAACGGCCGCAACTCCTTGATTATCCCCATCTTCATCATGAACAAAGGGTGTCCGCATCGTTGTATCTTCTGCAATCAAAATATTACTGCGGGAAATTATCCGCCGGAAATAACAAAAGATTATTTCGATTCGGAAGTTAATTCTTATCTGTCCTGGAATAAAAATAAATCCCCAAATGTGGAAATTGCTTTTTACGGCGGAAATTTTACGGGAATAAAACCGGCTTATCGGGAGAAACTCCTTTCCCTGGCATATGCTTTTATTCAAAAAGGGCTTGTTCATTCCATTAGGATTTCGACAAGGCCGGATTACATTTCCGAAAATAACTTATCGCTTTTAAAAAAATACAATGTCACGACAATAGAAATCGGCGCGCAGTCATTCAATGATAGCGTTCTGCAATTTGCACAGAGGGGTCATGATTCGGCCGCTATCGTTAAAGCTATGAGCATTCTGAAAGATCACGGTTTTCGGACGGGCTTGCATCTTATGGCCGGATTGCCTCAGGACTCAAAGGAAGGCTTCGTTTATTCTCTGGATAAAACGGTTGAACTCAAACCTGATACCGTAAGAATTAATCCGGTTATTGTGTTTAAAGAAACGGCTCTTGCAGAAGAATTAAGGAAGGGGAAATATAAACCGCTGGAACTTTCCGACACCGTAGAATTGTGCGGACTTGCGTGGCAAAGGTTATCCGGGGCGGGGATTCGTGTAATCAGAATCGGCCTGCAATCAACCCCGGAAATGGAAAAAGACGGCGCGATCTTAGCCGGGCCGATTCATCCGGCGCTTGGAAGTCTTGTCCTTTCCTCTGTTTTTTATGATAACACCATTAAACTTCTGGATAAGGTTTCTGCTGAGGCCAAAGAACTTCATTTTAACTTATCTGAGCGTGATATTTCCAATTTCCGCGGTTTAAATAATATGAACATATTGGCAATAAAAAAGCTTTACCCCCGCACAAAGATAATTGTAAGATCATCCGCGGGGCAAAAACGGGGCGCGATTTCCGTGGGCGCTGATTCGGTGGAACCTTTTACCATAGAAATTCCGGGATTCAACAGATAATTCCCGCCGGCAATTTGGTAATTTTAATACCAATTTGATTGGAAGCTGCCGCCCGATAGGCGTCAGTTCCCGGCAAGGTGAAGACTGTTTTTTATTGCGCTCCCTTTCAGTCGCGCCCCCGGTCAAAGGATAACAAGGCGGCATGCAGGAGGCTTGGGCAGTCGTATTTGTGATACATCGAGGAAGCTGACGACGCAGCCAATAAAGAAAGCCTTTGATAGCGAATTGGTATACAGGAGAATAATAATTTGTTTAAATCAGGATTTATAGGGATCATTGGCCGTCCCAACGTGGGCAAATCTACATTTTTCAATGCTGTTATCGGCGATAATATTTCGATAGTCGCCGATAAACCGCAAACAACCAGAAACAAAATCACGGGCATAAAAAACTTCCCGGACGCGCAGCTTATTTTTCTGGACACTCCAGGTGTTCACAACCCCAAAACGCCGCTGAATCGCGCCATGGTGCAAACCGCGCGGGAAACAATCGGCAATACCGAAGTTCTGCTCATGCTCATCGAAGCCAATTCGGATGTTCACCGTGATGATATGATTTTAATTGAATCACTGGCTGGGGTCAAAGCCCCCGTTTTTCTGGTCATCAACAAAATTGATCTTGTCGAAAAGAAATATCTTTTGCCGCTGATCGATAAATTCCGCACACTCTATGACTATCGCGAAATTTTTCCGGTTTCGGCGCTTAAGGGCGATGGTATTGCCGATTTAGTGAGGGCCGTTAAAGAAATTCTCCCGGAGGGGCCGCAATTATTCCCCGACGATATTTTTACCGATGCGACCGAGAGGTTTATTGCCGCCGAGTTTGTCCGCGAACAGATCATGCTGCAAACATCGCAGGAAATTCCTTATGTCACCGCGGTAGAGGTTGAATCATTCAAGGAAGATGAAGAAAAAAACATCATACGCATTCACGCGACCATTAATGTCGAAAAGGAATCGCAAAAAGCGATTATGATCGGCAAAAAAGGCGCCATGCTGAAAAACATCGGCACGCAATCCAGGTTGCGGATGGAAAAACTCTTCGGCGCCAGGGTTTATCTGGAACTGTTTGTGCGGGTGAAAAAGGAATGGACGAGTTCCGATAAGATGCTTAGGGAATTCGGTCTGCTGAAGCGATGATACCATGTCGCATTGAATGCCTAACTTTGTTG
>Ga0116107_1002220_pt1 | contig 10461 bp, 12 predicted proteins | sample June2015DPH_6_10_FD_88969 | JGI IMG/M metagenome (GOLD analysis project Ga0116107, IMG submission 88969) | Peatland microbial communities from SPRUCE experiment site at the Marcell Experimental Forest, Minnesota, USA - June2015DPH_6_100 | ecosystem: Environmental > Terrestrial > Soil > Wetlands... | reverse complement strand
TGTAGGATGGACAATAGTCAAGTAGTATAACCGATGAAAGGGGTTCTATGGCCACTCAAGGAAAGGTAATTGTAGCTCTATCTGTAGTCCTAGCCGTAGTGCTAGGTCTCGCGGGATGGGAAGCGGTTAGATCACATACTGCAATAGCTGTGGCAACTGTACAACAGCAAGCAGATCAAAAGCAACAGCAAGCCTTGGCTGCCGTTCAAGCAGACTATCAAAAACAGATCTCTGCTAGAGATGCTCAGCTAGTCTCATTTCAGTCTCAAGTCTCTTCTCAGATAGCAGGAGTTAAGACTATCTCGCAAGCCGCTACTGTTATTGATCACTATCTACCCGCAGATCAGCAAGTAACCGTAAAGCCTGCGCCTCTTGATACTCTTCCTAACGCCCCTAAGCCCCAACCGACTATTGATTTCACGCAAGCCCAGTCAGTTAGCTTGGCTCAGAAGCTGCTGCAGTGCGATGAATCTAACAGAGATTCAGCTACCTGTAAAGCAGACTTGAACGATACTAAACTGGAGCTGGAGGATCAGAAAAAGCAGACTGACCTAGCCGATCAAGACGCTGTCGTCTGGAAGAACATGGCTAAAGGCGGAACTCTCTGGCAAAGAGTTCTGCACAAGGTAGAATGGGGAGCTGTAACAACGGCAGTAGCCGTAGGAGGGTATGAAGTTGGAAAACACACGAAGTGAAGTAGTGATCTCTTGGTTTGAGTCTGTAGTCACGGCTATTAACAGCGTAGAGCAGCACATCTGGGCTCTACTTGTTATCTTCTCCGGGCTAGCGGCTTACTACATCCACCTTTCTGAAGCAGGGCTGTCACTTATAAGCGGCGGTCTTGCTATATTTCAGAAACCTAATAAGAATTGAGGAAACTATGAGTCAATTTCAAATAGCCTTGTCTTATGTCCTTAGTTGGGAAGATCCTAACGGTAAGTTTCTTCCTGTTCCTGATGTAGGAGGTCAAGCTGTAGCAGGGATTAACTCCGCCAAGTGGCCTATCGACTTTGATAAGGTCATGAGCGTTTCTGCTGAGAATAGGCCTCAGCTCGTATATGACTTCTATCAGAAAAACTTCTGGAATCCTTTGAAGATTGGAGCGATCCAGCACCAGGACATCTCCAGTAGAATACTGGACCAGGCGGTTAATGGCGGAACTCATAGTCCTATTAGACTTCTTCAAAGAGCAGTAGCAGCTTGCGGAAAAAGTCTTGTAGAGGACGGTATCCTAGGTCCCGTAACTATTGACACTGTCAATAGCCTAGACCAAGGCGATCTACTAGCGGCCTTTAGAAATCAGCGTCTATTGTTCTATAAGAAGATTGTGGACAATAATCCTGAAGATGCTAAGTATCTAAAAGGCTGGGAGAAGAGAGCCTTGGCGTAACAGTTAAGCCCAGGATCAAGTCTTGTTAAGGCTTGATCCTGGGCTTTTTGTTTGTAGCCTACGTGTTAGATTCTTCTAGCTCTGTCTTCAGATGAGGCGCGCTCAGAATTTGATGTATTTGTGGATTTTTATAGTCAGGACCTTTAGGGGTTTTAGTCCCATACTTCTGCCCAGACTCTGCTTTTATAGCAGTCTTAGTCATGTTAGAGTTATGAACCTCCCTAAAGATCCTATTGATTGGAATGCCATAGGCCAGAGCAGTTCCGACTAGGACATAGATAGAATCAGCTATTCCATCTGCTATATCAGTCAGATCCTGATCATCTTCCTTAAAGTGCGCGTACTGCTGATCTTCAATGAATCCCATAGCGCCCAGGGTCTCGTTAATCTCTTCTCTAATGAGAGACTGCCTGAGATTCTTTACCCCAAAAGGAATATCTAGGGTAGGCTCTGCTGATATGAGATGCCCGTACTTTCTAGCAAACTCCTTGACCTTTTCCTCGTAATCGGTTAAGTTGATCTGTGACATGCTCTCTATTCTCCTTCATATACTTCGCTACGAGATCAATACCATGACCTCTGGTTAGATGCTGTCCTATAAAAGCCATCTTATAGGCAGATGACTTCATCGCGTGTAGAACTCTTACCGGGATAACAGCTGTTGACTTAATCTCTGGGTAGTAGATAGCGTATAGAACTAGAGAGTTCAATGATATTCTTCGACATACTTCAAACTGTCTAAGATCATTTATGCTCTCTAATGGCTCTACGTAGTCAGAGGTTTTTGTCTTTCCTATTTTGCACTCAATAAACGTAGCTATTCCATCAAGCAAGTGGACAGAATCAGGCATTCCTAGAGTAGACTGGTCGCTTATCTTGTAGACCTTTCCACCTATCTCTTTTTCTATCTTAGAGGCTAGAGTTGAGTTGTACGTGGCTTCTTTCAATATGCCATCAGCCTTTCTAGCGTGGCCATGACGCTTTCTTTTTCTTCAATATGGCTGTATAGCCACTCCCTCTGCCCTTCAACTCTGTCGTCGTACAGAGATAAGTATGCCTCGATCTCGAAATCAAGAGAGGTTCCTTGGAAGGCTTCTCCCATCGTAGCAGCGTCATCAGGATCACTATATATAGGAGTCTCAGCCCAAGCTGCATTTAGATAGCGTGTTCTCCACCACCCAGAACCTTTAGAAGGATATCCTGTAGACAGTACTCCGAAGCTATTTGCGAATATAGCTACAGTCTGGTCCTCAGTAAACTCCTTTGATCCCATTCTCTTATTTCCTATATAGCGAACAGGAAGTTGAAACTTCTGCCTATTAACCCACTGCATATGGTTTGCCAGCGCAGCCATTACCCACTCGAGCTTCCTATTCTCTTTGGGGACTATCTCTATGCTAGGATATCTGAGCCATGCACTAGGGTCAACAGCCACTATATCCGCTACGTAGTTATCCTTCATGAGAAAAGAGTGATCTCCCCAAGGAAACATAGGAGCCAACATAGGAGCATTATTTCCGGCTATAGATACGCTAGACATCTTTTCCAGGCTCTCTTTAAGAGAGTCTAGTTCATCATGCCTGTAGCTAAAGCACTTGTACTTTAAGTACTTTTCCCAGCCATTCAGAATACCTTTAATAGACTTTCCAAAGTTACAGAAACTCCAATCATCCGCAAATACAGCATGTCTTCCTGGTAGACAGTCCATAACGTAGTGTGTTTCTGGTATATGCCCAGAAGTTATAGAGTTCAAAGGGGCCACTCCGCAAAAGGCGTAGTTGTACTTACAGGAAATCTTCTCCCCTAGTACGACAGGCCGGCGCTCTACTTCGTGTCCCATATCTCTTAGGATCTCTTCTAAGAGTATAGAAAAGGTCATGTAGTCTCTTTTGAGTCTGGTACTACCATACATTCTAGTAGTATACCCAGTGATTAAAATCTTCATTTTTTCACCCTTTCAGTGATTTTAAGATACACTCCAGTGAAACCTGGGTATACCTTGGGTTAAACGTGCATAATACGGATGAATGTATACTCATCCAGGGTTTGCATAAAAATTACTCTGTTGTCTCTCTCCAGTTCTTTCCTACCTCAACATCCCATATCAATGGGACGCGGCAAGGGATTCTAGAGTCGGGAGCCTCTAGAAGTTCTTTGAGATCCTTAGCTTTCGATGTATCCCAGACGTCTCCGTCTAGTTCATCGTGAACAGTAGCTCTTAGATCAAGAGTGAGCTCCTTTCTGTGGTTATAAGTCTCAAGCATCTTAACTTTGAGGGTATCAGCAGCAGTCCCCTGAATGATAGCATTTAGAGCGCTATGCAACCGCTCTCCAGTAGGATACCTGCGACGTCTTCCCATTATCGTTCGCACATACCCACGAGACTTAGCCACCTTCATCGCCTCATTTGAAAGGGCCTTAGCCTCAGGAAACTTATCGTCATACTCTTTTGATACCGCAAAAGCTTTATGCATTCTACAGCTATCTGCATGAGCCTTACTCGACCACTGCTTATTAGCAGCGCAGCCACAATCACAGTGAAGGTCCAGTTTTCTAGCTAGCTTTGGAATTCCCATAGTGTATAGTTTTCCAAAGTTGTTGTGCTTTGCGTCTTTACGCTTCTGTCCTAGCATATTAGCTACGAGTTGATGAAAGTCGATGAGAGGATTACTGCAGTAGTCAGAAATAAGTCTATCAGATTTCGAGTAGTGGGCGAACCATCTAAACTCAATCTGACTAGCGTCAGCAGAGATGTATGAAGCGCCGTCAGCAGGTATGAAAAGCTCTCTGACGATCCATTTCATAATCTCAATTTCTTCTAACTGACTTTCTACCTTCATGACTTGCTGTACGTTTATTCCTTTTCTATCTTTTCCTCCTGAGGAAGCGAATCGCCCGGTAACAGTTCCGAAATTACCATCTCCTGTATCCGTCCGAAGTTGGTGTAGAATGTACCTAACTACGTTATCCGAGTCCAGTAGATTCCTATACTTCTTCAAGTACTTACTATTCAAAGAATCTAACTTGCGCGCGGCTGTAACCGCGCGAACAGCAGAATGCGGAACCTTACTTAGATACTCCTCTCCAAAAGTCTCACCGCCTCCGAGCTCCTCTTCCTTTACAGGAATAGGAATGTTAAGAGTATTGAATAGACGGGTTAGATCTTTACTAGAGTTCGGGTTAACTCTTAAGCCAGTCTCTGCATAGATCTTTAAGATAGCGGATTGATGAGCAGCCTCTACCTCTCCGATCCATCGTTCTAGTTTGACTCTATTCAGTCTAGCTCCTTTACGCTCCATAGAAGCAGTAGCGTAGATTAAAGAATCCTCTAGATCACATACACTATCTAGTTCCTGACGGTCGATATCCTTCTGCTGGGCCTCATCCAAGTCTAGATGATCTTGAGCGTCTTGCTCAGCGTAGGACCCTACTTCTCCTGCCGACATATCAAATATGTCAGTCTTAGCTCCGGGTACCTCTGCCTTACTTCTTCCTAAAACATCTTGAAGAAGTATGTTAAGGTTATACTTCATCCGATTCTCGTCGAGAAGAGCCGCTTTGAATGCCGGATCGTGGAGCTTGGCTCCTATGGACTCTAGGTCTAAACCCCACCTATACATCACATGAATGTCATCCTTAGCATTCAATATGCAGAGGTGTCTCCCCGCCAGCTCCTGCTTAGCCCATCGTAGAATGGCTCTACTGTCTAGGTTTCCTCCGCCCTTATGCCCTACTGGTAGGTAGTACCGCTTTCTATCTGGAGTGCAGATAGATATTCCAGCGACTTGTGAATCAGTGTGAACGCTTTCTACGTATTTGAATTCGCTATCAAAGCCGAACTTGGCATCTTTCGGGTATCGTGCTAGGTCAGGCAGCTCTGTAGGAGCCGTCCAACCAGTTTCTTCATGATGACCGGAGAACAGACTTCCTATGAGTCTGGAGTTAGGCTTAGTAGCCACTGTCTACCTTCTTCCCATCTATCTCGATGTAGTCATTTCCGTGGATAAGAGTCTTTGTGCTCCGTATCTCTATATTCCACCCTGCGTCCATCAGTACTTGCTTTCCTCTCGTATCTGCATAGTCTGTTTCGCATACCGCCACTTCGATGTTTGTATTAGCGAGCATCTTAGCGCACACAAAACACGGGACACATGACACGTATATAGTATACGCTCTGTTCAAGTCAGAACACTGTATAATAGCGTTCTGCTCTGCGTGGACAGCCATACAAAGAGAGGTGTTCCCTTTTTCCTGTGAGGCTCCTTCGCAGGGATTTTCTTCAGTACAGTGGTCAAAATTCCTAGGTACTCCATTGTACCCTGTTGAAAGAACCCGCCCTTCTCTGTCTGTGATAATAGCCCCTACAGCACGTCTGACACATGTACTACGGGCAGCTACTAACTTAAGCATCTGAAGATAGTACTCTGTCTTAGTTAGTCTGGGATCGGGTTTCGGGTAGAGCCCCAGGAGTGCGTCTACTATGGATACGCTATTAGACAAGATGACCTCCTATGCTAGTTAGGTAAGACAAAGTATCTAGAGCATGGGAGCTGTCACGCTGTAGTGCTATAGCGTAACTAATCCAAAAACCTCGTAATGGAACCTTTAAGTACGCGTTCTGATCCAGTATAGAAACCATACCCGCCCTGTCTAGAGGATACTTTAGCTGAGGAGAACGTATACACGTAATACCTGGCTCAGATATCGCCTCAAGAGCGGCTTTTTCATTATTTAGATACAGATGAGAAGAAGCTAGGTTCATTGTGATAGAGCCTACTGGAACGCCTACAGTAGCAGATAGGACATTCGTTACCTGACTAAATGAGAAGAAGTCGTATGGAATACCGAGCCATACATCGGAACTTCTCATGTTTACAGTGCAATGCAGCAAACCTTTACGAATAAGCCACTGCATTGATATAGTGCAAGGGATATCCTTTGAGTTCAAAGGAGAGGGAGTCCATATTGTAGATACCGCTTGACGAGACTCGCTGGATTCCTTCAAGCTCTTGATGATATACTCCCATTGAGGATGGAGCCTAGGTCCGTAAGCTCCACTCAGTATGTAACCGTCATCACTGAACTTTCTCATTACCGAGTTGTACTTAGCCAAGGTTTCGACATCGCAACATCCTGCTTGTATCCACAGCCATTCAGCTATCATGAATCTGTAGTTCAGATTTCTGACTTTACTCACAATAATGTTGTTGAGACCTTCAGTAACCTCTAGGGTTACGTTTAAGATCTCCTTAGTTTGAAATCCTCGTGGAGAAACCGGCTCTCCTTCATCTATCAAATACGCCAGCAGGGTCTTCCATGCTGATGTAATACTTCCTGCTTTGATATGCCTAGCCATTGAGTACCTTTTTGATTTCTTGAGCGTATAGCTCAGGGTTATTTCCTCTGTACCTCTTGATGTAAGAGGAACTTGGAAAGCTACGTGTCTTATAGAGAAGTCCTTTCCCTCTAGCTTCTCTTGTGTACCAGCTTTTAGCAGTATCTCCTATGAAGAAAATCTCTTCTAGTCTATGTAATGAATGAACAGCAGGAATTAGATAGTGAACTTCCCTGCAACTCCCTCTAGTGCTAAGTAGGGCTATGTCGTTCTCCAGCAACCCTGCTAACTCTATAGCTTTGTTAGTGAACCCACTCACTCCTTTTAAGGAGGACAGAGGAATACTCGCAGTAAAACTTTTCTGATCAGTTATGATCAAATATCTGGCGTTCCGGCTTCCTACAAGGCCTTTAGGTAGTTCCTTTCTGTCAAGGCATTTGCCTATGGTAAGAAGCTGTTCGTCTATAGACGTTTGTGTGTAGTCGTAGGTGAGTCCTCCGTAAACCTCTACCCAATTTACATAGAGGTTATAAACCTCTTTCCAAGAGGATTCTGATTTTAGATAGTCGCCAGACTCCCTAATCTTTTTCCTGTAGTTTTTTTCCGCTGTCTTTCTATTAGGGAGGCATACTACCTGCGCAACTCTCTTGGAGTTGTGAAGTCTCATTAAGAGGCGCTGTCCTTCATCTCCTAGCCTATCTACTCCACGGGCCACAGGTCCATAGACACGCTCTCCTAGCCACAGTCGATCATGCACGTGATCAAAAGGAGACTCTAAAGATGTCTCAAGAATTCTTAAGTAGTGATCAGCAAGAAACTTCCCATCTGGAGGAGGTCCTTCATGATGGTACCTAAATCCTCGCCTCATAAGCTTATTGGCTAGAGTAGTCTTACCTCCGCCGTCAGGTCCTTCTAGGATGATTACTTTACCCATTTTTCTTCTCCGGGGTCGTGGCAGGATGGTGTAGAGATAGGAAACAAATGTACTGCGGCTGGTGTATCATAGTTCTCCTCGTATACTTCACGATGACGGTTAGGATCAATAAATTGGAGGCCAGTGGTTGCTGGCCTCCTATGAGGCGTACTGCATACTAAGCAGCTTCCTGCTCTTTTTCAGGAGCAGCCTTCTCAGCCTTCGGCAAGGACAAGAACATGACTTGATCCTTGCCGATAAGACCCTTCAAGTGATACAGGACAGAGTTCTCGATAGGAGTACTGGACACCAAACCATCGACATTCTCTACGATCTGTTCAAGAGTGAAGTAAGAGTCTTCACCGTGAATACCCTTGAGCTTATTCAAGCTCTCAACAACTGACCGGCGCTGTCCGTTGAAGCTGGACGTCAGCACCCCACTGAGGAGACGATATGTAGTCCCACTCTTCGGGATACTCAGGCGACGAGGGGCCGCAGGATCCTTGACCTTAACACCCGTATCGATAGTTGTGACAGCAGCGTTCTTGTTGCCCTTCTTAACCTTAGGCTTCTCAACCTCAGCCTCAACTTCAGCCTCAGCTTCGACTTCGACTTTCTCATCATACTGAATACTGATAGGGGTATCGAGCTCATTGAATTCCTCAACCATCACATCAACCGCGCCCTTGTTAGTATGCTTTGCCATGATATTTTTCTCCTAGGCTACTATCTCAAGTATTCCTTGAGCAGTTAGTTTATGGACAAAGTAGGTCACTACTCTACCTGTCCTTGACTTGGTCTTGAGCTTGCCTTCTACTAAACTAGTGATTCTATCGATAGAGGCAGGCCCATTCTCTGATAAAGCCGTAACAATAGCACTAGGTCTTCCTTTCACAGAACTGATATCAGTTCCTTTTCGGAGCACGTACTCTACACTCTGCTTCGAAAAGGACTTGGTAGTAGAACCTGTGTCTAGAGAAGCGATCCAAGCCGCGGCCTTCTCTATTGAGATCTCATCGATCTCAGAAATAACCTTTGCTACCAGAGCGTATGGAAAAGGTCTTTTATGCTCTACAAAGAACTTAACACGATCTTTGAAAGACTCTCTCCACTTATCAAAACTAAAGCTTGTTTTGGTTGTGTTGTTAGGCCAGAGGCTACCTCCACTGGCTTTAACGTACTCGTATTCAGAAAGTGAAAGTTCGGTTAGATGAATGGGATGGAGTAGGTGTGCCTTTCGGTACCTCATTTCAAAGACAATCCACATACCGTACCCTGAGAAAGGGGCTTTTTCATGGTACTGTGTAATTTCTCTTAGCTCCAAAACTTCTCCTTTTCGACTCTTGAGAATCAGAATTGATTTATACCCTTTATCAATTCTAATTATATTATAATATCAACACAGGCTAGTTGTAAACAGTGTTTTAATCTTTTTTTTCATATCTTTCGTAATCGGTTATCTGTTACTATAGTACTAATACCTATAGCTATACTGACCGTCTGGTATCAGAAAAAATACCCTTTCCTTAGCTCTAGTGATAGCCACATATGAGACTCTATGCTCATCATCTGGGTTAGCCAGCATACCTAGCCAAGACGCTCTAGACATTTCTGGATCTATGTATACTGTATGAGCTTCTCTTCCTTTACTTTGATGTATAGACATAATCTCTACTTTAGGAGTAGCGGTTCTCATAAAACCGTTCTTTCTTATAAGTGCTCGTATTCCCTCATTATCCACTTTAGGAAGGATCTTAGTCCACATATGAGGTTTAGGTATCTCGATGAATACTTCATTTATTGGTATTCTCTTGTGCACTTTAGATAGGGCTAAGATATTCCCATATAGATAATTCTCATCTGCGTTTTTTAGAAAATACTTAACATTGGTTGAGTCTATGTACCCTTTACGTAGTAGAGTATAGAACCCATACAAAGAGGCTCTTACGCCGGGATCATTGAGGATGCTTCCATTTCCTATATATGGAATTCTATCATCTCTTAACTGTTGTGTTATAGCTGACCCTCTAAAGTGGTTTCTAAACAGTATAAAAGTCTCCTCTCTAAGATCTAGAGATCCTAGCGGGCCAGCATTAAGAACCTCTCCATTAGACGAGGTAGGACTATACTCTTTTACTAGTCTTTTTTCAATTCTCTTCACGATTCGCATCGCAGCAGAGTGAACAGCTTTAGATACTCTGTGTGACTGGTCTAAAACTATTGTACTATCTACACTTAGATTCTGAAATACGCTACTATCAGCTCCTGCCCAGTGGAATATACTTTGATCGTCATCTCCTGCTATGTAGTACCTCTTAGCATTAGCTCCTAGTTTAGTCACCGCTTCCCACTGGAGAATAGATAGATCTTGAGCTTCATCAACGAATATCACGTCTATGTCTAAAGGCTTGCCGTACTCTATATACTTAGTCAGTAGATCTGTGTAGTCCATATATCCATTAGCGTTTTTCCAGGACCTATAGGCTTTTGTAAACCATAGAGCATACTTATAGTCTAGCTCAGAAGAAACCTCCTGAAGAGACTCTTTGAGCATAATCTTACAGTGCCGTCCTCTGTGGTTTACTTGAATTAAAATATCATCTCTAGTAGGCAAGTCTACCCTCTGCTCAAATTCCTCTATCCACGGGTCGTGTGTAGCTCCTGTAATCCTAGCTCCTATAGATACCCCGAAACTTCTAAGTTCCTGTGGTCTAATTATCTGATCTTTATTTACAGCTAGTTGATGATAGCATATAGAATGGATAGTCTTTAAGAAAGGAAAGCTATTAGAAGTCGTCTCTGTGCGCGCTAGAGCCTCATCAC
>Ga0116107_1002213_pt1 | contig 10473 bp, 10 predicted proteins | sample June2015DPH_6_10_FD_88969 | JGI IMG/M metagenome (GOLD analysis project Ga0116107, IMG submission 88969) | Peatland microbial communities from SPRUCE experiment site at the Marcell Experimental Forest, Minnesota, USA - June2015DPH_6_100 | ecosystem: Environmental > Terrestrial > Soil > Wetlands... | reverse complement strand
TTTGACGACGGATCGTTCGAGTTTGTCCCAATTCCTGAGAGCGTTCCCGCGCCGGGCGCCTCGACGTATAACGACAGGATTGGGAGGAAAGGGAAGCGCCTCTCAACCTACGTTCCGTCGAGCATGAAGAACGCGCCGATGCACGAAGACCCCGAGTTTGTCACTTGCACGTACGGCGATCCGACACTGAAGCGCTATTCCCTGCTGAAGCTCGTTCACGGAGACCTGCTCGTATTCTACGCCGGCTTGCAGCCATTTGCGACTACCAAATACAACGAAGCTCTGTACATCATCGGATATTTCGACGTGGACAACGTCACGGAGTTTAACAAGTTATCAGAAGCTGAGCTCCCAGAACGCCTTCAGCGGTACCGTCACAACGCACACGTGAAGCGCCGAAATTCCTTGCGCGATCTCGTGGTGGTGGCAGGTGCCGGGAACAGCAGACTTTTAGACAACGCGATACTGATTAGCCAAAAGAGACCAGATAGGAGAGGACGACCAATGCACGCGCTTTCTTCTGAAATGGAAGCATTGCTTGGAATATCGGGTTTCATTCAACGCAGCATTCCGCCGCGATTTGTCGTCGAACAGCAAAACGTGCGCAATTTGGTGGCTCTGCTTGCGTCAACGAGGCTGTAAAGAAACGAGGCCACCATTCTTTTGTGAATTTATGCTCTTTTGACACGGTTTCATCAGGATTGAGCAATATATCGATAGCAGTCGGTGTTGTCTTTAATCTGAAAATCTCGTTCCAGTCGTTTTTCATACTTACGGTGGTGTACTAGGCTCATTGTCCGTGATCCTTGCCGGGTGTTTCTGCTACTTGTGGGGGCTCGACGCCCTGACCTTCATGCTTTTAGCGAGCATCTTTCGGCGCGGCGACCGCGCCCACAAAGCGGACTATGATCGGCGAGTGCTACGAACGTACGGCTTGTGGGCGATTGGTCTGATTCCAGTTCCCCTCATCTTTCTCCTGCTCACTATGCATCAACGCGCGTAACTGTGTTCCGCCTCGAGCATGGACGCGTTGGCAAGATGAGGACTTGCTGATTCGCTGCGCACCGTGCTGACTTTGCTCCTGTATGGTGCCCTTTTGTCCACCGCTGAAACCGTTCGCTATGATGAACGATAAGTCAATAGATGAATGGTAGCAATCTGCTCCTATGAAATATCAAACCAAACCCAAAGGTTAAGTCGCTGTGGCATGAACAAGACGGCCGTGCACGAAGGTGACGCCACAGAGGAAGACCGTGAAAAACGTGCGTGGGCCACCGCGATCTCAAACGTTACCATGCCGCCGATCGTTGCGCTGCTTATGTTTGCCCTCATCAACTACACTGTGTCGACGGGACTGTCCTTTGTCGCGCTAATGCTCCTCACTATATTTTTTGCGGTGCTCATGCCTCTGAGCATCTTGATCTTTTGGGCACAGAGGACACATTCACACGACTTGGACATATCCGGGATAACGGAACGCAGTCAGCCACTGCTCGTGGCGACCGTTTCGTTTTTTATTGGCACCGTAGTCCTGCTGCTCATCCAAGCGCCCGCTCTCACCACCACCATTATGCTCGGCTATAGCGTGGGCACGCTTTTCATCTTCTTCGTTAATCTACGATGGAAAATCAGCGCCCACGCGATGGGCATCGCAGGACCGACTGTCGTGCTCCTCTTTGTCTTTGGCCCGTGGGGCGTGCTGCTTGGATTGCTTTTACCGCTCGTCATCTGGAGCAGGGTGTACTTGAAGAAACATACGCTCGCTCAGGCGCTCGCCGGGAGCGTGGCTGGTTTTGTGCTCGCAGCCTTCGGATTGTGGCTGGTGTTCGTGTATAGTGCGCCATTTGCAGCGCACTGAGTCCTCTTTTGAGAGCTCGGCAACCACGGTAATAACGTTCTTTGTGTTCACTGTTGAACATACCTGCGTCACGCACCGCTTTAGGATTTGTCAAATGCACAGCATAACGGAAATCTTTTTGAGTTAAAGCCATTCATTTTTTTGTCGCGCGCGCCGCGCTTTTGTAGCAGTCAGATCTTGACAGCATGGAAGATCCAAGTAAATCTCCACTCTGCTTAGGCATGCTGATTGGGTACTTTCAAGTCGTGGGAATGGGCGGTCAAAATTCTGAAAGAATAGCCCGTGATTTTGCACATTGTGATGGAGCGGACACCGCTGCCATGCTGATTTTGAAATTAGCGGAAACAAAAAAACCGCTTCTTCGTCCTGATGGGTTAGGGTCTACGGTTTCACATGATCTTTAACAAATAGTAAGTATGCTATGACGTAGTGTAGTAGAAAAAAGCATTTGGGATCTTGGTCGTCACCCTTTCATTCATTTATCACGTGCAAGCGATCTGCTTCAGGCAACACTTTAGCTTATATAATCTTCTAAATTCGTTTAACGGAATGTATTCCAATACATCAGCCAGCTTGATAAGAAGGTTCCTTGCTTCGCTCGATTTCAACTCCTGAAGCCGCTGCTTTGCCTCTCTGACATAGATGTGGATAACGCTTAAAGGTATCTTCCGTCTTTAGATTTCCCATCTAAAAAGCTCAATAGGCTGCGCGACCGAATTAGTGATCGTTTCTCAATACGTGCAGATAGTAGCAAGAATCCCTCCACCGCAAAGTTGGAGCAACGAGCAAAGGTGCGAGAAGGTTTCTTGCGACACTAGGCGGCAGAATTTTGTTCACCTTTTTGGCAAAGACAGGATGTTCGAAGTAGAAACGCACTGCAGCTTCTGCGCTTTCCCAAAAGGGTAGGACATACGCCGAGATGTCCTTTGAAACTTCTATCGAGAACTCTTGTCGCATGTAGCCCTCGACATCACCTAGGCGTTCGAACGAGTCGACTGCCATACCCTTCGTGACCAGCTGAGCTATAATGTCTTCAGATTGGCTGCATGGCCTTGCGTCGTTTGTTTCGTATCCATCAAAAATGATGAGTAGCCCGTTCGTTTTCAATTTTTTCTTCACTTCGCGCAGAAAACGCAGTTTGTTCTTTGAATAACATAAAGATTCTATAATAAAGGCAAGGTCAAAGGCGGTATCCTCAAACCTGCTCAAATCGTGGTAATCCCCAGAATGAAAACGCAAGTTAGGGATCTTGGAAAAACTTTTTAACGGCTTGTTTGCCAAGTCGATTGCTTCAAACGTCACGCTAGAATTACGGCGAGCGAGGAAAGCACTATTCGAACCTAACCCAAATGCAAGTTCCAGCACGCTTTTTGCGTCCATCTCGTGGATATAACGCTCAACGATGCGCGCAGGCTCTTTAACATCATCCCTCTTGTATGAACCGTCGTAGGTGATTCCGCTATGAATAAATCCGCCCCAGCTAACAAGGAACCTGAAAGTCAGCTTGTTCATCAAGTAATAATTGACGACTTGCGGCTCCTCCTGGGGTTCCTCGATAATATCTGATATATTAAATATCTCGCCAATCATCTTGAGGTATAGCTCGGCTTTGTCGCTCTCACGCGGTCGTATCGTATTTTCAGGTTCAGCTCGTTCGATCACCTAGGTTGTCCCCCAGAAGAGAAAAAAAGGCGTACGCTGCGCAAGCGGCCCCGACGAGAGACGGGGCAAAAGGCAACAAACGTCGCAGATTGGTTTTTCGCGTTTTGGGCGTCTGGCTCTCTCTCGAAAGCAAGTGCAGTATATCTTACGATTAAGAAGCCAATAAGGGAATCTTAGGATCTTCATGAGGGCTAATAACTTGTTATTAAGTCTTATAAGGGAAGAAATGGCCCTAACTTCATGATTTTATAGGAATAGCTTTTATAAGTAGCTTTTTTTAGTAGGCGCCTGAATGCACTGGCCATCGGCGGCCGCGCTTGACGGAACCGGCGTCGTCGTAAATCAAAGACTTGGGTGTTATGTTTTGGAAGACAAAAAAACTACAATACCGTGCATTATATCTCCCGGCTCTGAAGTATTGGGATTCCACCAATTCCCGTTTGTTATTCTAGACCATTCTTCTCCTGTCACGTTGATAGCCAACGCAGACGCATAAACGCCTCCTGCGTATCTCGCAACTCCCAAGAATTGTAACCGACCGGCCTGCTTTTTGTGCCAATATTATTAACGGTGCAATTATAGTCAACAAATTTGTAGGCCGGTTTATGAGAGCTAATTGGTCTTGCTGCGACAATCAGCACCATTTCGTTTGCACTCGTGTGACCAACACAGCCCATCCATTCACAGCATCGCAAAAGGATGCGCGGGCAGCGACCGAACGTCGCGTTTCGACAGCAACAACGATGCTGCATTTAATCAATCGAAGCATTGCCGTTTGGCAGATCCGCTAAGTAGGACGGCAATTACACGCAACCCGGAATCCTGGAGCCTAAAGCCGGATGATTCTGGCACGGAGTGATCGGCTAATAGTCTATGATCGGAAGACTGATCGTCTGCATAACTATATTTCGCGCATTTGATGGCGCCATAGATTGAAGCACACCGATCCTACGACACAACAACGGCTATGGCAGCGGAAAATAAATCACTGAGCAATTACTTATAAAGGGTATACTCTTCTGTCCCGGCGGCGGAGACCATCACAAGATGATTTCAATTATTTGCGTTTATAACGACGAGTGGATATTGCAGAACTATTTACTTAAAAGCCTCCCAGCGGGCAGAAACGACTTTGAACTCATTACCTTCGATAACACGCACAACCGCTTCAGATCGGCGGCCCAAGCGCTTAACTGGTGTGGCAGGCAGGCAGTAGGGGATTATTTGATGTTCGTTCATCAAGATGTCGACCTGCGTTCAGATTCGTGGCTGAACAGCACTGAAGCTCTCTTGAATTCGCTCCCCAATCTCGGAATCGCCGGGGTAGCGGGGGGGGGAGATCAGAAAGGGGTTCCCTTCAGCGAGCGGTGCTTCACCACGATCACTCACCGATTACCTGTGCTCAGAGGTGGTATCTCGCACGGCCCGCGACATGAGCCCTGCGGAATACCGATACAAGACCCTGAGCCGGTGCAAACCCTTGACGAGTGTCTAGTGGTAATTCCAAAGTCGGTATTCGACGTCACACAATTTGATGAGGCGACCTGCAGCGATTGGCATCTGTACGCGGTAGACTACTGCTTGAGTATTGCAGCACAAGGGTTTGGCGTTTACGTAATACCCAGTTGTTTGTATCATCGGTCTATGGGCTTAATTGACGAAAACCAGCTGCGTATTATCGCATCTCTCGGTGTGTACTCTGAAGCGTTTTATCGCACTTTAGAACGCGTGGTAAGGAAACACAAACGCCATTACAAATGGATTCATACGTCTTGCGGTTCTTGGAATACCACGCATTCGCTCGTGATACAACGAGCTGTCATGCTGTTTTTTGATGGGTGCCGCTTTTATTGGCCTAAAGTTCGTAGCAAAACTAGACTGGCTAGGCTATTCGGCTCGAAAAAAGAATAAGAGAACATGATGAACAAACTGCTGAAACAAATTCTTTTAAACTTTCGGAAACTGCCGTTGTTGATAGAATCAAGGTTCGACAAAGAGTTTTTGGCGCCAGATGTCCCTATGTCGAGACTTGTTAGCCATCAAAAATGGGCAAAATACCTATACGAAATCGGCAACAAACCGGGCATGAGCGTGTTAGAAATAGGCAGTCGTGAAGTCACTGGCGCTTCAAATGCTCGAAAGGAATTCTCCAAAGCAGAATATGTGGGTTTTGACTATTATCCAGGAGACAACGTGGATATTGTAGGAGATGCCCATAAATTGTCTTCTTATTTTGAAAACGGGAAGCAATTTGATATTGTATTTTCAAGTGCTGTTTTTGAACACTTCGCGATGCCTTGGATTGTAGCTACTGAGATTGCAAAAATACTTAAGGTGGGGGGGTTCGTTTTCGTGGAAACTCATTTTTCGTTTCAATCACATGAAAGACCGTGGCACTTCTTTCAGTTTAGCGATATGGCATTAAGAGTCCTGTTTTCAGAAGTCCTTGGGTTTGAATGTGTGGAGGCTGGTATGTCAAACCCAATTGTTGGCAGGTTTTCCTCGCTGGCAGATACCTATTTGAAAAACGAACCCGTAGGAGGTCTTTATTGTCACAGCGAATATCTTGGGAAGAAGATAATAGATGTTAAGAACTTTGATTGGGAGCACATAGAGTTAGCTAGTGTTATAGGAGAGACAAAATATCCAGAACCGAAAGCATGATAACGTCATGATTACGGCGTGTGGGATCGGATGCTAGGCCGTTAGCTAGTAGAGGCTTATAAAGATTATATCACGCAGAAGCGTGAAAGGGTTTACAACAAAAAAGCTCAATAATAGGCAGACCAAGTGAGTAAAGTCCCTTCTAAAGCCATCTCACCTAGTCCACCTATCGAAGATAAGCAAAAGTAGGTAGGCTCTAAAAGGTATATAAGACCTACCATCTTTAGAGTCTCAACTTCGCCTATTATCGCGCTTTTTTGGGGAAGTCGAATATGATCCCAGCGTTAGATGATCGTCGCGGTATCAAAGGTTAGTTCCAGTCAACGCAGTGATAAAGCTTCGCGCACTATTTTCCCACGTTCTTCCTCGAAGCCGCTCTTAAGCGTTGATCAACATCGTCTCAAGCTCCCCTTGATGGCCGAGGTAGTAAAGTACTTTGGCAACAAAATCCCGCGGGTTGGTTTCACAAAAAACGAGCTGCGTCTCATCAAAAAACGTCGGTGCACTTCCATCTTTAAACTCAATGACGGGTAACCCAGATGCGATCATTTCGTAAGTTATCAGTGAGATATTCGAATACGACGCCACAACTCCAAGGTCGCAAATCTGGTAGTATCTGAGAAGTTCGTTGAGGGGTAAATGGCCCACGTTTTTATCAATTGGAATTTAGACATGTCGATCTAATCCGAACACGATACGCATTTGATACCGCTGTTTATTCCCATCGCTCCTCACCCGTTCGGCAGCGCAAGCACGATATTCCTTGTTAACCGCTGATGAGATCCTCGTCTCGCCGTAGCCGACGACGAGTTAAGGGCCGCTGTCCACTTGAAGAACATTTCAAAGCACCCCTTCATAAGGTTGTTGATGCAGAAAAGACATCTGATAAAGTAGAGACCAGCCTTTCAAGAGCAAAATTAGCCGGAGGATTAGCTTTCGAAGCAAGCAGACCCCTTTTGGAAAAGATAGATGAAGGCAGTCTCGCTATTCTTTGGTCAAGATTTTGAGAAAGGATTTAAAAAAGATACAGAAATGCAGGAGGACGAACCGGAAGATACGTTATAACGCCGGATACTGTAACAGCGCGCCAGACGTTCCGCTCGATATCAGTTCTGACCTTGTTCTACCCACCGGTAAAGCCTTTTAGAGTGATGCCACGCGTTGCCTGAAAGTCAAGAGCTACCTCTGTTCCATTCGGCGGCCTGCTCTTGTGTAATCCACCCGAATTCGTCAATCATGCGCCTCTCGCGGTTTAGAGGAGTTATTTACGTTACGGTCGTGGAACGACAGTTAAGCCTTTCTTTGCGTGTGATAACATGTCTCTCACGGGCTTCGCTGCAGGATTTAGCGAAGCGGTTGAACGTTTTTGCGATGATAGCGTCAACGATGACATTGTCCTTAACGCGGCCAAGGAATCGTTTGCGGAAAACTCATTGGGTGTTGGCGAAAGAAACAGACGGAAAGTGGAATACGACGAATTTCGCATGTGCGTCGTACGCCTCAAAGCGATATGTTAAGCGCTGGAAGACTTCTGCGCCAAGGTAGGGTTTGAAACTGACGATAGCCTTCATTCAATGGCTTAGCCCAAGCGTGGCTAACGCAATCGAAGCTTTATCTTGATTTGCCGGCTTCATCGGAGGAAGCCCACTCGCCAGCTAAAGCAACTTCGGTTTCCGCAACATCTTTCGCAAGCTCTGTAGATGCTGTAGAATACGTCGATTGACACAGCGTTGCGCTAAATTGAAGTCTGAGTGCGCATATGAACGCTATTTGCTAAAAGAAGGATTGACCAGTCCGATCGTTTTGCCTAAGCCCTTAGCTGTCTAATGGTCTACAATAGAGAACTCTTGTATCCGCTCTGCCGCGGGAACGACTGTTTCCACAGCATCTCTTGCGTGGATGCAAGGTAATCGACGCACGATCGTACGTCAACAGTACCGCCATGGGCTGACTCATTGAAACACCAGTAATCTCGACGCGAATCGCGCTCATTGTGATTTTCGATCAATACAATGAACGTGATCCCGTTCTGACTGATATGGCGCACCTCGTCACAAAGAAATAGGCAAGCTAATATCCGTCGTAAGGTCCATACACTGTCTAGCATTCATCAAGATGAAGTCGCTCATAGTCCAGCGTCGTAATCCAGATGAATACCACAGAATGAGTTGCGGTAACTATGCTGAGTCTGCCGCCGTTAGATTCAATGAGCCACAATTATCTCATTGCTGGTCGCATCATTACATTTGCTTTCCAGCTGCCGCCTCAGTCTCGTAATTCAACAGCGAACCTCACGGCTGCGGCCGCCCGTCTGGTCGGCAAAGATATTAAGGGACAAGCGCTCGAGGGCGCACTGAAGACAGAGATGGCATGAGGAAGAAGATCTTGTTCATGGCCGAGGCCGTCACCTGGTCGCAGGTGGTCCGGCCGATGGTCCTCGCGCGCGGGCTCGACCCGCGCAGGTACGAGGTTCACTTCGCCTCAGCGCGGTTCGACGAGCGCCTGTTCCACGGCACGAACTTCACGCGCTGGCCGATCACCTCGATCTCCCCCGAGGAGGCCGTGGCCGTGGCCGCTTCCGCCACGTACGCGTACGGGGAGGCGGTCCTCGCGAAGTACGTCGACGAGGAGCTGCGCCTCTACGAAGCGATCCGCCCCGACCTGGTGGTCTCCGATATGCGCTGGTCGACCCCGATTTCCGCGCCGGTGTTCGGCGTCCCCTGCGCGACCCTCGTCGACGCGTTCTGGAGTCGTCGTACCACGCGCGACTGGTTCCCGATGCCCGACCGCGTCCCCTGCGCGACCCTCGTCGACGCGTTCTGGAGTCGTCGTACCACGCGCCACTGGTTCCCGATGCCCGACCTCCCGCTCGCCCGACTGCCCGGTGCGTCGACGTTCGAGAAGTACTTATATCCCATCTCGCTGCCCACGGTGCTCCGTCACTTCGCCGCGCCGGTGAACAAGCTGCGCAGGAAACACGGGCTGCCCGAGCTCGGCGACCACATCGACGTGGTCAACTGGGGCGATTACCTGCTCTTCCCCAACGATCCGCTGATCACCCCGCTCACGCACCAAGCCCCGCACGAGACCTTCCTCGGCCCGGTTCTCTGGTCCCCGCAGATCCCCCTGCCCACGTTCTGGGACGAGCTCGGTCGCGATCGACCGATGATCTACGCCACCCTGGGCTCGTCGGGCAGCGTCGACGCGGTGCCGCCGGTGCTTGAGGCGCTCGGCGGCATGGACGTCGACGTGGTGCTCTCCACCGCCGCGCGCGTCACGCCGAAGAACCCTCCGCGCAACGTGCGGGTGGTCGAGATGATCCCCGGCGACCTCGCCGCGCGAAAGGCGGCGGTGGTGGTGTGCAACGGCGGTGCGAGCACCGGGTACCAGGCGCTCGCCGAAGGGACGCCGATCGTCGGCATCCCGTGGAACCTCGACCAGCTCCTCTCGGCCATCGCGATGCGCGACGCGGGCGCGGGGGTGTTTCTGCGCACCGCGACGGTCACCTCGGCGAAGATCCGCGCCGCCGTGGAGCGCGTGATGCGCGAGGAGAGCTTCACGCAGACGGCGCAGCGCGTGGCCGCCTCGTTCGCAAGCTTTGATCCCCACGCCCGCTTCCGCGCGGTCATCGACGAGGCCATCGCGCACGGCGGCACGGCGAACGGGACGATCCGGAGCACGACCCCGTGACGCAAATCAGCGGGCGATCCGAGCCCGTTTGATATTGAAAATCGTTTTCGCCAGAGTGTGAGCAGGGAGTCCGCTGCGGCGTACGCCGCTCAAGACCACCACACGCTAGGTGCACTGGCCATCGGCGGCCGCACTCGACGGGGCCGCGTCGCAGGTTAGAGCCCACACCTAGGTTCCTCGGCAAAACAAGTTGTATGTAATGGTGCGCGGACGGCGGTATAAGTCGCAACAAAACGGAACACGATCTTGGTCGCCGCGTCGCTTACACTTGACATAAAGCTCGCAACGTGCGCAGTAAGTCACATAGCAACAACGAGATAGTGACCGTGCTAAGTACCTAGCCAACGCGTATATCGAAAGTAATGGCGCTGCTCTTGCTGCCTCGCCGCTCAATAAATGGCCGCGTTAGCCAAACCCTCGAAAAGTTTTCGCGGTTTCTGGTTGCCGCCTTGCTGGGAGGCCTCGCTTTTCCGTGCGCCCATCTTGACCGCCAAGGTTAGCGTAAAGCGGGGGCACGGACCGCGATCATCATGTCGGAGTTTCGCGAGAAGAACGAGCCAAACAAGCCCCAGAAAATCAGACTCGGGTTGGCCAGAATG
>Ga0116107_1002212_pt1 | contig 10482 bp, 6 predicted proteins | sample June2015DPH_6_10_FD_88969 | JGI IMG/M metagenome (GOLD analysis project Ga0116107, IMG submission 88969) | Peatland microbial communities from SPRUCE experiment site at the Marcell Experimental Forest, Minnesota, USA - June2015DPH_6_100 | ecosystem: Environmental > Terrestrial > Soil > Wetlands >... | reverse complement strand
TAAAAATAATCCGACATCAGCCCGATCAAAAAAAACGCCGAACAAACCGCCAGGGTTGGAATCGTGTCCAGCCGCGTCGAACAGGCCAGCGCCAGCGCCGCCAGAATCCACAGCGCGAACAAAATCAGGATTCCCGCCGGCACCAGCCGCCAGTCCACGTGCGCCATGACCCCCAAGGTCTGCCTTTGGGTGACGAACTGGAAAACCAAAAACGCCGCGAACGTCACCGTCACCACCAGCGCCAGCACCGCATCGCTCACAAACGGACGCCGCAGAAAAAAATTACTGAAGCCCGCCAGCACATAAGCCCCCGCCACTCCGGCCGCAAAAATGCCCAGCGCGGGCAGATTGGTCTTGCCGTAGGCATCGAACGCCATCCAACTGGCGAGCAACACGCCAACGAGGTTGACATAAGACAACAGTGTCAGTGCGGCGGCGAGACCGGTGTATTTGGCCAGAAAAAACTGTGCGCGCCCCACCGGCTTGGACAGCACCGCCAAAGCCGTGCCGGTGCGGATTTCGCGCGCGAGCGACGCCGACGCGCTCAACACCGCGCCGAGCAGCCCCGACAGCAGCATCACCGCCAGCGCGCTGGTGGCGACCAGCTTCATATCATCACCCAGCGCAAAGTAATATGGCACGGCCAGAAAAATTTCGAAGAGCACCGACACCGTCATCAACAATAGAAAAACCGGCTGCCGGATCAATTCCATGAAGGCATTCCCAGCAATAGTCAAAAATTGTCGCATAATTCAATTCGCCGCCGGCAAAGATTACTTTCCTCACAACCGATTGCAAACGGCAATTCCCGCCCGCGCCAAACCGGGCCAAGGCTCCGGCTGAAATGCAGGCCGGGATCGTGCAAACCAATGGGTCATTCCGTTCCACGCATGACCGACTGATGGTTTAACACATGCCCCTCGCCGGCGGAAGTGTGCGTTTGAAGGCACACCCTTGGTTTCGGAACCAAGCCGGTGGGGAAAACGGCCGGGACGGCATCGGAAATTTGCCGTACCGGCCCGTTGTCAGGCCATGGCGCGCACGATGGAGTTCCACCATACGTCGTGCAATTCGGTCACCGGCGCGCTGACTTCGCCGGAGGCTGTCCTGATGGCCAGCTTGTCGCCGCCGACTTTGCCGATTTGAATTGCCGGAACACCCATCAGTTTCGCGCGTTCGATCACTTTCACCGCGTCGAGCGATTTGGCGGTGATGACGACGCGGCTTTGTGTCTCGCCAAATAGCAGCGCGTCAAGGCGTAAAGTAGCACAGCCGTCCCGGCTGCTGCTGGTTTGCTCATTGTTGTTTGGCTCAGGCAGGCGGGACGCCTGCGCTACGTTAAGTGCGGTCAAGTCCACCGTCGCCCCGATCAACCGCGGCGTCTCGCGCGCCACAAGCTGGCTGATGCAACTTTCCGCAAGACAAACTGCCAGACCTCCTTCGCTGCAATCATGCGCGCTTTTCACCAGGCCGCTTTGGATGAGGCCGAGCAGTGTGGTGTGCAATGTCTTCGCGGTTTCCAAATCGCAACGCGGCGGCGTGCCGTTTTTCTGGCCATGAACCACCTGCAAGTACGCGCTGCCGCCGAGACCCTGCAACGGATCGCCCGTGTCCACCGGTTCGCCCAGCAGAATGATTGCGTCGCCTTCGTCTTTGAACCATTGCGTGGTCACGTGTTCCGGTTTTTCAATCAGCCCGACCACCACCACGGTGGGCGTCGGATCAATCGGGCCGTTCGGGCTTTGGTTGTAGAGCGAACAATTGCCGCCGGTGACGGGTGCGTTGAAGGCCTTGCACGCCTCGGCCAGGCCGCGCACGGATTCCTTGATCTGCCAGAATAATTCCGGCTTCATCGGGCTGGGCATGTTGAGATTGTCCGTGGTGCCGAGCGGCACCGCGCCGGAACAGGCCAGGTTGCGGCACGCCTCGGCCATCACCGTCTTCGCGCCTTCGTAAGGATCGAGATAGACGTAAGCGCCATTGCCATCCGCCGTCAGGGCGATGAGTTTTTCATTTGTGGCACAGGCCTCCGGCCTGTGATTTTCCGGCGAACACAGGCCGGAGGCCTGTGCCACGTCAGGCAACGAATCCGCCTTGATGCGCAGCACCGCCGCATCGCTGCCGGGACAAACGACCGAACCGTCGCGCACCATGTGGTCGTATTGCCGGTAAACCCAGTTTTTTGAGGCAATTGTCGGCCAGGCCAGAAGTTTCAGGAGATCGGAGCCGGGCGATGAAGAATCAGGAATTCCGTTCAACCGGAATGCACGGACTTCCTTTAAATACTCCGGCTCTTTGGAATTGCGCTGATACACTGGCGATTCGTCGGCAATCTTTTTCGCCGGAATGTCCGCCACGACTTTGCCGCCATGTTTCACCACCATCCGGCCGGAATCGGTGACGAAACCGATTTCCGACCATGGCAAATCCCATTTGTCGAAAATCCGTTTCACTTCCTCCTCGCGGCCCTTGTGGACGATGATGAGCATCCGCTCCTGCGATTCGGAGAGCATGATCTCGTAGCTCGACATGTTCGGCGCGCGTTGCGGGACCTTGTCGAGCTCGATTTCGATGCCCGTGCCCGCGCGGGCGGCGGTTTCGCAGGTTGAGCAGGTCAGGCCGGCCGCGCCCATGTCCTGGATGCCCGCGACCGCGCCGGTGGCCAGCAGTTCGAGGCAGGCTTCGCAGACGAGCTTCTCCATGAATGGATCGCCCACCTGCACTGCGCCGCGCTGTTGCTCGGCGGATTCCTCGGTCAAATCCTGCGACGCGAACGCCGCGCCCGCCAGGCCGTCACGTCCCGTCGCCGGGCCGACGTAAAACACCGGGTTGCCGATGCCCTTGGCCGCGCCGCGCGCGATCTGTTCGTGCCGCAGCACGCCGAGGCAGAAAGCGTTCACGAGCGGATTGCCCTCGTAGCTCTTGTCGAAATAAACCTCGCCCGCAATGGTCGGGATGCCAAAACAATTGCCGTAATACGCAATGCCCGCCACGACGCCCGCAAACAACCGCTTGTTGTTTGCGATTTGTTGCGCCGTCAATTCCTGGTAGGGCGCGGTGTCCTCACCGCGCCGCTCGGCGGGTTGGGGACAGCCCGCCCTGCCATTGCCATTAGTAATTGGCCCGAACCGCAACGAATTGACCGAGCAAATCGGCCTAGCGCCCATCGTGAAGATGTCGCGCACGATGCCGCCGACGCCCGTGGCCGCGCCCTGGAACGGCTCGACCGCGCTCGGATGGTTGTGCGATTCAATCTTGAACGCGATGGCCAGGCCGTCGCCGATGTCAATGATGCCGGCGTTTTCCTCGCCCGCGCCGACGAGGATTTTTTTGGACTTGGTCGGAAAGGTTTTGAGCAGCGGGCGGGTATTTTTGTAGGAGCAATGCTCGCTCCACATCACCGAAAAAATACCCAGCTCGGTATAGCTCGGCTCGCGCCCGAGGATTTTCCTGGCGTGGGCGTATTCGTCCGGTGTCAGGTTGTGTTTGGCAACCAGTTCTGGTGTGATGGCAGGTTCGGTCATTTCAAGGTTTCAATCAATGTGTTTGCGAATAATCTTGTCGGCCAGCGAAGGCCAAGACGATTCGGCGTTCACGTCAAAGACAAACGGGTTCAAGGCAGTGCCAGGCATGTCGTCAATGACTATGTCCGGCTTGGCCGTGAAGCCTTCAAACAAATCAGTCAACCCATGCAATCGAGCAACTTTCTGCGCGTAATCCGCACCGTTTGTTGACCAAAGAAAAAGATGGCAGCCTTGGTCTTTCAATTTTTTCAGTGCTTCAGTTGCGCCCGTCAATAAGTTCCTGTTTGCGTCAACCAGCGTCAAATCAACGTCCACAAAAATGTTGGCGTTTTTCATCTGTTAAAACTTACGCCGCCTTCGCCGCCAGTTTGCCTGCCAACACAGCAAATATGCTTTCAAAAATCCACTTCCCGTCGTCGCTGGCGAGCAGCGGTTCGCAGGCGCGTTCAGGATGCGGCATCAGGCCGGCCACGTTGCGGCGAAATGTTCTTGTCTGTGTCAAAAGCATAAATCGTTTTGAAGCGTAACAACACCAGGTCGCAGGTTCAAGCAAAGCCGTCCTTCGTGACACCCATCGCAAACAACGCGCCGCAAAATTTTCAGCGACCAACCCGGCGCCGTATGCGCGCCATCTTTATAGAAACCAGCCCCAACCAAATATCAATCTTCATCTCCAGCCCGGCCTCCGGCGTGAATGGCTGCTCCAAAAATTGTTCGCTGGGTTCCAAAACACAAACGGTGTTGGAACCCAACAATTTCAAACCATCGGTTCAAGCAAAGCAGATGAATTTGGAAACAAACCGGCCGCGCATCACGTGGCCGGTGCGGACACTACGGCGGAGTTGTCGCGAGATAGAACCTGGCCGGCGCGTTGCTGGCGGACAGTCCGGCGATCGTCAGCGCGTTCGAGCTGCTCACCGCGGATGTCAAAAACGACCAGTCTTTCAGGTTCGTCGAAGACAACAGCACGTAATGCGTCCAGGGTTGGACCGACGCGCCGATTTTCGCCGTTCCATTTGTGTCAACCTTGAATGAAGTGAATGTCAGCGACGGCTGGCCCAAGGCGCCGCGGGTGTTGGGCGACATCGTCACCGTGCCGTCCTCACGTCCGCACAGGAGCAGGTTGCCATTCGGTGAATACGCAAGGCATGATGCCCGGACCGCTTCATTAGTGATGGTTTCGCACAGCGCCCACGAGGACCCGTTCGTCCAAATTTGAATTGTGCTCTGGTCCGTTGCGGCCAGCGTGCTGCCGTCAGGAGAAAACGCCACAGAGAACACCGGATTGGTGCCCGACCCGAGCGTCAAGTCCGTGCCATTCGGGAGCCCGATTTTCAGGACGTTCACGGCGGTTCTGCCATAGGCCACCAAAGTGCCATCCGGCGAGAACGTCACGCATTCCACATTGTTATTGGTGGCTGAACTAAGGTATGTCCGCACTACGACCCCGCTCTTCCAAATCCCGGGGATGTTGTTCGTCCAAATCTGAACCATATTCCCGGGGCGCCGGCCGCCGGAGGCCAGCAAATTACCTTGGGGCGAAAAAGCCAGTGCCGTTACCCCGTTCGTATGACCCGAGAGCGTCCCTGGCAGGGTCCCCTGTAGGGTCCCATTCGTGTCCCACAACGTGATGTTCTGCTCGACCGAATCGCCGCCCGAGGCCAGCGTCAAGCCATCCGGCGACCACGCCAGCGCCATCACTCCGTTCGTCGTCGCTGGAATCGTGTTTAGCAACGCGCCGTTGCTTATCTGCCAGATTTTGATGGTGGGATCCAACGGACCCCCGCCCGAGGCCAGCCTCGCGCTGTCGGGCGAAAACGCCAGACTGCTGACATAATTCGTGTTTGCGGCCAGCGTCTGCACGAGAGAACCGTCGCTCGTCTTGCGCACTTGGATGGTCTCATCGCCGCCGGCGCTGGCACAAAGGGTCCCATCGGGAGAGACAGCCACGGCGCCGATGAAGTAGTTCTGGCCGCCCAGCGTGCGAACGGCGGACCCGTCCGCAGCCGACCAGAGGCGAATCGTGCCGTCGTCACTGCCCGAAATCACGAGCGAGCCTTCGGTCGAGAAAAGCGTCGCCGTCACCGGGAGCGTATGCGCGGGGATGGTCACCAGGCAGTTGCCGCTCGAATCCCACACCTTGACCGTCCCATCCATGCAGCCCGAGACGATTTTCGATCCGTCGGGACTGAAAGCAACCGAGGTAACACCGTTGGTATGTCCGGTGAACGTTTGCTGGATGGTCCCTTTATTAGCCGACCAGATTTTGATGGTTTGATCCATGCTTGCCGTGGCCAGCAACGTGCCGTCCTTCGAGAAGGACACCGCTGTGACGTTAGTGGTATGCGCGTTGGCGTTGGTTGTTGACGTCCACAGCTGGTTCCAATTGTTGGTATTATAGACGCGAACCGTGCTGTCTTCGCATCCGGACGCCATCATGCCGCCCGAGGAAAAGGCAACGCTCGTCACCGCCGCCGGTCCCACCGAGGTGTTGTAGGCCGGGCGGGTTGCAACAAAGGATCCAGCCGGGACTGAGGTGACGAAATTGCTGCCTGCGGCACAGCCGGAAGCGAGCTTGATGTTGTCGGTCGAGAAAGCCACAGCGGTGACCTTGCCGAAGAGGTTGGTGCTGGTGCGCGCCAGACTGACGCTGGCGCCGGTCCACGCGCTCTGCGAGCCGCTCGGCGCCTGCCAGAGACAGGTCAGGCCCGCACCTGCTTGACTGGAAACGTAACCGCCGTAGTAAGTGCCGGCGGCGATTCTCGTGCCGTCCGGCGACCAGGCAATGGCGGTGGCAGGATAGGGCAGGATGTTCAGCGTCCTTAGCAGGGTCCCGTTCGTGGACCACAATTTGAGAGTGCCGTCCTCGCTCGAGGACGCAATCATGGTGCCGTCGGGCGAGCAGGCCATGCCGGAGATTCTGGCCGCGTGCCCGCCTTGCATCCACTGCGGCGCCGGGAAGGCTTCCACGCTGGCGGGAAGAATGGCCAGCCCCAGACTGGCGGCAAAGAGGGTCTTTTGCACCCGGTTGGAGAGGAAGAGGTTTAGTTTCATAATGCGTTGAAATTGAGTTGCACCGAACGCATCGCGACGCCGGCCAATGGATTAGGTGTTAAGTTCGCGAGATAATGTCCCGCGGGGACGTGGCTATGCCTGCGGTTTCATAACCGCCAGTCTGGTAAGTATGCGCCACGTATTGATACACATTCGAGTTCCCCACAAGGTTATCACCTGTCATGTTGCCAATGTCGCCGATGACTTGGATTTTTCTGTCGTCCCATTCTCCCAGGCCGGGCTTCCCGGCGGCCAGCAATTGCTGGCTGGCCTGCCAGATGTAATTCAAGCAGGCCGGAAATGGCATGTTGTGACCATCCGGCGTCTGGTTGAGTGTAACATAGACGTTCGTGCCCATTAATGTCAGTGCAATGCGGTCCGCTGCCAGCCAATCCAGAGAAGCCACGGCGAGTTGCTTGGGCGTCGGGATAAGCTGGCCGCCGACCGGACCCTGATGGTCTACCCCCTGATATCCGTCGGTTACGGCCAGGTGCGGGTGGATGCCATACACCTTCACCATCTGGTAGACGTTATCGTTCAGCACCTGATAGTCCGCCGTTGTATAATTTGATCCCGACGGAGCCCCTTGGGGACCATGCATCGAGCTCTTGTCGCCGCGGCTCCCGGGCTGCAGCCACGAGCCGCCGTTGCCGATGTCAATCACAGGTGCGCTCATGGCGATATTCTTCGTCGCCAACGTTACGAGGACCGTGTTGTGCGTTTTCATCGGCGCTGCCGAAATAATGAAATTGTTCGGGTTCAGATACAGTTTGCTGACGCGAATGGTTTGCAGGGTATCCACTGAATTGCCACCACTATAATTTGAATTGCCATATTTCCAAATCTGGACGTTGGCAAATCCTTCCTGGTTGAGGTCCATCAGCTTGACGGAATACTTCTTGGGGAGGTTCAAATATCCTTTAGCATCATAGCCGGCCATGATGTCGCCCTGGGCCGACGATTCCGCTATGACCACGTCGCGCTTGCCGATGGACTTCAGGAACTCCAGAATACCATCCAAGTGCTCCACGCGGGTGCAGGCACATGCATCCGACCACCAGACAAAATTAGGCTTGATGACGACGCGCTTGTTCCCGATCGCCGTGGCGATCTGATTCTTGAACAACTGCATCGCCCGGAACGCATTGTCCGACCGGTCCGGTCCCTTGGTGACGCCAACCGTCGCTGTGATGCCAGTGTCGTAGCTTGCCTTTGCAACCCCGCCGAAGGTGGCGGCGCGCAAACCTGCGGCAATGCCGGCGCCGGTGACGATGGTTTTGCCGAGGAAATCCCTGCGAGTTGTGCGAGTGGAATTCATGATATGCAATGGTAATGTGTCGTTTCTAATTCGCCTCAAGTATATTACCGCGAGCCGTTTGACGCAAAATCGAGCGCCCGAATCAACTAAAAACCCATCATAATCCTCCTGTTCCAGATTGGTGCGCGACAGACTTAACGAAATCCAAGTGCCCAATTGAGCTAATCCCAACGGGATATGTGCCCGCTTAATTCTATCTCAATTGAGTCGGCCCGACTATAATACGCAATGAGGAGATTTGGCTTATCGTTTTTTGTCTTATTCAAAGTGTCTTTTGCCATTCCGGACGCAGAATGGATCGGCAAATGGCCCACTGTCCTCGCGACGACATCCATCGCGTTGTGTATTAATTCAAAAGCAGGCGAAAAAATTTTACGGCATTCGTTGCGGACAGGCCCAGTTGATTCAATCCGTTTGTGACTTGTGGCGAGTCGGCAACATATGTCCAGGCTGCCTGGGCCCCCAAGGAATCCAATGTCTGCAACCTGAATCCCGTGGATGGCGCGGGCCATGAGAGATAAACAATGTTTCCAACGATGCGAGCGGCCAATTTCCGAATCGAGACTGCGCCCGCGACCAGTACCGGAAACGAACACACGTTTGGATTGCCGACCATGAACAGCGTTTTATATTCCGGACCGCCAAAACAGAGGTTGGAAGGGCGGCTGCCCATCAAAATTTTACCAATCAGATGTCCGTCCGGCGCGAAGATTTCCACGCCATCCCCGGCGGTGGACCAGAGGCGTCCGTCTGCGTCACAACGGAATCCGTCGGCGAAGCCACCACCGACGGTGCAAAAAATCCTGCCACCGGTCAACGTGTTGCTGCTGGTGACGTCATATACCATGATGTTTGTCTTGTTCCAGTTGATGCCGTCGTCAGCAACATACAATTTGGTTTCATCCGGCGAAAAACAGAGGCCGTTGGGCCTTTGTATTAGATTTGTGATCACCGGCAACACCGTCGCACTGCCGTTGGTTTCGTAAAAGCGATATACGTAGTAGCCGGGTTGATATCCGGAGGTGCCCAGAGCAATGCCGCTGTCGGATCCCGTATCGGTGAACCAGATGGAACCGTCTGATTTGACGCAGACATCGTTGGGCGAAATAAATTTCAGACCGTTGTAATTTGTCACCAGCGGAACGATCACGCCGTTGGTGGTCATCACCACCTTAAACCCGCTGCTGCCGCATTCACAGGAAATTAAACGCTCCTGCAAATCCAGAATGTTGCCGTTGTATTTCGCCCCTGAAGGCGGCGAAAGGAAATCAGAGAGCGTGCCCGGCAGGTCCAGTCTTTTGAGCTTGTTGTTGCCCACGTCGCTGAACACAAGGTATTGACCGTTGGGAATCCACACCGGTCCTTCAATCAAAGAATTGAGATTGTTGATATTGGTGGTAAAGACGGCGTTGGTGTCGATAATTTCCTGAAATCCGACCGCATCCAAAATCTGGAACTGGACCGCGCCGGCGATTTGGAAGGCAAAAACGAACAATCCTCCGAGCATCAACCCCCGAAGGCGCATGGAATTTATCATGGAATTTATAATAGCACTCATAACACACAAATGAAAGCAACGGCCGGTTTGTTCGCTGAAACACGCTTCATCAAAATTTAAGCCGCTTGCGCGACGGTTTTGTTTTGCAACGCGGCAATCATGCTCTCAAAAATCCACCGTCCGTCGGCGCTGCCGAGCAATGACTCGCTCGCGCGTTCGGGATGCGGCATCAGGCCGGCCACGTTGCGGCGTTCGTTGCAGATGCCGGCGATGTTCAGCAACGAACCGTTCGGGTTGGCGCCTTCGGTCACTTCGCCGGTGGCGGAACAGTATTGCCACAAAATCTGGTTGTTGGCCTTGAGTGCTACGAGCGTTGATTCGTCGGCGAAATAGCAGCCTTCACCGTGGGCAATGGGAATTTTCAGCGATTTGCCCGCGGGGATTTTGTTCGTGAACGGCGAGTCGGGCGTGACGGTCTTCAGGAAAATGTGTTCGCAGTGAAATTGCAGGTCGCGGTTGCGGACGAGCGCGCCGGGCAGCAGGCCGGCTTCCGTGAGCACTTGAAAACCGTTGCAGATGCCCAGCACGAGGCCGCCATTGTCGGCAAATTGTTTCACCGCCCGCATCACCGGGCTGAACCGCGCAATGGCGCCGCAACGCAAATAATCGCCATAGCTGAAGCCGCCGGGCACGATGACCGCGTCGGCGTCGCCGAGCGAGGTTTCCTTGTGCCAGACGTAACGCGCCGAGTGGCCAAGCACGTCACGAATGGCGTGGAGGGCATCCTGGTCACAGTTGCTGGCCGGGAATTGGAGAACAGCGAAGTTCATGTGATTTACGATTTACGATTTACGATTTACGCGTCGAACCAACTGGCAGCTCGTCAATCGTAAATCGTATATCGTAAATGTCTTGGTTCATTCAATCTCCAGCTTGTAATCTTCAATGACGGGGTTGCTAAGAAAGCGATGGCACGCTTCGTCGAGGGCCTTGCGCGCGATTTCCTTGTCCGCGCCGTCCAGTTCGATTTCGAGATATTTGCCGACGTGGACGGCTTTGATGCCTTGGTGGCCCATTTGTTCGAGCGC
>Ga0116107_1002203_pt1 | contig 10502 bp, 15 predicted proteins | sample June2015DPH_6_10_FD_88969 | JGI IMG/M metagenome (GOLD analysis project Ga0116107, IMG submission 88969) | Peatland microbial communities from SPRUCE experiment site at the Marcell Experimental Forest, Minnesota, USA - June2015DPH_6_100 | ecosystem: Environmental > Terrestrial > Soil > Wetlands... | reverse complement strand
GGGAAATTCACTGAGCCGTATGCTTTCAGTTTGTAATCCCGGAAGTCGAAACTGTAAATCCACCAGGGCATTGTTTTTTCTCCGCTCACACTGAACCAGTAGGGCTCTGCCGGAACCCGGCCGGATCCCCTGCGGGTCATGGACAGGTCGACGACCACATCCCAGTCTTTAACGTAACAAACAGCGTGTTGATATTGCTGGCCGTCTTTGACGGACCCGAGTATCTGTGTGCAGCCCTCGCGACGAACAGCGTCCTCTTTCGATATCTTCTCCTGCAGCCACTCTATACCGACTTCATTACCGATCACGATATACACCGGTCGGACCTCGGCTGCCACGCCGGCATCCCGGAAGGCTTTAGCCAGCAGCTCCGACCAGGTAACACAAGCCCCTTTGGCAGTATCTGGCCGTTTCTCCATGCTATATAGATCATTCAAATGCGGGGCGACCGCAAGTACTAAAGTATCAAGTAGTACGGTGTTGATTTCTTTGGTCACGAGTATCTCCTTTCTATTCTTCGAAAACGCCCGGGCGGACCTCTAATTTTAATTCAGCGGCCTTATCTTTGAGAGCCTGCATGATAGCGTCAGCACGGGCATCAACTTTATCATTGCCCGGAGCTCCGTCCGGCCAGGTATCACCGCAAAGTACTTCTAGTCGTACGATATAGCCTCGGTCCGTTACGGCAGTCCCAATGATGTATTGTGTCTTGATATTCGGTGAAATGCCAGAGCTTTTAGACATGAAAGTCAGCCGGACGATCCCATCCTGCGGATAGTGTCTATCTAACTCATCCATGAATTCTTCGGGGGAATTGAATTTGATATTAATCATGGTAGCCTCCTATTCTTCGAATTTTGCATAGCCTTCGGTACGCGGGCTGGCAAGTCCTTTAGATACCTCCCCGCTAAGGAAGTCGTTAATGTCGTGGCCAATATTAGCCAGGACCCATTCGAACAGTTGATCATTGTCGATCGACCAGTCGATGAAACCTTTAATGTCCTTGAGATGCTTCTTTTCCTCTTCCGTCATAAGGTAGCCTCCTTTGAATATTATTGACTGATGATGGCGGTCACCAGGGCCCTCGCGATACCGACAGGCACAGCATTTCCGATCTGTCGTGTAATGTCGGACTTGGTGCCGATAAACTCATATTCAGTTTCTTCGTCGCTGAAGCCCATGGCCTTTGCCAGCTCGGGATTGTCCAGCATCCGGAAACGAATGTCGAGCAGGTGCAGCTCGTCGTTGATCCAAATCAACCGGCGCGGATCAACCTCAATGTAATCCTTCGCACTTTCTACTTTTTCTGCGGTTACTTCCACCAGGGCCGGGTCTACCAGGCCGGAGTTTTGCTTGGTCACTATGGTGTAAAGAGGGTCGTTTATGGACCTTACGCAATTCCCGTGGCTGCCCGTCTGGTCCCATTGAACGATAAAAGGATTAACCGCCGCGGTACCCCGTTTGGTGGTCATTGTCTGCAGCGGTTTGTCGACCGAGTGCACACGCCTATCAACGCCGTCATGGTTAACATCTACCAGGAAGGGGTTAACGATGGCCTGGCTCTGTTTTGTGGTCAGTGTGTGCAAAGGCTTTTCAGTCGATTCCGGGCTTCCGTTTCCCTTGCTATGATTTATTTCAATGAGAACCGGTTTCACAAGGCTGCCGGCACCTTTGGATGTCACAGTAGGAACGGGGTCATCTATGTCATGCGTTCTCGGTTCCTGGCCGCGGCGCTCTCCGAAATTAGCGGTGATAAACGGGCGCACGATACCGAAGCGATTACTTGTGCTTATGGTTCTTATCGGCTCGTTAACACTATGGGCGCGAGCGCCATGTTTTTTGTCTACACCGTAGAAGGGCGAGAGAAAAGGATCGGCTCCGGGAATAATTAGGTATCCCGCCCCTCTTCCCGTCGCGGTTGGCATTGGCTTTTCAGTATCGCGAGTCCGGTCGCCGCCATTATCGCCGTGTCTATTGAGCATAAAAGGTTCGGTGATGCCCTGGGCCAGGCCGAATCTTTCTTTAGTTGTCTGTGTTCCGATTGGCTCGTCGACCGAGTGCGGGACTCCTGTACCGTAGTATTTGATAAGTGCTGGATTTATCAACCGTATCTTTCCCGCAGTAGTGATTGTTGGTATAGGATTATTAACGTCACGCGGCACTGCGCCGGACTGCTGGCCGATGACAAACGGCCTGATATCAAGATCAATCAAGTCCGGCCTGCCCTCGGTAGTTAATGTCATTACCGGGTCATCAGCCGACCGATAGGCCGGCGAATGCCCTTGCTTGCCCATGAGGAAGGACGCCGGTTCGATAAGATGCGGCGCGTCCTGGGTGGTAATGGTTAATAGAGGATCTTCGGTCGAGCGGTAGGATGGGTCACTTTGTTTACCCATAATAAAGGGCTTAGGGGTAACGCTGCCGCCGTTTTCCTCTGTTTCAAAACCCAATAACGAAACGTAATAAGATGCCAGTGGTCCGCCGAATTTTTGCAGTCCCCTGGAGATCCGGGACATGGTTTTCTGGCTCAGGGGCTTCTTTATATACTTCGGGTCATCGAATAATGATTTCCCGGAGTTACTCCAATCGATAATCTCCCGGGCAGCCCGCCACTTTTTACGGTGTTCTATCATAGTTGCCTCACCGGTAGCGGAATGTGTGGGCTCCGGCCAGATGATAGGTTTACCGTCTTTCCTGGCGATCAGGAAGAAACGTATTCGTGTAGTGGCATCGCCATAGTCAGCGGCGTTGAGAAATTTCCATTCGGCATGATAGCCCAGCTTCTCAAAAGTAAGAAACCAAGCCTGGAAGTACTCCCCTTTATGTTTGGGATCCGGTCTCCCGTCCGGTAGCAAGGGCCCCCAATTTAAAAATTCAGTTACGTTTTCGCAAAGTACGGAGTCTATATTAAGGGCGGTGATCCACCGGTGTATTACCCATGGATTCATACGGCCCTGGTCATGCACCGGTTTCCCTCCGCGTGCCCGAGAATAAAAACGACATTCTGGCGAAGCCATGAGCAGGTTCAGGTAGCCTTCCGGTACGAGCTCTTCAGGGTCAGCGTTATTGACGTCTTCGATATAATGTCTGGCGTAAGGGTGATTCTTTTTATGGGTGGCTATTGCAGTGTTCCAGTGATTAACGCAAACGAGATCCAGTTTTTTACCCTGGGACTCGACCGCTTGCTTACAGCCGGTCGATGTTCCCCCGGCCCCGCAGAACAGATCGGCAGCCTTTATGATTTTCGAGTTTCGTCTTTTCAAAGTTTTAATCATTCCTCCCTCATCATCTTACTTACTTCTTTCAAGCAAATTTATTTGGCTCTGATTTTACCTTACGTACCAATTTATCAAGGGCCTCCACGGTAGATATCCATCTCGGGCTGATTTGATGGGGTAAATCTTTACGTAGAAACTTCTTATCGGCTATCAATCCTTCATTCTCAGTGTAGACTTCTACCAACTTCACAACATCATCAATTTTTACATACTTAGGCACGTTCTATTCCTCCCTCAGATATTAAATATCCACCAGTAGCATTCGTGGCAGACATGGATATCAAAACCAAACTTCTGACAGCAGCTCCGGCCTTTTACCGCTAGATCAAGCAGCAGGTCAACCCTGGCCTCTTTCTTCCGGAAATTCTGCTCTCCGATTTTTTTGATCGTCGGCCAGTACCATGGCTCCTGTATTATCCTTCTGCCGCGCATCATAATTACCTCTATAGTGGGCCCGGCCGGATTCGAACCGGCGACTGGCGACTTATGAGGTCGCTACTCTAAACCTCTGAGCTACGGACCCGATTTACTATTTTTTGGCTGCAAGATCAGTGAGGTAATTCCAGGCACGTTTCTTGATATCGGAACCTGAACCGAACCAAACGCCGCGGAGACGCGCATCTTTCGCTTCGCTGCGGTACTGCCGGTAATAGTCGGTGTACTTTGCAATTCCATTGTAGGCTTCCCACGCGGTCCCGTGGAGATCTTTCGGGAATTCTTTGCGGTCAACTTCGATCAGCTCTTTAACCTTCTCCATCTGGATTTTGGTGACATTGTAAACATCTTCCATTTTGATAGAGTCCGGCTGTTTGAATGCTGCATTGAGCATAAGAGTGACTTTCGGCGCCGGCAGTGCTAGGGCCGCCAACTGACGGGCCTGACCCATAAAGTCATGGTAGAATTTGGTTGCCAGTCCGAGGATCTCTTGAGCAGATTGTACTCTTAGCATAATGCCAGTGGTATGACGGGCGTAGAAAGAATCACTTGCCTGGGCGAGTGCCATGCGGAGGGTATTCATACAGACAACGCGGACCGGGCTGAAGAACATCTGCAGGGCAAGACTTCCATCGTGGCTGTTCATCAAGATGAGGTACCGTTTAATCTCATCACCGTTGACACCGACAGTGCCTTTCAGGTTAGCCATTATCCAGATCCGCTCGCCGTTGCGAAGAGAACCGGCCGTCTCGTAGACAGCCTTTTTCTCCCCGATAACGCCGTCGAAGAATTGGAATGCCTGGGCGTTTTGTATCGGTGTGTACTGAGGTGTAGCAATACCGTACACCCGGCGATCCTTGACCCGGCGAATTGCTACCTTGTCGGGAACCTTTTTGTAAGCTCCCTCATCGTTTGTGAAGATTGGGATCACTTCGACCTCCCAATCAAGTCCGGCAGCCGCGATTGCCTCCTCTGCCGTTTGGAGTCCGGAAACCTTTTTCCCTAGCCCATGCCAGGGAGTGGCGCCAGCGAACATCATTGACTCAAGTTCATGGCTCATGTAATTTACCTCCTTTATTTATTGTGCTATTATTATGGCATGAATAACAAAGTATGCAAAAAGTGTGGGAAAATTAAACCTATCGATGCTTTTCATATTGACCCAACAAGACCGGATGGCCACCACCCTTATTGTAAGGAATGTAAATGTGTAATGCAGCGGGTACCATTTGAACAAAAGGAACATACATTTAAGAAACTTTTAGAAATCCGCCAAAGAACCCATAAAGTATGTACTCGCTGTAAACGAGACCTGCCACTTTCAGAATTTTACCGTAAGAGTCGCTATGCTGATGGCCATGATTGCATTTGTAAGGATTGCGATAAAAAGCAACAGAAAGAAAAATACGACTCTGTTAAAGCTAAACAATATAATGACAGTCGAAAAGAAATATCAGCTCATAATACAGCAGAGTATCGTAACCGTCTTAAAAAAGAACTAATTGAAAGACTCGGTGGCAAGTGTTCAAAATGTGGGCTGCCTTACGGGGAGCAATGGCCAATATGTTGTTTCGATTTCCACCACCAAGAGGGCTCAATCAAGGAAAATACTATAGCTCACATAATGGGGATTAAGAAGAAACGTGACTTAGTGATTAACGAAGTCTTGAGCCATTGTATACTGCTATGCTCAAACTGCCACCGTATAAAGCATTTTAAGTATTTAGCGGTTATTTAACTATCACCCCCTTTTCCCTGTGCATTTCTTAAAGAATCCGGCATCCATAGCCGCTTGATCTCTTTCAGCGTGCGGTTGCCCGCCCCAAACCGTATGCCCGCTTGGCCGTTCGCATTTTACGCCGACCTTTGCGCCGCATGTCGGGCAAGGGACTTCAAGCGCCGGATCCCGAGGCCATGTTTGACCGCACCGCGAACAAGATACTGTCATGGTTTGACGTTTTCCGGTGGTTTCCACACCGGTAGGTTTGTATCTTGGAATATCTGGTAATCGCGCCAGAACAGGTGACACTTGCACCAGCCCTGTTTTGCGACCTCATCGACCGACTGCTCGCAGGGGCAGCTTAACCGGGATCGGTCACATGGGCAAGAATGAAATTTTTGGATAGCGTCCATGGCATATCCATAACCGGTTCCCGGGTTGATAATGAAGCCGTGTTTCTTTGCGTGTTCCACGATGGCCACAGCCTGGTCATACTTGCTGAATGTTGCTTTGGGCACTGTTTTCCTCCTCCTTATCTATTTCTGAAATACACTTTAGCATATCAGGGCGTCCGCGACCAGACAGTATAGCATCAATATCACTCCGCCCGTCTTTAAGATAATCCTGTATCTGAGCGTGAACCTGTCCTCCTCTCGGTCCCTTGGCCTCTCTGGAAATACCGGCGCCGCCAATATTGTGCCCTTTGTACTGTACCTGGTATCCTCGGCCGTTGGCTATTACGTTGAAATCTTTGCGTTCCATAACTACCTCCCGATATTAATGTGTTTCTTTGTTAGGGTCATGGTTTTATCGCAGCGATGGCAGGGAATAACCTTTTCCCGCTCGATGTAATCCTCCCAGACCGTATAGTAATTTCCGCATTCGCAGCGGGCCAGCAGGAACTCCGCGAAGTCGTCCGGTTTGTAATCGTGAATTGCCTGCTCATAGGCGGTCTTCACTTCAAGATATTTGATGTTGAAATCCGCAGGGAATAGATTTTCGCGGTGCTTTTCCAGCCATGCTTTGAGCTGCTCAACAGTGGGAGCATCTTTCAAGCCGGCCTTAAGCTCAAGCCTCCAGGTCTTAGCGTGGAAGTCGCCGCCGTAGTATTTAGGTAGCTTCAGTAAGTCTTCGTAAAAGAGGCACTTACCGACAGCGATCAGGCTATACTTGTTGGTCGGTTTGTCATTCTGGATGATAAAGAGCTTGATTTTAAGATATTTGTCGTTCACGAGATAGCCGAGAGCCTCTTTGTAATAATCTTTATAGCGGTCACCGAAGCTGATTTCATCATCCGGTACTGTAAGGTCCTTGCTCCGGTCGAGCCGGAGAAAGTCCAGGATTCGCTTGAGCTGCAGCACCGGTTTATTCAACTCTACAATTGCGGCGGTCTTTATATCTTCTGTTTGCTTGCCTTGATTCTCGACCTCTTGCACTTTTTCCTCGCATTCACGTTCCAGCTTCTGGATCCGCTCCCGGTAAATATCATATTTCAGGTGACTGACTTTCTTTGAAGTGTCTGTTCGTATTTTGTTGCGTTCCTTATCGAGAACATCCACTTTGGCCATGTTCTCAGTGACCAGTGTTCCTAATTCGTGCATTGCTTCCTCCTTAAACCATTCTCGACTGAAGAAATTTCTTGACATCTTTAGTCCGCGGGCTGCCGTGGTCAAGACTCGCGGTCTGTTCCAGCATACTTTCAGCGTTCCGCATGTTACCCCCGGACATGCCTGAAATAAACCGCAGCGCGTCATTGGAGAAGCCCATCCGTTCTTTATGAACGATTTTCTGGAGCTTCTCAAGTATAGCCTTATCATTCACCGGCTGGAATTCAAATAGCTGACACCGACTCCGGATTGTATCCATAATTTGCTCTGGGTGAGTCGTGCACAGAATCATGCAAAGATATGGCGGCGGATCTTCCAGAGTTTTCAGTAACCCGGTCCATGCTTCGCCGGTGAGAGCATGAGCCTCATCGATTATATAGACCTTTTTACACTGGCTAAGTGGGGCGAAATTGGCTTTATAAGCCATTTCACGGACATCATCTATCCGGCGAAAACGGGCACCGTCCAATTCGATAATGTCCCAGGAGCTGCCGGCAAGGGCATTCGCTAGAATACGAGCACAAGTCGTCTTACCGGAGCCGGAGGGACCTGCGAAAAGGTACGAATTCGCGGTGCAGTGACGCTTCACCTGATTACTGAGGATAGTGACGATCTGTTCCTGCCCGAGAACGTCAGTAAATCTTGTCGGGCGATATTTTGTATAGTAAGTAGTCATATTCCCCCCTTTATACTTCCATTATTCTGCTAAGGGCACAGACCATTTGTTCAGCCCAGGATATCCCGGCTTCACCCTCCCGAAGGGTCTTAGCGAGCATTACAAATGTATATTTACCGTCACAGATAGTAGAAACATGAACGTAGTAACCTTCGGAGCCACCTTTGACGTAATGGATACAAACCCACCTGTTTTCTGGCCAGGGAGCAGTATGTACTTCCCGGTACTCATCTTTCTCAAGGGAATAGCTAAAATAGTCCATATCTGCTATCAGACTTGGATACTTTGCCGACATCTTCTGGGGCAATTCTTCGAGCGTTTTCTTTACATCCCGAAAGACGTCATAAGCAAGGCGTGGTTTGATATTAACGCAGTAACCTTTATCCGTTACATCGTAGGTTGTATACAGGTCGCTTTTGTGTTCGATAACGTTTCCGTGATCTTCGTCCATAAAATACCTCCTAATAGACTAATCGATTGAGCCTTTTGTCGAATTATGTAAAGTTAACCCTTACTCCAAATGCCGATGCACTTTTGGAACCCGGCTCGATCTTCACAAAGACCCGTAACGGACCGGTTCCTGCACCAGATCGTCCGTAGAAGTGAGCAACACACCAGGCAATTAACCTTTGGTTTCTTCGTGATTTTCAAATTATCTCCTCCCTATTTGAAGTCCGACATAACCGCCAGCTCTATACTGTGCCCTGGCCGCGAGGAGCTGGCGGACGGCTGTATCGTAGAAAGGCACAAACTTGTTCTCTCTTTTAAAGACGACGAATTTAGAATTGATCGGAATCTTGTCGTCTTGACAGCATTTTATCCAGAGCTGTCGTACTGTGTTTTCAAGGCCCGCGATGTAATCTTGGCCTTGAGTGTTGATTTTTTCCTGGAAAGTAGAACCGGCCATATTAAATCATTGCTCCTTTCTCGATTAATCGAGCTATAATTACGACCTGTTTTTCATAGGACATAGCGGCAAACTTTGCCGAGTTGTCCTGGTTGAGTTTTTTCTTGAGAACCGAAATTCGGGCGTCGAAGAATGTCTCCCCGGCCCAACCCAGGCGCTTGCGGAAATCGGCAGACTTCTTGTCGCCGCCGCACTCAACGCACATCCCGAATCCGTTATCATCCGGGTAAGGGACCTGGCCATAGTGGGTGTTTTCCTCAGCGTTATTTTGGAGGCCCCGGCCACAGCAACCGCAGGTAATTATTTCATTCTCTTCCACTTTGAAGCTCCTTTTTGAATTCCCTTCTCACCTTGCGAAGATGAACCCCGATGGCTTTCCAGTAACCGTACATCATGTATTTCCGGCGCTGGTGATTAACCTCCGCTTTTGCTTCGGCGTCAGCTATATGGGAATCCAGAATTTTCAATATATCCGGCAAGGTTTCACCCCCTTTTTGTCATGTCGCGCTGGCAAATGTCCATAATAAATTTCGGGACAGCGCCGCCGGCACTCCACCTGGCAACTTCCCGGCCCGGTCTCTGCTTGAGGTAGAGGAAATCCTCATCCTCTTCCAGGTAGTATCCTGCTTGTCGTTGAGCTTCTGTCAGGACTTCCTCTTCTTTTAATTCGAATGGCATCAAACACCTCCTTAAACGTAGAAGGTACAATGACCTTCAATTTTCTTAACTTTCCAGATCTCGGCCTTGTAGCGTTTGTCTTCGACGAGTTTACGGAAGGCTTGTTACCGTACCGCTTAACAAGTAAGCGAATTACTTTCGTAATATGGTTACGGTGTAAGCAAAGTACGTTTAATTGCTTACACTAGACTTATCGAATAACTCGAAACTCGAATTATGTCAATTAGTACGTGTAAGCTATAAAGCGAAGCGGTACGATGTATCACTACACCGTACCGCTTCGCTCGCTTACACTAGACTTATCGAATGGTTAGTCTATAGAGTTATGTCAATTAAGCAATAGGCTATAACCTGTTTTATTTACCCATCGGTCAAGCGTGTCGGTCTCGATTTTGGTCAACGTGTTGCCAATCAATCGCTTCTCAATGAGTGCCCAAATGGACGGGAAAGCTTTCAGCTTCGCTTCAATAGTTTGAACGTCAAGCTTACTGTCCAGCTTCGCTTCATAATCGGCCTCACCTACGATCAATTCACTTAAAGACGTATTGTTCCCATCATTGTCGGTAATTTCGCTGTCAAGTGATCGTATACCTCGATAGGCCAACCATGCGCAATGCTTTCCCGCTTTATGCGTGCAATCTTTACATTCTGGATTCTCAATACCTCGGTCCGAAGCATATACACAGAATTTCGTATCATGCGTGTGTTGGCGCTTCCAAAAGTCAATCCAATCACAACGTGCTACAGCATAGGCCAGCTTCTCTTCTCCGTGCTTCGCTTTGAGTAAGGTCAAGGCCAAATCTTGAAAGAAGTCCTCACGATCATCATATGGAACCTTAGCACTAAAAATATACGCACAGCGTAACGCAATCTTAGCTTCACTTGAAAGCTTACGGATGATCTGAATATATGCCTCTATGGTTTCAAGGTAATCATCCCCGTCAAGCGGTAAAGCTTTGACAAACATTCTAGCTATGTCTCGGTATTCTAATTCTGAAAGTGGTCTATATGTAGCTGTAGCCTTGCTTTGTGGTTTCTGTGAAACGTGCGTTATGTGCATGGTATGTGGTTTGTACTTTACGTGCTTTGAACGTGGTCTAGTTTCGACTTCTGGAGTCTCAGTATATACCGTGTTAGACATGAGTTTGGTCAAGATTGAGCTAAGATGTTTTGATTCTGATAAAGTAAGCATGAAAAAATC
>Ga0116107_1002200_pt1 | contig 10504 bp, 9 predicted proteins | sample June2015DPH_6_10_FD_88969 | JGI IMG/M metagenome (GOLD analysis project Ga0116107, IMG submission 88969) | Peatland microbial communities from SPRUCE experiment site at the Marcell Experimental Forest, Minnesota, USA - June2015DPH_6_100 | ecosystem: Environmental > Terrestrial > Soil > Wetlands >... | reverse complement strand
TTGCCAATAGTCTGGAAGTTTGAAAATACTGCGGGGAAAAAGTCTTCTCCCTCGCCCCGCCCAGGCGGGGAGAGGGTTGGGGCGAGGGGATTTGAGTTTTAGAACAATCGGCCTCCTCACCCCGGCCCTCTACTCCTTTGGTGGAGGAGAGGGGAAAAAATCGTGCCAGGGTAAAAGCCGCGAGCAGCGGGGTGAGCAACGCCACCAAGATCACGTATTTGATGGGATACGTCATCAAGCTGAGCTGCGGGATGATTTTGCGCAGGGCGGGATAGACGAAAGTGTTTTCACCGAGCGCAAAAATCAGGGCTACCATCGCCATTGCGCCCAGCAACCACACGCGCCTTTCCCGGACCGTCCAAATTGCCAGCAATGCCAGCCAGAGCGCGCCGATGCCGGGATAGTAAGACGACGTCCATGCCTGTTCGTATTGGAAGAACACGCCTTCGGTCCAGGTGCGGCCGAAAGCCATCGGCACGAGAAAATTCGCCCACCCCCAGCCGGGCATGGACCAGCGCGTATCGGCGTATCCGGCGCTCCGCTGCGAATGGGCGGCGAGATCGAGGAACGGCAGCAGTTGCGCCGCCGCCAGCGCAATCACCAGCGCCACGACCAATGGGAAACGCCAGAGCATTGAGATGCGGGGTGATTCGACCTTCACAAGCTGTTGAATCCACAGCGCCAGCAATAAAATCCACGTGAGAAAAATAATTTCCGGGCCGCCGGCGAGCATTTGCAAAGCGCCGGCGAACGCGGCCAGAATGATCTTTTGCCCGCCTTCGCGCCACGCCAGTTCAACGGCCAGCACGACCCACGGCATCCAACTGAGCGTGGCGATGTGACTCGGCCACATGAGCAGGTTGAGCGTCAGGCCGTTGAACGCAAAAGCCACGCCCGCGAATGCGGCGGCGAAACTGTTTCCGGTCCAGTGGCGGGCGAGGAAAAACATCCCCAACCCCGCGAACCACAAATGCAGCAGGCAAAAAAAACTCAACGACCATGGCAACGGCAACAGGAGGTAAATCAACGCCGGTGGATAGAGCGGCATCGTGTTCCATTGCGCGAGAAACGGCACGCCGCAATTGTTGTAAGGGTTCCAGAATGGCAGTTCCCCGTGCCGGAAACATTCGCGCTGAAAATGGGCGAGGGGATACGCGAAAAATCCGTAGTCGCGAATGACGAAGGTTTCCAGGCCGGGCAGGACTTGCGGGAACGCGGCGAAAATCAGCAGCGCCAGCAGGATTTCAAAACGCAGGGGCGTAAACCAGTTGAAGGCGCGGTTTTCGGATGTTTCGCTCATGGGTTCGCGGCTCAATTTATTCAGGAAGTGAAATCGGCGGCAAGTATTCCCCGATGAAATCGCGTTTCCACCCTGCACCGGGGATCCGGTGTTTGGCCAGGCTGATGAAATGGCAGTTCACGCTTTCCCCGGTCATGGCACCAGCACGGCCGCGCCGTGGATTTGGCCGTTGCGCAGGCGGCCCAAAACGGCGTTGGCTTCGGCGAGCGGGAACGTTTGCACCGTCGTGCGCACCGGCACCTGTGGCGCCAGCGTGAAAAATTCCGCGCCGTCGCGCCGCGTGAGATTGGCCACGGAACAAAGCGTGCGTTCTCTCCAGAGCCAATCGTAAGGAAACGACGGAATATCGCTCATGTGAATGCCGCCACAGACGACCGTGCCGCCTTTGGCAACGGCCTGCAGCGCGAGTGGCACGAGCGGGCCAACCGGGGCGAAGATGATGGCGGCGTCCAATTTTTCCGGCGGCAAGGTTTCGGAGTCGCCGGCCCAAACCGCGCCCAGCGATTTGCCAAATGCCTGCGCCTCCGAATCGCCCCGCCGGGTGAAGGCATAAATTTCGCGCCCCTGATGCCGCGCGATTTGGGCCACGATATGCCCCGCGGCGCCAAAGCCGTAAATGCCGAGACGCTTTGCATTCCCGGTTTTGACGAGTGAACGATAACCGATCAGACCGGCGCAGAGCAGGGGAGCGGCCTCGGCGTCGGAATAGTTTTTGGGAATGGGAAAACAAAATCGTTCATCGGCGGCGGCAAATTCCGCGTAGCCGCCATCCAGCGTATAGCCGGTGAAAAGCGCGCGGTCGCACAAATTTTCGCGTTCGCTGCGGCAAAATTCGCACTCGCCGCATGTCCAGCCCAGCCACGGAATGCCCACGCGATCACCGATTTTGAATCGTTGAACGCCTTTGCCCTTTTCCACGATGACGCCGACAATTTCGTGTCCGGGCACGAGCGGAAGTTTTGGCTGGGGAAGCTCGGCGTCCACGACGTGCAAATCCGTGCGACAGACGGCGCAGGCGGACACCTTCACCAAAACCTGTGTTGCATCGGGCTTCGGCGTGGGAATATCCGCCGCCCGCAGCGGTTGCCGCGGCGCTTCGAGAAGCATGGCGCGCATGAGCCAATTGAACAGCCAAAAACGCAACGGTCAAGCACCGGCTTGGAGATATTGGATTAAACCCGAAATCCGAAGTTGAATTTCTGCGTAGCCGGAATGCGGCCGTCCCGAGCCTGTCGGACTCAGGCATCCGGCGAAAATTAGAGCCGACTCACGCCGGCGGTTACGGTCAAAGGCAGCGGCGCTGGCGTTGAATTGAATTTTTGATCAGTAATTCTTCGACCAGGCAATCAACGTGCCGTTGGCGTCGAAGGTCAATTGCAGCATCTCGTTGTTGATGCCGGATCCGATGGCCTGGCCCGTGCCGAGGCCATGATTGCTGCCGTAATAGGACATGCCACTATTGAAGTGGGGACTGACCGGGGGTTGGACAAACCATTTGGACACGACTTTGCCATCGCCGAGCCTGGCCTGCCGGTCCGGCGGACCGAATTCAGTCACCGCCTGGTCATACGTGTAATGCCCGACGCGGCCGTCCCAGTCAACCGGCGGTGGTGTCTTGCAGCCGGTGAGAAACGCGACGGCCAGGGCCAGGATGACCGGCAATGAAAATTTCGCGGCGCAGTTCATTTACATCAATAAACTTAGCAGAACATATGCCATCTGCAATAACGTCTTTCGGAGGGGCGGGTTCCACGAGCCCCTGAATTTTCTTCAGCACAAATGGGGCTTGCAGAGCTCGCCCCTCCGGAAGATCACACATCCTTCCGCGGAAACAAGGGCGCCGGTTCGCCGATTTTGTGGCCGGCGGGCAAACCGCCCCAGCTCGCGGCGTCGAGTTTGTCCGGTGCGCCGGTCAAACCGAGTTGCGCGTAAATTTTCACCGCCGTGCCGGGCAGAAACGGCCAGAGCAAGACCGCCAGTACGCGGCAGGTTTCCGTCAGATTGTAGAGCACTTCGTCGAGCCGTCTGGCCTGCGCCGGGTACTTGGCGAGCTTGAACGGCGCGGTCTGGTCCACATATTGGTTGGCGCGCGTGACGAGTCCCCAGATGCTTTGCAGCGCGGCTTGAAGCTGGTTTTGCTTGAACAAGGCGCGCGTTTCATCCGCGGCTTTCACGGCGGCGGCGGCCAGTTCGTCATGTTTCGCCGGCACCACACCGTTGCGGTAACGCTTCAGCATCGAGAGCGAGCGGTTGACGAGATTGCCCAGACCGTTCGCGAGTTCAGCCTGATAACGCGACTTGAATCCGGCGTCGGTCCAGTTGCCGTCGGGGCCGATGTCCAATTCGCGCAAAACGTAAAAACGAAACGCGTCCAATCCCCATTCGTCAATGACGGCAACCGGGTCAACGATGTTGCCGGTGCTTTTGCTGATCTTGGCGCCGTCCTTCTGCCACCAGCCATGCACGAGGATTTGTTTCGGCAGCGGCAGGCCCATCGCCTTGAGCATGATTGGCCAGAAAACCGCGTGAAATTTCACAATGTCCTTGCCGACGACGTGGATGTCGGCCGGCCACAATTCGATTTCGGATTTCGGATTTCGGATTTCGGATTTCAATGCCGCCAGAATGCTTGCATCGCCAAGGGCGGCGGGGATGCTGATGTAATTCACCAGCGCATCGAACCAGACGTAGGTGACAAAATCCTTGTCGAAGGGCAGGGGAATGCCCCAGTTCAAACGCGCCGCCGGACGTGAGATGCACAGGTCTTCCAGCTTGTTGTTTTTCAGGAAACCGAGCACTTCGTTGCGGCGGTAATCGGGCTGGACAAACGACGGGTTCTTTTCAATGTAATCAATCAGCCATTGCTGCTGCTCGCCCAGCTTGAAAAAATAATTTTCCTCCTTCAGTTCGATGACCTCGCCGTAACTGGGATCGAAAGTTCCGTCGGGAAGACGGTCCTTGCTGGTCAGGAAGGTCTCCTCCTTGGTCGAATAAAAGCCCGAGTAGGTTTGTTTATAAATCTGGCCGGCGTTAAAAACCTTGGTGAGTCCAGCTTGGACGATTTCCTTGTGGCGGGGCTGGGTGGTGCGGACGAAATCGTCGTTGGTCAGTTCCAGTTTCTTCGCGAACGCCTTCCAATCCTCCGCCAGTTCGTCGCAGTAGGCCTGCGGCGATTTGCCTTCGGCCTGCGCGGCTTGCTGGACCTTCTGGCCATGTTCGTCCAGGCCGGTCAGAAAAAAGGTTTCCTGACCGAGGCTGCGCCGCGACCGCGCGATGACGTCGGCGACGATTTTCTCATAGGCATGGCCGAGATGCGGCTGCCCGTTGACGTAATCAATGGCGGTAGTGATGTAAAACCGTTTGTTCATCGGGATACCCAGTGTGGCGGACAAAGGCGGCCTTGGCAATCCTGCGCAACATAGCTTCGTCCTCGTCGTCGTCCTCGTAATCGAGTGAAAATTGGGTTTTTCGAGGACGAGGACGAGAACGAGGACGAGAAGGATTTGTTTGCTGCAAGAACAACGGTTCACACTTGCCGCAATGTCATTTCGCGCTATAATGCCGTTCGGCTGTGGCGGAAAACCAGCCGACAAACAAAAACCGCATGACAAACGAACTTTCAAACTTTGCCGCGCGTTTGCGCGAGATCATTCTTTCGGAGGGCCGAGTTCCACGAGGCTCCGACTCCGAACTCCGAACTCCGAACTCCGAACTCCGAAACCGGGATGGGGGCTCGTATAACTCGCCCCTCCGAGATTTTATTTCGCTGGCGCTCGAACTTTTTGCGCTTCAATTCAAATACAACGCCGCCTACCGGAAAATCTGCGAAGCGCGCGGTTTTACGCCCAAAGTTATCGAACATTGGACGCAAATCCCGGCCGTGCCGACAGCAACGTTCAAGGAATTGGAATTGACCTGTCTGGCGCCGACGGAACGCACCGCGGTTTTCCATTCCAGCGGCACGGTGGAACAAAAGCCCAGCCGGCACTTCCACAATGCGGAGTCGCTGGCAGTTTATGAAGCATCGTTGTGGTCGTGGTTTCAGGCAAACGTGGCGATAGGAGCGCCGAGCACCGTCTCGGCAAATTTCCAGGCAGGCATTGTTCGTGCCGATTCGGAGATCGGCGCTCCGTTGGCGAAACAATTTCAGTTTGTCATCCTCACGCCGCCGCCTTTACTGGCGCCGCATTCGTCGCTGGTTCACATGTTTGAAACCGTGCGGCAAAAACTTGGTGGGACGGAATCCGCGTATTTCGGCAAAATCGCAACTGACGGCTCTTGGACCTTGGATTTCGATGCCCTGCTCGGAATGCTGAATTCGTCACTCGCCACTCGCCACTCGTCACTTGTTTTGGGCACTGCGTTTTCCTTCGTCCACTTGCTGGATTTTCTGGCGGAGAGAAATCTGCGTTTCGATTTGCCCGCCGGTTCCCGGGTGATGGAGACCGGCGGCTATAAAAACCGGTCGCGTTCGATGCCCAAGACCGAACTGCACCAACTCATCACCGAAAGACTCGGGGTGCCACCGTCGCACATCATCTGCGAATACGGCATGAGCGAGTTGAGTTCTCAGGCGTATGATGGTGTTGTCGGTAGGGCGGGCAGTCCTCTGCACGCCGAGCGGCGCGGTGGGGACACCGCGCCCTACCTTCGCGTTTTCCAGTTCCCTCCTTGGGCGCGGGTGCAGGTTGTTTCGCCCGAAACCGGGCGCGAGGTGGCCAATGGCGAAACGGGGTTGATTCGCGTGTTTGATCTGGCGAATGTCTTTTCCGTGATGGCGGTTCAGACCGAAGACCTGGGAATTCGCCGTGGCGAAGGATTTGAATTGATTGGCCGGGCGGCATTGGCCGAACCTCGGGGTTGTTCACTGATGTCTCAATCCGCAATCCGCAATCCGCAATCCGCAATTCCATGAACCTGCCCAACTATTTTCTCGCCGACCTGCCGCCGGAGGCGGTGCTGTCGCCGGCAATGGTCGCAGAGGCGTGCCGGACGCTGAAGCGCAATCGCGCGCAATACCTGGCACAGCGTTCGACGGACAGCCTGGTCGGGGTGCTGTGCGACGTGGCGGAGGGCTGGTTGAAACCGGACAACGCCTTTCGCCGGCTGGCACTCGAACAAACATGGAACGCCGGCCTCCGGCACGGCAAGAAAGGCATGATGGGAAACGCCGTGCCGGAGGCCGGCGCTCCGGGTCTCGGTTTTTCCCAGGCAACGTTGCAAAAGGGCCTCGACAATTTTTTCCGGCAGTTCACCCCGGAAAATTTTCACGCGCTGCTGGTGCAGGAATTGGGCGACGCGCGGCAGCTCGACCGGTTTATTGCGGGCGGCAGCGGGGGAAAATCAAATCGTGCGGCACTGGCCGTCGGACCGGAATTGCTGGTGCATATCGCGGCGGGCAATCTCCCGAACCCGGCATTGATGAACATCGTGCTCGGCCTGCTGGCCCGTTCGGCGCAATTCGTCAAATGTGCGAGTGGGGCAACGTTTCTGCCCCGCTTGTTTGCGCACTCGATTTACAACGCGGACGCGAAACTCGGTGCCTGCCTGGAAATCGCCGGATGGCGCGGCGGCAGTGCGGACCTGGAGATGGCATTGTTCGCCGAGGCCGATTGTGTGACGGCGACCGGCAGTGACGAGACGTTGGCGGCGATTCGTGCGCGGTTGCCGGTCAAAACCCGCTTTCTCGGCTACGGCCACCGCGTGAGCTTTGGTTTTGTGGCCCATGAGGTTTTGTCGGGTCTGCACACCCGGCAAATCGTGTCGCGCACCACCGATGACGTGGTGGCGTGGAACCAACTGGGCTGTCTTTCGCCGCACGTGGTTTACGTGCAGACCGGCGGCGAAGTGTCGCCGGAGAAATTCGCGGAACTGCTCGCAGCCGAACTGGAGCGGCGCGAACGAACCGAACCGCGCGGTGAATTGCCGGCGGAACATGCGGCGGTCATCGCGTCGCGCCGGGGAATTTACGAGGTCCGCGCGGCGCATTCGCCGGAGACAACGCAGCATTGGTGCAGCCGGAATTCGACGGCGTGGACGGTTGTTTTTGAAGCCGATGCCCGGTTTCAGTTGTCATGCCTGAACCGGTTCATTTATGTCAAGCCGGTGCGGGATCTGGCGGAGGCTTTGCAATATGCCGAAACGGTGCGGGGTCAGATCTCGACCGTCGGCCTCGCCGTGCCGGAGCACAAACGGGAGGAACTGGCGACGCAACTGGCACGCTGGGGCGCGACGCGGGTGTGTCCGCTTGGCCGGATGCAAAACCCGCCGCTGACCTGGCGTCATGACGGCCGGCCGGCGCTGGGGGATTTGGTGACGTGGACGGATTGGGAAATGTAACGGTCAGTAGTTGGTAGTCAGTGGTTGGTAGTTCTGTGTCGCGGAGCCACCAAGCCGTTGACTGCCGACCACTGACTATTGACCACTGACTAAAAATGAAAATGGAATTACGCAAAACGTTTCAATTCGAGGCGGCGCATCTGCTGCCGCGTTTGCCGAAGGCGCACAAGTGCCGGCGCTTGCACGGACACAGCTTCAAGGTGGACATCGTCGTGGCGGGCGAGTGCGACGCGAAACTCGGCTGGCTGATGGATTACGCGGACATTTCAGCAGCGTTCAAGCCAATTTGGGAGAAGCTCGACCATCGTTATCTGAACGACATTGCCGGTCTGGAAAATCCGACGAGCGAGGGAATCGCGGTGTGGATCTGGAAAAAACTGAAGCCGAAACTGCCCTTGCTCGTGGAAGTTGTCGTGGCGGAAACCTGCACGGCGCGCGCCGGTTATCGTGGTGAGTAAATTTATTTGCAAAGCAAGTATTGACGAATGGCATGGAATTCATTTAACGAATGGTTGGCAACAGACCATGAACTTGAGGTGACCCATGAATAAAACCGGAAGCACGGGAAATCTGACAGCCTGGCAGGACAAACTCATCGAATACGTCATCAGCCACAGCGGCGCGCTCCTTTCGGCGCTGGTCGTGGTGGTAATTGGTTTCATTGTCGCGCGTTGGATCGGCAAACTGTTGGACCGCTGGCTGACGAGCAAGGCGATGGAACCGCCGATGCGCAAATTGCTGGTGCGTATTGTGCGGTTGCTTATTTTTGCCATGGCCCTGGTCGTTGCGCTGGGCACGGCGGGCATGGACGTGACGGCGTTGATTGCCGGTGTCGGCGTGGCCGGCTTGGGAATTGGTCTGGCCATGCAAGGCATCCTCAGCAATCTCATGGCCGGGTTGACCATTATTTTCACCAAACCCTTTCGTTTCGGCGAATATATTGAAATTGCCGGCGTGCAGGGACAGGTGACGAGCATCGAACTTTTCACGACCACGCTGCTGCATGCCGATCACTCACAAGTCATCATTCCCAACCGGAAAATTGTCGGTGAAATTTTGCACAACTATGGCCACATCCGGCAGCTCGATTTGTCGGTGGGTGTCGCCTACAACACAAACATCAGCGGCGCTCTGGTCATCGTGCGGGGTGTGCTGACCCGCAATACCCGTGTGCTCAAAGAACCCGCGCCCGTCGTTGGCGTGACGATGCTGGCGGATTCATCCATCAGTGTTGCCATCAAACCGTGGACGGCCGTGGCCGATTATGGCCCCGCGCAGGCGGAAATTTACCAGGCCATCGTCGAGCAATTCCGCGCAAACAAAATCGAAATTCCCTTTCCGCAACGCGAAGTGCGGATGCTCGGCGCGGCGGCGAATTGATTTTTATTCGCGATGCCAACAACCGCGCTTGGGGGCACCCATTTGGTGGCGTCCTTGGGAAGGCAAGTAAAGTTGGAAGGTCCGTTATGAGGATGCTGAAACGGGAAGAAAAAACTTTCCGAAAAGAATGGGTTTTCTGTCGACCGTCCAAGCTTAATAGGTGCAGGCTACAAAAACCGCATATTAAAACCCCTAAGTCACAAATTAATTCGTTTCTGATTTGCCCTCGGCTTTTTTCTTGGCCATCGATCGTTGAGCATATTCCATCGATGTTACCACCAAGATTGAGTGTTCATTTCCATCATTTTTAATAAAACCGACGGCTCCGTTTTTGGAATTAACCCATGTTGGAAGTCCATGCGGTATTTCTTTAAATTCCCAGTCCCCATCACCGCCACTTAGTTTAAGTAAAGCATTGCGTTCATCATCGTTCATTTTTCCATCTTTCATAAAATAAAATGATTCGCACTCGCTTTTGTTGTCTCGGAAATCGACTGCTACTTTATATTCTTTAAAGACATAACCGCCCCTCCATGTATTGGTGCCGGTTTCAGTTCTTTTTCGCACTGCACCGTAACGTGCCATAATTTCTTTATTGGACTCACCGAGTCGGGCAAATGCTGCAGTGCAGGAGATGAACAGAATGAGGAGCGTTATTTTCATATCCTGTTTCATGGTTGTCAGTGTGTTTCGCTTCCCCAACAACTGGAAGAAAATGGTGATTATCCGCTGGGTGATGGCGAATGCAATTCTTTTTTGGAGGAGTTCACCGAGGAACGCAGGGGCGCGGAGAACGCAGAGAACCGCAGAGCTGAATTTCCCGGAGCGCGGACAGCTTTGTCCGCCAAAAGTATCGGAGGGGCGAGTTATACGAGTCCCTGACTCCTCGAATGCCTCTGAAAATGGGGGCTCGTGTAACTCGCCCCTCCGACGAGATTTGGCAGGCTCACGCTTTGGCGTGATGCACCTCGGCATGGACTTTCGCCAGGGCGTCGGCCAGCGCATCCCAGTCGGCTTCCGTCGTCTCCCAACCGCTGCTGAAACGCAGCACGCGATGCGCTTCCGCCGGCTTGAAACTCATCGCCGCCAGCACGTGCGACGGCTCTTCCTTGCCGGTGGTGCAGGCGGAGCCGGTGGAGACTGCGAACCCGGCCTTGTCCAGTTTCGTCAGCCAGCGCAATTGCACGCCTTCGGGCATCAACGCCGAAACGGTGTTCCACAAGCGCGGCGAATTCACGCCCACAATGACCGTGCCCGGCAGTTTGTGCAAAAGCTGCCTTTCAAAATTCTCGCGCCACACGCCGCGCAGAATGTGTTCGCTGCGCGTCATCTGTTTTTCGCGCGCTTCCAGGGCGGCGAGCATGGATAAAATAATCGGAACATTTTCCGTTCCGGCCCGGCGGCCTTGTTCCTGTTTGCCGCCAAGTAGCAGGGGCGTAACGTGGCTTTTGTGCGGCACTTTCAAAAAACCAACGCCGCGCGGCC
>Ga0116107_1002194_pt1 | contig 10520 bp, 8 predicted proteins | sample June2015DPH_6_10_FD_88969 | JGI IMG/M metagenome (GOLD analysis project Ga0116107, IMG submission 88969) | Peatland microbial communities from SPRUCE experiment site at the Marcell Experimental Forest, Minnesota, USA - June2015DPH_6_100 | ecosystem: Environmental > Terrestrial > Soil > Wetlands >... | reverse complement strand
CGGTTACACCGACGCCGCAAGCACCGCTGGTGATTGAGGCGCTGTGTCTGGCGCGCGCTCAGGGGCTTATCGTCCCGTTTGTTTATAACTGCGGCGGCTATGAAAATCCGGATATTATAAAATTACTTGATGGCATGGTGGATATCTATCTGCCGGACTTCAAATACGGCCTGGAAAAAGATGCTGTGGCTTTTTCGTCAGCACCGGGATATCCCCGTTTTGCTTTGAATTCCATAAAAAAAATGGTGAAGCAGATAGGCGACGGTTTGGAGATAAAAGACGGCGTGGCTCAAGAAGGAATCATTATCCGTCATCTGGTTTTACCCGACAGAATAGAAAACTCCAAAGAAGTTCTAAGATTAATAAAAAAAGAAATATCCACATCGGTTCAACTTAGTCTAATGTCTCAATACACGCCCATTGCCAAAGTGCGCAATCATCCGATTCTAAAACGCAGAATTACTAAACACGAATATGAACAGGTAACTGATTACGCTCTGAAGTTAGGTTTTGATAATATTTTTGTTCAGGAAGTCAACGACGACGAACTTACTCCCGATTTCGACCGTGAAAATCCGTTTGATTAATTACACCGGATTGCCTTTTTCGGAACCTTATTAATTTCTGAATGTTGATTAACTTCTTTCCCTGAGATTTATGTCGTAACTTCTACAATAATAAAAGCAGGAGGTATTTAAAAGACTTTTGGGGCTGTTCAAAAATGTTCAGATGCAAGGCGCGCAAGAACTGAACCGCGAGGCGTATTATATATACGTTGAGTGGTGCGGTTTGCAGCGCAACGCCGCAGATGGGCTTTTTGTAAAAGCCTTTCGGCTTTTACCGGTATGGAATATAATTATTCACGATTGCGCCGCCCATAGGGCATGCGCTCCCGGTCACACAGCCCCTGCTAAGGCATTTCGAAAACCTGAACTCCCGCCGGCGGCCTAAACTGAAACATTTTTTGCGCCAGTCCTGTATTAATGGAAATATTGGAAAATCTCAGCGTTGTGGAATTGCCCATAACGTCATCAAAGCTTATTTGCAAAATATAAAAATTGTTTCTATCAATTGTAAGATTAACTGAATTACAGGCGGCCGTCTTTTCCCTGGGAATCAAAACAAGCAAATAATTACCGTTTTTATCCATAGCTTTGGGTTCTGCATATTTCATTATAAAATCATCTTTGAGTTTTCCGGTTCCGGCAAAAAAGTTCATTAAAAACTTCGATTGAAAAATACCTTCCGACTTCTGCTTATAGGCAACCTTTTCCGTGGCAATATAAAGCCACGCCGTCTGACTGTTGATAATCAGTTTTTTCCCCTGTGGTTTCGAATACTCCCAGAGCATACTTTTTGGATTCTTAAAAAAAACTTTGCCTTCTTCCCTTTGAGTTTTTTTAATCGATTTTATTGCCGCTTCCTGAATGAAATCGGCCTTCAGGTCTTTTGTTTTCTCATAAGAGACCTGAAGCTTTTGCGCGATATCGCCAACTGCAGGAAGTTCTTCGGAAAAAACATAAGCGGGCACAGCCATCAGCGATAAAATAAGGAAAAGAACAATCACTGTTGCCGTAAATAGCTTATTTATTTTGGGAAAAATTCTTATCATTTTTATAAAAAATAAAGCCTCAGACGGGACATTATTTTTTTTGAAGTTCATATCTGTCTTTCTCCATAGGGCATAAGTGATGATGATTAAAGGCTATATCGATAAGTTATTAATTATATTTAATATTTTAATTGCACAAACCTTGGGCAATCTGGTGTAAAATCGTAACAATTACGCACTTACAAAGATTATCAACAAAGTTATCAACAGCCATTTCCACAGTCTTGTGGAATACAAATCCAAGTGCCTGTATATAAGAAGAAAAATGAAAATTTACTTCTTTAGAGTCTTCTTACCGTCAAATATTTTAACGCGCCAACCGAAAGGATCATCCTTCAATCCATACTGAATTTGCAAGATTTCATTATATAATTTCTCGGCCAGAACTCCGGCCTTGCCATGGTTGATCGAATATTCCTTGCCGCGGAAATGTATATGACCTACCGGCGAAACCACCGCTGCCGTTCCGGAAGCAAAAGCTTCTTTCAATAAACCATTTTGTGAAGTAGTTATAACTTCATCAATAGATATCGGTCTTTCGACGACTTTAGTTCCCAGATGTTTTGCCAAGGCAATCACTGATTTTCGCGTGACGCCAGGCAAAATTGATCCGCCCAGATGTGGGGTTATTAATTCATCGCCTATCAGAAAAAAGATATTGCTGGTGCCGACCTCTTCCACGTATTTTTTTTCAGCGGAATCCAACCAGAGAACCTGAGTATACCCCATATTCGTAGCAATTTTGCTTGCATAAAGACTGGCGGCATAATTACCGGCTGCCTTAACATGGCCAATTCCTCCGCGCACCGCGCGGGAATATTCCTCCGACACAAACATTTTGGTAGGAGAAAATCCCTGAGGATAATAGGCGCCAACCGGCCCAACAACAATAAAAAACAGATATTCAGATGCCGGATGCACACCGAGGGCTGCCTCGGTCGCAATCATTGTCGGACGGATATACATAGAAGTGCCGATTCCCTTTGGGATCCAGTCCTTTTCCAAAATCACCAGTTTTTTCATGGCTTCCATAAAAAGATTTTCATCTATGATCGGCATGCAGAGTCTTTCGGCGGATGAATTCATTCTTTTGATGTTTTCCAGCGGGCGGAAAAGATAGATTGCTCCATCCTGGCCTCGATAGGCTTTCAATCCCTCAAAAATTTCTTGACCATAATGCAGACACATTGCAGTTGGATCCAACTGCAAATTACGATACGGTTCAATTACCGGATCATACCAGCCTTTGCCTTCTTTATATTTTACGTTAAAAAAATGGTCTGTAAAATGTTTCCCAAAACCAAGTTTTGCTTCATCAGCAGGTTTAGTCTTTCTTTTTTTCTGTGGCGCTTTCTTAATTTTAATTTCCATAATTGCCTCTTTCAACAGTCTACTGCCTCATCATAATTTTATTCTTACATATCACTAAATTAAACCTCTATCAAGGCTTCTATACTGAATTGCTTCAGCGATATGAGATGATTTGATGGCTTCATTATTTTCCAGATCGGCAATTGTTCGGGAAACTTTTAATATCCGGTTTACCGCCCGGGCGCTTAATCCCAGTTTATCAATAGCCATTTCGATGAGTTTGTGGGATTCTTCATCTATCGGACAAGACGTCATGATTTGTTTTTCCGTCATCCGGGCGTTACAAAGGATGCCATTATGACCAAAACGTTTTTTTTGCAGATCACGCGCTTTGTTTACGCGATCTGTGATCGTCGCGGATGATTCTCCCAATTCTTTGTCGGACAGGGCCCTATATTTAACTGAGGGTACTTCTATATGTAGATCTATCCGATCCAATAACGGCCCGGATATTTTAGATTGATATTGACGAATTTGCTGCGGAGTGCAATGGCAGGTGTGTATTCGATCGCCAAAATAACCGCACGGGCAGGGATTCATCGCCGCCACCAGCATAAATTTAGCGGGGAAAGCAGCTGTTACGGAGGAACGCGTAATTGTTATGGTGCCATCCTCCAGAGGCTGGCGAAGAGCTTCCAGAGCGTTTTTCTTGAACTCAGGAAGTTCATCTAAAAAAAGCACTCCCAGATGAGCAAGGCTTATTTCTCCCGGACGCGGCGTCTGGCCGCCTCCTACCAAACCGGCGTCGGATATGGTGTGGTGCGGCGAACGAAACGGACGCACGGCGATTAACATTTCATCTTTATTCAAAAATCCGGCAATGGAAAATACTTTTGTAACTTCGATTGCTTCATCAAAAGAAAGGTCGGGCAAAATAGTGGGCATCCTTTTTGCGAGCATGCTTTTTCCGGATCCGGGCGGACCGATCATCAGAACATTATGACCGCCGGCTGCCGCGATTTCCAATGCCCTTTTTGCCTGCTTCTGCCCTTTTATTTCATTAAAATCCAAATCATATTTACGTGTTTTCTGGAAAATTTTACTGATATCAAGGGTAAGAGGTTCGATATTACTCCGGCCGCCTAAAAATTCCACAACATCGGGCAGTGTTTTCACCGGATAGACATTAATCCCTTCCACCATAGCCGCTTCCGCGGCATTTTCTTCGGGAACAAAAACCGACTTGATGCCCATTTCTTTCGCCTTGAAAGCGGCAGGCAGAACTCCGTTTACGCCTTTGATGCTGCCGTCAAGAGACAGTTCTCCGATAAAAAAACAACCCTGCAAGTCAGCTTCTTTAATTAATTCTTCAGCGGCCAGAATACCCACGGCAATAGGAAGGTCAAAACCTGTTCCCTCCTTTTTAATATCGGCCGGAGCCAGATTGATTGTCACATGACTGCGGGGGAAACGATAACCTGAATTTTTTATAGCGGCCTTGATCCGATCTCTGCTTTCTTTAACCGAAGCGTCAGGCAGACCGACAGTGGCAAATTGAGGCAAACCCTGGGATGTGTCCACCTCCACAAATACCGGGTATGATTCCATCCCAATGACGCTCATACTGATTACTTTAACAAACATCACGTCTTCTTCAACAAATATTTTTTAAAATACTAGCTAATAGGAATATTTATATCAAGACATTTCATAAAAAAATGTTTATTGTATATAGAAATTCTAATTTTCTCATGGAAGAATGATCTATGTGCTGCAGAAAAAAGAATACATGATCAAAGCTCCTAAAACCGCACGAACAAAAAAATTATTTACGTTTCTTGACTCATTAATTGGCCTATGTTACAGTTCACGAAAATCAATTGATTCAATAACAAAATCCGACAATCATAACACCATGAAAAAGTTATCCCATATTGACAATAAAGGCGATATCCAAATGGTGAATGTCACAGCGAAGGCAAAAACGATTCGCGTAGCGAAAGCACGGGGAGTTGTAAAAATGGATGCCCATACTCTTGATTTAATAGAAAAAGGACAGGTTACAAAGGGAAACGTTTCAACAACTGCAAAAATTGCCGGCATTATGGCCGCAAAGAAAACGGACGGGCTTATTCCTCTTTGTCATCCGTTGGAATTAACGGGAATTGACATAAATTTAAATATTGATCATAGAAACTCGCAAATTGTAATAGAGTCTCAGGTGAAAACTACAGGGAAAACCGGCGTGGAAATGGAGGCGCTGACAGCAGTGAGCGTCGCAGCTTTGACTATTTACGATATGTGTAGGGCGGTAAATAAAAAAATAATTATCGGAGATATCATGCTTTTAGAAAAAAGCGGTGGTAAAAGTGGAACTTTTATCAGAAGCAATTGATATCATTCTCCAAAAACATTTTTTACAATATTGGGTAACCAATCAAGTCGGGAATAAATAAATGGAACCAGATATTTTTAAAATAAAAAAATCTTTTATTGTGCCTTTCATTACCATCGTTGTTCTTCTTTGTTTGTTGTTTTTATTCAGTTTATTCAGAGGCCAAATCGGGGAGAAAATTGTTCTGGCTGTTTTTTTTACAGGAACATTACTTGTTGGAATAGAAGCGACAAGAAGGGAAATTATTGTAACTAAAGATGGTTTAAAAATAAAAAAGTTTTTTCGGACAAAGGATTTTGTCTGGCCGGAAATTACACATTTAGCGATTGTTGATTTACGTAAAAAAACCTATTTTTTATTAACAACGACCAAGGGTTTTTATTTTTTTTCCAACCTATTCGAAAACCATGCTTTACTTATTCGTTCTATTATGGATAAACTTGACAATGAAAAAGTTGAAATTGAAGTCAGAAATTATTTAGACCATCCCTCGGAACAACGTTCTTTAATAGTGATTTGCTGGTTAATTGTGTTAATTATTATTGTCTTTATAATTTTGAAATTGTTTTCATTTTAAATTTACATTAATAATGTTTTTAGAATATATACTTTTTTTTAATAAATCTTGCCGGGAAGGAGTAAGATTCAAAAATGCGGGCGAAAAAAAAGAATGCCTCGGAAATTATAATGAATGTGAAGGCAACACCTTACGCGGCTGTAGAAGAAATAATGGAGAAAAAATTGGAAGATATTGCCACGATTTTATCTTCTTCCGGTAATCGAAAAAGTAAACTTTACGAAGAAGTTATGAATATGGTGGAAAAAGGGCTATTTAAAATAGCTTTGCGCAGATCAAATGGTGTTAAAAGTTCTGCTGCAATTTTTTTAGGCATTAACCGCAACACTTTTACTGACAAAATGGCCAAACTGGGCATTACCTGCGGAAAAAATAAATAGCCGTCCAAAAGACATTTATGACCAGAACAATTAAAAAAACTGTAACTTTACCGCAAAAGGTAATTTGTCTTTTAAAAAAAGGGGTTCGGATGACGGCCCCTTTTTCCGTAGAAATCGGAGATGAAGTAAACCTTTCTAGAATTTCTGACTCTCTTACTATTTACGGCGCAGCAAGGATTTACGGCAAGAACACATTGATCTCTCCAGATGTAAAGCTTGGATATGAAGCATCTATCACTTTAATTGACTGCCAACTTGGTCCGGATGTTGAACTCAGGGGAGGATACTTTGCTAATTCCGTTTTTTTGAACCAGGTAATAATGGGCAGCAACGCGCAAGTTCGCACCGGGTGCCTTCTGGAAGAAGAAGCGGGAGGAAACCACTGTGTCGGTCTAAAACAAACCATATTGTTCCCTTTCGTTCAATTAGGTAGCCTGGTTAATTTTTGCGATTGCCTTATGGCGGGAGGAACCAGCAGGAAAAATCATAGCGAAGTGGGTAGTTCATATATTCATTTCAATTATACTCCACAGCAGGACAAAGCAACGCCTTCTTTAATCGGCGATGTGCCGCGCGGCGTAATGCTGCGCGAACCGCCGATATTTATGGGCGGACAGGGTGGATTAGTGGGACCGGCGCAAATTGATTATGGAACAGTTATTCCCGCAGGTATTATTTGCCGGCAGGATTGCACAGCAGGAAAAATGCCTGTTCCATTACCGGTTTCGTCTTTTCGGCCTAAAATATTCGTCACCGGCGTTTACAGTGATATTAATCGCAAAGTCAGGCACAATATAGAATATGTGGCTAATTTATTAGCCCTAAGGCAGTGGTATCGTTACGTGCGCCGTCATTTTTTTACCAGGATGAAATATGGCGACGCCTTACATTCCGCAGCCTGCGATATTTTGGATGGAGCCATTACTGAGAGACTAAAACAATTGCGCCAGTTCGCTCAGAATCTGGATAATTCCATGGTGACGGAGACATTGAAAAATAAATATCCGGATAAAGTGTTGCGTACTCAAAAACAGTTTTTGCAAGATTGGCCCAAAATGGAAGCATATCTTTCCGGCAACCATGAAGAAAAAGCAGGACTTAAGAAAAGAGACTCTTTCATAAAAATTATGCAAAGCCTTTCCAATAAAGGCAACTCTTATCTGGAAGCGATAAAGCTTTTAACGCCCACACAGGCTCAAAGAGGCACCGGCTGGTTAAAAGATATCACTGACAACATTATTGCCGGATGCACAAATAATTCTTACGCGCAAAGACAGAAAGAAAAATAATGTTTATTTCAAGAATGTTCAATATTATAAAAAAAAATTACCGGTTTCTTGCGGCCTGTCACATATATGTGGGCAAACATCCCGCAAATGTTTCCACTCCGGCGATAATTTTTTTCCCGGTTATGACTTCTCAATTTAACTGCGGTTTTGCCGGGTTAATGACTTTCCATTCCAATAAAAAAACAGAAGCATTCAATGCCGACTTCACGCTGGCGGAATTGTGGAAAAAAATAAAAATTTCCGGCCTGAAAAATACTTTGAGTGGAAAAATTGCCGCAAAAGAATACTTGCACGGTCTAAAGACACTCAATTCCATGGAAAAAACAGCGTTGAAACTGAAGGAAGAGAGTGGGCAGGAATTTATTTTCTTCCAAACCGGAAGGTCTAAAAAACTTTTCAATTTAGTGGAAAATATGAAATTATTTCTGGAAGAAGAAGAAAAGATACTGGAGGATAACGCGTCTAACTTCTCTTCCTCTGATCTGGAAATCATCAACAGCCGTATTATTCTGTTCAAAGACATACAATGGAGTTTAGAAAAAGATGTTCTGGATAATTTCGCAAAAATTATCGATCTAACCGGTGAAAAAAATTCATCCGCGATCAATCCGGCTGCTTTCAAAAAGTACAGGCAAATTAACTTATTATTGAATGCGCTTAATCGTCTGGAAGTACGCGGCCGCGATTCAGCCGGACTGCAAATCACCTTTACTTTGAAGAAAGAAAAAGACATGGAAAGTATCCTGTCCGGTTTACAGGAGAAAGGATTATATGAGGATTATTTAAAGCGCTCGCGTGAAGGAGATATTGTCAATGGTTCGATTTGTGTCGCTCATCCTTTGGTTAATGATCAAAAAATGACGACAGTAACCTTCACCTGCAAGACATTTTCCATAGTCGGTGAATTGGGCAGAAACGCCGACGATATAAAACGAACCATAAGAAAAGATAAAATATTTCAATATTTCGCCGGAATAGATACAACCTGCGAGACAGCCCTTCTGCATACCCGATGGGCCTCTGTAGGTTCTATAACAGAAGAAAACTGCCATCCGGTTAATAATTACAAGCCAAATCGAACAAATCCGACTTTTCCTTTCTATGATGAATCGGCAGCAACCATCAATGTTATTTTAAATGGTGATATTGATAATTATTTGGCATTGTACAACACGCTGGAACTGGACAAAGAGACGATTGACACAAGAGTTACAACCGACACAAAAATTATTCCTTTGCAGATTGAAAAATATCTCAAAGACGGTCACAATCTCCAGGATTCTTTCCGCTTCGCTGTAAATGATTTTGAAGGGTCACATGCCATAGTCATGACCTGCAATCTGGAACCGGGTAAGTTTTTTTTAGCGCTCAAGGGCAGCGGCCAGTCTATTTATGTCGGCGTTGGTTCCGACCAGTATATGTTTTCTTCGGAACTTTATGGTCTGGTGGAAGTGATGCCTTGTTTCATCAAAATGAATGGCGAGACTACCACTGATAGAGCAACCAGAACAACCGGACAAATTTTCATTTTAGATCAAAATTCCTCCGGAGGCCTGAAGGGAATCAGAGCTTGCTATTATGACGGCACCGGAATTATCCTGAAAGAGGACTCTCTGCAAAAAGCTGAAATTACAACACGCGACATTGATCGCGGTGATTATCCTCATTTTTTCCTCAAGGAAATTTCCGAATCAGCCGTTTCCATCAAGAAAACGTTACGAGGCAAATTCCGCATTGTAAACGGAAATTATTCTTCGCCGCGGGTTATTTTCAATATAGGAACAAATATCATTCCCGCCGCTGTTAAATCCGGGCTCCAACAGGGAGAGATAAAAAACATCATTGTCATAGGTCATGGAACGGCGGCGGTTGCCGGAGTGGCTGTTGCCGACGCGATGGCACATTACTTAAATGACAGGAATATTAACATAACAGCCAGACTGGCTTCTGAATTAAGTGGATTTTTACTCAAAGATAATCTTGCGGATACATTGGTGATTCCTATTACCCAATCGGGAACAACAACAGATACGAATCGTGCCGTGACCATGGCTAAAGAGCGCGGCGCTTTCGTCATTTCCATCGTTAACAGAAGGCAATCGGACATCACTGCCAAATCGGATGGAGTATTTTATACCAGTGACGGTCGCGATATTGAAATGTCAGTAGCTTCTACCAAGGCCTTTTATTCCCAGATTATCGCGGGACAGGTGTTGTCTCTTTTCATCGCGCAACTTTTAGGAGCCAGGACAGATGATTACATTGCCTCTAAATTGCGCAATCTGGAAGCCGCTCCTCAACTGATGGCCCGCGTCTTTGCGCGCAGGGATCAGATTTCCGCCTCAGTTGAAAAAACTTCAACCCGCAAATTCTGGGCAATAGTGGGAAGCGGCCCCAACAAAGCGGCGGCAGACGAAATCAGAATCAAACTCAGCGAACTTTGTTATAAAACTATTTCTTCCGACATTGTGGAGAATAAAAAACATATTGACTTATCCGCCGAACCTTTAATTCTGGTTTGCGCCGCCGGAAATCCGGGACAGGTTATGGATGATATACTCAAAGAGGTAGAGATTTTTAAAGCTCACAAGGCCGCGGTTATTGTTTTCGCGGAAGAAGAAGATCATCGTTTTAATAAAATTGCCGATGCCGTGATTCCTGTTCCAGCGGCGCCGATGCCTCTGCCGGTAATTCTCAATACGATGGCGGGACATTTATGGGGCTATTATGCGGCTTGCAATATTAATAAGGAAGCCATTATTTTCAAAGAATTCCGCAATTGTCTTAATTTGGCCATAACAGAACAGGTGAAAAAGAACTACTCGCTCTATGAAAAAATTGCCGATGTTCACCTGCGCCAGCCAATCATCAAATTTGATAAAGCTTTTAATCGTCATCGCAATGAAGGGGCTTTCAATTTATTAAACGTCAGAACAATTTCCGATCTGATACTGTT
>Ga0116107_1002193_pt1 | contig 10523 bp, 9 predicted proteins | sample June2015DPH_6_10_FD_88969 | JGI IMG/M metagenome (GOLD analysis project Ga0116107, IMG submission 88969) | Peatland microbial communities from SPRUCE experiment site at the Marcell Experimental Forest, Minnesota, USA - June2015DPH_6_100 | ecosystem: Environmental > Terrestrial > Soil > Wetlands >... | reverse complement strand
GCATCTTTGCGCCTTGGCATTGAAAATGAATCAGCGCCACGCCGGCCACGCGTCCGACGCATTTATTCTTTGAACGATTCGCCGACCGTGAAGTGATGAAACATGAGCCCGTATCCGATCGAGACGCCGGTGTGGCTCTTTTAACAGGCGGAGGATGCATTTTTGTGGTATATTGACTTAGTACCAAAGCGCACAGAAAGTTTTGACACGCCTATAATAGTTGAGGATGCGCTTAAACGGATGCTCAACACATCTCTACTGCAGGGACCGAAAAGGCGAACCAAAGGAAATGGAACAAAATGACATTTGACAAAGAAATGGACCAGTTTTTCATACGAAATTGCTATTCCGAAAAGGAACGTGAACAGGTCAGAGTGTGGCCGGCCTACCGGCTTGCGCGGGACAAGAATGACCCCACCGAAGGACAGGAGATTGCGACTCAGTTCCTCGAAACCAAGGCAAATGAGCGAACAGAAGCCCGGCCGACCGTATAACTGTGGCACAGACCTCTGGTCTGTGTTGTAGATTCACAGGCCGGAGGCCTGTGCCACGAGAATTTACGCCTCGGCACCGAAAATAATCAGGGCCACTCCGGCAACATGCTCAACGGGTCGGGGACAAATTCTTTGAACGAGTCGTCAGGCGTGATTCAAAGCGAACGATTCAAAGTTTCGTTGGTAATTTCCTCGATGATTGAGTCGCCGACGCCGCTGCCAAAAACGTCGAAAGCAGGTTGAGTAATTGTTTTTACAAATTGCCACAGTGTTGATTGTGGAGCTTCCAGCGGAATAGAACATTTACTCGTTACTTCAGAATTTGCTGGATCAAGCCAATCCTTTATTTCCGTGTCAAAAGTTTCTGAAAGCGTGGTGAGACGACTCATTTTTTTGCTTCCTTCGCCCAGGTGTCTTTCAATGTGATCGTCCGATTCAAAACAAGCTTGCTGGGGGCGCTGTCTTTGTCCAACACAAAGTAGGCGAGGCGCTCGAATTGATAGCGTAACTCGGGCTTTGCGTCATTCAGGCTCGGCTCACACTTTGCCGTCACCACTTCGAGGCTGTGCGGATTCAGTACGGATTTGAAGTCGCGCCCGTCCTTTTCCGGCTCGGCTTCGGTGAACAAACGGTCGTATAACCGGACTTCGGCGTCCACGGCGTGCGCGGCGCTGACCCAATGGATTGTGCCTTTGACTTTTCTATTCGGCCCCGTAGCCGCGGACGTTAGTCCGCGCACTTCCATTTCTTTGCGCCGACTCACGCCGGCGGCTACAAATTTGGAATCGAGGTCGGCGGTGCAGCGCAGTTCCACAATCTTGCCGGCGGCGTCTTTCACCACTTCGTCGCATTTGATGATGTAGGCGTATTTCAACCGGACTTCGCCGCCAGGTTTCAACCGGAAAAATTTCGGCGGCGGCACTTCCTTGAAATCGTCCTGCTCAATGAACAGTTCGCGGCTGAACGGAATCTTGCGCGTGCCAGCGTTCGGGTCTTCGGGATTATTGACGGCGTCCAGTTCCTCAGTTTTGCCTTCGGGATAATTGGTGAGGACGACCTTGATGGGGCGCAACACGGCGAGCCGGCGCAGGGCGCGCTTGTTCAAGTCTTCGCGGATGGCGTGTTCGAGCACGGCCACGTCGGTCAGGCCGTTGTATTTGGTGATGCCGATGTTGTAGGCGAACGCGCACAGCGCGGTCGCCGGAACGCCGCGTCGCCGGATGCCGCTGATGGTGGGCATGCGCGGGTCGTCCCAGCCGCTGACGAGCTTTTCGTTCACAAGCTGCATCAGTTTGCGTTTGCTCATCACGGTGTAGGCGAGGCTGAGCCGGGCGAATTCGTATTGATGGGGCAAGGGACGCGGCAGGTCGAGGTTCTCCAGTATCCAATCGTAAAGCGGGCGATGCACCTCGAATTCCAGCGTGCAAATGCTGTGCGTGATGCCTTCGATATAATCGCTCAGGCAATGCGCGAAATCGTACATGGGATAAACACACCATTTGCCGCCGGTGTGATGATGTTCGGCGTGGCGGATGCGGTAAATGAGGGGGTCGCGCATCCAGACGTTCGGCGCGGTGACGTCAATCTTTGCGCGGAGCGTGCGCGCGCCGTCGGGGAACTCGCCGTTCTTCATCCGCGTGAACAGGTCGAGATTTTCCTCGACGGGGCGGTTGCGGAACGGGCTTTCCTTGGCGTTGCGGCGGTATTCGTCGGTTTCGTCCGGTGTCAGGTCGCAGACGTAGGCTTTGCCCTTCTTGATGAGCGCGACGGCGTATTCGTAAAGCTGGTCGAAGTAGTCGCTGGCGTAGAACGGTTCTGTGGCACAGGCCTCCGGCCTGTATTCAGTGGTCTTTGCTCCTGACTTTTCACACAGACCAGAGGTCTGTGCCACGACCGGCCCAAGATAAAAATCCGGTTTGCCGTTGCTGGTGACGGTTTCAGGAGTTTTGCCTTTGGGTTTGAGGCCGAGGTTTTTGTCGGCCCAGCCGGCAATAAGCCAGTTCACGTCCTCGATGATGGAGTCCACGTATTCGACGTCTTCCTTGGTCGGGTTGGTGTCGTCCATGCGCAGGTTGCAGACTCCGCCGAACTCGCGGGCGATGCCGAAGTTGAGGCAGATGCTTTTGGCGTGGCCGATGTGCAGGTAGCCGTTCGGTTCGGGCGGAAAGCGGGTGTGAATGCGCGGATATTTCTTCTCGGCGACGTGTTTTTCGACGATGTCGCGGATGAAATCGGACGGGGCGGCGGGTGGCGGATTTTCGGTGTTCGGATTGCTCATTTGTCATGCGCAGGCTAACAAACCAATGAGCAATTGTCCAACGGCGGTAAAAAGCCGTGGCGCGGCTGAAGAAGGTGGCCCACAGCGGCAGCCGTGGGATGTGGAATTAAACATCTACCGTCTGCCGTAGCGAAGCATTACCATCGCCATGGTTCCAGCGACAACAAGGCTGACCAGCAGAACGAGAACGATGATGGACATCTGATTTTTGCGCTGATCGCGTGCCAAATGCGGGAACAGCAGCTTGCCCAAACGTTTGGAGAAATACCTTGTCATATTCACAACGGAGCCATCAGTGCCGGCCGGACATCATCCACATCACCAGCGAGCCGGCGCCGCAAAGGCTGGCCATGAAAACGAGCAGGATGGTTTGCAACTGGTGATTGCGCTGGTCGCGCGCCAGATGCGGGAACAGCAGCTTGCCCGTGCGTTTTACAAGATATTCGGTCATGGTGTAAAAAATGGTGTTTCCAGTCGCGGTGGCTCAACGCAGCTTATGTGCCACCATCGGCGCGAGGGACAGTTGCTATTTATTTCCAGAAAACGATTCCGGCATGAAACCTATTGCAGCGGAAGCAAATCCACCAAACCAGTTGAAAATAAAACGGGGGATCGAAGGAATGACGATTAACGGCCTTTTCGAAATCTGGTCCGCACCGAATCGCCAACATCAAACGGGCAGAACGAGTGAAAAGCGCACGCCTGGCAAAGCAAAATATGCAGCCGCACGGTTTCGACAGAGTGCTGATGCCAGCCTTAGTTTATTATCGTGTCCCGGTTCATTACACTAATTCACCCATTACTTCCCCATTCATGTCTCAATTATTTACACCAGTGTTCAATTTGTGTCTCAGATATTTACATAACGAGACAATTCTGGCGCATTAACAATGATCGAAGAGTTTTCCCGTTTTGGGTGTCCTGGTTCTTTGCAGAATCGTGTGTGCGATTCGGAGAAGGTGGTTGGAATGAAAATCCCCCAATGACACGCCGCCCTGAATTGAATCCGCGCGCAGCGTCAGATTTTCAGGTTTTGATTTTTTGCACGCGATTCGTCGGCAAGCTTTTGTTTGAATTCCACCAACGCCTTTTGCAGTCGTTCGCTGCCCCCACTCAAAATTTGAACCGCCAGCAGTCCGGCGTTTTTCGCCGCGCCAATCCCGACGGTTGCGACCGGCACGCCCGGCGGCATTTGCACCATGGAGAGCAACGAGTCGAGGCCCTTGAGCGATCGGCTTTCGATGGGCACGCCGATGACGGGCAGGGTGGTGAACGCCGCCGTCACGCCCGGCAAATGCGCCGCACCGCCCGCGCCGGCGATGATGACGCGCAGGCCGCGTTCGTGCGCTTTGCCGGCGTATTGCTCCAAATCCTTCGGCGTGCGATGGGCCGAAATGACCTTCGCTTCGCTGGCGATGCCGAATTGCGCGCACACATCGGCGGCGGCTTTCATCGTCGGCCAGTCGGAGTCGCTGCCCATGAGAATTCCGACCAAAGGTTTGGTTTCACTCGTTTTCATTCAGTAAAGTCTAACGGATTCAAAACCGAAAGTCACCCGAATTGAATTGGTGCAAATTCGTGAAATTCGTGTCAAACTCCGGGGCATCGGCCATGACGACCGCCAACAAAATCACGATTCTGCGAATCCTGCTGATCCCGTTCTTTGTCGTCGAATTGATTTATTACCTCCAAATCGGCAACGAGGTCCACCGGCTGCTGGCCATCCTTTTATTTGCGGTCACGGCGATTCTGGACGGCGTGGACGGTTACATCGCGCGGCGTTACAACCAAAAAAGCGAGCTGGGCGCGATGCTCGATCCGCTCGCGGACAAAATGTTGCTCGTGTCGGGCATCGTCACGTTGAGCTTCAACCACGCGTCTTATCTGGGGCAAATCCCGCTTTGGCTCACCGGCACCATCCTCGGACGCGATTTGCTGCTGCTCATCGGCATCGCCGTCATCCGGCTCACCGTCGGCAAGGTGATCGTGCGCCCGCGCTTCATGGGAAAAATCGCAACGGTACTGCAAATGATCGTGGTCCTTTGGATTTTGCTGGACTGGGACCGCGACTTGAATGTGCGCTGGCTCAAGGTCTGGACGATTGGCGCCGCAGTCTGCACGGGTGTTTCGGGGCTGTTGTATGTCTGGGACGGCGTGAAACAACTCGGCGCACATCCGGCCAGTTCGCCGACGGTGAAAAGCGGAGAAAGGGAGTAATGGAATATCGGAGTGATGGAGTGATGGAAGAAAAAGTATTGCTTCAGGTCCCAACATTCCATTCCTCCAATACCCCACTCTCTGATTTATGACAAAGGAACTGAAATTAAAGGAAGGCGATCCCGCGCCGGCGTTTTCGGCGGCAACCAACGGCGGAGGCAAAGTTTCGCTGGCCGATTTGCGGGGCAAAAATGTTGTTCTGTATTTTTATCCGAAGGATGACACGCCGGGCTGCACGAAGGAGGCGTGCGCGTTCCGCGACCATTTCGCCGATTTCAAAAAAAGGGGCGCCGTGGTGCTGGGCGTCAGCACCGACCCGGTGAAGTCGCACGACAAATTCGTGGAGAAATTCAAGCTGCCGTTCACGTTGCTGGCGGACGAGGACAAAAAGATCGTCCAGGCTTATGGCGTTTGGGGCGAGAAAAGTTTCATGGGCCGGAAATACCTGGGAACGCACCGCGTGACGTTTCTCATCGGTCCGGACGGGCGCATCAAAAAAATCTGGCTGCAAGTGAAACCCGACGAGCACGCGGAGGAAGTGCTGGCGGTGTTGTAAAATCTGACAGGTGCGTGGAAAATCGCCGGAGGCATCGTGATAAAAATCAGGCCCCGAAGAGTCTCGTTTTGCGACACCCCAGCCATCCGTGCTTGGATTCAGGAACTTACAGGGCCAGTCCTTCCGAAGATTTCGAGACGTGGCATGATACACCACCGGCATTATTCGTGCTTGAACAGGGGTTTACAACGTGCAGTCTAAGGAAAATTAGGATGGATTGAAGTTATGATTAACCGCTGGCACTTGGCATTGGCTTGTGCCGTTTCCAGCTTGCTGCTGCTGCTTTGCGGCTTGCTGGTGCCGGCGTATTTGCGGGCGGTGGATGTCAATGTTATCCAACGGGCCGGGCGGGACACGCCGGCCCTGACCGCACAGGGGCTGTCGCTCGTGAACCAGCAGAACCTGGGGACCGCCTGGTTGTTTTTTCAAACGGCGCAAGCGGGGGGAATTTCCGGCCGGGAAAATCTCGGCCTGGCCGTGACCAATGCGATGCGGCAGCATCCCGACTGGCTGGTTTGGGGCAACGACTCCGCGTTGAAACGTCTCTTCGGGAATGATTCCCCGTCGCCGGAGCCTTTCACCGGGTTCATCGTCCGGCAAAAAAACCGGGAGGCCGCCCTGGATCTGCTGCGCGCCTCCACCAGTCCCACCGTGCAGGAGTTGCTGCGCTGCCGCACGCTGACCGGCACCATCCTGTTTACGCCGTCGCAGTCGGCTTCCGGCCAGGCCTTTGATGTGGCGGTGACGACTTGCGGATTGTTGGTGGAGGAAGGGCGGTTGACGACGGGTTTGGGCGACAACATTTTCAAACTGGCCTCGACCGCCAATCGTGGCGGTGGTTCGCAACCGTTGGAGCAGGTGCTGATGGATTTGATGTCGCTGGGCCGGCGATTCAGTTGGGACCAGCTTGTGGCGTTTACCGGCCGCGTTGAAGACGCCGGGACGTTGCATGCCCTCGCCGACCAGGTCCGCGATGTCGGCGGGCAATTGCCCGTGCTTTTCTCCGCCGTGGCGCTTTCCGGCAAGCCGGCGGCGGTGGCGAAATATGTCGCGCATTTTCCCCAGACCGCGTTGACCGATCTCGGTTACAGTCTCCGGTTCGGTGCGGGCGGTGTGAACGAACTATTGGCGCGCGACCAACTGCTTTACCGCGCCGGGTCCCGCCTGCACCTGGGGGTGGAATGCAGTCTGCGGCTGCCGTGGCTGGCGTTCATGCTGAAATGGCTGGGCTACCTGTCGAGTGGATTTCTTCTGGCCGCATCGCTGCATTTTGCGCGGCCGGCCGTATCGTCCCTGGAACGACCGTTGCAGGTGCGCGGGTTCCATGTGGTCCGCGAGAGTTTGTTTGCGTTGGGTTTCCTGCTGGTGGTGCTGCTTCTGAGCGAGCCGTTTCTCGCCCAGGACACACGGAAAGAGGAGTACGCCTTTCGGCTGCACGTGCCCACGACGGGCCCGGTGGTCCTGGCTGGATTCGCCCGCAATCATCCCAAAATTATGAACAACATGATCCTGCTGACCCTGCTGCTGTTCTTCGTGCTGCAGGCACTGATCTACATCGCCTGCCTCGTGAAGCTGGCGGAAATCCGCCGGCAGAACGTCACGCCGCGCTTCAAGCTCAGGCTGCTCGAAAACGAAGACCACCTGTTCGACGCCGGCCTGTACCTGGGCTTCGTCGGCACCATCATCTCGTTGATCCTCGTCTCGATGGGGGTCATCAAATTCAGCCTGATGGCCGCCTACTCGTCCACGTCCTTCGGCATCATCTTCGTGTGCGTGTTTAAAATCTTCAACCTGCGCCCGGCCCGCCGGCGATTGCTGCTGGAATCCGAAGCCGAAGCCGCCACGCCAACGCCGGTCACACCGTCATGAACCGCAGCATCCTCATTGTCATCTGCGACTTCCTGTTGCTGAGCCTGCTGACGTTCTCAACGGACCTCAGCAAGATGGCCGGCGAGAATGAAGGCTCCGCGGCGACCGTCAAGGTGGACGTCATGCCCAAAACGGGGGACAACAACTCGAAGGATCTCGCGGCGGTCATGCAACAGGCGCTCGGCGAGGAGCAAAAGAACCGCGAACAATTGCAGGCGGAACTGGCCCAGGCCCGCGAGGCGGCGCGGCAGCAACAGGAGCAATTCGACCAGCAGGCCAAAGAACTGCAGCAAAAACAATCGAACCTGGAACAGCAGTACGCCACGGCCCAGGCCAGCATCCAGGCGCTCAACCAGAAATTGCAGAGCAGTTCCGCCGAAACCTCGATGACCCGGGAACAGCTCGCGGTGAAGGAGGCTGAAATCCAAAAGCAGACCGACCTGGCCGCCGCCCTGCAGAAGCAACTCGCTCAACTCGCGAAAAACAACCAGATTGCCCAGGACGAAAAGCAGAAGCTGGCCGGCCAGCTCCAGGTGGCGGAAGTTGAGAAGCGGGCCGCCGGCGAAAAAGCCGCCCTGATGCAGCAACAGGTGCAGGCCGAGCGCGCCACCAACGTCAGGCTGGCCGAAGATTTCAAGGCGCTGGCAACCAATTCCAGCGCCCTGACCCAGGAAATCCGGGAGAACCGGGCCTTGGCGCCCAACACCATCTTCAGTGAATTTGTCAGCAACCGGGTCTGGACCCGGTTCCTGGCTTCCCGATCCGGCTTCCTCGGCATTAATTCCAGGAGCAGCAAGGAGACCGAAACGGTGCTGGTCACCGACGGGACCCATACTTTCGCGTTGTGCCATGTGCAAGACACCCCGCTGACTTTGTGGGATCCCGGCACGGACTGGGATGTGCTTACGGGAACGCTGGATCACAACACGGCGCAAGTTCCCATCCGCTCGTTGTCCTTTCACATTCAGGATCCGCGCGTGGTATTCATGCCCGTCACGCAGACGGAAGTCCGCCAGCTCGGCTGCAAGGTTTACCCGGTTGCATCAGACCCGTACAAATTCCAGGATGCGGTGGTGATCGGTGTGCAAGGGGACTATTACGGCCAAAGCAGTTTCCAGATTGATGTGAACACGCCAGCATACGTCAAACTGGACCGCAATCTTTTGAAGGGGCTGTTCGGGAAATTCAATCCCTCACGCGGCGACCTGGTCTTCAGCCGGACCGGCGAATTATTGGGCGTCATGGCCAACAGCACCTACTGCCTGGTGCTGCATGACTTTGCTTCGGAGGTAACCTTCCCCTTTGGCCGGGACATTCGCGCCCAGCACACCGGCGACGCCTTGTCCCAGCTTTATTCATACGTGTTCAACCTGCCCTCGAAACTGAAATAATTAAGACACCCAATTGACGGGCGCATCTTGACACCGCTCCGGAACGCCGAACTCCGATTCGGCAGGCCAATGCCGACAGGAACAACTGGACAACCAGAGTCTTGGCAAGGAGAGACATTACCGCCGCGCGAACTGCGACTTTCGGGTTGGAAATAAAAAACCCCGCAGAAGTCTGCGGGGTTTGGAAAAAGACTTTATAATTACTCAGGCGCTACGACGACGCAGAGCCACAATGCTCGCCAAAAAGCCCAAACCTAGCAAGGCCATAGACGCCGGCTCAGGAACGGCATCTAAGTGGGCCGTGATCTGCGACTGAGTGAGGGCGTAACCGTAGTAAGCGACATCGGCCATGTCGCCTACGAAGCAATTGTAAACATAGTACTGGTTACCCTCGGCGCCGAGCAAGAGATCCTGATAAGTGCCGGGTGGTGTAAAAGCACCTGAACCCGTAAAGGTTCCTTCGAGGGTGCCGTTAACATACAAATTCGCCGTTGCGCCGCTGTAAGTTAGAACGACATAGTTCCAAGCTCCATTGGCGAGATTTGGCGGCCATCCATACGAAGTACTACCGGGAACATTCAGGAATGGCTGACCGGCATTAGCTCCATTTTGATTCATGCCAAGCATGTAGTTACCAGTACCCCCGTCTGCGTGCGAAATTAAACGGGCGTATGTCTCACTCGCTTGCGGGGATGACTTTTCCCATAATTCGATACTAAAGCTTGTTGCGCTCTCCAGTCTGTAGGCTGGGCTGGTATAGGAGTTATCAACAACGTCGATGAAACTACCGCTGCCGCCGGAGCCACCATTGAGCTGAATCCCATTGCCTCCGGTGCCCGGCCCTGATACGAACGAAATACCGCCTTCATATAAGCCTGGCGAGAGTCCTCCCGACGCGCTATCGGCGGCCGTAGCACCATTGGCACTTGAGGCATCATTAAACTGCCAAAATGACATCGGGTTATCAGCTAAAACCGTGCTTGCATAATCTGCCCGCGCTGAGATGGTCAGCGACAAGCACACAGCAATTGCGCCAGCCGTCAAGATCACATTTGATGTTTTCATAATCTTTTTCTTCTAATTTTAACGTCTTTGTAAGTAATTACTTGTTTAAGGGTCTTATTTTTTAATGGCCAACCGTGGCCAACCGTGCTGCTAGCATAGTAGCCGCTACGGTATCTGTCAATACAAAAAGTCAATGACTTATGGATGATTTTTTACAGATAAGTGTAACCGCAACATGCCTATTATAAACGTCTTATGTGGTTGATGTTGGTGTAAAAGTTGGCGTAATTTGGGCCAAAGTTTGTCGAATGTCGCTTCAGATGCGGCCTTTTTCCCCAGAGTGGGACACTTCAAATCGCGCGCGTCCAGAATCTGTCGCTGCATTGCAAATCCTTGTTTGACAGCGGCCGGACAAACTTCCAAATTGTTTGCAAAGAAAGTTAAATTAGAAACCAAAAAAGATTATGGCAATATCTGTCGGCTCCAAGGCTCCCGACTTCAACCTTAAATCCAAACAGGCGTCCGGCGTCGTGGACGTGAAACTCAGCAACAACTTCGGCAAAAAGAACACCGTCCTGCTGTTCTTCCCGCTCGCCTTCACCGGCGTCTGCACCACCGAGATGTGCGACATCACCGCCGGCCTGTCGGCCTACTCCGGCATGAACGCCGACGTCATCGCCATCAGCGTGGACAGCCCGTTCGCCCAGGAAGCG
>Ga0116107_1002190_pt1 | contig 10528 bp, 6 predicted proteins | sample June2015DPH_6_10_FD_88969 | JGI IMG/M metagenome (GOLD analysis project Ga0116107, IMG submission 88969) | Peatland microbial communities from SPRUCE experiment site at the Marcell Experimental Forest, Minnesota, USA - June2015DPH_6_100 | ecosystem: Environmental > Terrestrial > Soil > Wetlands >... | reverse complement strand
GTGTCTGGAACCAACACGCCCGTCGCCGGGCCCGTTATCTCTCAGGTGGCGGTTAGTTTTGACACGAACAACGTGGTGACGGTTGCTTGGATCACTGACACGTTGAGCTCGAGCATCGTGAATTACGGCACGAGCACGAATTACGGAACCTCTGTTACAAACGTCGCGCAGGCGCAGGTAGTTGCTCATGCCGTAAAGCTTCAGAGTTTTGTCGATAGCTTCATTGTCCACTATCAAGTAAAGAGCATTGATATGTTGGGCAACGTTGGTACGAGCACAGATACCAATTTGCCAACACCACCACCAGCGAACTTTCACCACCAGTGAACGTTCATTTGTTTCCTTGAGGAGTCAGCCAGTCATTTTGCCCCATTCTTGGCAATCATCTTAAACGTCAGGGTATGGGCTTCCGTAGAAGTTTGCGGCGTGCAACGTGCTGTTCAATACTCCGATCAGGATTTGCTCTCCTGGCGAACCAAACAGCCAAACAAGAAATCAGCCACCCGCAATTGTGCTCAACGCAAACTTTGGCGACGGGGCAAAACGGCCGCTTAACCGATAGTCTTTGAAGGAGCAAAAAGATGCTGGAAACATTCGTGCATCCATACACCAAAACGATTCTTAGCAAGGATTTCGAGGGAAACTTATTCTGCCAGGAAGGAAGCCGGCTCGATTTATTTAAGTGCTACGACGGTTGCTACGATTTTTCTGTGGCCAATCCAAATGTGAAGGAAGCGAGAAATGCTTATGACGAGCTTTACGCGCGGGGAAACACCCCGGGGTTGACGCTGGCTGCGGTTACTGAGCCGTGGCTCGATGAGACGGTCCCGTGGCGCAGGACCATGCTGGACAATCTCGGTTCACTCGCAGGCCGGCAGGTGCTCTTGCTGGGTAATGGAAAATCTTACATCGAATTCTACTTTCTGCACCTGGGGGCGAGAGTTGTGTTCACCGATCTCTCTCTCGTGGCGGCAAGGCTGGCGAGGGATGTATTTCGCAGATCAGAGTTCTTTGAGAAGCACCGCGGGCAAATCGAATTCCACGCCGTTGATGCGATGCACTTGCCATTCCCCGACCAAACATTTGATATCATTTACGGTACGAAATTCGTGGGCTTCCTTGGCAATCTCGAGGAGTTTTTTCTCGAGGTGAAACGATGCCTCAAACCTGGCGGGAAATGCCGCTTTTGCGACGACGCCTACTCGCCTGCGTGGGAAGCCCTAAAACGAACACTGGTGCATCCGATCAAAGCCCGCCGGAAGTCAACATCATCCTTGGCCAAGGTTCGGTCAGATTCCACTTTTGGATTCAAGGAAGAATCGCTCGTGCCGTTCGTCGCGCAGTGTGGTTTTTGCAGGCTGGTGTTTCTCCCGGAGCACTTCTTTCTCCGGGTCGCACAACTTTGCTGGGCGACGCTGCTGGGCTGGGATCCCAAGAGGGAACGCTACGCCCGCCCGTTGTTTCTTGCGATGAAGTGGATTGACAATCGCCTGGCGAAAAAAATGTGGATGCAACGTAATCGTCTTGCGCTGACTTGGGGATTTGACAAATGACTCACGTGTTGCCGCTTTGATGCCGTGACCTTCACATAGTCCCTTCGAGCGCCATGTGGGGCATCAGCAACCTGAAGCTTTTGCTGTCGAACCCCCCGCTCGCGTGCGCTGCTGGTCTGGCACGTTTCCCGGGCGACACACTTTTTGATGACTCCTTTGGTTTCAATTTTGATTCCGGCCCATAATGCCGAGGCATGGATTGCCGACACGATCCAGTCGGCACTGGCACAGACATGGCCTGGGAAAGAGATCATCGTCGTTGACGACGGGTCCAAGGATCAGACGCGGTCGGTCGCGAACCAGTTCGCTTCAAGAGGGGTATCCATCGTTACCCAGACCAATCAGGGCGCCGCTGCAGCCAGGAACAAGGCTTTTTCCCTCTGTCAGGGAGATTACGTCCAGTGGCTCGATGCTGATGATCTGCTCGCCTCCGACAAAATAAAAAAACAGATGGAGGCGTTGGATCGTTGGGGAACCAAACGGACTCTTTTTTCTGCAGCCTGGGGACGGTTCATTTACCGACCGTCGAAAGCCAGTTTTGCTCCGACACCACTGTGGTGTGATTTGTCTCCGGTTGAGTGGCTGCTGCGGAAGATGGGGCAAAACATCTTCATGCAGACCGGGGTGTGGCTCGTCAGTCGCGAACTGACGGAAGCTGCCGGACCTTGGGATACCCGGCTGTTGGCGGATGACGATGGAGAATATTTCTCCCGTGTTCTCCTGGCGAGCGACGGTACGCGATTTATTCCCGAAGCCAAAGTTTTCTATCGTCTTTCAGATCTTAATCTCAGTTTGAGTTACATCGGCCGATCCAATAAGAAATTGGATGCCCATTTCCTCTCTATGAAGTTGCAGATTGGTTATCTTCGGTCTTTGGAGGACAGCGCGAGGACTCGTGCGGTTTGCTTGGAGTATTTGAACTCATTGCTGATCTATTTCTATCCGGAAAGGCTTGATATAGTCAGGCAGATGGAACAACTCGCTTCAACCCTCGGAGGGAGACTGGCGCCTCCACGGTTATCATGGAAGTATGCGTGGATCCAAAAGACCCTTGGTTGGACAGCCGCCAAACGAACCCAACTCTTTTACAACCAGTACAAATCTTCCGCGCTGAGATCTTGGGACAAGCTCTTGTTTCGCTTAAAAATCTAAAGTGTGGAATGAGCAAGCCGCCAAAAAAGTTTTGGGGAATCCTGACCCGGCGGGAACGTTGGGGCTTGTCCTGGCGGGGATGGCTGATCGTGATTCTGGTCCCGGTGCTGGCTGCTGGTTTCCTGATTTTGACGGTCCATCCGTTTCTGGCTATAACGCAGCGCGTGGACACAGATGCGTTGGTCGTGGAGGGCTGGGTGCATGAATATGCCATCCTCGCGGGCATGGAGGAATTCAAGGCGGGCCATTATCCTCGCGTCTATGTCACCGGCGGACCGGTGACGGGAAGTGGCGGTTACACGACGGATTACAACACGTCGGCCCACGTCGGTGCGACCCTGTTGCGGAAAGTTGGAGTACCTGCTGAATCCGTGCAGATGGTTCCTTCGCACTTGATGGGCCGGGACCGGACGTACGATTCGGCCATTGCCTTGCGCGACTGGTTCCACGAAAAAAAGATGGCCGTCGGCAGCCTGAATGTCGTGACCGAGAACACGCATGCACGCCGCACGCGGCTTCTCTTTCAAGAAGCCTTCGGCAAGGATGTGAAGGTCGGCATTATTGCAGTTCCCAACCCGGATTACGATGTGAAGCACTGGTGGCGTTATAGCGACGGTGTCCGGGAAGTAACCGGTGAAGTCATTGCCTATCTCTACGCCCGGTTATTCTTCCATCCGTCCGAGCCAGCGAATCCATCATGAACTTGAGCCGGAACGACATGGATAAAAACGGGGAGCACAGCCGCTCCGGCGGCAGTGATCGACGTCTCGCCGATGACCAGGGTGCGCACGACTGTGAACCGAATGGTGAATTGAATCGCGCGCAGAAAGTATTCGGCGAGTCGCCGAACACAGCGCTCCGGGCGGGCGCGCTCCCCAATCCCACTGGTGATTATGCCGGATAACCCGTCAGTCTCCATCATTCTCTGTACCCGCGACCGCGGGACGGCGTTGCGGCAGATGCTGGCGACGCTGGGGAAAGTCACGATTTCTGGCGGCTGGAACGTTGAGGTCATTGTGGTGGACAACGGTTCCACGGACGACACGGCCACGGTGGCGCGTGGGGCAAAACTCCCGAACATGGCCGTGCGGTATTTGTTCGAAGCCCGGAAGGGCAAAGGTCATGCGCTCAACGCGGCGTTGGCCCAGGCGCGCGGCGAGTTCCTGCTGTTCACGGATGATGACGTGCTCCTCGCTGAAGACTGGGTGGAACAGATCGTGTCCGCTCTCAGGAACGATGGATGTGACGCAGTGACGGGGCAGATCACGCTGGCTTCGCATCTTCTACGGCCCTGGCTGACACCGATGCACCGATGGTGGCTGGCATCGAGCCACGACGCCCGGCCTCACGAGGGATCACGCGAGTTGATCGGCGCCAACATGGGTTTTCACCGGTCGGTGCTGGAGCGGGTGCCGGCCTTCGATCCGGAACTGGGACCGGGAGGGCTGGGGTTGGGCGAAGACACGCTCTTTGGATGGCAGTTGGTCGAGGCGGGATTCAAGATCGGCTATGCGCCAAAGGCGGCTGGCGTTCATCAACTGGACGTGTCCCGGTTGCGGCGCACTTATTGGCTCGGTGACGCACGCAAGCGGGGGCGCAGTGATGCCTACCGTTGTTATCACTGGGAGCAGGTTGACATCCAGAATCCCCGGCTCGTTTGGCTGTATCATTGGATCCGGTTACGGGTGAGAAGCGTTTTGCAGCCTCCTCCTCCGATCGAGAGCGAAGGATGCCCGTTATGGGAGATGGGGTCTGTCCTGCAAATGGAGAAGTGCCGGCAATTCTGTCTCGAACGCCAGCGTCCGCGTAACTATTCACGACGAGGTCTGGTGAGGCGCTCCCTATAGGTGGATTGATATGGAAGAACGTCCAAAGCATGGTTGGAGGCGACTGATACCTGAAACAGTCAGATCAGGTTATCGCCATCTGAGGGCGCGCGTGTTAAGTGTTGATCTTTGGCCTCGCGGTCCTTTTTCTTTGCCGGATGAGGAGAGACATGCTTCTGAGGCGATGGCAATCGTCGTCGCGGTTCACGATGCTCCGGAGGTTACGCGACGCTGCTTGAACAGCTTGCAAGCTTTTGGCGGAAACGCGGAGGTCATTATTGTTGACGACGGGTCAAAACTTGAGCCTGTCAAACGTATGCTCGATGACTTTTGTTTGCGGAATGGCTGGGAACTGGTGAGAAACGATGTGGCTTTAGGTCATAGCAGGGCCTCGGAGGCCGGCATATCCGTTTCGAGGAAACCATTCATTTGCCTGTTAAACTCTGATACCGTCGTTACTCCACACAGTTGGCTGGGGATCGCTCGGGCCTTCGATGACTCTCCGCAAATTGCGGTGGTCGGTCCTTCAACCAGCCACACCCCGACACCACAGAGGGTATTGCGGGCTTGCCATTGCCGTCACTACTGGTCGGACGAGCAGATTTGGTGTTTTGCGGAGCAGTACGTCGCCAGACACCGGAAAGAACCTGTCGTTGATTTGCCGTATGTTGGCGGTTTTGCCTTCTTCGTGCGCCGCGCCGTTTGGGATGAGCTGGGCGGGTTCGATAAGCATTTGCCGGACTACGGCAACGAATTGGAATTCTGCCGGCGCTTGACGCGACGTGGCCTGAGGATTGTGTGGTCAAAAACCAGCTATATCCACCACTTGGGCAGCGAATCTTATGGCCGGATCATCGGCCTTGCCGAAATTCGAGAGCGGTCGCTGCAAACGCTCTCATACATTCAAAATATATCAAGGCAATGAAAAGCCCTGTGTATTACATAAAAACGTGCCAGCCCGGCTCCCTCCCATTTAACAGGAAAATTAGCTGAAAAGATTGACACGATAAGCCTATTAGGTTAATCTCTCAACTCAAGGATGCGGATTAAAAGGGAACTTTGCCCTGATGGATTCCGAACAAGCCGGCAAACAAAGCCAAGCGTATGAAACAAATGACCTGCGTTATCTTTCACGTTAGAGTGGGGTGCGCCGGCGAAAATGCAGGCAATTCTTGAATGTCTTACAGAAGGGGTGCGAAATTGAAGCTTTATCTCAACATCATAACCGTCTTGGCGCAAATATCCGGCAACGAGTGCACGGTTGCTTTTCTTATACCTTTCGCGTAAAATGCCAACTGCTGGATGGGGAGGGATTTAGTCAATTACCTTTACAGAAGATAATCACCATAATTTTATGAAAATCGTACCTATTTTTATGAAAACCGTACTGGTCACAATCCTGTGCTTTTTTTGCGCGGCACTGGCTCAGGCAACGCAACCAGTCGTGGCCATTCACGATTCTGAATTGACACGGGCGCTGGAAACCATGCCGGCGGCTTCCACGACGCCTCAAGAAACGGGCTTCGAGTGGTGGCCAACCAACTGGAATTATTTTGTCATGCCGGAGTCGGTTGAAGAGGCGCTCCGTTCCGATGGCACGGCGTTCACAGTTGTGGGCGACTCAAACATCCTCGCCGGAGTTTTAATCAATGCCGACGGTTCGCCGAAATATCCCATCGTCATCAGCCTCGCTTCCGAGGCGATCAGCGACGATGAGATTGCTCAGTTGACCAACTATGTTGCGGCGGGCGGCTTCTTGTTTGTCGGCTCATCGGCTTTCACGCGCAACACCAATGGAACGACACGTGGTGATTTTGCGTTTGCCAATGCGCTGGGTGTGCATATGGTCTACCCGGGGCTTACGAACTGGGGCATTAACACTTCTTTCTCCAAGGGCACAGCCAATCGGCTGGTCAGTCATATTCCCGACGGTGTAATCGAGTGGTATATGCCTTATTCCGCCGAGGACATCCCATACGGAGTTGCTCCGCTTAACTTTATTAACACCAATAATTTGGCATGGCAGGTTCAAGCGGGTGACGCCTCGGCGATCGCGGATGGAGATAATTATCCCAGCCTTCTGGTGAAACAATTCGGCAAGGGCCAATTCATCTACTACGCGGCGATGCAACCTTTGATTGGACATGGAGGAAACGATTCCGGCATGTATGCTTATGGGATTTTCCGGAACGCCATCGAATGGGCATTTGAGTCTGCGAAATTGCCAATTCCCAAGTTGAGTCCGTGGCCGTACCCTTACGACGCGGCGCTGGAGATTCGTCACGATCTGGAGGCCATTCCGGGTTTGATCAATCAATGTGAGGCTTCCGCACAGTTTGAGCATACGAATGGGGCCAGCGGGGACTACTACTTCTGCACTGGCGAATTACGGGAGGATTACAGTTTCACGGATCAAACCAACGAGATTGCCAGTCTCCAGCGTGCAGCATCTCTCTACGGCGCGACGATTGGCCCTCATAATGGAGGGTTGACCAACCCCTACACGCCTTCGCTGATCACTGATTATTGGTATTGGCACTGGGGACCGGATGAAGTCCTGGATGTGGACGTCTCCTCACTCGGCTACACCAATGGCACAGCCTACGCCACCACATCCATTTCAAATTCATTTATGGACGTTGAGGGATGGCTGTCAGGCTTTACGAATGGTGACGGGCGGCGACATTGGGTGTCGCCAGCCTTCAATTCCACGCGTGAGGGCTCGAAGGAAATTTTGGAGCAGTTGGGTGTCATAACCGCGGGCGAAGAAAAACTCACTCCCTTCCCGCATTGGACGCTCTCCACCGGGACGTCGGGCAAGCATTATTCATTTTTAAGCCTGCCGGTGAGCGACTGGTATGTCGGTTCGACGATCGCGCAATCCTTGGAATCCGGGCACACGACTGAGACTGTTCATGCGCTGGTGGATTTCTATTACAGCTGGGGCGCATTAATCAACCTCTACTCGCATAGTTCGTCCGCTGGGGGGGCTTCACCCCAAGACGCTTTGTGGGCAAATAACGTACTTGAACAAGAGTACGTCGCCTACAGCTTGAACACAAACCTCCATCCGCGGCTGTGGCCTGCGAATGCCGGAATTATTTACAACTGGTGGCTGCAGCGAGGAACGGCGGTAATCGTTCCCGGATTCACTAATAACGGCATCCAGTCGGTGGCAACCTTTTCCATCACCGGCGCAAGCGATCCTGGGACGGCGGTTGAAGTTGTCATTCCCGGCCCTTCGTACTCCAGCCTGCAGGTTTTCACAAACGGGGTTGCGGCCGGCCTGAGTAGTTATCGGACCAATGGCCAGGTGGTTAAAATCCTGGTTGGGACTTCGGTTACTAATGCAGAGGTAGACTATGTCCTTAGTCCCGAAGCCCAAAATGACTTTTACTCTGTTGCAGAGGGGGCCACGCTGACCGTTGACGCTCCTGGTGTGCTGGGAAATGACACCGTGGATTTGGGCGGCAGCAATTTGACGGCGGTACTGGTCAGCGGGCCGGCGTACGGTACGTTGAGTTTGAGCACGAATGGCGGTTTCAGCTACACGCCGGCGACCAATTTCAGCGGGCTGGACACCTTCAGCTACATGGCAAATGACGGCACGGTTGACAGCGGTGTGGCGACGGTGACGATTACCGTGACTTCGGCGAGCGGGGTGATTTTTTTGGATGATTTCACGCGAACCAATAATCCGGGGACGCTGCTTCCTTGGATTGTGCAAGATGGTGCGTGGTTGATAACTGGCGGGGTGTTGCAAAGCACGAGCGCTCCGTCGAGCTACGCTCACGCATATATTGACGGCAATTGGACCAACTATTCAGTGGAAGGACAGTTCGCATTTCCGGCAGTGGCACCAGTTGGGGGCGGGGGTTTGGGAGGACTTTTGGACCCGACGACCGGAGCCCACTATGCAGCTTGGATTTACCCGGATGGATCGCCGTGGGGATCGCCGGATACTTTGATGCTGATTAAATTCCAGGATTGGACGACTTGGAGCGGGGTTGCAATGGGTGAGGTTGGTTTGTCGTCAGTAGGCACGAATTGGCACACGTTGAAGCTGACATTCCAAGAAAATCAAATAGGAGTCTATTATGATGGGAACCTGATGATAGACGTTGCCGACGATGGGTTTGACGGGAGCGGAGCCTATGTGAGCGGGGGTATCTGTGTGGAAGACTATGAGGATGTGTCCAGTTACGTGATGTTGGTGGATAATGTGGTGGTAACAGAGCTTGGGCTCCTGGCAGTAAATGACAGTTACAGTGTAAACGAGAACACGATACTGAACGTTGCCGCGCCCGGCGTTCTGGCCAACGACTTGACGGGTGGCGCCGGAAGTTTGAGCGCGGTACTGGTCACCAACATCACTCAGGGTACGTTGACCTTGTCCACCAACGGCGGTTTCAGTTACACGCCGGGGTTCAATTTCTCTGGGACTGACAGTTTTGCTTACCAAGCGAGCAATGGGTCGACAAATTCGTCAATTGCGACCGTGACCATTACGGTGATTCCGCAAGGCGAGGCGCTGTTTTCTGACGATTTCACGCGGACGAATAATCCGGCCTCGCTGCTGCCGCCGTGGCTCGAGTATAACAGTAATACTTGGGCCATTGTCGGAGGAGAGTTGCAGAGCCAGAGTGCGCCGCCTGAGGATTATGCCTATGCATATATTGCCACCAATTGGACTGATTATTCGGTGGAAGGCCAGATTAGTTTTCCAGACGCGTTGTCTGGAGGAGGAGGGTTGGGGGGACGCTTCGATTCGGCAACGGGGGCTCATTACGGGGCTTGGATTTACCCGGATGGATCGCCGTGGTTGTCGCCGAAGTCTCTAAAGCTGATTAAATTCACGGATTGGACAACTTGGAGCGGGATTCCAATGGCAGAAGTGAATTTGGCGAGCGTGGGCACCAATTGGCACACACTCAAGCTCGCATTCAAAGGGGATCAAATAGGCGTCTATTACGATGGAGCCTTGATGATAAGTACAAATGATCCGGTTTCCCCCTATGCCAGCGGCGGGATCAGCGTTGAAACCTATGAAAACTCGGAGAATTACGCAATGTCGGTGGAAGACGTGGTCGTAAACCTGTTGGCAATGGACGATAGCTACAGCCTGGTTGAAAACACCTCCCTGTCAGTCCCGGCTCCTGGAGTGTTGAACAATGACACCGGTGTTTATGGAACGAATCTGACGGCTGTTTTAGTGACTGCCCCGGCGCACGGGACACTGAACCTGACCAACAACGGTGGGTTCATATATGTCCCGGCGACCAACTACAACGGGAGCGACTTTTTCGTATATCAGGCCAATGATGACCAGACCAACTTGGGCACAGCAACAGTGACCATAATTGTCAAGCCCGTGTTGACGGTGACGGCCAACAACGCGACACGGGCTTATGGAACGACCAACCCGGTGTTGACGGTCAGTTACAGCGGTTTCGTCAACGGGAACAATACCAACGTGCTGTCGGGCGCGCCGGTATTAAGCGTCAGCGCCACGACCAACAGTCCGGTGGGCAATTACACGATTACCGTGGGGGCCGGGACGTTGAGCGCAACCAACTACGACCTTGTGTTCGTGAACGGAACGCTGACGATCAACCCGGCGGGTTTGACGCTGACGGCGAGCAACCAGGCGAAGGTATACGGGCAGACATTGAACTTTGCGGGGACTGAGTTTGGGGTGAGCGGGCTGGTGAACACCGACATGGTGAGCAGCGCGACGTTGAGCAGCGCTGGGACGGTGGCGACGGCGCCGGTAAACGGGTCGCCGTACAGCATCGGGATCACCAATGCGGTGGGTGTTGGATTGACGAACTACACGATCAGCTACGTAAACGGTTCCTTGACGGTGGGGGCGGCGACATTGGAGGTGAGCGCGAACAACGCGACGCGGGCGTACGGGGCGACCAACCCGGTGTTCACGGTCAGTTACAATGGTTTTGTGAATGGCGATGACACAAACGTCCTCTCCGGCTCGCCGGG
>Ga0116107_1002188_pt1 | contig 10531 bp, 9 predicted proteins | sample June2015DPH_6_10_FD_88969 | JGI IMG/M metagenome (GOLD analysis project Ga0116107, IMG submission 88969) | Peatland microbial communities from SPRUCE experiment site at the Marcell Experimental Forest, Minnesota, USA - June2015DPH_6_100 | ecosystem: Environmental > Terrestrial > Soil > Wetlands >... | reverse complement strand
TACAGACGCTTATGAAAGAGGCTAAGTCGAAATAATCATAAGTATTTGCCGTTTGAATTCCTAAGTAAGCAATCGTACTTACGTGTTATGGGGGTATTTGAGCAAGTGCTGAATGACATGTTCCTTAAGAATCGGAGATTTCCATGGCTTGCCACGGAGGGCTTCAATAAATCTAAGTTTTTAATGCCTCCAATATATTTGTTACAACTCTAAAACAGAAATGACGTTAAGGCGATCCGGAGGCTGAAAATTTAGCATTGTTTCGTTAATTGACGGATTCTAAAAATTATGCAATGTTAAAACAATGTAATCATTAAAATATCACGGCAGGGCTGCAAAGTAACTCGTCTCAAGCAGAAAACAAATTAATAGAGGAGGGGAGTTAGTAATTAATGGGAAAGACGTTAGGAAAGATAGTAACAATTATAGTGGTGGTTATATTAATGGGGGCTTTTATTTTCTTGAAGCCTTCCATGGCAGCAAATAAGGCTAGGCTGGCAAATAAGGCCAGCGGCGGTCGTTTCATTGCCTATAATGACGGGACAATATTAGATACGCAAACAAATCTGTTGTGGGCAGCCAGAGATAATGGGAAAGATATTAACTGGACAGATGCCAAGTTCTATTGTGAAAATTATAACGGCGGTGGCTATAAGGACTGGCGAATGCCGACGAAAGATGAACTTCAAGGTTTATATGATAGAATGATTTTCGGGAATAATCATTATCATATAACAAAACTGATAACCCTGACTGGGGCTTTTCTCTGGGCATCCGATGTAAAAAATTCTCGAGCCGCATACGTTAGCTTTATTAATAACCGTGCCACATGGTTCTGGGACCCCCGGAAACAGAAAACTAGAAGCCGGACGCTTCCGGTGCGGTATGGCAGAGAAGATAAGAGTGATGTATTTGAACAGAAACACGTGGCTGTGGCGCCGCCGTTGGCTCCGCCTGAGCCAGTTCCACCTCCACCTCCACCTGTTCCAGTTTCAGTTGCTCCTAGACCGTTGCATCCTCCTATGCCTGCGCCTCCACCGCCTCCTCCTCCAATGAAGGAAGTTGCCAGGATTACTCTACATGTTGAATTTGATTTCGGAAAATCTATTATTAAAAACCGATATCATAACAACATAAAACAAGCAGCTGATTTCATGAAAGCAAATCCTGAAATTTACGCTGAAATAATTGGCCACACCGATAATATCGGCAAAGAAGGTTTCAATGTATTACTGTCCCAGTCCCGCGCCAATAATGTACGGAAATACATGATTGATAAATTTAGGATTAAAGCGTCTCATATCAACGCTATAGGTTATGGATCTCATCAACCAATCGCCAGCAATGCTACAGCAAAAGGACGGCAGAAGAACCGCAGGGTTGAAGCTGTCTTTGAAGTGGTTCTGATGAAGTAATTAAATAATATTTTTAGAATTTTCAAGACGAAAGCCCCATGAGCGCTGTAAGGTCATGGGGCTTTTTTAGGTGTTAAAAACATCTTGACAAAGTTCCGCATCTATATTTAAAATTAACCGTCAGGTTTAAATAACCGTTTAGTTAAATAATGGCCGGAAAAGAAGATTCCATGAGTCAAATATTGTCGGGGTTCTGATAAATGAAGGATATTCGTAAAGAAAAATCAAATAAAACCATTGAACGTATTCTCATCGCGGCGAGAACTATTTTTGCACAGAAGGGTTACAGTGGGGCGCACGTTGATGAAATTGCCCAGCGGGCCGGCGTGAACAAAGCGACTATCTATTATCAAATCGGCGATAAGGATACTTTATACGCTAATGTCATTCATCAGGTCTTGGGCAATACTGCCCAAGATATTGCCGGGGCTGTGGCCAAAGTTGATTCACCAGAAGAAAAACTTAAGGCTTATATAAACTGCATTGCAGCGAATGTGGATAAAAATCCCGAATTACCACCGATTATGATGCGGGAAGTTGCTTCCGGCGGTGCAACACTTCCACGCGTTGTTATAGAAGATATAGCTTCGGTACTGACTATTTTGGTTGGCATTCTCGATGGAGGAAGAAAAAAAGGAGTATTTATTGAAACGGTACCATTTCTTATTCATATGATGATTATAGGCACGATTATTTTTTATAAACAGGCACAGCCGATAAAAGACAGACAATTATGGCTGCCTGCCACGCTCAAGGCTGATGATAAAAAAATAAAGGCAATTCTTGGGGAAAAAGTGGCGACTCTGGTGCTGAAGGCGATAAAGCGATAACCAATATTATGGCAAAAACCCGATAGATAGCGGATAAAATACCGCGGATTAAATAGTAAAACGGAGGATAAGCGTTGAAAAAAAGAATAATTGCTATTATTTTTATAATTCTCTTTGTGACAGTCGGCTTGCTTGTGTATTTTGGGCAAAAAAGTAATCAGAAAAAAGAGCTCTATTATTCCGGAACTATCGACACAACACAGGCAAATTTATCTTTCCAGGTTCCCGGGCGTGTTGCGCAAGTCCTTGTTCAGGAAGGCCAACCTGTTACTAAAAATCAGATTGTTGCCGTGTTGGACCGTGAGGAATTTGAATCACGTTACGCGCAGGCCAAAGCGAAGCTGGAACAGGCGGAAAAAAGAAAAAATCAACTCGAAACAGATTTGGAAATTAACAGAAAAACTCTTCCTCAGGAAGTTATCAGAACCGGGGCAAATGTAAAAAGTGCTCAAGACACATTAAAGGATGCGGAAAAAAACTACAAGCGTTTCGAAGAGCTATTCGGAAAAGGTGTGGTCACGGAAAAAGAACGGGATACATTGAAACTAAATTATGATATTGCCCAATCGCAAGTAATCGAAAGTGAATCAGCCTTGAAACTGGCAGAGGGTAATTTAACAAAAATAGATGAAATTAAGCAAAATATCGAAGTCGCTGCCGCGCAAATTAACGAAGCGGCCGCGTCATTAAATCAAGCCGCTATCCAGTTGGATTATACACAATTAAAATCGCCCACAGTTGGCATATTAACCAATCGCAATGTTGAACCAGGCGAAACTGTAACAATCGGGAGAGAAGTCCTTACTATTTCCGAGCTTGCCCGCGTTGATCTGAAAATATTTGTTGATGAAACGGAAATCGGCAAAGTCTCGCCGGGCCAGAAAGTGGATGTAAAGGTAGATACTTTCCCCGGCAAAACCTATACAGGATATGTTTCTTTTGTTTCACCCGAAGGAGAATTTACACCAAAAATAATTCAGACAAAAAAAGAACGGGTAAAGCTTGTGTATCTGGTCAAAGTGTCAATTTTAAATCCAAAATTTGAACTCAAAGAGGGAATGCCGGCCGATGCCTGGTTGCGGCAATAGCGGGGGCAATGATGGTTGCATTTCCGGAAAATTCACAGCCCATGGTAGAAGTCAAAAACGTTACCATGCACTTTAATAACATTGAAGCGGTTAAAGACATTTCTCTGAATATTGCATCAGGAGATGTCTTGGGTTTGGTAGGTTCCGACGGCGCCGGCAAATCAACGCTCTTGCGTCTAATTGCCACCATGATAAAACCGGTGCAGGGAGAAATTTATATCAATGGCCTCAACGTTGTTTCCGAAAAACAGAAAATAAAAAACATTATTGGTTATATGCCTCAGCGGTTTGGCCTGTATCAGGATCTGACTGTCGAAGAGAACATGCAGTTCTTCATGGATATTTTCGACGTGCCGCGCAAAGAAAGAAAAACTCGCAGGGAGAAATATCTGGGATTTTCCAATCTTTTGCCCTTTACGGACCGGTTGGCCGGTAATCTTTCGGGAGGCATGAAGCAGAAGCTGGGGTTGGCCTGCGTGCTGGTGCATGAGCCGCAATTGCTGATTCTTGATGAGCCGACCAATGGCGTTGATCCGGTATCGCGTCACGAATTCTGGGAAATACTCGACAATATGCAAAAAGAAGGCATGACGATCATTGTATCTACGGCCTATCTTGATGAAGGTGAAAAATGCAATAATGTTGGGTTGATGCATAAATCCATACTTCTGGATATGGCGACTCCGGTTGTTATTCGCGGCAGTTTCAAGACTCTGGAAGAAGCAATCATTGAACGAATTAAGGAAGCGGACGGAGAACTGGCCAATGACACATTCCGCTTCTGATTCTATTTCCGTAACTGATCTGGAAAAAAAATTCGGCGCGTTTGTCGCTGTCAACAAAATCACATTCTCCGTGAAGAAAGGTGAGATTTTCGGTTTCCTGGGCGCGAACGGTTCCGGCAAGTCCACCACAATTCGCATGCTTTGCGGGATAATCACGCCGACATCCGGCGGCGGATTTGTTGCAGGGCACGACATTATGACTGAATCGGAAGAAATAAAACATTCCATCGGCTATATGTCGCAGAAATTCTCTCTCTATGAAGATTTAACACCTTTTGAAAATTTACGTTTTTATCTGGGAGTATACAATATTCCGCAATCACAATGGCCTCAGCGTATTGACTGGGTGCTGGACATGGCGCAGTTGCAGGACGTGCGCAATCGTAAAACCAGAGAATTGCCGCAGGGCTGGCGGCAGAGACTCGCGCTGGGCTGTTCGCTCTTACATAAACCCGAAATTCTTTTTCTTGATGAGCCTACTTCGGGAGTCGATCCTGTCACCAGGCAGCATTTCTGGAATTTCATTAAGCAACTTGCCACCGGCGGAATGACAATATTTGTTACTACGCATTACATGGATGAAGCGCGTTTCTGCGAAAGAATCGTTATGATTAATGAGGGGAATATTGTAGCTACGGGCAGCCCCGCGGAAATTATTGCCGAAGTTTGCCCGGGAGAACCAAAGGCCGATCTCAATGACGCTTTTATAAAATTGATGAAGAGGACTGATACTTGAAATTCATAAGACTCAAAGCCATTGTCCGAAAGGAATTTTATCATTTGATCCGGGACTACCGCAGCCTTTATCTGGCTTTTGCCATTCCACTGCTACTGATTATTCTTTTCGGATACGCGCTCAGCCTTGATGTGGATAATGTGGAAACGGTATTTGTTGATTACGACAGATCCGAATTAAGCCGTGATTTTATCCGTAAACTGGGAGCTTCTTCCTATTTTCATGTCGTCGGACTATTGCCTCAGACAAAGGATGCAATTGATTATCTCGATCACGATCGGGTAAAGCTTGTGATTGTAATTGGGCCCGATTTCATGAAAAACATCAGTGCCGACCGGGAAACCCAACTGCAAATTATTATCGACGGCAGCGACCCTACATACGGCAACATTCTCCGCGGTTATATTACCTCCTTTACCGAACAGTACAATCAAAAGTTATTGGTGGATTATCTCAACCGGAATGGCCAGGAGCAAATAAAGCCTCCTGTGGACGGTCGAGTCCGTATCTGGTTTAATGAAGATCTGGAAAGCCGTAATTTTATTATTCCGGGAATTATTGCCATCATCATCATGATTGTCGGCGCTCTTCTCACCTCTCTGATCATTGCCCGTGAATATGAAAACGGCACAATGGAAACCATCAAATCCATGCCTGTTAGAGCCGGAGAATTGCTTCTCGGCAAAGCTATTCCTTATTTTTTCATCGGGCTCACGAATGTGTTAATAGCGATTCTCCTGGGGCAACTACTTTTTGGCATAGTGATGAAAGGGAATTTCTGGCTGATGCTTGCATCCGCCTCTCTTTATTTATGCGTTGCTTTATCGTTGGGGCTTTGGATTTCAAATGTGACAAAATCGCAATTGATGGCCAACCAGATAGCCATTTTAACGACCTATCTGCCGTCGCTTCTTCTTTCCAACTTCGTTTTTCCGGTAATCAACATGCCGAAATTTTTGCAGATGCTGACATTGGTGGTTCCTGCGAGGTATTTTATTGATATTTTATCGGGAATTTATCTGCGCAATCTGGGGATTGCTTATTTATGGCCGAGTATGCTGGTTTTGTTTTTAATGTTCGTGCTGCTGACGTTCTTTAATTTCAGATTGTTGAAAAAGGAAGGTCTATGAGCTGGCTCAGAATCAGAGAACTGGTGCGCAAGGAATTTATTCAGTTATTCGGCGACAGGCGAAACCGGGTAATGATGCTTGTTTTCCCCTTTATTCAAATGTTTATTTTCGGGTACGTCGTAAATTATGATATCACTAATATTCGCGTGGCAGTTCTGGATTATTCCAAGACCTATGAGAGCCGTAAACTCGTCGATAGCTTTATCGGCGGCAACATATTCCATATTACAAATAACGCAGCCGATGAACATCAGATGGCCCAGCTTTTGCTGCAACAAAAAGTAGATATGGGCATTAAGATCGGTCAGGATTTCGCGTCGGTTATTAGAAAAGGACAAACCGCTCCTGTCCAGATTCTTGTTGACGGATCCATGAGCAACATGGCTTCCATAAGGGTGGCGTACACCGCGTCGGTTCTGGATAAGTTTAACAGCGAAGAGTTGCGTGAGATTTATGCCCGGACAATGAAATATGGCAAAATAGATGCACGCATTAGAACATGGTATAACCCCAATCTCAACAGCCAATACTTTTTTGTTCCCGGAATTGTAGCGGTTTTAATAATGGTTACGGCTTTTATTCTGACGTCCATTGCTATCATCAGAGAAAAAGAAGACGGTACGATGGAACAATTGATAGTTACGCCTCTGAAATCATATGAGTTAATTATCGGTAAAACCATCCCCTATATCATTATTTCTTTGGGACAGATGGTTGCGGTCACTGGCGTCGCCGTTTACTGGTTTGAGATACCTTTCAATGGGAGTTTTTTACTGCTTTTAGGGGCTACATGTTTGTTCTTACTCAGCACTTTGGGGATAGGACTCTTTATATCGACAATAGCCTCGACCAAGCAGCAGGCCATGATGACATCGTTCTTTTTCATTATGCCGTTTTTTATGCTCAGCGGTTTTGTTTTCCCCATTTCCAATATGCCTGAAGTTGTGCAATGGCTTACTTATCTTAATCCGCTCAGATATTTTCTGGTCGTCCTGCGGGATATTTTTCTCAAGGGAGTTGGACTTGATGTGCTGTGGCCCCAATTTCTGGCGCTGACTATATTGGGAATCGTCGTCTTTACCGGCGCAATCAGCCGCTTTAAAAAACGGCTGGATTAGTAAGAGAATATTTTGTAGTATTACTTAATTAGGATTCAGGGGAATTATTATTCATGCTCAAAGTAATCGCGGACCAAGCGGCTATAAAAAAATATGCCGGACAATTTAATAAAAAGTTCAAGCCCTTTATTGATGAAGAAATAAAGGTAAAGTTGGGGCATCAGGGCGCGGGTTTTCCCGCGAAAGTGTTATGGTCAAAACGTCTTGGCATCTGGAAATTTTCACGCGCCATAAAAGAAGTCAGATATTGGAATGCCTTTGGCGTCGGAAAGCCGGGGACGTCCGATGTGCTCTCCATTGCTTCTGAAATTAATTTCCCCTGGGTACAGATAGACAGAAAAACAGGCGGTGCTTTTGCCGAAGACGCGAGGGGCAATGTTTTTGTGATTCACCGGGGTAAAATAGGCGGAGGGAAAAAGGGAATCGGTAAATCGCTTTTTGAGCATAACTACCGCGGCGTCTGGTCGTTTATGGAGGACGGTGATTCCATCAGCCAGGTAGCAGTCATTGGCGACCTCAAATCCGAACGCTTTGCTCTGCAGGCGGCTCAATTTGTAAAAAAAATAGAAATGCTGAAATCGGCTGCTGCCGCTTCCACACAAACAGAAATAAATTTTTCCGAAATAACTTTTCGGGAAGACTTAATAGGAAGCACAACGCCTTCCGCTGAGGACGAAATTGTTTCCGCGTGTGACCGCGAACTGGTTATCAGCGAACTGGCCATTTGGCTTCAAAAACAAAAAGTAAAAATTGGCAACGATACGGAGAACGAACTTTTTACGGTTAATACTTCTGAAAATAGAATTTCTCATATTTTTGAAGTATTAACGGACACAAAAGAAAACAGTTTATTTGCCGCCGCGGGTAAATTGCTTTTGCAGACGTCCGATGCCGCACTAAGGCCTCATCCGGTTCTGGTTATGCCGGAAGACAAAATAAGCCATTATGCAGAGGAACTTCAAAGAAATAACATTTCCGTTATCGGTTTTCACTGGCAGGAAGAAAAAGCTGTTTTTTCAGGATTAGAAAAAATCAAGTTTCGTTGATACCCTTTCGAGTTGCTGCGGCTAACTTAACTTGGCTGGCATAGCCTGCCCTGGCGCAGGCCGGGGTCATCAGCTTCCCAAAACGTTTGTAAAATGCGCCTTATCGCCTTCTTCTGTATTTTATTATAATCTTCTTTGAAAGACGGGTATATTTAACTAAAGAATTATTTTCTATTGACAAATTGCTATTATAAAACTATTATACAACCAAATTGGATATTTAATAACATTATGATGACAATAAACTTTCGCGAAATAATAATTAGCTACATTATAATTAGCTTCTTCATAGGAGGCCGGGTCGCGGAATAGTATCAACTCTAAATAGACAAAATTTCAATCCGCTGCCAGGCAAACCCGGTAGCGGTTTTTTTTTGAAAGCGAGGAGAAAATGACAAAAAATAAAGTATTGGTTTACGATACAACTTTAAGAGACGGCACTCAGGGAGAGCAAACAAATTTTTCGGCGGAAGAAAAATTACGTATTGCCCAGCGTCTTGATGATGCTCATTTTGACTATATTGAAGGCGGCTGGCCCGGTTCCAATCCAAAAGATATTCGTTTTTTCGAAATGGCCAAAAACATTAAATTTAAAAATTCGCGCCTTACTGCCTTCGGCAGCACGCGCCATCCGCATACAAAACCCGAATCATGCCCCAATTTAAAGGCTTTGGTAAAAGCAGGTACTTCCGCCGGCGCTATTGTCGGAAAATCGTGGGATTTGCATGTAACCGAAATTCTTAAAACGGACCTCAACGAAAATCTTGCCATGATTGCCGATTCTATCGAATATTTGAAATCCATGGGCAAAGAGGTTCTTTTTGACGCCGAGCATTTTTTCGACGGATATAAAAACAATCCCCGTTACACAACAAAAGTCGTGAAAACGGCGCTTGCCGCCGGCGCGGATATGATTGTTCTTTGTGATACCAACGGCGGCTGTATGCCGCATGAGATCAGCGAAATAGTCAAAAATATTTCTTCCCATATTCCATTAAATATTATCGCGATCCACACGCATAATGACGGAGGTCTTGCTGTTGCCAATTCGATTGCCGCCGTGCGGGAAGGTGCGAAAATGATTCAAGGCACCATAAATGGCTATGGTGAAAGGTGCGGCAACGCCGACTTGATTTCCCTGATCGCCAATTTACAATTAAAACTTGGTAAAAATTGTCTGCCGTCGGAATCAATCCGGCAACTTACCAATCTCTCTCATTTCGTGAGTGATGTTGCTAACGTTCCGCCGCTTAATGCACGGCCCTTTGTGGGGCGCAGCGCTTTTGCGCACAAGGGCGGAGTGCATGTCAGCGCCGTGGTCAAAAACTCCGCAGCCTATGAGCATATACAACCGGAACTGGTAGGCAACCGCAGGCGCGTCCTTGTTTCCGATTTGTCGGGAAAAAGCAATGTCGAATATAAAGCCAAAGAATTGGGCATTGACCTCGGTAAAAATGACGCTATCAGTAAAAAGATAGTACGTGAAGTCAAGCTTATGGAGGATCGAGGCTTCCAGTTCGACGCTGCCGATGGTTCTCTTTCGCTGCTGATTAAAAAAACAATCGGAGAATTTATCGAACCATTCAATCTGGAAACTTTCAGCGTCATTACTTCGCGCACGGAAAACAACCCGTGCCTTTCTCAGGCAACAATCAAAATATCTGTCGCGGGCGAAGAAGAGTTGACAGCCGCCGAAGGAAACGGTCCGGTGAACGCTCTGGATCACGCTCTGCGCAAAGCGCTGACAAAATTTTATCCGCAAATCAAGGAAATGCGTCTGGTTGATTTTAAAGTGCGCACGCTGGAAGGTTCGGAAGGGACAGCCGCAGGCGTCAGAGTGCTTTTGGATTCGACGGATGGCGAAGAACTCTGGAGCACTATAGGTGTCTCTGAAAATATTATTGAGGCCAGCTGGCAGGCTCTTGTTGATAGTATTGAATATAAACTAAGCAAAGACAATCTGGCCGCAAAATAATAACAGGCATCCTCCTCCCGGAATCTGCCGCCTGTCAGTCGGCAGATTCCATGCGATTTGGTATAAAAATATTTATACTTTCTTTTCCTTCACGGAACCTTTCATTGCGAAAGTGTCTGTTTCTTGATATACAGATACTTTATCAATTTAAAAAATAACAGGAAGCTAAAACATGTTGCTGTCTATAAACAGCCAGAATCCGCAAATGCGCCTTATCAAAAAAGCTGCGGAAGTACTGCGTCAGGGAGGGATAATCATTTATCCGACCGATACGGTTTACGGTTTGGGCTGTGATTTATCCAACAAAAAGGGCATTGAAAAGATTTATGAATTAAAAAAAAGAAACAGAAAAGAACCTTTGAGTTTTGTTTGCTCTGATTTAAAACATATCAGCCAGTACGCCAAAGT
>Ga0116107_1002186_pt1 | contig 10546 bp, 7 predicted proteins | sample June2015DPH_6_10_FD_88969 | JGI IMG/M metagenome (GOLD analysis project Ga0116107, IMG submission 88969) | Peatland microbial communities from SPRUCE experiment site at the Marcell Experimental Forest, Minnesota, USA - June2015DPH_6_100 | ecosystem: Environmental > Terrestrial > Soil > Wetlands >... | reverse complement strand
CGAGTTCGAGGTCAACCAGGCCGCCATCCTGGACCGCCTGGTCCGCGCCGATCTCTTTGAGCAAATGCTCCAGAGCCGCTATCTGGGCAGCAAGCGCTTCTCTCTCGAAGGCAATACCTCGCTCATTCCTCTTCTCGATTCCATCCTCAACGCCGCGGGCGAACTCGGCGGCGTCGATTCCATCATGGCCATGAGCCACCGCGGCCGCCTCAACGTCATGACCCACATTGCCTGCAAGCCCATGCACCAGGTTGTGGCGGGATTTGAAGACGTTGACCCCCGCAGCGTGCTCGGCGCTGGCGACGTCAAATATCACGTTGGCGCTACCGGCGCGTACACCACTTCCACTGGGAAAACGCTGAGTATTCACCTGGTCTCGAATCCCAGCCACCTGGAGGCAGTCGATCCCGTCGCCATGGGCCGCGCCCGCGCAAAATTGACGCGCCACGGCGTCAGCGGCGCGCAAATCGACCGCTCCCGCGAAACGCTCAACAAAGTCTGGGCCATCGTGATGCACGGCGACGCTGCATTCGCCGGGCAGGGCATTTGGGCAGAAACGTTGAATCTCGCCGACCTCGCTGCCTATTCCGTCGGCGGCAGCATCCACATCATCGTCAACAATTTGATTGGCTTCACCACGCGCCCAGCGCAGGAGCACTCCTCGCGCTACGCTTCCAGCATCGCCCGCCGCCAGAGTGTCCCTATTTTCCACGTCAACGCCGAAGATCCCGATGCAGTCGTGCGGATCGGCCGCCTCGCCGCCGAATACCGCGCCGAATTCAATTCCGACGTGGTCATCGACCTCATCGGCTACCGCCGCCATGGCCACAGCGAAGTGGATGATCCCACCATCACTCAGCCGCTCCTCTACGAACGCATCAAAAACCATCCGCCGCTCTGGAAAATTTACGCGGAGCGCATCGGCATCGACGCCGCTCTCATTGCCGAAGCCGTCAAAAAAGAATTCGCAGAAGAGCAGCGCAAGGCCGGCAAGCTCACCAAGATTCCCCACCTTCGCAAACTGCCCGATTACTGGTCTCCCTACAACTACGGCAAGTACAATCCCGCCTTTGAAGTGGATACCGGCCTCTCCGCCGCGCGCCTCGCGGGGATTACCGAGGGACTTGTGCGCGTGCCTCCGGATTTTCACGTCCATCCCAAAATCGTGAAGCTCCTGGAGCAGCGCTCGGAAATGGGCCACGGCAAGCGTCCCATCGACTTTGGTTTTGCCGAGTTGCTCGCCTATGGTTCCCTGGTGCTCGAGGGCAATCCCGTCCGCCTCACCGGCCAGGATTCGCAACGCGGCACTTTCAGCCAGCGCCACGCCGTTTTGGTGGACACGCAAACGGAGCAGGAGTACCTCCCGCTCGCGCACCTTTCGTCCGCCCAAGCCTTCTGCGAAATTCACAATTCTTCGCTCTCCGAGGCGGGCTGCCTCGGCTTCGAATACGGCTTCTCCCGCGACTACCCCGAAGGTCTCGTCCTTTGGGAAGCGCAATTCGGCGATTTCGTGAACGGCGCCCAGGTCATCATCGACCAGTTCATCAGCGCCAGCGAAGACAAGTGGGGTTTGCCCACCGGACTCGTGCTCTTGCTTCCCCACGGCTACGAGGGCCAGGGCCCCGAACATTCCAGCGCGCGCATCGAGCGTTTCATGCAGTTGGCCGCCGAAGGCAATATGAACATCTGCCAGCCTTCCACCGCCGCGCAGTATTTTCATCTGCTGCGCCGCCAGGCTCGCCGCCTGTGGCGCAAGCCCCTTGTCGTCTTCACCCCCAAAAGCATGCTCCGCCATCCTGAGGCTTCCTCCACTCTCGAGGAATTTTCCCGCCCGCGGTTTTTGACGCTGGTTCCCGATCGCGAAGTCAGCGACGCGCAGAGCATCCTCATCGCCAGCGGCAAGGTCGGTCACGAACTCCGCGCCGAGCGCCGCCGCCGCAAGGACACCACCACCGCCGTGTTTTTCCTGGATCAGCTCTATCCTCTGCCCAAAACCGAAATCGCCGCCGCCATCGACGCGCATCCCAACGCCCGCGAAATCGTCTGGGTCCAGGAAGAACCCGCCAATATGGGCGCGTTGTTCTATGTTCTCCCGCGCCTCGAACGTATTGCCCAAGCTAAGAATCTCCGCGTTCGCTCCGTCAAGCGCTCCGCCAGCGCCAGCCCCGCCACCGGCTCCGCCAAAGCCCATGACCTCGAACAAAAAACGCTCATCACCTTGGCCTTCGCCACAACTCCCAATACCTGAACTTCCAATTATCTCCGCAAAGTCAGTGCTCCGAGGAGTATCCGATTCCGTTCAGAACTTCAGCCCCCCTCTGGAGATTGTCTCGATGAGGAACCTCCTTGCTTCTTGCGTGGCCGGCAGATTCTTCACCGTCCGGACTTCAAACCCAAGTGCGCCTGCCAGTCCTGCCAAGCCAGTTCCCAACCCCGTTTCCTTTACGCGTACTTCCGCAGGAACGAAATGGGCTGACTCCATTGCGGCCATCAGCGCACGGCTCACGGTTGCCGCAGGGGATTCTCCCGGCACTCCGAATTCGCTGTGATAAAGAAATCCACTGTTCGCATCCGCAATGATCGTGGGATGCATGCACATTTTCCGCTCATTCCTCTGGCCGATGATTCCTGGTGCGAAGAAATGCTCTGCTTCCAAGATGGTTTCCGATTTCTTACACCCGGCGGCGATCCGCCGAATTCTTTCTTCGTCCAGATCTGGCACTTCGACGGGGGCTGGCCCAGGGGTCGGGGCGGTCACAAGACGCACTGTGTATTCCTGATCCTCGCGCTCCTGAACAACCGTGGGAAACACGTCTTTCTTCTGCCAGAACTCTTCGAGCTCCTCATCTGTCACCGCGGCGCAAAAATTGTTCACCGCGCGCAGGCAATACTGGAGCAGCCTGCCTTCTCCCTCCGTCACATACCACGGTAGATACCCGGGCCTTACAGCTCGGAACTGCGGCGCCAACATTCCTTTCTTGAGCGGATGAGCCAATGCTTTCAACAATACCCGGTCGTCGGCCTCCAATTCCGATGCCCTTACGATTTCCAGACTCACCCCCTTCTGTCTCTCGTAGTAACTGTAAGGATCCGGTTTCTGACCTTCGGCCAGCTTCCGGTATATCCGGTAGCTTTCCTCTCCTTGATACACATGCATTCCGATCCATTCGCCGGCGGCTCCCATTACGCAGCAGTAGCATCGCTCTCCGCTCACCGGGTCATCCACCAAAATCAGTTCCTCGTCCGCCAAAAATTCCCACGGCCTCTCCAGCATGAATCTTGTTGCCTCGCCGTACAGTATCTCCGCCGTCGTCCAGGAGAGCGCCTGTTCCCCTTTTAGTTGTTCCTGGAAGAAGCTGTCGTGTATTTCCTTCGCGCTCATGTCGCGTCTTTGTCTTCGTGTCCCCATCAACCGTTCACCTCATCTTGTGTCGTGCTTACCGACAATTAGACTCGGAACCTGAGTTCCGCCTTGCTACGCAATTTACCATTCCCCTTTTCGCATTTCCTCATCGGATTGGCGGCCTCTCGGATCTGTCGTCTGATGGAGGCGACTTCGGCGCCGGACATCGAACCTTGTCTCTTCGTGTTCGATTTATGCAGGGCCAGTATCAGGAATGTCAATAGGTAGGCGGGGGCATTCCCCGGCGGCCCAAGCGTTGAAATTTCATTGCGTGCAGCCAGCCGCTTTGTTACGCTCCACCCAAATTGGTCCCCGGGAGGGACCCTCTCATGCCCTTCTGCAAAGCGTGTGGTCAGGAAATCGGAACTGCCACTTTTTGCCCCAAGTGTGGTGCTAATCAATCGTCTGCGGTCGCTCCGTCCGCTTCCCCAGCAGCGAATCCGACGGAAGGCCTCGCTGAAAATGTGGCGGGATTGTTGTGCTACGCTGTTGGCTTTATTACCGGCATCATCTTTTTCCTCATCGACAAACGCCCCTTCGTGAAATTCCACGCCGCCCAATCGATCGTCGTCTTTGGTGGCTTGTTCGTGATCCACATCGCCCTGGCCTTCATGGGTGGCATTGTCGGCTTTGGTCTTTTTTGGACGTTGCACTGGGTCGTGAGGCTCGTGGGGTTTGTGCTCTGGATCCTGCTGATGATCAAGGCCTACCAGCACGAAACGTTTCGCGTGCCCATCGCCGCGGATATCGCCGACGGTTTCGCAAAGAAGTGACAATTCTGCGTCTCAGGCGTGCACGTGAAAGTACCCGTCTTCGCGGAACACCCGGACGTGTGCGCCGAAGAGCGCCGATAGCTGCTCGCTCGTCAGCACTTTTTCCTTTGGTCCATCCGCCAGCGCGCGCCCTTTCTGCAACAGCACCACCCGCTCGATTTCCGGAATTATCTCCGGTACATGGTGCGTAACTAGCACGATGCCCAACCCGGCATTCGCCAATTCGCGCAAAGTTGCTCGTAGCTCCAACTGCCCGCAGATGTCCAGTGTGTTTCCCGGCTCATCCAACAACAGTGTCTTCGGTTCATGCACCAAGGCCCGCGCGATCAGCGTGCGTTTCGCTTCGCCCGAAGACATTTCCGCTACCGGTCGCTCCGCCAGGTGGGCAATGCGCAATCGCGCCAGCGCGGCTTCCGCCCGCTCGCGATGCTCCGCCGCTGGATGGTGATTCGGAAAGATTCGCGTGCTGCTAAAGAATCCGGAGAGAACCACATCCATGCCGGTCGCATCTGTCGTGCAAGCCGCCAACTGGTCCGGCGAAACAATGCCCAGCAATGGCCGCAAATCAAAAATGTTCCACACGCCGCGCCCCAGAATGGAAATTGCGCTGTCATCCCGTTGCACGGGATAGCATTCCCGCGTGATCGTCTTGATCAAGGTGGATTTCCCGCTTCCATTCGGACCCAGGATGCAGACGCGTTCACCGCTCGCAATTTGCAGGGTCAACCGGTCCAGCGCCAAATTGTTTCCGCGCATGACGGTGACGTTTCGCAGGTCCAGTAAGGGAGTCGCTTCGTTGCTCATAAGACGATGATTTTCTCACGTAAGGCAGGGAAATCCGGACAGGGTAGCAGGCACAAAAAAAAGGAGGCGAAAACACGTAGCTTTCGCCTCCCGGGGTGGGGTGGGTGTTACAAACAAGCCCATCTGTGGCGCAGCACCCTCTGCCCTGCCAGGCAGGATTGCGGCCTCGCTCGCGGATCGTAGTCTGATAAACCGAAAGGAGACTCACCACCCGAGGGCTTGCCTTTGTTGTTTTCTAACACCCGGTAGAACACATGTCAATCGAAAAAAGTTGCTACTCGCCGCCAGATAAACCGATTAATAACGGCAGTTTCTCGCAATTTCACTGGATCTTGATAAAGCTGCAAAGGGTGAGACTTTCGGACCGCCTAGTCCCACAGATAGTTTTCAGCGGGCTTGGGACTCTTCTCAGGACCTGGAATCGTTCCCGTCAGCCTGTAGGGGTAATAGTACTACCCCGCGTGTCGCTCACCTGCGCGTCGCCGGGCACCGGCTTGCCGTGCCGCGACTCGGAATCTTCAGGATGGCACACTGAGGCGCACTCTTCCCGCAAGCCGATTAAGATACTTGCGTTTGCGAATTGCCCAGGATCTCGCGAATGGCTCTGCCCAATGAAGTCGGGCTGTACGGTTTCTGGAGATACCGTGAGGCGGGCGTCAGCGTGACACCAAGACTGGGATATTCCGAATAGCCGCTGGTGAACAGGATCGGCAGATCCGGGAATCGTGCCAGCAGTTGGGCTGCTGTCGCCGGTCCGCCCAGATGCGGCATGACCACATCCAGAATGGCCAGCGAAGGTTTCTCCTCGTCACATAGTCGCACGGCCTTTTCGCCGTCGTTTGCGGCCAGCACGCGATAGCCCAAGTTCACCAGCGCCTGCCTCGCCATCTCTCGGATCGAATCGTGGTCCTCCGCCAGCAAAATGGTCTCCGTCCCCCGCAGGTTCATGGCCTTGGAGAAGTCCGCTGCCTGCAATGCGCCTTCGGTGACTGCGCCCTCCACAGCAGGGAGATACACGCGGAAGAGGCTGCCATGACCCAGCTCACTGTAAACGTGAATGAATCCCCCGTGTTGCTTCACGATTCCATAGACCGTTGCCAGACCCATCCCCGTGCCTTTGTCGCGCTCCTTCGTCGTGAAGAATGGCTCAAAGATGCGTTCCCGCGTTTCCTCGTCCATGCCTACGCCCGTATCGGAGACGGAGAGCACGGCGTAGCGGCCGGGCATCACATAGGGATAGAACCGGCAATAGGATTCATCCAGTTGCACCAACTCCGTTTCGATGGTCAACTGGCCGCCCTGCGGCATGGCGTCGCGTGCGTTCAGGCAAAGATTCATCGCCACTTGTTCAATCTGCGTGGGATCCGCTTTCACCGGCGGTAGGGAACTTGGCACCACTTTGATCTCGATGCTTTTGTCGATGACCTTGTCGAGGAAGCTCGCCAAACCTTGCATTACCCCGTTCAAATCCACCGGCCGTGGCTGCAACGCCTGGCGCCTCGCGAAGGCCAGAAGTTCCCGGGTCAGCGTCGCCGCGCGATCCGCCTGTTCACGAATGCGCGCAAAACGCTCCGCAATGGCCGGATAGTTGCGGCTCTGCTCATGACCCAACTCCGCCCAACCGAGGATGGCCCCGATGACGTTGTTGAAATCGTGCGCAATGCCTCCGGCAAGCTGCCCGATGGTTTCAAACTTCTGGGCCTGGTGCAGTTGGCGCTCCAGAGCTCGAAGTTCGGTTACGTCTTCCACGATGCCTTCCAACGCATCCGCGGGGCCCGGCAATGACAGATAGCGCAGGTGCAGACGCACCACGATTAACCCGCCGTCCTTTCGCCGCAACTCCGTCTCCGCGCCGTGCACAAACCCGATTTGCCGACAGGTGACCATGAGTTGCCCGAACTCCTCTGGATAACGAAATACGTCTGTTGACAGATTCAGCACCTTCAATTCTTCGAGGTTTTTGCACGCCAGCAACTGCAGCAGGCTGGCGTTCGCGCTAAGGAACTCTCCCGCAAGGGATACCCGGAAGATCCCGTAACTCGAGTGTTCCACCAGTTCGCGGTTCCTTGCCTCACTCTCGGCCAAAGCGGCCTGGGCGCGCGCATTGGCGTCGCGCAACTGCTTTTCCTCCAGCGCCCGCTTCAGCGCCACCGGCAGCCGCGTTAGCCGGTCCTTCCACACGTAATCGTTGAACCCCTGCCGGATGAACTCCGCGGCGCCTTCTTTTCCCAAGGAACCTGTCAAAAGAAGAAAGGGCGTGTCTTTTCCGGAGTCGCGCAGGAAATGCAACGCCTCGATACCATTCCAGCCGGGCAATGAATCCACCGCCAGCACTGCGGCAAATTCATCGGAACCCAGCGCCTCTTCAAACCCGCTGCGGTCCGCTACCACCGTGCATTCGATCGCCAAGCCCGCATTGCGAAGCTCCTCAAGAATGGCTTCGGCGTCTTGTGGGGATTTTTCGAGCAGGAGAATGCGCAAGGATTCCGCGGTCGTGCCGGGTAGCGATTTTTTGTGGGCCATCGCTTTCATGGTTCGGCACTCATAGCCTGGCAAGAGTGCGAGGTTCACGAGATTCCGGCAAAGTTGCCGCTTCTCGATATTCGTCAGAGCGTGCAAGTGCTGTGCCCGGGATTACCTCGTCGTCAATGCAAAAAATCAATGTCGGAAGCAGCCCGCTGGATTGCTGAAACGAAAGCAGGCGCCCCGCAATTCGCCGCCGAACACTGCAAAGGGAAGACGCCTTGGTATCCTGCAATGCGACGACAAACTGCCCTGCGCGATTCAACGCCAGCGAATCCGAGGCTCGTACGCTTTTCCTCAGCGTCTGCGCAATCCTCTGCATGAGTTCTTCTGCCGCAAACCTTCCATTCCGCTCAAGAAGCATTCTGAAGTTCTGCACTTCGATGCACATTCTCGCCGCGCTGCCGGCCAATCCCGGCCGGTCCGCCGGTTTACCCTTGTCGGCATGAACAGATCGGTTCGCAACATTCGCGCTGGATTCTTGCGCATCTTCGGGGGCGGGTACCACTGCCTTCGCCGCGATCGCCGTTCGCAAGATTCGGTCCAATGTCCGTGCATCTACAAATCCTTCCAGCATGTAATCTTTTGCCCCCGCCTGAATGCACTTCGCAGCAGTCTCTTTATCGGCAGGTTCCGCCCAAATGATGAGCGCGACCTCAGGAGCACACTCGTGCAGGTGACTCACTGTGGCGGCTGGGTTAGGCTGGAGCACCAACATCTGGAGGAGTGCTACATCGGGGCGGTGTTTCTGAAGTGCTTCCAATAAACTGGTCGACCTCGACACCAAGCACATTTGGTCGCATCGGCCTGTCGAAGTAGAAAATGTTCGCAGAGTGACGCTGGCTTCACTCGTTCCACCTTCTGCCAAGAGAACTTTCAAGGGGGCATCATTCATGGCCGAACGTCTTTCATCAGCAATGAAAGCAACATGAATCTGGCGGCAGCGGCCAAGTTAACAACCGCGTCAACATTCAAGAAGGGGATAGTTGGGGAAGGGAGTGCTATTGTCGGAGTCTATTACGGGAGTGTCAAGAACTATTCGCGAATCTTAGAAAAATTAAAGCCTTTCCAGCGTAGCTTCCCTCTGGCCGAGAAGAAAGGCTGTAATGCCCGCCAGAATGCCGCCCAGAATGATCACTCCTTCCCAGACAAGTCCTGCGGCAAACACGAGATGGGGAGCTGCACCAAAAGGAGACAACAGCCCCACCAGCGCCGCTTCTCTCACGCCAATGCCACCTTGGGTCAGCGGCAGAAGCGCTGCAACCTTTGCCAGCGGCCATGCAAAAAACCAGTCCCGCAGAGGGAGGAACAACCCGCAGGAGATGGCCAGCAGCGCAGTCAGTGTGAGAAACGTGCTTTGGATTGCTGTCCCCAGAATCCATCCGAAAAACAGAACAAGCGGGCGCCGGGAGACGCTTCGTAGCGCAAAACGCAGTCGCCCTAGCCGTCGCCTAAACCTCACGGAACGTCCCCGCAGCAATGGCCGGTACAATAGGCCCAGCAGCGCAATCGCGATTGCGGCCACTCCCGCTAGGACGTACACCGCATGCCGCGCCTGATTCCGCAACGCCACCGGGACTGAACCCGGCAGAAGCAGAATCCCCAGCAGCACTAGGCCCGCTTGCGCGCTCATATCCAGAAAACGATCGGCCACATTTCCGGCAAGCACCGCCGCGGGATTCGGACTGCGGCGCAGGCCGACCGCCAAACGCACCACGTCTCCGCCGATGATCGAGGGCAGAAACAATGTCGCGAACAGGCCACCGGCATAACACTGAGCGCTGGTTCGGTAATCGAGCTGCGCGCCGGCCGCATTGACCACCATGCGCCACTTCACCACCCCAACGATGTGCGCCAGCAGGTAGCCGATCAGGATGATGATAAATCGGGTCAGCGGTACGCGCTGAATCGCTTCACTCAGCAGGTGCAACGGCAGAAAATGCAGCAGTATCCCAAGGACCAGTATCGCCGCCAGCCATCGTGCGCTGATGAACAGCCACCCACGCCGGCGATTTTCGGGTTGATGAACGCCGATCATGCGTGCGTCAGATAGAATTTAGCTGCCGAAAATCTCATTGATTTTCCCCGCCAGCTCGAAATCTAGATTGCTGATCCCCTGGACGTTGTGCGTGTTCAGATCGACCACTACCTTGTTCCACACGTTAAACCATTCCGGGTGGTGATTCATGGACTCGGCAACCAACGCCACCTGCGTCATCTTTCCGAAGGCGGCCACGAAGTCCTTGCACTCGAACGCGCGGTGCAATTTCCCATTCACCAAACTCCATCCCTTTGTCTTTTTCAGTTGGCTTTGGATTTCGCTATCGCTCAGCTTCTGTGCCTTCATGGTCAAATTCCTCCCGTGACCCGGGCCGCCGTTGCCACCATTATGCGTTGGCGCCCGGCGGTCGGCAAGAAACGCGCTCCGATTGAATGGCCCGGCGAATTCCAGTACGCTGGAAGGTCCGCTCCCAGCGAAATTCCGCTCTGTGCGTTCTCAGTCAGGAAGAAATCGGAGACCATTGTGAAAAAGAAAATTCGTGCCATCCAGTACGGAATCGGCCCCATCGGGGCGTCCATCGTGAAGCTGCTGCGCGAAAAAGAAGCCATCACCCTGGTCGGCGCCATCGACACGGACCCCTCCAAAGTGGGTAAGGATCTCGGAGAGGTCGTCGGCGCCGCTGATGCCCCATGGGGTATCCGGGTTTCGGGCGACGCACGGGGCGTTTTGGAGCAGTCGGCGGATGTGGTCATGCACACAACTTCGTCGTCCCTCCCAAAGGTCATGGATCAGCTTCTCGCCTGTCTGGACGTCGGCTCTTGCGTTGTTTCAACCTGCGAAGAGCTCTCCTATCCCTACCGCACCTATCCTGAACTGGCCGAAAAATTGGACAAAGCGGCAAAGGATGCGGGCGTTGCGCTGGTCGGCACCGGCGTGAATCCCGGCTTCGTCATGGATAAGCTGGTGGTGACCCTAGCGGCCGTTTCCCAGCGCATTGAGCACGCCAAGGCGCTGCGCATCGTTGATGCCTCAAAGCGCCGT
>Ga0116107_1002185_pt1 | contig 10557 bp, 5 predicted proteins | sample June2015DPH_6_10_FD_88969 | JGI IMG/M metagenome (GOLD analysis project Ga0116107, IMG submission 88969) | Peatland microbial communities from SPRUCE experiment site at the Marcell Experimental Forest, Minnesota, USA - June2015DPH_6_100 | ecosystem: Environmental > Terrestrial > Soil > Wetlands >... | reverse complement strand
TCGGTCTCCGCCTATACAAATCGCACTGTGGCCCGGTGAACCTGGCCGGCAGCAATACTGTTCGGGAACTGCTCCATGAGGCATCGCAGGCGGCGAGTGGTCACAAGTTCACCCTGCACTTTCTGCTCGCCGAGTGGGACCAGGTGGTGGATGCCTGGCAACTGGAGAACTGGGAGTCTTATCGCGATGTCGCCCGTCTGGGCCGCAAGACCAGGCTGCCCGAGGCGCAGCGAGCGGTGCTATGGTCCATCTTCGAGCGGGTCCGCGGCGGATTGAAGCAGCGGCAGTTGACCACGCAGGCCGGGCTGTTCACCGCCTTGGCGTCCGCGCTGGCGAAAGGCAAGCAGTCGCCATTCGACTTCGCCGTGGTGGATGAAGCCCAGGACATCAGCGTAGCCCAGTTGCGCTTCCTTGCCGCCTTGGGCGGGGACCATCCGAACGCTCTTTTCTTCGCCGGCGACCTCGGCCAGCGCATCTTTCAGCAACCCTTCTCCTGGAAATCACTTGGCGTGGACATTCGGGGTCGCTCCTGCAACCTGCGCATCAACTACCGCACGTCCCACCAAATCCGCCAGCAAGCCGACCGCTTGCTCGGCCCGGAAGTGACCGACGTGGACGGCAACCGCCAAGACCGCAGCGATACCATCTCGGTCTTCAACGGCCCGCCGCCCGTGATCCGCGTGCTCCCGACTGAGGGTGAAGAAATCAAATCGGTCGGGACATGGCTTGCCGAGTGGTCGAAGGCCGGCGTCCTCCCGCACGAGTTGGCCGTCTTTGTGCGCTCGGCAGGGCAGTTGGGCCGCGCACAAGCCTCGGTCCAAGCGTCCGCATTGCCCTTCAAGATTCTCGATGAGCACGTCGAGACGACCAGCGGTCATCTCTCGATCAGCACCATGCACCTCGCCAAAGGGTTGGAGTTCCGCGCCGTGGCGGTGATGGCCTGCGACGACGAGATCATCCCCTTGCAGGAACGAATCGAAACGGTAGGAGACGGTGCCGACTTGCAAGAGGTTTATGACACCGAGCGGCACTTGCTATACGTCGCCTGCACCCGTGCGCGAGATCACCTTCTTATCACAGGTGTCGAACCGGCGTCGGAGTTCCTCGATGATTTGCGGAAATCAGCCAACGGCCCCGAGCCCATCGATGGACCAGCGGGCACCAAGCGGAACCCATGAATGCCGCACGTCGACCACCGCGGAGACGAGGCCATGAAAGTATCTCCCGCTGTCTCCTCGTTGCTTCTGCGAGGTCCTTTTAGACGCAGTTCCCGTCGTTGTTGAACCATACCAGTAAAAAAGAACCAATACAGCCAATAGAGCCAATGGCGCATTTGCCCTCCCGCCCCCAATTATGCGAAAACCCTTGCGTAGTAATGCGACACAATGCGCAGGAATCAAAACGCAACGTCCGGTGCTGTCAAGTACGCAGGCGCCGGTGTCGAGTGCCCGGTATCGACGGAACGAGATGCCACCCCTCGACACTCGCCCCTCGGCGCCTGGACGTCGCATTGCTTATGAGTGGAGGTCTTAGCCCATCTGTAACCATTTTAACCAATTATGACCAATTATGACCTCTCGCCCGGCGGCCAGCGTCCCGCCTTCCCCGTTTGCCCCAGACATCCCCGCCAGCCGCGCCGCCGGCCTCTCCATGAACCGTGCCCTCGTAGCGGCGTCTCGGCAGAGCGCCGCCACTCCGCGGAACCATCTCCAGCGGCGCTCTGCCGAGACGCCGCTACGCCGAGGTTCGTGGTCCCAATGCGCGCGCGAGAATGAAAGGAGGCTCCCCATGAAACCCCAGCCGGCAATCTGGCCCGCGTTTCCGCACCGTTTCTGCACTGTTTCTGCCTCACTTTTCGCCCATTTCGAGTATTGCGTCGCTGCGCCACTCCCGCTCCCCCCAGCCTCAAGGCAACCCCTTTTGCCGGCCCTCGGATTTCGGGCTTCGGATTTTCCTGCGGATTTCGGGCTTCGGCCTTCGGGCACCAGGGCTCCGGGCTCCGGACTGTGGACTGTGGACTGTGGACTGTGTGCCGCCACCGCCCCGCGCCCGGCAACGTGAATCAAGCCGAATCCGACCAAATCCGACCAAATCAAGGTGAAAATGAAAGCAATCGCTTGCCGATGCCCTTGATTGATTCCCCAATCTCCCACGCCACGCTCCCAGGCTGCTGCCCTGCGCTGGTATGCTGCGCCCCCTCAGCGCGTGTCCGGGCGGACTCAGGGCTCGCGCAAAAACAAATTCCGGGATCTGAATGGTTGGGGTGGAGCGTGAGGCGTGAGAGCGTGGAGCGTGGTAAGTGCTACGATGCCCTCACGCTCTACGCTCCGACGCTCCACGCTCCACGCTCCAGACGCCAGGCAAAGCCAGTTTTCGAGCTATTTGGCCGGCGCGACAGCAGCGGTTTGGCGCTCGATCTCCCAGCCGCCGCCCAGGGCCTTATAGACGGCGACCAGGGCGGTGGCAGTGCGGGTTTGGCTTTGGGCCAGTTGGTCCTCGACGGCCAGTTGGGTGCGCTCGGCGTCCAGGACGATCAGGAAATCCACCAGGCCGCTTCGGTAGCGTTGGTTGGCCAGGGTCACGGCCAGGGCGGAGGAGCGGGCGGAGGCGGCGAGGTGGTCGCGCTGCGCCTGCTGGCGCCCGAAATCCACCAGCGCGTTTTCGGTCTCCTCGAGCGCCGTCAGGACGGTCTTCTCATAAGCGGCCAGTTGCCCCTCGGCCTGCGCCTTGGCGGCTTTGATGGCCGCCCGCACCCGGCCCAGGTCCAGCGCCGGCCACGTGATGGTCGGTCCGAAGGAATAGGTGTCGGAGCCGGATTTGCCGAGGCCGGAGAGTCGGCTGGCCTCGAAGGCCAGTTTGCCGTTAAAGGTGACTTTCGGGAAGAGATCCGCAGTCTGTACCCCGACGAGGGCCGTAGCCAGGGCCAGCGATCTTTCGGCAGCCCGGATGTCAGGCCGTCGGCGCAGCAGCTCGGCCGGGGTCCCGATCGAGAGCATTTGCGGAAACGGCGGCAGCGGGGCGGGGGAGGCCAGCTCGCCTTCGAGGGCGGTGGGTTGCCGGCCGACAAGCACGCTGGCCCGGTGGAGGGCGTGTTTGATGGCGGCCTCGATAAGCGGCAGTCCCGCCTCCGCGGCTTCCCATTGGGCCCGGGCGCGGGCGGTGTCCAATTCCGTGGCGCGGCCGGCCCGGAGCGTGGCCTCCGTCAACTCGAGCGTTTGGCGCTGGTTGTCGGCATTCTTGCGCGCCACTTCCAACTCGTGCTGCGCGCCGCGCAAATCGAAGTAATTGCGCGCCACCTCGGCGATGAGGCTCACCAGGACGTCGCGGCGGGCTTCTTCGGTAGCTGCCAGCCCGGCGTTGGCGGCCTGGATCGCCCGGCGCGCGCCGCCGAACAGGTCAAGCTCCCAGGCGGCATCGAAGCCGGTGTTGAACAAGGACAGTTCGCGTTCATTGCGTGGGAACCCGAAGTCCGCGTCCTTGCTGGCGGTCGATTTAGTGTAGCTGGCGCTGCTGTGAACGATGGGCAGTGCGCTCAGGATGGCCTGGGAGCGCAGGGCGCGCGCCTCGAGCACCCGGGCGGTGGCGATGCGGAGGTCATGGTTGGCGGCGATGGCCAGATCGATCAACCGCTCGAGTTCCGGGTCATTGAAGCCCCGCCACCAGGTCACGGCTGTTTGGTTTGTCGAGGTGGCTGTTTGGTTGGTATTCGCGAAAGCGGCGCTCACGGGAGTGCGCGGCGGCCGGTAATTCGGGCCAGCGGCGCAGCCGTTGAGGAGCACGACCGAGACAGTGCCGAGCAAGAGCAGGCCCAGGGCGGTGCCGCCGACGGGGGCCGTTCCAGAGGCGGCCTCGTGGCCGGCCGTTTGGCGTCTTGCCCCAAGCATCCGCCGGATGACCACGTAGAACACCGGTGTCAGGAAGATTCCGAAGAGTGTCACGCCGATCATGCCCCAGAACACGGCGGTCCCTATGGTGGTGCGCATTTCCGCCCCGGCGCCGTGGGAGAGCATCAGGGGAATGACGCCGAAGGTAAAGGCCAGCGAGGTCATCAGTATCGGGCGCAGGCGCAGCCGGGAGGCCTCGACTGCAGCCTCGACTCGTCCCTGGCCCGCCTCCTGCAATTGGCGGGCAAACTCGACAATGAGAATGGCGTTCTTGCAGGCCAGCCCCATCAGCACCACCAGGCCAATCTGGGTGAACAGGTTGTTTTCCAATCCCCGCGCCCACACGCCGCTGATGGCAAAGAGCAGGCAGAGCGGCACCACGAGAATGATGGCCAGCGGCAACGACCAGCTTTCGTACTGGGCGGCCAGCACCAGGAACATCATGAGCACGCAGAGGGGGAAGATATAGACGGCAGTATTGCCCGCAAGAATCTGCAAGTAGCTCAGTTCGGTCCACTCGATGGCCATGCCGGGCGGAAGGACCGCTTGCGCCAGGTCATTCACGGTGCGCAGCATATCCCCCGAACTGGTGCCGGGGGGTGTGCTGCCGGTAATTTCCGCCGTCGAGAACATGTTGTAATGGCCCGCCAGCACGGGCGCGACGACGTCTTGCACGCGGACCAGGGTGCCCAAGGGGACCATCTCCCCGTGGAGGTTCCGCGTCTTGAGATTCAGCACATTCTCGGGGCTGCGGCGGAAGCGGGCGTCTGCCTGGGCGGTCACGTGGAACGGGCGGCCCATGAAGGTGAAATCGTTCACATAGAGAGAGCCCAGATAGATATTCAGTGCGTCCCAGACTTCGTCCAAAGGCACGCCCATGGACTCCGCTTTGGCGCGGTCCACGTCGAGATAGATTTGCGGAACGTTCGCCCGGAAGGTGGACATCGCGCCGACGATGTGCGGGTCCCGGTTGGCGGCGGCAGTCAGCTCTCTGACGGCCTGTTCCAGGGCCTGGTAGCCGGCGGCCCCGCGATCCTCGACTTGCACCTTGAACCCGCCCAGGATTCCGAGCCCGTCGACGGGCGGCGGGCCGAAGACACCCACTATGGCTTCCTGGATGTTCGCCCGGGCAATGCGCGCCCTCAGGTCGCTGATGATGGCCGGTCCGGCCAAGCCGTGCTTGACCCGTTCCTCGAAGGGCGTCAGGCGGATGAACATGCTCGAGGCATTGGCGGTGTTGCCCAGGGTCACCAACGACAAACCCGCAAATTCAGACACGACCGCGATGCCGGGAGTGCCTTTGATGATTTCCACCACCTTTCGGCTCACCTCACGGGTGCGCTGGAGCGAGGCGCCGTCGGGCAATTGCAGGTAACAAAACAGGTTGCCCTTGTCCTGGGCGGGAATGAACCCGGAGGGCACCTGCGCAAAACCAAACCAGGTCAGGGCCAGCAGGCCCGCGTAAAGCGCCAGCCCCAGGCCGCAATGCCGCAAGAACCGGCGCAAGGCCCCCACGTAGCCCGAGCGGCTGGCATCGAACACCCGGTTAAAGCCGGCAAAAAGCCAGCCGACTGACCCATGCATCAGCCGCCCGACGAAGTCCTTGGGCGCGTGATGGGGTTGAAGCAAGAGCGCTGCCAAGGCCGGGCTGAGCGTGAGGGAGTTGAAGGCCGAAATCAGCGTCGAAACCGCAATGGTCAGCGCAAACTGCTGGTAGAACTTGCCCGTGATGCCCTGGATAAAGGCCGTTGGAATGAAAACCGCGCTCAGCACCAGGGCTATCGCTATCACCGCCCCGCTCACCTCCTCCATCGCCTTCTTGGTGGCTTCAACCGGCGAGAGCCCCGCCGCAATGTGCCGCTCGACGTTCTCGACCACGACAATGGCGTCGTCCACGACAATGCCAATCGCCAGGACCAGGCCGAAGAGCGAAAGGTTGTTGATCGAGAACCCCAGGGCCGCCATCGCGGCGAACGTCCCAATCAGCGACACCGGCACTGCCACCAGCGGGATGATGGAAGCCCGCCAATTCTGGAGGAAGAGCACCACCACGAAGACCACCAGCAGGATGGCCTCGACCAAGGTATGGAGCACGGCGCGGATGGACTCGCGGATGAAGGCCGACGTGTCGAAGGCGACCCGGTAATCCAACCCATCGGGAAACGCCTTCTTGAGTTCCTTCATCGTCCGCTCGATGGCGTCGGCCGTCTCGATGGCGTTGGAGCCCGGTTGCTGGAATATCGCGACTCCCGCCGCCGGTTGGCCGTCCAACAAGCCATCGATGCTGTAGTCGCTGGCGTCCAGTTCAACGCGGGCCACGTCCCGCAGGCGGGTCACTTGGCCGTCGGCGTCGGCCTTCAGCACGATGTCCTCGAATTCTGCGGGCGTGGTGAGCCGGCCTTTGAGCCGAATGGCCAGTTGAAACTGGTTGTCCGCCGGCTGGGGCGCCTGGCCGAACTGGCCGGCAGCCACCTCGACGTTCTGCCGCCGAATGGCTGCCGCGACGTCCCCCGCCGTGAGATTGCGGGCCGACACCTTGTCCGGATCCAGCCAGATGCGAATGGCATAATCGCGCGATCCGAAGATGATGGTGTCACCCACCCCCGGCAGCCGCCGCAGCACGTCCTGGACATGCAGGTAGGCATAGTTGCTGAGATAGACCGCGTTGTACTTGCCGGTCGGCGAGACCAGGCTGATGAGCATCGCAATCGTGGGGGACCGTTTGCGCACCGTCACCCCAAGCTGGCGAACCACGTCCGGCAACCGCGGCAAGGCCAAGTCGACGCGGTTCTGCACCAGCACCTGCGCCATGTTCGGGTTGGTGCCGACCTTGAAGGTGACCCCCAGGCGCATCGAGCCGTCGCTCGCGCACTGAGCCGACATGTACAGCATATCTTCAACCCCGTTGATCTGCTCCTCGATGGGCGTGGCTACCGTGTTGGCCATCGTCTCGGCGTTGGCGCCAGGGTAGTTGGCCATGACGAAGATGGTCGGCGGCGTGATTTCGGGATACTGGGCCACTGGCAGCGTGTGCAGCCCGATGGCGCCCAGCAACACGGTGAAGATGGACAGCACAGCCGCAAAGATTGGCCGGCGAATGAAAAAATGGGAGAAGGTCATGAGGTCATCGGGCGGTATTAGGGTTCGCCGTTAGAAGTTCGAGGGGCGAGGGTCGAAGAAGGCGGCTCATGCTCCGGGCTGTGGCGGGGTCTGGGCCGAGCGGGTGGCGGGGGTTTTGGTTTCGCCGGCGGGCGCGCCCTCCTCTTTCACATCCAGCTTGGCGCCTCTGCGCACCATCACCAGGCCATTAATCACCAGGCGGTCTTGTGGCGTGAGCCCCTCGAGCACCATTCGCAGCGGCCCATGCGGCCGGCCGATCTTGATCGGGCGAACCTCGGCAGTCCCTTCCGGGCTTACCACATACACGAATTTATAGGTTTGGTCGGCCATGACCGCAGTGTCCGGCACCACCAGTGCCTGGACGGGCGGTCCTGCCGGCACCCGTACCGTGGCAAACATCCCCGGCACCAGGGCCCGGTCCTCGTTGGCAAACACCGCCCGCAGGCGGATCGTGCCCGTCTTGGAGTTGACCTGGTTGTCGACGTAATCCACTCGGCCCCGATGCGGAAAGCCCTCTTCGTTGCCCAGCTTGAGTTCACAAGGCATCGAGAGCGACGATTTGTCGCTCTGCCCAGCTTGAAAGCAGAGGCGGTATTGCAGAAAGGCCTCCTCCTGCACGTCAAAATAACAGTAGATCGGGGCCACCGTCACGAGCGTCGCCAGCACGGGCGTGCCGTTGGCCTGGACCAGGTTGCCCGGGGTGACCAGGCGACGGCTCATCTGACCCCCCACCGCTGCACTAATGCGGGTGTAATTCAAGCTTACCTTTGCGACTTCTTCCGCCGCCCGGCTCCCCTTGAGCGCGTCTTCGGCCTCGCGCGCCGCCTTGGCGCGCATGTCCAGTTCCTCTTCCGAAATTGCCGTGGTCCCTCGCAGCTTCTCAGCCCGGGCCAGGTCATTGCGCGCCAGTTCCAGGTGTGTCTCCGCTTGGCGCCTCACCGCCGTTGTCCGATCCAGCTCCGCCTGGTAGGGCGTCGGATCGATCACGAACAGCAGGTCTCCCGCCTTCACCTCGGTCCCATCCACGAAATGAATCGATTCCAGGTACCCGGTCACCCGCGCGCGGACTTCCACCGCCTCCACGGCCTCGAGGTGGCCGGGATACGGGTCCCAATTGGTCAGCGTCATTTGCTGGGGCCGGGCCACCGTGACCTTGATTGGCGGCATCGGCATTGTTGTGTGGCTCTTCTCGCAGGCGGTCAGTCCTGCCAGAGCGGCTAACGTTATAATCAGGCTTGGCTTTGGTTTCATGGAAAAAGTGACATTCGATGGCCGCAGGGTCGTAGTGGCTGGCTGCGGGAAAATCATGCGGCGCGCAACCCTGCCGCCGCGAAACGAACCAGCCGCTTCACCAGGTCCTCGCAGTCCGGCTTCCGGTCGATGAGGCACGGCAGGGATTGATCGAGCATCAACAGCAAATAATGCAATGAACCTATTATGAAGGTCTTCCCGCAGGCCAGTCCCTCGTTGGAGAGCGTGGGAATGGCCCGCAGCAGCGCCGCGTCGAATCGTTGCGCCAAACGGTCGAAATGGGCCTGCTTGAGCCTTTGGACCGTCGTGGTCCCGGGTTCTCCGATCAACCGGCCCATCAGCTTGGCAAAGCTGGCGCTCCCCCATTTGGGATTCAGCGCATGCTCCACTGCCGGACGAATATAGGCCCTGAGCACCGCCTCCGCCTTTGGCGCCGCCCTTCCCCCAGCCCTCTCCACCTCGTCCAAGGCCGCCAGCCGTTCCTCCGTAATGGGCGTCAGCCGCCGATCGAAGACGGCAAACACCAAACCCTCCTTGCTGCCAAAGTAATAATTGATGGCCCCCACATTGGCCTCCGCCAGGGCAGTAATGTCCCGCGTGGAAACCCTTTCCAAGCCGTGCTCGGCGAAGAGCCGTTCCGCCGCATCCAGAATGCGCTCCCGCGTCTGGGTCGCGCTTCGCTCCGCCGGCGGCTCGGCGGTCAATTCGGTTCGGTGCATAAATCAATCGCTTGTTTCATTCATGCGCTTGATCGCCCCTCTTTGTCAACATTAACTTGCGCTCATTGACACTGCCGGCGCCTCCCGCCATCATGGGTGCATGAGCGAAATCATTTATCCGAGAAGCCCACGCGAAGTGATGTGCGGCTGGGTGCATCTGCCGCGGTTCATCGATAAAACCCGCCTTCACCTGGCGGGCAAGCTCCATCCCGATTACCAGCCGAACTTCTGCAAGGGTTTCGACGGGTTGTGGCTGGAAACCGCAGGGGTGGACGCCGGCCGGTTCATCGAGGTCGTCCGCAACTCGATTACCGACGGCGAAATCTGCGATTGGGTGCTCAAAAACGTTAAGCAACCCGAGTCGGTCAAGGCCGCCCATCGGGAGCGCATGTTGAACTACCCCAAGCCCGGCGATGCCGAAATGCAGGCCCGTCTCAAGAAACGCAAAGAAGACGCCGGTCTGGCCCATCGGGACGACATTCGGACGTTCGTCGATTTCATTGATGCGGATGAAAAACGCATGTAGGAGCCGTCACGAAATAACCTCTACAATATGACGCCGGGATTTTGGCGGCTGGCAAGGCGCGAGCGAGGAGCATATCCCGGATCTGTGACGAGCGAGCAACGCCGCCAGCGGGCAAAAGACTAAGTCAGATTGTAAAGGTTATTTCGCGACGGCTCCCCAGGGCCCCAGGGCGAATCACTTCCACGAAACCCTTACCACCACCGGCGCCCAGGAGATGTGCTGGAGCACCCTTTGCAGGAGGCGGATGGAATCGGGCGCGGGGAGCTTCGCGGTATTGACGATTTGGACTTGAGCCAGGCCGGGCCGCGTTTCGAGCCGCGCCAGCAGTGGTTGGTAGCGCCGGTAATAATCGAGCTGGGTCAGGATGACCCTGGCCGGCCTGAGGGCCAGGAGTCCCTCCCAATCGGCGCTGGGCCGACGCCGTTGGGCCGGTTCCATCCAGTCGGAGTGAATCCACCGCAATTCCTTGTGGCGCGCCGCTTCATAGAGATAAGCCGAAGAGAGCACGACGGTGTTGCCGGGAGCACAGGCGTCCAATTCACTGCGGACACACCGCAGGGCCGAGGGATAGCCGGCATCCGCCGCGCAGGCTGCGCCCCAGGTGGTCATTCCAATCGCCCGAATCGAACCGAGGGCCGCCAGACCCACGAAAAGCCAGAGCTGCGCCCGCAGGCAGGGGCGTCCTGAATACCGTGCCGCCAGCAACGCCAGGCATCCCCCCACAATCAGCGGCTGAAGCGGCCCGACAAACAGGACCGAGTTGGGGCTCAAGAGGAACAACGAACTTCCGATAAGCGCCAGCGCCGCCAGCGTGGCCGCCGCGCTCACCAGCCCCAATCCCCTTATATCGCCCGCGCCATCCTCCTCCAGTGCCGGAGAGATGGCGGCATGGGCTGGCGTCCCTCTTGCCGTGCCGGCTTGCCGGGAAGTCACCCCAGGCCGGAAGACGCTCCACGCTCCACGCTCCACGCTCCACGCTCCAGTGCCGGCCTCCCGGGAAGCCACCGCAGACCGGCAGAGCCAACCCAACAATGCCGCCGCCCCGAGGATGCCCGGC
>Ga0116107_1002182_pt1 | contig 10565 bp, 8 predicted proteins | sample June2015DPH_6_10_FD_88969 | JGI IMG/M metagenome (GOLD analysis project Ga0116107, IMG submission 88969) | Peatland microbial communities from SPRUCE experiment site at the Marcell Experimental Forest, Minnesota, USA - June2015DPH_6_100 | ecosystem: Environmental > Terrestrial > Soil > Wetlands >... | reverse complement strand
GTCTGGCCGGTTTCCCCGAGGTCAATCTTCAAAAACTGCGCCCCGAGCGACTTGACCTGTTCCTCCACGACCGGCCGCGTGTCGTAGGCGGTCACTTTTGCGCCCAGCCGCTTGGCGGTGGCAATTGCCTGCAACCCGGCCACGCCCGCGCCGATGATGAACACCTTCGCCGGCAGAATCGTGCCCGCTGCTGTTGTCATCATGGGAAAAATCTTGTTCGCGTGGTTCGCGGCGAGAATCACGGCGACATAGCCGCCGAGGTTTGCCTGCGACGAGAGCACGTCCATTTTTTGGGCGCGGGTGGTGCGGGGAATCAGCTCCATGCTGATGGCGCTGACGTTGCGTTCGGCCAGCTTCTGGATCAATTCCTTTTCGTTGAACGGATCAAGCAGGCTTACATGGACACAACCGGCTTTCAGCAGCGCGATTTCCTCCGCCGGCGGCTTGCGCAGGCGCAGCACCATGTCGCCGGAACTCAGTAGCGCCCGGCGATCGGTGGTAATCGTTGCACTGGCGGCGGTGTAGGCCGCATCGGCAAAACCCGCACCAGCGCCAATGCCGGCCTCGACCTCCACCTGCGCGCCAAGTTTCACGAGCTTGGCGGCGCTGTCCGGCGTCAACGGCGCCCGGGTCTCGCCCGGATGCGTTTCTTTAGGAACTGAAATTTTCATTTCTCAAAAAAGGAACATTGAAAATATCACAACCCGGCCGGGACGAAACTCAAATGTTGCCATTTATCAAACATGAATTGGCATGTCTTGTCGGCCGGACAAATCGCTCTTTTGAATTTCAATCTTGCGATTTTAGCGCTGGATGCGCGCCGAGCCGCCTTTGGCGAACGCCTTGATCTGCTCCACCGTCGCCATTGTCGTGTCGCCGGGAAACGTGGTGAGCAGCGCACCGTGCGCCCAACCCAGTTTCACGCATTCCTCGGGCGATTCACCCGTCAACATGCCGTAGAACAGCCCCGACGCAAAGCCGTCGCCTCCGCCTACGCGGTCATACACGTCCAACTCACAAGTCGGCGCGGTATGGGTCTTGCCGTCAATCCACGCCACGGCGCCCCAACTGTGGCGATTGGTCGAGTGGACTTCGCGCAGTGTGGTGGCCACCACCTTGACTTTCGGGAAGCTTTTCACCACCGAATCAATCATTCCGAAGAACACGCTCGGGTCGAGCTTGCTTTTGGCGGTCACATCCGGCCCTTTCAGACCAAGACCTTTTTGCAGGTCTTCCTCGTTGCCTACAATCACGTCCGCGTGTTCGACAATGCATTTCATGACGGACAGCGCCTTGTCCTGGCCGCCCCAGATGTCCCAGAGTTTTTGGCGGAAGTTCAGGTCGAACGACGTGACCGCGCCCGCGGCCTTGGCGGCCTTCATGGCTTCAATGATCAATTCGCCCGTGGTCTCAGAGAGCGAGGCGAAGATGCCGCCGCTGTGGAACCAGCGCACGCCCGATCCGAAGATTTCCTTCCAGTTGAAGTCGCCGGGCTTGAGCAGCGCGCCGGCTTCGTTGCAGCGGTTGTAAAACACCACCGGGGGGCGCACGCCATAGCCCTGGTCGCTGTAGACCGTCGCGTGGTTCGGGCCTCGCACGCCGTCATGCTTGAACTTTTTGTAAAACGGTTTCATGCCCATGGCCCGGACGCGCTCGGCAATCAGGTCGCCGATGGGATAGTCCACCATCGCAGTGGCGATGCCGGTGTTCAGACGGAAGCAGTCGGACAGGTTGGCGGCGCAGTTGAATTCGCCGCCGCTGACGTGGATGCGGCATTCCGTGGCCTTGCGGAACGGGACGATGCCCGGATCGAGGCGGTGGACCAGGGCGCCGAGGGACAGGAAGTCCAGCGCGCCTTTTTCAGGGATGTTCAAACCGTATTTCATTGTATTTTCCTGATGTTTTAAGATTTTCCGCCAAGTCATTTTGCGGACAAAATTCCCGAATGACCCGGGGTTTTGGTGCGTGACACAACTAGCAGGGGGGGTGTGGTTTGTCTGTAAAAAAATGGGAATGCGGGAGGGAGTGCGGCCTTCAGGCCGCTTCATTGTCCGAACGGACATGGACGAAACAATTCGCCTGTGGGCTTTCCTACGAAAAAGCGGCGTAAACGCCGCGCTCCGGACAGTTTGCAATCGGGGGTTGTGTTCAGTTACTCCCGGCGAGCCGCGCAGCTTGTTCTGGACAAACCCTTTTGCCCGGCGCAATGTCAAATCCATGAAAAAGAATAGGCTGTCCCGACTTTGCGGACCGCCGTTAACTGTTTGTTAGGATGCGTGCGTCACGCGTATGAACGAAGTTCTCACAGAACTTTCCTTCAATGAGTGGGTTCGACATATATTTGATCATCCCGTCACCGAGCCTGCGTGGCATTGGGATGAGAATGCTGACCATGCCGAGTTGGAGCCGCAGCGTGTCGTCGCCTACGCTACCGAGCTTTTTCAACGCGCTGGGGAGTTGCTAGCGCCCTACACAGATGCTCAGGTCAATCAGGGACTTTGGTTTCTCATCAGCGAAAGTTCCTCGCCGCTTTATGCACTTACGGAGGCATCCATCCCATTGGAGCAGCGAGTGCATTGTATCCGGTCTATCTCGAAGCTCTTTGAGCAGTGTTTCGTCGCCCGATGCACTCCACATTTGTCGCATCTGGACGAGCCGGGAGCGGGAGCACTCAACTCGATCTGCTACATGTGGTGGGACATCTTTCCACTGCGTGGTCAGCCGGAGGACACGGCCCGGCGTGAGATTGATGAGGCATGCCTCTCAGTTATGGAGGCCACCTTGCAGCTTCCATCGGTAGCTTGCCAGGAGAGCGCATTGCACGGACTTGGCCACTGGGGTCTTTACTACAAGAATCAGTGCCAGAGTATTATCTCCGCATTCTTGCAGCGACATCGTGATTTGCGCCCCGAGTTGCAAAGGTATGCGACACGAGCAAGAGAACGATCGGTTCAGTAGTCACAGAGAGGCGCAGCTTAATCCTTGGACAGGTTGCAAACTTCACCATAGCGCTTTCGGTTGTTTCAAGAAAGTGAGGATGCGGCTCTCTGCCGAGGAGCCGCTACTTTCCGACAACGTTGCCAACCTTGCCCCAGATGGTGTAACCTAGGCTGATTTTATGCTGCTCTTCGAACGCGGCTCCGTAAAGGACAAGTTGTTGTTGGACGACTTGCGCGATGGCTTGTTCAAGGCGCTTGACCGCCTGGGCGCGCGCAAACGGGTCCTCGTCGTTCCCCCGGATTTCACCCGCTTTCATTCCCACGCGGGGGTGTTGACGAAACTCATCCACGATTATTATGGAGCACATTTGACCGACGTTTTGCCCGCGCTCGGCACGCATACGCCCATGACGCCGGCGCAGATCGCGGAGATGTTCGCCGGCGTGCCCGAAAATCTCTTCCGCGTCCACAACTGGCGCACGGGCATCGCCACTGTCGGCGAAGTGCCGGGAGAGTTTGTAAAACAGGTCTCGGGCGGCGCGGTGGATTTCCCCTGGCCGGCGCAACTGGCCAACCTCATCTGGACCGGCAAACACGATTTGATTTTGTCCGTCGGCCAGGTGGTCCCGCATGAAGTCATCGGGATGGCCAATTACAACAAAAACATTTTCGTGGGCACGGGCGGCCAGGAAGGCATCAACAAGAGTCACTTCGTCGGCGCGGCCTATGGCATGGAACGGATGATGGGACGCGCCGACACGCCGGTGCGGCGCATCCTCAATTACGCCTCCGAACATTTCACCAAGCACCTGCCCATCGTCTATGTCCACACCGTGGTGGGTCGCGGCAGCGACGGCAAGCTGGTCGTGCGCGGACTTTACATCAGCGACGACGTGTCTGGTTTTGACAAAGCCGCGGCGCTCTCGCTTAAAGTCAATTTCGAGATGCTCGACGCACCGCTCAAAAAGGTGGTCGTTTATCTGGACCCCTCCGAATTCAAGAGCACGTGGCTGGGCAACAAGAGCATTTATCGCACGCGCATGGCCATGGCGGACGGCGGCGAGTTGATCGTGCTCGCGCCCGGTCTGAAGGAATTCGGCGAGGACAAGGAGATTGACCGGCTCATTCGCAAATACGGTTATCGCGGCACGCCGGCGACGCTGGCGGCGGTCAAGGCCAACGCCGAGTTGCAGAACAATCTCAGCGCGGCGGCGCATTTCATTCACGGCTCGTCGGAAGGCCGGTTCAACATCACTTATTGCCCCGGCCAGCTCACCCGGCAGGAAATCGAAGGCGTCAACTTCAGATACGCCGACCTGAAGCCGATGACACAGTATTATAATCCGGCCAAACTCAAGGACGGCTGGAACCTCATGCCGGACGGCGAGAAAATCTTTTACATTTCGAACCCGGCACTAGGTTTGTGGGCGTATCGGGGCCGGTTCAAGGACTAACCAAACCAACCAAAACAAACCAAGCACAGGGAAAATAAAAATGAACGTTCCATTCAAGGTGAATTTGAAGGACCAGGTGGCGGTCGTGACGGGCGGCGGCGGCGTTTTGTGCAGCACCCTGTCGCGGGCATTGGCGGCGTGCGGCGCGAAAGTTGCCGTGGCCGATTTGAAACCGGAAGCCGCCGAGGCCGTGGCGGCGCAGATCCGCAAGGAAGGCGGTGTGGCCATCAGCGTCGCGTGCAACGTGCTGGAGAAGGCCAGCCTCGACGCGGCCAACGACAAGGTAAAGAAGGAACTCGGCCCGGTGGACATCCTCATCAACGGCGCCGGCGGCAATCATCCCAAGGGCACGACCAGTCTCGAATATCTGCGCAAGGAAGACTTGGCTGGCGCAGCCAAGGAAATCATCACCTTCTACGACCTCGACCCGAAAGGCATCGAGTTCGTGTTCAATCTGAATTTTCTCGGCACGTTGCTGCCCACCCAGGCGTTCACCCGCGAGATGGCTGGCAAGGGCAAGGGCGTCATCATCAACATCTCCTCGATGAACGCCTTCCGGCCGTTGACCAAGATCCCCGCCTACAGCGGCGCCAAGGCGGCGGTCAGCAATTTCACGCAATGGCTGGCGGTGCACTTCTCGAAGGTTGGCATCCGCGTCAACGCCATCGCGCCCGGCTTTTTTCTCACGGACCAGAACCGCACCCTGTTGACCAGGCCGGATGGCTCGTTGACGCCGCGCGCCAACACCATCATCGCGCACACGCCGATGGGCAAGTTCGGTGTGCCGGAAGATTTGGTCGGCGCGTTGTTGTGGCTCGCTTCCGCCGAAGCTTCAGGGTTTGTGACCGGCGTGGTCATCCCGATTGACGGCGGGTTCGCCGCCTTCAGCGGAGTTTAATTGCGCAGAACCGAGGCAGGCAGAATGACATTCGATTGAAGCTCGAAAAAATTAGTAACCCAACCCCGGCTTTCATTAACACCCGGCTTCAGCCGGGTGTCAAAGCGGCGGAAGGGGCGAGCCGTTTCAACGGCTTGCCAGTGCGGAAATACCGTTGAAACGGTTGTTGACGTTCTTTGTCCGCTCTCACCGGGCTGAAGCCCGGTGTTAATGAAATGGTGCTGCTCGTTTATGCGAGATTCAATAGTTTCCCAGTCGGGAAGTTTTTGTTAAACTCCGGTGTATTTTGATTACTAAAAAATTTTATGGAACCAAAAGCTGACATTGCACTGATCGGTCTGGCCGTCATGGGTCAGAATCTTATTTTGAACATGAATGACCACGGCTTCACCGTCGTGGCCTACAACCGCACAGTGGAGAAAGTGGACCATTTTCTCGCCAACGAAGCCAAAGGCACCCAGGTGCTCGGCGCACATTCGATCCCGGAAATGGTCGCCCAGCTCAAGAAGCCCCGCCGGGTAATGCTTATGGTCAAGGCCGGCAAGCCCGTGGACGAATTCATCGAGCAATTGCTCCCGCACCTCGAAGCCGGCGACATCATCATCGACGGCGGCAACTCGCTGTTCGAGGACACCATCCGGCGCGCGAAATACGTCGAGAGCAAGGGTTTGCTTTACATTGGCACCGGCGTGAGCGGCGGCGAGGAAGGCGCGCGCCATGGCCCGAGCATCATGCCCGGCGGTTCGCCCGCCGCCTGGCCGCACGTCAAACCGATTTTCCAGGGCATCTCGGCCAAGGTGGAAGATGGCACGCCCTGCTGCGACTGGGTGGGCGAAGGCGGCGCCGGCCATTACGTCAAAATGGTCCACAACGGCATCGAATACGGCGACATGCAGCTCATCTGCGAAGCCTACAACCTGTTGAAAACCGGGCTGGGCATGACGCCCGACCAGATGCACGAGATTTTTGCCGAATGGAACAAAGGCGAATTGAATTCCTATCTCATCGAAATCACCCGCGACATTCTCGCTTTCAAGGACGCCGATGGATCACCGCTCGTGGACAAGATTCTCGACACCGCCGGTCAGAAAGGCACGGGCAAGTGGACGGTGGTTTCGTCCCAGGACCTGGGCATTCCCATCACGCTGATCGCCGAGGCGGTCTATGCCCGCTGCGTTTCGGCCATGAAAGAGGAACGCGTCGCCGCGGCCAAAAAACTGAAAGGCCCGAAGCCCACCATCAAGGGCGATCAAAAAAAATTCATCGAAGCCATCCGCCAGGCGTTATACGCGTCGAAGATTGTCAGCTACGCGCAGGGCTACATGCTCATGCGCGCGGCGGCGGCGGAATACAAATGGAACCTGAACTACGGCGGCATCGCCCTGATGTGGCGCGGCGGCTGCATCATCCGCAGCATGTTCCTGGGCGAAATCAAGAAGGCGTTCGACAAGAACGCCAAGCTGTCGAACCTGATGCTCGATCCGTTCTTCCGGAAGGCCATCAAGGACAGCCAGCGTTCCTGGCGCAATGTGGTGGCCATGGCGGCCAAGAAGGGCATTCCGGTCCCGGCGTTCAGCACGGCGCTGGCGTTTTACGATTCCTATCGCAGCGAACAGTTGCCGGCGAACCTGTTGCAGGCGCAGCGCGATTATTTCGGCGCGCACACCTACGAGCGCGTGGACAAACCGCGCGGCGAATTCTTCCACACCAACTGGACCGGCAAAGGCGGCACCACCGCCAGCAGCACCTACACGGTGTAAGGTAGGGTTGGCGCGCCGCGCCGACCGGACGCCGCAGCGCGGCGTCCCCACCCAAAAAGATTCAAGGCGCGGGCTTCGGCCCGCGCTTTTTTTTGAGCGGAGGTGGAAAGAACGCAAATCCACAAAGAATTTTAACCACGAAACACACGAAGCACACGAACGAGTTTTAACGCAAAGACGCCAAGGCGCAAAGTTGTAAAGATTTTTGACCGCTAATGTCCGCTGATTGACGCTGATGCCGTAGGACAGCGCTTCCAGCCTGTCTCATTTCAGCAACCTATTTAGCACCTTCTGCCATTCGTCGCCAAACACCAACTCAAACACAATTTTGCGTTCTGGAAATTCCAAGCCCAGTTCCGTCCAGCTTTTTTCCTCCGCGAGTTTGTTGCACAACTTGAAGACGCTCTTCTTGTAGTCCGTATCTTCGTTTTTCAGGTGGATGCCTTTTGATTCGACTACAAACACTTTGTCGAAGTCCGTCCTGTCGGTTGCACTTGTGCGCGAGGCGATGAAGTCGGGGAAAATCCCATGCTTGCGCCAGCCTTGAATCCGGTAGTCCTGCCGGGACAGGTTGCGATACCACCAAAGCAACTGGCCTTGTTTGTCGAAATACCACGCCACGCTGCGCTCGTCGCCGTTTACGCAATCTTCTGCCACCTGCTCAAACAAACTCAACTGCAACGGTGAATTGTCTTCGCGAGTTAATCGCCGCGCACCTTTCCGCATCTTGATCTTGTTCGGTACGCTCGCCCCACCTTTTGCGTTCTCTGCGTTCTCGGCGGTTAAAAATGAATTTGCGTCTTTGGCAGCTTCGCGCCTTGGCGTTAAACCTGAGTTGTGCGCCAGGTTTACAGATCGGTAATCGGTTTGTGCCGGGGCACGAGCGCCTTCATGATGCTCCAGGCTATCAGATAGCTCAAAGCGCAGATGATGAACATGATGAGGTAGGCGGTCTGCGGGGTCGGGAAGGCGTCCCGCAGTCTGCCCTGCAGTATTTGGATGAGCACGCCGCCGATGCCGCCGGTCATGGTGCCGATGCCGGTGACCGACCCCACGATTCGCTTGGGGAACATGTCGGAAACGGTCGTAAAGAGGTTGGCCGACCAGGCCTGATGCGAGGTGGTGCCGATGCAGATGACGGCGACGGCCAGCACCGAGGCCCATTGCCCAAAACGGTCCACGTTGCCAAAGTATTGCGTCGTCAGCACAGCCAGCGGGCAAAAAGCGATGAGCAGCATCGCGGTCATGCGCGCTTTATAAACCGGCCAGCCCTTTTTGATAAGGGTCAGGGGAATACTGCCGCCGTAGATGCTGCCAACGATGGCCACGCCATACACGATGAACGTCGGCATCATGACCTCCCGGTTGGTCATGTGGAATTGTCCGGTCAAATAATCCGGCAGCCAGAACAGATAGAACCACCAGACGCCGTCGGTCATGAATTTCCCCGCAAAAAAAGCCCAGGATTGGCGGTAGCCCAGCAAGCCGGGCTTGCCTTCATTCCCGAACCGGTTCGCGCCGGAACGACCCGGGGAGCATCCCAAAATTGCCAGCGACGCGAGGGTGCCAACCACTGGTAAGAGATTGATCAGCACCAGCCAGCCGGTTTTTCCCAAGTCATGCCATCGTTTAGCCTGCAAAGCCAGGAGTATCCACCCCGCCGCAACCCCCACAGCGGCAAAAAACAACCGTGCCGGCAGGCTGTGAAACGCCTCCGGCTTGCCGGAAAGCCGTGCAACCGCCCAGATGAACAAAATGAAACCGCCAATGATGATGGTTGTGCCCCAAAACGCAGCGCGCGGAATACGGCCGCCAAAAGAAAACAAATTGCCGAAGAAGCCTCCGCGCGGCTTTTCCTCGGTTTTGACATCGTCCTGGTCGCTGTGGATATAGTCGAATTCAACCTTCGACAGCCATTTCTGCCGGGCGGGAGTTTCGTAGAGCCAAAACCAGAAAATCAGCCAGATGAAACCCACCGCGCCAGTGATGATGAACGCCATCTTCCAGCCCCGCTCGTTGCCAAAATGAATCAGGCACCAGGGGACGAACAGCGCGGCCACCATCGCGCCGAAGTTCGAGCCGCTGTTGAAAATGGCCGTGGCCAGGGCGCGTTCCCGCTTGGGAAACCATTCGGCGACGGTCTTGATGGATGCGGGAAAGTTGCCGGCTTCGCCGACGGCGAAAAGACTGCGGATGGCAATGTGCATCGCCAGTGCCCGCCCGACAAAGGCGTTCAGGATGCCGAAAATGGACCAGGCAATCAGGGACAGGGCCAGCCCCAATTTCGTGCCGATTTTATCAATGAACCATCCGGCCAGAACCGTCATGCCGGCGTAAATGCCCGTGAAAAAGGAGGTTAAAAAGGCGAAATCCGTGTTCGACCAGCCGAACCCGCCATCCGCCATTGGCGCGCAGAAAAACCCGTGCAGATAACTGATCACCTGCCGGTCCAGGTAGTTGAAGGTAGTGGAGAAAAACAGGAGCGCGCAGATGACCCAACGATAATTACTGGAAACCGGTGCGACCTGGTTTGAGGGATTCATAGAGGAGGGACTTTTATCGGGAAATGAGCCGCGCTTCAAGCGATGAAATCCGGCTTTACAAGCCGGCGGCCTTGGTGTAATGCTCCCCCATTATGTGGAAAAAATTTCTGCCAGTTCTATCGGTGTTGTTGCTGACCGGCTGCGCCGGGATGTTCACGCGCCTGACGCCGCTGCAACAATCGCGCACTGCAAGCAACCTTTATCCGGTTGAAGTTGCTTTTAATTCCCAGCAACAGTCGCTGCGTTGGGAAACCATTCAACCTTACGTCCTCGTCAACGGCGAACGGTATCCCCTGCGTCCCGTGCCGCTGGTGAAAAATCGTTGGGAAGGCTTCGTGCCGGTGCCGCCGGGGGTCAACTCCGTGGACTATCGTTTCAAATTCGACTACAAATACAACGCCGTTGGCTCGGCGCCCAAGTCCACCAGCGAGGTTTCGCCGATTTATAAGCTGAACATCGTTGACCAATAGGCGGAGGGACAGGTTACACGGGTCCCCAAGTGATTTGGAGCGCGGACAGTGGGTCCGCGCTCTTTTTTTGAAAAGGGGAGAAATCGAGGGATTCGCATCACCCGCCCCTTCGCCAAAGAACTGTTGTCAATGTCTTGGCCGGAGCAGGATGGCTTTTTTGTTCGTGCCGTCCACCTCAACACTGTGGGTTTCCACATCGGGATCGTCTTTGAGCGCCTGATGCACCACCCGGCGATCAAACGCCGTCATCGGCTCCAGTTCCACCGTGTCGCCCCAGCGCCGGACTTTTTCGGCGGCGTCTTTGGCTTTTTTCACCAGGGCCTCGCGCGCCTGTGCGCGGTAGCCGCCCACGTCCACCATGACCTTCGGCGTGCTGGTATCCTGCTGAAAGAGGAGCCGGTTGGTGATGTATTGCAGGTCGGAAAGCGTCTGACCCTGACGGCCGATGAGCCGGCCGGCGTCGTCCGTCTTCACGTCGAGCAAAACACCCTCCTCCAGTTT
>Ga0116107_1002179_pt1 | contig 10572 bp, 9 predicted proteins | sample June2015DPH_6_10_FD_88969 | JGI IMG/M metagenome (GOLD analysis project Ga0116107, IMG submission 88969) | Peatland microbial communities from SPRUCE experiment site at the Marcell Experimental Forest, Minnesota, USA - June2015DPH_6_100 | ecosystem: Environmental > Terrestrial > Soil > Wetlands >... | reverse complement strand
GATCTCGATGGACTGGCGCGGGAGGTCGGGCAGCGGGTGGAGGCCAGGCTGCGCCCGAGCCTGCGACCGGTGATCAACGCTACCGGGGTGGTGCTGCACACCAACCTGGGCCGTGCCCCCCTGAGCGCCGAGGCCTGTGCCGCCATCGAGCGGGTGGCCCGGAGCTACTGCAACCTGGAACTCAATTTGGAAGATGGCAAGCGGGGTTCCCGCTACGACCACGTGGAACAGTTGTTGACCGCCTTAACCGGGGCCGAGGCCGCCCTGGTGGTGAACAACAACGCTGCTGCGGTGCTGCTGGTGCTCGATTCCCTGGCCCGCGGCCGGGAGGTGGTGGTCTCCCGGGGCGAGTTGGTGGAGATCGGGGGATCGTTCCGAATTCCGGAGGTGCTGGCCCGAAGCGGAGCAATCCTGAAAGAGGTGGGCACCACCAACAGGACCCACCCCTGGGACTATGAGCGGGCGATCGGCCCTGGTACCGCCATGCTCCTGAAGGTGCATCCCAGCAATTACCGGATCATGGGCTTTACACGCCAGGTCGCCGACGATGAATTGGTGGGCCTGGCTGCCAGGCATCAGGTAATCGTGGTGGAAGACCTGGGCAGCGGGGCGCTGGTGGATCTGGGCCGGTACGGTGTGGGGCCTGAACCCACGGTCCAGGCCAGCCTAGCGGCGGGGGTGGACATCGTCACCTTCAGCGGGGACAAGCTCCTGGGCGGGCCGCAGGCAGGCTTGATCCTGGGGCGCGCCGGACTGCTGCGCATCCTGAAGGAGAACCAGTTGCTGCGGGCGCTACGGGTCGACAAGTTCACCCTGGCAGCCCTGGAGGCTACCTTGCAGGCCTACTTACGGGAAGAGGCGGAGCAATCCCTGCCGGTGTTGCGGATGCTTACCGTCACGCCGGCCAGGCTGCAGCAGCGGGCTGAGGACCTGCAAAAGCTGCTGGCCGGGCGCCTGGGCGCCGGCTGCGAGATCGCCGTGCGCAAGGGCTGTTCGAGGGTGGGGGGAGGCGCCCTGCCCCTGGAGGAACTGCCGACCACCCTGGTGGAACTGCGCCCGGTGCGCCTCAGCGCAGCCGGCCTGGCGGAGCGCCTGCGACGCGGCGACCCCCCGGTGCTGGCGCATATCCAGGAGGACTGCGTATTGCTCGACCCCCGCACCCTCGGTGAGGATGAGGCTGAACTGCTGGTGGATGCAGTGGCTGCAGCAATAGAGGCCTGATGCCGGAAGTCAGAAGTCGGAATAGAAGCCTGATGTTGGGAGTTCGACATTCAATTCTTATGGGCATCATCCTTTAGCCAATTAGTCTTCAATCGAACCTCGAAACTTCTCCTCCGCATCCGGGCTGCGCCCGGCCTGAACGCCGGCTCAAGGCTCCGCCTTGGCTGAAAGCCCGCCGGCACACCGGGAATGCGGAGCACAGGGAACTTCGAACCTCGAGGGGTGAGTGGGGTGGAATCCTTCATCATCGTCGGTACCGCCGGGCACGTGGACCACGGCAAGACCCAACTGGTCAAGGCTTTAACCGGCGTGGATACGGATCGCCTGAAGGAGGAACAGGAGCGGGGGATCTCCATCGAACTGGGGTTCGCCCCCCTGTACCTGGACAGCGGCGTGGTGGCCGGGATCGTGGACGTCCCCGGTCATGAGCGGTTCGTCAAGAACATGCTGGCCGGCGCCGGGGGCGTGGACCTGGTCCTGTTGGTGGTGGCGGCGGACGAGGGCGTGATGCCTCAGACCAGGGAGCACCTGGACATCTTGGACCTGTTGCATGTGCAGAAGGGGATCGTGGTCCTCACCAAGACCGACCTGGTCGACCAGGACTGGCTGCAGTTGGTGCAGGAAGAGGTACGGGACCTGCTGGCCGGCACCCGCTTTGCCGGTGCCCCGATCATTCCTGTCTCCTCGATCACCGGAGAGGGCCTCGATCGGTTGCGGATGGCCCTGAAGGAGATGGCCGACACAGTGCGGCCCAAGCCCCGGACCGGCCCCGCCCGCCTGCCCATCGACCGGGTCTTCACCATCACCGGGTTCGGCACGGTGCTGACCGGAACCCTGTTCAGCGGCAGCATCCGCTCCGGGGATGTGCTGGCGGTCATGCCCGCGGAGGTGCAGGGACGAGTGCGCTCCCTGCAGGTGCACGGCAAAAAGACCGAGGAGGCCCACGCCGGCCAGCGGGTGGCGGTAAACCTGGCCGGGGTGGATGTGGGCGAGGTGGAGCGGGGTGAGGTCCTGGTAACCCCCGGGGCCTTCACGCCGGTTCATCGCCTGACCACCTGGCTTCACGCCCTGCAGGGCGCTCCCCGTCCCCTGAAGAACTGGCAGCGGGTGCGGTTCCACCTTGGCGCCAAGGAGACCCTGGGCCGCCTGCGGCTGTTGGACCATGACGAACTGCAGCCAGGAGCCGACGCCTTTGTGCAGATCGAGCTGGAGGAGCCGGTAGTGGCCGCTGTCCATGACCGGTTTGTGATCCGGCGGTACTCCCCGGTCACTACCGTGGGCGGCGGGGAGGTTGTAGAGGTGGGAGGCCTCCGGCACCGCCGCTTCCGGGCCGAGGTGCTGGAGCGGTTGGAGCGTAAGCTGTCGGGCAGCCCGTTCACCCGCTTGAGCGAGGAACTGCAGACGGCGCGCGGCCCCGTCACCCCCGGGGACCTGTCCGTCAAGGCCGGTCTCACCACGGACGAGGCGCAGCGGTATCTAAAAGAAATGCAGGAGTCCGGAGACCTTTTCCTGTACCACCTTGGGAGTGAGACCTACGCAGTCACCGCTGCCCTGATGGCCGCCTGGGAGCAGGCGGTGGAGGCGGCGCTGCAGCAGTACCATCAGCAGTTCCCGTTGCGCAACGGCTATCCCAAGGAGGAACTGCGCTCCCGGATCTTCAGCGCCATTCCTCCCCGGCTTTACCAGGCGCTGCTGGACAAGTGGGCAGTGGACCGGAAGGTGGCGCTTGACGGCCAGACTCTGGCCCGGCCTGACTTCAGCGTACACCTGACACCGGGGCAACAGGAGACCTGCGAAGAGGTGATCGTCAAACTGCAGGCCCAGCCCTTTGCCCCACCTGCCATAGAGGAACTGCGGTCGCTGTTCGGAGACCTGGAACTGTTTCAATATTACCTGCAGCAGGAGAGCCTGGTCAAGGTGGGCGAGGAGTTCTACTTTTTGAAAGAGGCGACGGATCAGGCCTGGCAATTATTGCAGGAGTTTCTGGTCAGGAATGGTACGGTCACCGTGGCAGAGGCCAGGGACCTGTTGGGTACATCGCGACGCTACTGCTTGCCGCTGCTGGAATTCTTCGATCAGTCCAGGAAGACCCGGCGCCTTGGGGATAAGCGGGTGCTTTATCGGCCACAATAGCTTAAAAAATGTCGAGAAAAAATGTCGAGAGCGAATAATTATGAAAGGGATTTTCCATTAGCCGCCGAATATAACTTTTTATAGATCGTCAGAGACAACAGGAGATTGGGGGGAAGGGGGTAGAGCCCGGCACAGCGTTCCGGGTAGGAATAAGGCTTTTAGTTGAGACGAGTCCAGGCAAGAGAATAGCGTGTTAGCTGTGTTAGAGAGGAAGCCAGGCGCAACGGCGCACCCGGTAGCGATGGTGCGCGAGTTCCGCGTCCGGCAAAATGATTTAGGCCGGAGTCGCCTGCGACGATTAAGGAACAGGTTTGGAGAGCAAGGAGAATAGTAAGAAGAAAATAGAGGGGGTTTGATAATTTTGATGAAACGTACGAAATGGGTCGCGCTTTTACTGGTTGTGCTGTTTGTGTTTTCAGTGGCGCTCGCCGGCTGCGCCCCAAAGACGCAGTCCAATGTAATCAAGATCGGTCTGATCGTGCCGCTCACCGGCAACGTGGCGACATTCGGCCAGTCGATCCAGAATGCCTTTAATCTGGCGATCAAGCAGGCCGGCGGTACGGTAGGGGGCTACACGATCCAGACCGTGATGGCCGATGACCAGAACACCGCCAATCAGGCTACCGCCGTGGCGACCAAGCTGTGCACCCAGGACAAGGTGTCGGCTATCGTCGGTTCCGACCTCCCTGACCACCATCCCCATCTCGGTGGTCTGCGAGCAGTACCACGTGCCCTTTGTGACCCCGACCGCCACCAACGTCAGGGTCACGATGGACCCCAACAGGAAACTTTATGCTTTCCGGGCGTGCTTCATCGACCCGTTCCAGGGCCTGGCGGGCGCCACCTTTGACTACAACAACCTGCACGCCAAGACGGCCGCCGTCATGTTTGACGAGACCAACGCTTACAGCTCCGGGCTCAAGGACAACTTTGTGAAGGCCTTCACCCAACTCGGCGGCAAGATCGTGGCCCAAATGGCCTACACCACGAACGACACCGACTTCTCGGCCGACCTGACCCAGATCGCCAAGCTGAACCCGGACGTCCTCTACCTGCCCGACTACTACCAGAAGGTCAGCCTGATCGGCGGGCAGGCCCGTAACCTTGGTGTCAAGTCCACCTTCATGGGCGGCGACGGTTGGGACTCCTCGGACCTCAACTTTGCAGTGATGAATGGCGGCTACTTCACCAACCATTACTCGGCAGACGATCCGAGCCCCATGGTCGTGAAGTGGGTCAGCGATTACAAGGCTGCCTACGGCTCCGTGCCGGATGCTCTGGCCACCCTGGGCTACGATGCGACCCTGATCGTCCTGCAGGGGATTAGAAGCGCCCAGTCTACCGACCCGACCAAGATCCGGGACGCCATCCAGAACCTCAATGGCTACCAGGGAGTTACGGCCAAGTTCAGCTTCGGCCCGGACGGCAACCCGGTCAATAAGCCGGCGGTCGTCTTGCAGATTAACGGCCCGGCGAAGAAGTATAACTTCATCACCGAGGTGGCGCCATCGTAAGGTAAAAAAGGAAAGGGGCGGCTCTTACGGGGGCGCCCCTTTTCAATGTATACTGTCGCACACTGCGGAGGGGTAACAAGTGGTAACGTTTTTCCAACAAGTCGTAAACGGTTTGCAACTCGGTTTGGTCTATGCCCTGATTGCCCTCGGTTACACCATGGTCTACGGGATCGTCAAGCTGATCAACTTCGCCCATGGTGATGTGTTCATGGTAGGCGCCTTTATGGGCTACATCGGCTACACCTTCATCAAGCTCCCCTGGCCGGTGGCACTGGTCATGGCGCTGCTCACCTGCGCCGTGATCGGGGTCATCAACGAGCGCCTCGTCTACAGGCCGCTACGCTATGCCGCCAAGATCAGCGCTCTGATCAGCGCCATCGGCGCCTCCTTTTTTATCGAATATTTCACCAGTCTCAACTTCGTTTTCACCCCCAACTACATCTCATTCACTCCGCCAATCAAGGAGATCACCTGGATCGTCGGAGGGGTCAGGATCACCGACATCCAGGTGGTCATCCTGGTCACGGTTGCCGCCTTCCTGGCGCTGTTGCAACTGCTGATTTTCCGGACGAAGTTGGGATTGGCCATGCGCACCGTCTCCTTCGACCATGACGCCGCCCGCCTGATGGGAGTCGACGTCGACAAGACGATCTCCTTCACCTTTTTCGTCGGCTCAGGCCTGGCCGGGATCGGCGGCGTGCTGTTCGGCTTTGCCTACCCGCAGATCTGGACGTTCATGGGGGTGATGACCGGTCTCAAGGCCTTCATCGCCGCCGTGCTGGGCGGTATCGGCATCCTCCCGGGAGCGGTGCTGGGGGCATTGATCATGGGGCAGGTCGAGATCTTGACGTCCGCCTACATCTCTTCCCAGGCCCGTGACGCCATCGCCTTCGCCATCCTGATCATCGTACTGCTGATCAGGCCGTCGGGGATCCTCGGGCGCAACGAGCCAGAGAAGATATAGGAGGTGGTGTCGTGAACAAGACAAAGCAGATGGTCCTGGCCCTGGTGGGTGTGGCGGTGCTGGATCTCGTTCTCTGGATATTAATCAGGATTGGGATCATCGGCCCCTACTGGCAGATTATCTTGAATGAGTCGATGATCTATGTCATCGGCGGCTTGGGCTTGAGTATCATCTACGGCTTTACCGGGCAGTTCTCGCTCGGCCATGCCGCCTTCGTGGGCATAGGCGCATACTGCGCCGGCTGGTTTGCCATCACCTTCAGCCACTATGGCATATGGGCATCTCTGGGGTCGCTGGTGGTCGGCATGGTCAGCGCAGGGCTGGTCGGCTACCTGATCGGCGTGCCGATCCTGCGGCTGAAGTCCGACTACCTGGGGATCGCCACCCTGGGCTTCAACTTCATCGTCTACGACGGGATGCAAAATTCCGACAAGCTATCTTCTGTCTTGGGCGGAGCGCAGGGGATGACCGGTGTCCCGCAGTTTCAGACCTTTGAGTGGTACTTCGTGACGGCGGTGATTGTATTCATCCTGGTCAGGAATCTGGTTTTTTCCAGTCATGGCCGGGCGTGTACGGCGATCCGGGAGAACGAGACGGCGGCGGATGTGGTGGGGGTAAGCCCGGCCAGAACGAAGATCATGGCTTTCACCGTCGGGTGCGTTCTGGCAGGACTGGGTGGCGCCCTGTATGCCCACAACTATCCGTACGTGAACCCTGACTCCTTCAGCTTCCTGGAATCGATCAACTACCTGATCATCGTGGTGCTGGGCGGCCTGGGCAGCATGACCGGGACGGTGATCACAGCCGTCGGCTGGGCATTCCTGCTGGAGGTACTGCGGATGTTTCTGAGCCTGCTGGGCCCGTCCTTTATTAATTTGCGTGGCGTGCTCTACGCCCTGATCCTGGTTATAGTCATCATCTTAAGGCCGCAAGGCATTTTTGGCGGCATAGAGGCATCCTTCCTGGTGCCGCACATCGGAAGGAGGAAGTCAGATGCCGCTGCTGGAAGTTAAGAACCTGGGGATCAACTTTGGCGGCCTGCGGGCTGTCAACAAGTTTGACCTGGACATCCAAGCGGGGGAGATCGTCGCCATCATCGGGCCGAACGGGGCCGGAAAGACCACGGTCTTCAACATGCTGTCCGGCTACTACCTGCCAACGGACGGGACGATCGCCTTCAAGGGCTGTACGATGAATGGCCTGAGGCCCTTTCAGGTAGCACAGCGGGGCATCGCCCGCACCTTCCAGAACATCCGGTTATTCCCGCAGATCTCGGTGCTGGACAATGTCCGCATTGCCTTTCACCCCAGGGTGGGCTACAATATGCTGGATTCCATCCTGCGCACGCCCCGGTTCAAGGCCAGGGAGGCGGAACTGACCGGGCGCTCCATGAACCTGCTGGCCGTCTTCGGATTGGAGGACAAGGCGGAGATCAAGGCCAGCGGCCTCCCCTACGGCGCCCAGCGACGGCTGGAGATTGCCAGGGCGATGGCGGTGCAGCCGGACCTGCTGCTGTTGGACGAGCCGGCAGCGGGCATGAACCCGTCGGAGGTGCAGCAGTTGGTGGAGCTGGTGCGGTTTGTCAAAGAAAAGTTCGACGTGACTGTGTTATTGATCGAACATCAGATGGGTCTGGTGATGAACCTCTGTGAGCGGTTGATAGTGATGGACTTTGGAGAGATCATCGCCAGCGGCCTGCCGCAGGAAGTCCGCGACAATCCGAAAGTGCTCGAGGCTTACCTGGGAAGGGGGGCTGTCGCATGATGCTGGAAGTCAAGAACCTGGAGGTTTTCTACGGCAGCATCCGCGCCCTGCACGGCATCTCCTTCGAAGTGAACAAGGGGGAGATCGTCACCCTGATCGGGAGCAACGGCGCCGGCAAGACGACTACTCTGCGCAGTATCTCAGCCTTGAACAGGGCACAGGGCGGCGAGGTCATCTTCGACGGCAAGCCGATCACCAACCTGAAGCCGCACCGGATCGTCAAAATGGGCATCTCCCACGTGCCCGAGGGGCGCAAGATCATCGGCAGCCTGACGGTACTGGAAAATTTAATGATGGGCGCCTATATCCGCAGCGACAAGGCGGGCATCCAGGAGTCCCTGGAGGAGGTCTTCAGCCGCTTTCCGAGACTCAAGGAAAGAGCGAAGCAGTTGGGCGCCACCCTCTCCGGTGGCGAGCAGCAGATGCTGGCCATCGGGCGCGGCCTGATGGCCAAGCCGGAGTTATTGCTGCTGGATGAGCCGTCCATGGGCCTGTCCCCGATCCTGGTGGAAGAGATCTTTGACATCATCTCCAGCATCAATAAGCTGGGGACTACCATCCTGCTGGTGGAGCAGAACGCCTTCATGGCCCTGCAGGTCGCTCACCGGGGCTACGTGCTGGAAACCGGAAGGGTCGTCCTGTCCGGGCCGTCGGAGAAACTGCGGGCGGACGAGCAGGTGCGCGCCGCCTACCTGGGGGAAATTGCCTAACGGCAATTTCAGAGGTAAGAAGCCGGAGGTCGGAAAAAGTAAAAAACTTCTGGCGCCGGTTATATTCCGGCCTTTGTTCTAAAAAGCATGCAAGTCTGACATGCAAGTCCGACGTCAGACTTTTCATGCATCCGGCATCCGTTATGAGAGGAGTGGGTCAAGTGCTGGTACGCGACCACATGACGCTAGACCCGGTCACCATCACGCCGCAAAACACCATCGCTGACGCCGTCGTCCTGTTGCGGGAGAACAATATCCGCCGCCTGCCCGTAGTGGACAAGGGCAAGCTCGTGGGGATCATGACCGACCGCGACCTGAGGGAGGTGTCCCCCTCGCCGGCGACCTCGCTGAGCATCTTCGAGATCAACTACCTGCTCTCCAAGATGACTATCGACAAGGTGATCAAAAAGCAGAAGCTGATCACCATCGGGCCGGACGCCTACCTGGAAGAAGCTGCCCTGCTCATGCGCCAATATGGGATCGGCGCCCTTCCTGTGGTCGAGGACGGCAAGCTGGTGGGGATCATCACCGAGAGCAACATCTTCGACGCTTTCATCGAGATCATGGGTCTGCACGAGCCGGGCACGCGCCTCAACCTGGGGGTCGAGGACAAGCCGGGCGAATTGGCCAAGATCGTTGATACCATTTTCAAGCACGGCGGTGACGTGTCCCACCTGACGGTGTTCGGCAAGGGCACACTGGTGATCCAGTTGCGGAACGAGGAGGCCGGCTCCATTGTCGAAGACCTGGTCAAGCAAGGCCTGACTGTGAAATCGGTGGCCTGGCGGGGACGGAACAACAAGTAGCCCTTCTGGCCTGCATACCCACACCAAAAGACTTCCGGCGCGCTGCAGGTGATTGCCAAGGCGCGCCGATTTTTCTCACGATGACTACCCGCTCTAATACCCCCGCTTCCGTGCCGGGGCATGCCGGATCCAGGGAATCTGGCGCGGCGGTACCAGGAAACAGGGCGCCACCCGACGCCGCTCTCCCAAGCTTGACTTTGTATCCCGAAATTATTATTCTTTGAAAGAACAGGGAATTCAAGGGAGATGGAGACCATGCTGGGCTGGGTATGCGCCTACACACCCGAAGAGGTCTTTGCAGCCCTGGGGATAGAATCCTACCGTCTCTGCGGTGAGCAGCAGGCGACTGCCATGCAGCACCTGCTTCCGGTCAACATCTGCCCCCTGGTCAGGGCCTGCCTGAGCGAGGCGGGCGCCCGCAACAGCGGGTGCGATGGCGCAGGGATGGGAACCCCATTGTCAGGGGTGGTGATGGCGGCAGCCTGCCCGGCCCTGGTACACCTGGCCAACGCCTTTCAGCATGACCGCGGCCGCAGCGGTCGATTTTTCGTGCACCTGCTGGACCTGCCCCGCACCCTTGGCCGGGAGAACGAGGGCGCCTGCCTGGCCTTTGCCGCATCACTGCGGGATCTGGCCGGGCGCCTGAGCGAATTCTACGGGGTGGCCTGGGATGATGGCGCTTTCCTGGACGCTATCGAGCGACAGCAGCAGGTGCGGCTGCTGCTGCGGGAGATCTACCGCATGCGCCAGGAGCGACCGGAGCAGTTCCGGGCGGCAGGCATCCTGGAGTTGGTGCGCACCGCCGGTCGTACCCGGAAAGAGGAGTTGGCCCCGCTGCTGCGCAGCCTGGTTGCTTCCCTGCGGGATGCCGGCGCGAGCGGCAGCCAGGATGGCGGATCGGCAGCTGCCCTACAACTGGAGTGTCTGCGGCGACAGGGCTCCCCTCGGGGACCGCGCCTGTTGGTGACCGGCAGCCCGCTGCCGACGGCCTGTCTCGACCTGATCGAGGACCTCGGCGGGAATGTGGCCGGGGATGACCTTTGCCATGGATACCGCTACTGCCTCCCCAACGTTGAAGAGGATCTGGCCGGCGGCGGGACCGACCTCTTCCTGGCCCTTTCCCGCGGCTATCTGCAACGCCCGGCCTGCCCCCGGATGCTTCCAGGAGAGGCGCGGTTCGCCTACCTGCAGGCGCTGGTCAGGGAATGCCGGGCGCAGGGCGTGGTCTATCATGCCCTGAAGTTCTGCGATACCTCCCTCTATGACTACGCCCTGCTGCGCAGCCGGTTTATAGAGGCGGGCATCCCGATGCTCTACCTGGAGACCGAGTACCGGGACGCCGGCCTGGAGCAGGCTCGCACCCGCATCCAGGCCTTTCTGGAGTTGCTCGGCTCTGACTCCACCCCTGTCCGGAGCTGATCCGGCCAGGGAGCGCCAAACAGAAGGCCAGGTGAAACGAT
>Ga0116107_1002174_pt1 | contig 10577 bp, 6 predicted proteins | sample June2015DPH_6_10_FD_88969 | JGI IMG/M metagenome (GOLD analysis project Ga0116107, IMG submission 88969) | Peatland microbial communities from SPRUCE experiment site at the Marcell Experimental Forest, Minnesota, USA - June2015DPH_6_100 | ecosystem: Environmental > Terrestrial > Soil > Wetlands >... | reverse complement strand
CTGCTCGCCGACCTGAAGCCCGGCGTCACCGTGGTCCAGGCCCGCGGCGAGTTGGAGGCGATCTTCCGGCGGCTGGCGACCGCGTATCCCGAAACCAATGCCGACCTCACACCCGACCTGCTGCCGTTGTGGCGTTCGCCGATCGGCGCCCAGCCCTACATGCTCGGCGCGCTCGCCACCCAGCAGATCCTCGTCTTCCTCGTCCTGCTGGTGGTGTGCGCCAACACGGCCAACCTGCTGCTCGCCCGCGCCACCGTGCGCCAAAAAGAAATCGGCATCCGGCTCGCGCTCGGCGCCGGACGCCTCCGCATCATCCGCCAGCTGCTCACCGAAAGTCTGTTGCTCGCGCTGCTCGGCGCCCTCGGGGGCGTCCTGTTTTCGCTGTGGGGCATCGATGCCCTGCACCACATACCGATGCCCGGCTATCTGCCGATCAAGGTGGTTACCCACCTCGACGCCACCGGCTGCGCCTTCTCCGTGCTCCTCGGCATCGCCTGCGGTCTGCTCTTTGGCCTGGCGCCAGCGCTGCAATTGACCCGGGCCGACGTGAATCCGGCGTTGAAAGTCGGCGGCCGCGGAGCCGGAGCGGCGCCGCGCCACCGGCTGCGCGATCTCCTCGTCGCCGCCGAGGTGGCGATCGCTCTGATCGTCCTCGTGCTCGCCGGGCTCTTCCTCAAAAGTTTTCGCAACGCCCACACCGCCGATCCGGGCTTCGACACCCGCGGCGTGTTGCTGAGCAGTTTCGATCTCGCCGCGAAAGGCTACGACAGGAAAGCCGCCCGCGCCTTCGTGCGCGAGCTATTGCCCCGCCTGCAATCCACGCCCGGCGTCGCAGCGGCGACCGTCGCCACGTTCGTGCCGCTCGATGTGCGCGGCCTGCCCAAGACAGCCTTCGCCATCAAAGGCCAGGCGGCCTCCTCGGGCCGGCCCGAGGTCGCGCTCTTCGGCTACGTGGTGCCCGGCTACTTCCAGACCCTGGGCATTCCGCTCGTGGACGGAGCGGATTTCGTCGACCTCGATAACGACGCCAAGCCGGCAGAGGTCATCGTCAACCAGGAGTTCGCGCGCCGCTACTGGCCCGGGGTCTCGCCGCTGGGCCGCAAGCTCGTCGTGGAGGACAGCACCTACGAGGTCGTCGGTGTGGCGCGCGACTGCCAGTGCGTTTCGCTCAGCGCCAAACCGGCGCCGCTGCTCTACTTTTCGCTGCGCGACCGCTTCTGGTTCAATCTCACGCTACAGGTCCGCACGCGCGGCGACCCGCTGGCTTTTGCGCCGGAGGTCCGCCGCGTGGTGCACGGACTCGAAGCCAACTTACCGCTGCGCGACGTGCGAACTCTGACGCAGAGCATCGAGGAAAGCCTCGTCGTGATCCGCATCCCGGCGCTCATACTCGCCGCGCTGGGACCCCTCGCACTGCTGCTCGCCGCCATCGGCATCTACAGCGTGCTTTCCTATTCGGTCGCGCAACGCACCCATGAGATCGGCGTGCGGCTCGCCCTCGGCGCCTCGCCGCGCAACGTCGTCGCGCTAATCGTCCGCCAGGGTTTCGCCGTGGTGGCGACAGGCCTCGTCGTCGGCCTGGGCACCGTCTATGTCGCGAGTTTCTATCTCAGCCGCATTCTGGTCAAAGTGCCGCCAGGCGATCCGACGGTCTTTCTCACCGTCCCTGCGTTGCTGCTCGCGATCGCATGGCTCGCCTGCTGGCAACCCGCCCGCCGGGCTACGAAGGTCGACCCGATCGTGGCGCTGCGCGCTGAATAATTTTCCCATGAGAAGCACCTCCCTTCCTCCCTTTCTGCGCGGCTGGTGCGGTGTCGGCCTGCTGGCCAGCCTGCTCGTCGGGACGATCCGTGCCCGCGCCGCCGACGGCGCAACGGATGCCACGCCCCTGGCTGCCGCCAAGCGAATGTTCGAGAGCGGCCAATACGCCGAGGCCCGCGCCGTGTTCGAGAAGATCGCCGCGACCGAACCGCAGAATGCGGAGGCCACCTTCTACCTCGGCTGGACCGCGATCCGCCTCAACCAGCCCGATGAATCTGTGAAATTCCTGGAGAAGGCCACGACGCTCGACGGCACCCGGTCGCTCTATTTTTATGTGCTGGGCGACGCCTACGGCGTCTCCGCGCAGCGCGCCTCTGTGTTCGGCAAAGTCGGCTGGGCCAGGAAGTGCCTCGCGGCGTACGACAAGGCCATCGAGCTTGATCCCGACAACCTCGACGCCCGCGCCGCGCGGCTCAGCTACTACTGGCATGCGCCGGCCCTCATGGGCGGCGGGATGGACAAGGCTTATGCCGAGGCCGAGGAAATCCGCAAACGCGACCCGCTGCGCGGGGCGCAGGCGCTGGCCGATCTCTACGTGGCCGATAGGAAATATGCCGAGGCGTTCGCGGTCATCGATCAGCTTGCGGCCCAGCACCCCGACAACAAGCCGGCGCAATACCAGCTTGGCCGCCTGGCCGCGATTACGGGTCAACAGCTCGACCGGGGCGCGACGGCGCTCGAGGCCTACCTCCAGTATTCGCCCCAAGGCAAGGAGCCCGGGATCGCGGCCGCGCACTGGCGCCTGGGCATGATCCGCGAGAAGAAGGGTGATCGAGCCGCCGCCCGTGCCGAGTACGAGGCCGCGCTCAAGCTCAACCCCGATTTCGCCGTCGTGCGGGAGGCTTTGAAAAAACTACCGTAACACGCTTCGCGCCGGGCAGCTTTCGCCTTTCTACCTTCATCTTTCGACCCCATTCCCCCATGCTCTCCGACCTCCGCTTCGCTTTCCGGCAGCTCGCCAAATCCCCCGGTTTCACCGCCGTCGCCGTGCTCATGCTCGCGCTGGGCATCGGCTTGAGCACGTCGTCCTTCAGCATGGCGAACGCGTTCCTGCTCAGGAATGTGCCTTACCCGGAGGCCGACCGGCTCGTGCGCATTTTCGTCACTTCGCGGCAGTCGCAGACCGGCGGGCATGCTCCGGGCAACGCCATCGACCTGCGCGAAACGGCCACCTCGTTCTCCGCGGTGGCCCTTTACAACGGCGACAACTACTCCCTCGGCGAACCCGGCCAACCCGCCGAGCAGGTCTTCGGCATGGCGGTCACCGCGGATTTCTTCGACCTGCTCGGCGTGCAGCCGGCGCTCGGCCGCGGCTTCGTGGCGGGCGAGGATCAACCCGAGAAACCGTCCGTTATCGTCCTCACGCACCGCGCCTGGATCCGACGATATGCCGGCGATGCCAACATCATCGGCCGCACGGTCCGGGTGAACACCCAGCCGTACACGGTCATCGGCGTGCTGCCGGCGACGTTCGAGGCGCCGATCGTGTGGGGCCCGGTGGAGTTCGTCATGCCGCGCACGATGCCCGCGAGTTTCCGAACCAACCGGAGCGACAACTGGATGCAGGTGGTCGCCCGCCTCAAGCCCGGCGTGAGCCTGCGCCAGGCCCAGGCCGAGCTGGCCACGCTCGCGGCCCGCCTCGAGCGGGCCTATCCGAAGGAGAACAACGGCCGCGGGCTGAACGTCGTCGGGCTCGCGCAGTCGAACATGGACAGCGTCAGCTGCAGCCTGCTCTGGCTGATGACCGGCATCGCGCTCGCGATGCTGCTCATCGCCTGCGCCAATCTCGCCAGCCTGCAGGTCGCGCGTGCCTTCGGTCGCAGCCGTGAATTCGCAATCCGTGCCGCCCTCGGGGGCGGCCGGCGGCAGCTGATGTTCCCGCTGCTGATCGAAAGTGTGATCCTCGCGCTCATCGGCGGCGTGTTCAGCCTGCTCGTCGCCGCATGGTCGAACGACATCATCGGCAGCCTGCTGCTCATCAACAATGAGCAGGGTTACGCGATTCCGCTGGACGGGCGCGTCTTCGTCTTTGCGGCGTTCAGTTCGTTGCTGAGCGGGGTCGCCTTCGGCCTCGCACCCGCCTGGCTCGCCTCGCGCGCCCCGGCGGCGGAGGCCTTGAAGGAGGGGGCGCGTTCGTCGACCTCGGGGCCCTCCCACCAGCGGCTGAAGCGCACGTTGATCGTCGTCGAACTCGCGCTCGCGCTTGCGCTCGTGGGTGTCGCCGCTGCGTTTGGCGTCGGCGCGAAAACCTTCGTCCACCGTCAGGTCGGCTGGAACATGGACGGGCTTTTCACCGGCTACCTCGCGCTGCCCTATAATCCCTACGGTGACGACGCGCGCAGCCGCGAATTCTATCGGGCGCTCCTCCCGAAGCTGGCGGTCATCCCCGGCGTCCAGCACGCCGTCATCTGCACGAACCTTCCGATGTTCGCGATCGGCCCCACCGTACCGCTCGCGATCGACGGTCAACCCGTCGAGGAGCGCAGCCGCCGGCCCCTGACCCAGGTCGGGACGGTCTCGTCCGACTATTTCGCGGCGCTCCAGATTCCCTTGAAACAGGGTGCGGTCTTCTCCGCCGGCATCACGGAAAAGGATCCCGCCGTCGCAGTCGTCAACGAGACGTTCGCCCGACGTTACTGGCCGGGCCAGAGTCCGATTGGCCGCCGCGTCCGCCTCGGCGACGATGAAAAATGGATCGAGATCGTCGGCGTCGTCGGCGACGTCGGGATGCTGGCCCGTTTCACGACCCCGGAGACGCCGCTGCAGCTCTACCGCCCGCTCGCGCAATCGCCGAGCCGTTACGTCGGCCTCGTGCTGCGCACGTCAATCGTGCCCGAAGCTCTGACCCGGAGCGTGCGCGAAGCGGTGGCCGCCGTCGACGCCGACCTGCCGGTCGCCGCGCCGGGATCGCTGCGCGCGTCGTTCGAACGCAATCTCAGCAACCTCAATCTGGTAATCGTGAACCTCGGCATCTCCGCCGGCATGGGGCTGCTGATTGCAGCCGTGGGGCTGTATGGAGTGATCTCGCAGCTCACCGCGCAACGCACCCGCGACATCGGCGTGCGCATCGCGCTCGGGGCGCAGCCCGGCGACATTATGCGGATGATCCTCGGCGAGGGCGTGTGGCTTTTCGCCGTCGGAGTCGTCCTTGGCGTGCCGGCGTTCTACGCCCTGAACGCCGTGATCGGCCGGGCGATGCCCGAGATACGGATGCCCGGACTCTGGCTGCTCGGCGTCAACGTCGCCGTGCTCGCCGGCACAACGCTGCTCGCCTGCTGGCTCCCCGCGCGGCGTGCGACCCGCATCAGCCCCATGGAGGCGCTGCGCAGCGAATGAACCCCAGTAGCGAGCATCAAGGAGCGAGTAGAGAGCATTTCAAATCCACGCGTTCCCCCCTTCCCTGACTCCTTCAATCCTTCACTCCTCTTTCCTCCTCACTACCCGCCTGCCCTGAGCCCGTCGAAGGGCTACCCGCTACTCACTACCTCTTCCCCTCATTCCCGCACTCCCTTGGTCCCTTCCCATCAACCCCCACCACTCATGAACCCCTCCCGTCGAACCTTCCTCACATCAAGTACCCTCGTCGGCGCGAGCCTGCTCCTCGGCAGCCGCGCAGCCTCCGCGACCGAGTCCTCGGCCACGCCTCCCATGGACATCTGGGACGTGTTCAAGAACCGCCGCTCGGTGCGACGGTTCAAGCCCGATCCCGTTCCGGAGGCGGATCTCCGGCGGATCCTCGACGCCGCTCGGCTGGCGCCGACCTCGGGCAACCAGCAGCCGTGGAAGTTCCTGGTCGTGCGCGATCCCGCCAAGATCGCGGCTTTGAAGGCGGCGTGCATCGAGCGGGCGCTGGGCCGGGTCGATCCGAACAAGCCGCTGTCCGAAGACGAAAAGAAGCAACGCGAGACCCGGGTTCGAAACGCCTTCGACGGCTACCTTTCCGCGCCTGTGCACATCGTCGTGCTGACGGACAACCAGTCCACCTACCCGGACTACAACCACTGGGACGGCCCCATGGCCGCCGGCTACCTGATGCTGGCCGCGCGGGCTCTCGGCTACGGGACGGTGTTCATCACCGACTCCGTCCCCGGCGAGATTACCAAGAAGGTTCTGAACATCCCCGACCGCTACACCCGCGTGTGTTTCACGCCGCTGGGCGTGCCGCTGGAGTGGCCCCCGTCACCGAAGAAGAAACCCCTGGAGGACTTCATCGCCTACGAAACCCTGTGACGCCGGTCAGTCGAGGTGCCCCGCGCGGAATGAGCCGTAAGCGATAAGCTTTAAGCCATAAGCTACAAACCGACTTTCCTCACCTCAAAGCGCATAATTTACCGCTTACCACTTAGAACTTAAAACCATGCTCTCCGACCTCCGCCTCGCTTTCCGCCAACTCGCCAAGTCCCCCGGTTTCACCGCCGCCGCCGTGCTCACACTCGCCCTCGGCATCGGCGGCAACACGGCGATCTTCAGCGTCCTCAACACGCTGCTCCTCAAACCGCTACCCTATCCTGAAGCGGACCGTCTCGTGCAGATCGCCGAACAGCCGACGACGGGCGGCTTTGCGTCGAGCGACGGCGGCGTGTTCTCCGACTGGGAAAACCAGACGACACAGCTCGAGTCGATCGCTGCGATCCATCCGGTCAGCAAGAATCTCGCGGGCAACGGGGATCCCGTGCGCCTCAACGGCGCCGAGGTCTCGGCCCAATACCTCCGCGTCCTCCGCGTGAAGCCGTTCCTCGGTCGCGACTTCGCGCCGGACGAGGACGCCCCCGGCGGCAACCGCCACGTGCTGATCCTCACGCACGAGTTATGGGCGTCGCGCTTCCAGGCCGATCCGGGCGTCATCGGCCGGGCGGTGCAGGTCGACGCGGAGAGCTTCACGGTCATCGGCGTGCTGCCGCTGCGGGCGTTGCTGAACCCGAACGTCGGGTTTCTTGCGCCGGCGACGATTCGGGCCGACGCCTACAAGCTGGTCCCGAACTACAACTACGTCTGCAACGTCATCGGCCGCCTGAAACCGGGAGCGACGACCGAACACGTCGCCGCCGAGCTCCAGGCCGCCCGCCGATCGGTCGTCGGCCAGTATCCCTCGTTCCGGCAGGCCTGGACCGTCGGTGCGCGCTCGTTGCAGGAGGCAACCTACGGCAACACACGGCCCTTCGTGCTCACGCTGCTCGCCGCCGTCGGCGCCGTGCTCCTGATCGCGTGCGCCAACGTCGGCAACCTGCTGCTCGCGCGCGCCTCGACGCGCCGGGGCGAGATGGCCGTGCGCGTGGCACTCGGCGCCTCGACCGGCCGGCTGCTGCGGCAGTTGATGACCGAAAGCATGCTGCTGGCCGCCGCGGGCGGCGCCGCCGGCCTACTGCTCGGCGCGTGGGCCATCCATCCGCTGATCGTCTTCACCCGGCTGAACGTCAACGCCCCCGGACTCGAGGTGACCATCGACGGGCGGGTCCTCGCCTTCACGCTGGCCGCGACCGCCCTGACCGGCGTGCTGTTCGGCCTGTTCCCCGCGCTCGGCGCGGCGCGGCCGAACCTCAACGAGTCGCTGAAGGAGACGGTGCGGGGCTCGACGTCGGCGGGCCGCCGCCGGCTTCGCGCGCGAGCAGGTGCTGGTGTTCAATTACACCCAGCCGGCGAGCAAGGCGCCCACCGTCGATCACCGGCTGCGGTTCGCCCGCGAAGTCCAGCGCCGGATCGCCCTGTTGCCGGGCGTGGCGCACGTCGGCCTCGCGTCGTCCACCCCGATGAACGGGCAGATTGGCTTCGGGGACTTCGTCAGCCGCGAGGACCGGCCCGCGACGCGCAACGACCTGAACGCCGGGTTCGACTCCGCCGACGGCCAGTTCTTCCAGGCGCTCGGCGTGCCGCTGTTCCGCGGCCGCTTCTTCACCGAAGCCGACAGCGCCGAAAACGCGCCGCGCGTGATGATCATCAACGCGGCGCTCGCCCGCCAGCTGTTCCCGAACGAGGACGCGCTGGGGCGCCTGCTGCACTTCAAGGACGCGACCTGGGAGATCGTCGGCGTGGTCGGCAACGTCCGCCAGTTCCGGCTCGATATCGATCCCTTCCCGCACCTGTTTCTGCCGCTCCGGCACTTCCCGTGGTATACGACGGTGGTCGTGCGCGCGCGCGTGGCGCCGCTGGGCCTGGCGGACGACCTGCGCCGCGCCGTGCAGTCGGTCGATCCCGAGCTGCCCATCGCGAACCTCACCACGCTCGCGCAGGTGGCCGACGCCTCGCTGCAGAACCGCCGGATCCTGCTGACCCTGGTGGGCCTGTTCGCCGCCGTCGCGCTGCTCCTCGCGGCGATCGGCATCTACGGCGTGATGGCCTACACTGTGGCACAACGCACGCGCGAGATCGGCATCCGGATCGCGCTCGGCGCCTCCCTGCCGCACGTCATCGGGCTGGTGCTGCGCGACGGATTGAAGCTCGTCGCGCTCGGCATCGGCGTCGGCGCAGTGGCAAGCTACGGTGCGGCACGGCTCATCGCGAGCCAGCTTTATTCGACGTCCCAAACCGACCCGCTGGTGCTGCTACTGGTTGCCGTCGTCCTCGTCGCCGTTGCGTTGTTCGCCTGCTGGCTGCCCGCGCGCCGCGCCACCCGCGTCGATCCGGTGACGGCGCTGCGCGCGGAATAGCCTGACCCCATCTCTCCGCTCGTTCTCTTCATCATTCCCCTCCGACTCCTCTTCGCTCCGGCCGCCGCCTGCTCCGGTCCGGGCCGGGAATGCCCGCAACCGTCAACCCTCCAGCATGAAAACTCCCCATCACCCCTCGTCCCGACGTTGTTTTCTAAAACAGAGCGCGCTGGCCGGTGGCAGCCTGCTCTTCCTCGCGAGCCGCGCCCGCGGAACCGCCTCGGAACCGAGCGCGGGGCCGACGCCCGGCGCGACGAACCCCACCCTCGCCACGCTGCACCGTCTCCGGACCATCCACGGCGACTTCACCGACCAGGAAATCCCCGAGGAAACGCTGCAGGCGATCCTCCAGGCGAGCGTGCGCGCCGCCAATGCCTCCAACATGCAATGCTACTCGATCGTGGTCGTTCGCGACCGCCAGATGATGCAAAAGCTGTGTGGCTACCGCGGCAGCCGTCTCCTGCTTTACCTCGCCGATCACAACCGTCTGGCGGCGAGCGCCCGCTCGCTTGGGCACGCCTACCAACCGGACGATGTGACGGCGTTCGTCACCGCTTTGATCGATACAACGCTCGCCGCCCAGACCGCGGCGATCGCCGCCCGGTCGTGCGGCGTGGATTATCTGCTCACCAACGGCGTCCACCGCGGCGACATGGAGCGCCACTGGAAGCTCCTCGATCTCCCCAAGGAACATTGCTTCCCCGTCATCGCCCTCGTGCTCGGCTACCCGGCGAAGGAACCCGCTTACCTGAAGGGCCGGCTCGACGGGACCGGGGTGATTCACGAGGGGAAGTATCACCACGTCACTCCGGAGGAGGCCGAGGAAATCACCCGCATCTACGACGACGAGTCCCGCCATCTCGGGCTCGACTATGGCGGAAACTGGCGGGCCGAAGGCCACAAGCACTACCTCGACTGGATGTTCACCGAGTGGATGGGCCGCCCGGCGAAGAGGACGGGAACCCCCACGCAGATGCTCGATTTGATCAAGCGCCTCGGCTACCTCGAAGCATGATGCGCACCTCCCGCCATCGAATTCATCTCCGGCGGCGGGAACGGATTCCTTACGCGCCGTGCGCAGGCAGCAATGCGACCATCCCATAGAGCACATGAGCGTCGCACCGGGTCTCCAAAACCCCGGTCCTTCCACCCACTCACTACCCGCTACTCACTACTGTTGTTATGAACGATCTCCGCTTCGCCCTTCGCCAGTTCACCAAGTCACCCGGCTTTGTGATCGTGGCCGTGCTCACGCTGGCGCTCGGCATCGGCGCCAACACGGCCATTTTCAGCGTCGTCGACGCCCTGCTGCTCAAGCCTCTGCCCTACCCGGAATCCGACCGGCTCGTGCAGGTCTGGGAAGCGCCCAACACCGGCGGCCGCGCGGTCACCTCCGGCGGCGTGTTCATGGACTGGCAGGACCATACGACCCAGCTCGAAACCATCGCGGCAGCGCATGCGTCCAACAAAAATCTCACCGGCGATGGCGAACCGGTACGCATCAGCGGCTTGGAAGTGTCGGCCGACTATCTCCGGGTGCTGCGCCTCAATCCGGTTCTGGGCCGCGGCTTTGCCCCGGCGGACGACGCTCCGGGCGGCGACCGCCACGTGGTCGTCATCACCTATGAACTGTGGCAATCGCGTTTTCAGGGCGACCGCGCCGTGGTCGGCCGCGCCATCCGGCTCGACGGCGAGAGTTTCACGGTGATCGGCGTGCTCCCTCCCCATGGGCTGCTTGCCCCCAACGTGAGTTTTCTCACGCCCGCCACCATCCGCGCCGAGGCGTGGAAACAATCGCGTGACTACAACTATGTCTGCGCCGTCATCGGCCGGCTCAAACCCGGCGCGACCTTGACCCGGGCCACCGCCGAACTCACGGCCGCCAAGCAGGCGCTCAATTCGTCCTACCCGAAGTTCAAAGTTCCCTGGACCGTAACCCTGCAGACACTGCACGAGGCGACCTTCGGTAATACGCGCCCCTACGTGCTCACGCTGTTGGCGGCCGTCGGTGTCGTGCTGCTGATTGCATGCGCCAACGTCGCGAATCTCCTGCTGGCCAAGGCGTCATCGCGCCAGGGGGAGGTTGCCGTACGCATCGCCCTGGGCGCGACG
>Ga0116107_1002172_pt1 | contig 10582 bp, 11 predicted proteins | sample June2015DPH_6_10_FD_88969 | JGI IMG/M metagenome (GOLD analysis project Ga0116107, IMG submission 88969) | Peatland microbial communities from SPRUCE experiment site at the Marcell Experimental Forest, Minnesota, USA - June2015DPH_6_100 | ecosystem: Environmental > Terrestrial > Soil > Wetlands... | reverse complement strand
CTCATGACGACCGACTGGCAAAGCGTCATCGCCGACCCGCAGGTGGACATCGTCACCGAACTTGTTGGCGGCACGGGCATCGCCCGGACGATGGTTCTCGCCGCGCTCAAGCTCGGCAAACCGGTCGTCACGGCCAACAAAGCGTTGCTGTCCGCGCACGGCGAAGAGCTGTTTGCCGCGGCCAAGAAATACGGCACGAATCTTTATTACGAGGCCAGCGTTTGCGGCGGTATTCCCATCATCAAATCGCTGCGCGAAGGGTTCGTCGGCAACCGCATCAACGCGTTGTATGGCATCGTCAACGGCACCTGCAATTACATCCTCACCCGGATGAAGCTGGAAGGTGCGGACTTCGACGTCGTGCTCGCCGACGCGCAAAAGCACGGCTACGCCGAGACGCCGCCGGATCTGGACATTGACGGCCACGACGCCGCGCACAAGATCGGCATTCTGGCGTCGCTTGCGCATGGCTTTTGGGTGAACCCGAAAAAAATCCACGTCGAAGGCATTCGTCATGTTTCCGCATTGGACATCAAATTTGCCAATGAACTTGGTTACACAATCAAGCTCCTGGGGATTATCAAGCGAATTGACGATTTACGATTGACGATTGACGTGGCCAAAAACAAACCGGCTCGTAAATCGAATATCGCAAATCGTAAATGCAAAGTGCAGGTTTCGGTTTATCCGACGCTCGTGCCAAACGCGCATGTTCTCGCCAGCGTGAACCACGTGTTCAACGCCGTGTTTGTGCGCGGCGACATCGTGGGCGACACGTTGTTTTACGGTCGCGGCGCGGGCAAGGACGCCACGGCCAGCGCGGTGCTGAGCGATCTGGCGGACGCGGCGCTGGACTTGAAGTCCGGCAGCCAACAGCGCGTGCCGCCATTCGTGCCACACGAATGCGCCGGGGCGGTCGTGCCGATCACAGACGCCGTCTCGCAATATTTTCTCCGACTCAACGTCGTGGACCGTCCGGGCACGCTGGCCAAAATCGCCGCCATTTTCGGCGCGGCGAAAATCGGCATCTCGTCCGTCATCCAGCCCGAAGGCCACGAAGGCAGGAGCGTGCCGCTGATTTTCATGCTGCATTACGCGACCAACGGCGCGGTCAACGGCGCCTTGAAGAAAATCAGCCGGTTGCCGGTCGTCAAAGGCCAGCCGGTGATGATTCGCGTCGAAAATTTTGAATAAGGACTAATATCGGCGAATTGCCTTTTGGAGTGAATTCAGCCATCTTAAAGACATGAGCGACAAGCAGCTTGCCTTGAAAACGATTGAGCGCCTGCCCGACGACGCGAGTTTGGATACCATCGCGCAGCGGTTGGAGTTCGTCGCTGGAATTCGCAAGGGACTGGATCAAATCAAAAAGGGCGAGACCGTGCCGCATGAAGAGGTCAAACGCCAACTGGCGACATGGCTTTCAAAATAATCTGGTCGCAGCAGGCGCGCGAGGATTTACGGGACATCGTGACTTTCATTGCTCTCGATAATCCGACCGCCGCCGGGTCTTTTGGATATTTGCTGATGACGAAAGTGGATGCGCTGGCGCAATTTCCACGATTGGGACGGGTTGTGCCGGAAGAGAATGATGAAGATATTCGTGAAATTATTTTTCGCTCATATCGGATTGTTTATCAGGTGATTGAGAAACAACAGTTTGTCGCCATCGCGCGGGTCTGGCACGGTGCGCGGGGCGAGCCTGAAATTCCTGAGCGATTGAATTCTTAATCATGTTGATAGTTCAAAAATACGGCGGAACGTCGGTCGGCAACCCTGACCGCATCAAAAATGTCGCGGCGCGCGTAGCCAGATACCGCGCCAAGGGCGACCAGATCGTCGTCGTCGTCTCCGCGATGAGCGGCGTGACGGATAATTTAATCAAGCTGGCCAAAGAAATCATGCCGCTGCCCAGCGAACGTGAGATGGACGTGCTGCTCGCCACCGGCGAACAGCAGACCATCGCGCTCACGGCCATTGCGCTGCACGCGTTGAACGTCCCGGCCGTATCGCTCACCGGCCCGCAGGCGGGCATCGTCACCGACGTGGTCCACACCAAAGCCAGGATCCACAATATCACGCCGAAGAAAGTCCACGAGCTTCTGAAATCGGGCAACGTCGTCATCGTCGCCGGTTTCCAAGGCGAGACGCCCGAGGGCCAGATCACGACGCTGGGCCGCGGCGGTTCGGATCTGACGGCCATTGCGCTCGCCGCCGCGCTCCAGGCCGACCTCTGCCAGATTTACACGGACGTGGATGGTGTTTATACCGCCGACCCGCGCATCGTGCCGGCCGCGAAGAAGCTGCCGGAGATTTCCTACGATGAAATGCTCGAACTCGCCAGCCTCGGCGCGAAGGTGATGCAAAGCCGTTCGGTTGAATTTGCCAAAAAATTCGGAGTGGTTTTTGAAGTCCGCTCCAGCTTGAATGACAACCCCGGAACCATTGTGAAAGAAGAAACCAAAAGCATGGAAGGCATCGTCGTGCGTGGTGTCTCGCTCGACAAAAACCAGGCCAAAATCACGCTCGTCGGCGTGCCCGACAAGCCCGGCGTGGCCGCGCGCATTTTCAAGGCGCTCGGCGACGCGACGGTGAACGTGGACATGATCGTGCAAAACATCAGCCACGGCACCGGCACGCCCCAAACGGACATTTCCTTTACGGTGGACAAGCCGGACCTGCTCAAGGCGCAAAAGGTCATTGACGGAATGAAAAAAGAACTCGGCCTGCGCAACGTGATCACCGCTGAGAAAATCGGCAAGCTGTCCATCTGCGGCGTCGGCATGAAAAGCCACACGGGCGTGGCCGGAAAACTTTTTGAAACGCTGGCCAGGGAAGGTGTGAACATTGACATGATTTCGACGAGCGAAATCAAAATTTCCGTCGTGATTGATTTAACGAAGGGCGAAGCCGCAATGAAGGCCGTTCACGCGGCGTTTATTGGTTGATGCCGCCGCACCGCCCTCCTACCGGTTAGTGGTGTGAGGAGAAATGAAAAGTTGCGAATACTGCGGAAAGCAATATGCCGATGATGTTGCGGTTTGTCCGGTTGACGGGCAGCCGGTCATAAATCAGGAGGAAAAACAAGGAAAGCTCGCGGTCCAACCTAAAGCCACTAAAACAGCCTTCAATGTCAAACTGGTTTCTCCCCTTTCGTCCGCCGGCAAATACCGGATTTTTGTCGAACGAAGCGACCTGCTTTTCATTCAGATTGAGGGAGGATCAAGATCCGTTTTGGAAGCGGCGGCTCCTTTCATCGGTCCGGCCGGCAATTTAATTCCACTGACCCTGTGGCTGTTCGGCAAAAGAAAAACCAAAGCAAAACTCCAACGGCTTGAAGAAGGCGACCCGGAGGAATTGCTTCGCGAAAGCGAAAACAATTTCAAGTTGAACCTGGCCGAAATTCGCGACGCTGCAATCGAAGCCCCGGCATTTTTTCAGACCAGTGGAAAGGCCGGGCGGCTGAATTTTTCAGTGCGGCACGGAGAGAAAATCAAGTGCGAGTTTGATAATGACACCGAAATGAACGAGGCAATTCACCTGCTCACTCCGCTGTTGAATTCAACTTTGAAAGTGAGCGTGGAATGGAACGGCGAAAAACGACGATTTGAAAGGAAGAAAACAATTTGACCCGCTGAATCCATACTGCTACCTTTACAAGGTGAATCGCAATTTGAATCTGAATCTGCTGCTAAACGCGCTGCGGTTGTGCCGCGCGGCGGTCGGGTTCTGATTCGTTCACAAGATTTATCGAACCCCACTGCCAGACGGCGGTGGGGTTTTTTGTTTTGCCTGTAGCGGCGCTCTGTGAGCGTCGCCAAAAAACATGAAATTAATGATAGAAAAAGATTTCCGGCGGTCACAGACCGCCGCTACAAATTAGGAACAACATGCACAAACAACCGTCGAAAAAATACCGTCCGTTCCCGCCGGTCAGTTTGCCCGACCGGCAGTGGCCGAACCGCGTCCTTACCCACGCGCCCATCTGGTGCAGCGTGGATTTGCGCGACGGCAACCAGGCGCTCGCCGTGCCAATGAACGTGAGCCAGAAGCTCGAGCTCTTCCAGACGCTCGTGAAATGCGGCTTCAAGGAAATCGAAGTTGGTTTCCCGTCGGCATCGAACACCGAGTTTGCGTTCAACCGCCGGCTGATCGAGGAAAAACGCGCGCCGGACGACGTGTGGCTCCAGGTGCTCGTGCAGGCGCGTGAAGATTTGATTGAGCGCACAGTTGAATCGCTGGTCGGCGCGAAGAAGGCCATTATTCATCTTTATAACTCGACCTCCCCCGCCCAACGCCGTGTCGTGTTCGGCAAATCGAAGGAGGAAATCGTCGGGGTCGCCGTGCGCGGTGCGCAATGGATCAAAAACCGGTTGCCCCGGCTCAAGGGCACGGAAGTCATGCTCCAGTATTCGCCGGAAAGTTTCAGCGCCACGGAAATGGAATTTGCGAAGGAAATTTCCGAAGCGGTCATGGACGTGTGGCAGCCGACACCGAAGCGGAAGATGATTTTGAATCTGCCCGACACCGTCGAGGTCGCGATGCCGAACGTTTATGCCGATCAAATCGAGTGGATGTGCCGGAACATCAAAAACCGCGAGTCGCTCATCATTAGTCTCCACGCGCACAATGACCGCAACACCGGCGTGGCGGCGACGGAACTCGGCCTGCTCGCGGGTGCGGACCGCGTCGAAGGCACGCTCTTTGGCAACGGCGAGCGCACGGGCAATCTCGACATCGTCACCGTGGCATTGAACCTTTACCAGCACGGCATTGACCCGAAGTTGGATTTCACGGACCTCAATTCCATCATCGAGGTTTACGAACGTTGCACCGGCATGACCGTGCCCGCGCGCCAGCCTTATGCGGGCGAACTGGTTTTCACGGCGTTCAGCGGTTCGCACCAGGACGCCATCCGGAAAGGTTTGAACGAATGGAAGAGCGACCGCTGCGAATACTGGGATGTGCCCTATCTCACGATTGACCCAAGGGACATCGGGCGCGAATATCGCGAGGTCATCCGCGTCAACAGCCAGTCCGGCAAAGGCGGCGTGGCGTATTTGTTGGAGAGCCAGTTCGGCATCGAGTTGCCAAGGACATGCAGCGCGAGTTTGGGCCGATTGCCAACGACGAGGTGGACAAACTCGGCCGGGAAGTCACCGGCGCGGAGTTAAAGGCGATGTTCTGGCGCGAATACATCGAACGCGCCAAGCCGTGGCAGCTCAAGCGTTTTGAAACCGAGAGCAAAAACGGCGTCGTCCGTTGCCGCGCAAAATTTTTGCGCGACGGCAAGCCGGTCGAACTTTCCGGCGAAGGCAACGGCCCGCTCGCCGCACTCGTCCACGGTTTCAGCAAAATCGGTGTGCCCCGTTTTGAAATTGCCAGTTACAGCGAGCATGCCTTGAGTTCCGGCGAAGAGGCCGCTGCGATTGCTTACATTCAAATCAAGCACGCCGATGGCAAGACCCGCTGGGGCGCGGGCGTGGACACGAACATCGAGCTCGCGTCCGTGCGCGCCGTGTTGAGTGCGTTGAACCGGTCGTAATCAAATGACACCAAATGTTTTGTGTCATCCTTCAGGGTGTTCGGACAGGAAAGGAAACCGCCTGTGCAACACCAGCCAGCGGCATTATGTTTGTAACCAAGCCATTTCCGGCTCGTCAAACAGGGACGAATGGTTTAGTTTCCAGAACCGATCATGAAATTACGGCGCATTTTTGTTTGTGGAGTCGCAGGCATCGTTCTTGCCGGCGGAAGACTTTTGGCGGCGGACAGCAATCCCACCAACGCGGTGGCAACCACCGCGGCGGTTTATGTGCCGGATATGTCGCATCAAAACGAGCCGTTGCCCGATGGCGTGCTGGCTTGGAACGGCCTGACGCAGGAAACCACAGTGGCAGCGGATGCCGGCAATGCCCACTTTGTTTTCAGTTTTACCAACATCGCAACGGCTTCTGAAACCGTCCTGGTCACCAACGTCACGACCAGCACCAACATCACGGCGGTCACCAATTCGTCTTTTGTCTGGTTCAAAAAAAATTCCCTCGTCACCAACCTTTCCAAGACCACCAGCATCACGACGAACAACGTTATCGAGCCGGTTCCTGTGGCCATTTTGGAGGTGCATCCGTCCTGCGGCTGCACCACGGCACAATTGCCGCCGTTGCCCTGGATCATTGCGCCCGGCACCAACGGACAGTTTGGCCTCACGGTCAACCTGGCGGGAAGAAGCGGAATGCAGGTCAAGACGGTCAATGTCAAGACCGATAAGGGCTTCAAACAGCTCATCCTCAAAATCAACATTCTGCCACCGGTGGTTTCAACCCAATCCGATGCCGACCGCGCGCGTGCCTTGGAAATGGCCAAGGCCGACCGGCAGGCGGTTTTCCGCGGTGATTGCGCGACCTGCCACGTCAAACCCGGCACGGGCAAATACGGCAAGCCGCTTTATGACGCCGTCTGTGCCATCTGCCATGAATCCAAAACGCGCGCCAGCATGGTCACGGATCTGCACAACCTCAAAACACCGACCAATGTGGATTTCTGGCAAACCTGGATAGCACATGGCAAGGCCGGCTCGCTGATGCCTGCGTTTTCCACCGCCGATGGTGGTCCGCTCTCGGACATGCAAATCACCTCTCTCACCGGTTATCTGAACGCGACGATTCCATCCCAATTCCCTGCAAATAAATAACTAAGCTTGGATTCCAGCGGGGAATTTGATTTTTTTGTTGCCAAGTTGGACATTATTGTCTAAATTCTGGACAATCTATTGCCAAAAATCAGTTTTTATGGTGTAAAATGTAAAAAGAAAGGCTATGGCTGTTTCAGCGCAATTCCGATCACAAACCATTCCGAAGCTTTATTTTGTCAAGGGTTATGTATTCCAGATATCGTGGTCATGGCTTTTACGCCAATGCTGGACCCTGATAATCTTGGCCGTCTTGGGAACATTGAGCTATCTGTTAATCAGCCGCTATATCGTCCAATCCGTTCAGGTGGTAGGCTCCAGCATGTATCCCACCCTGACCGACTCGGGACGTTATTGGTTGAACCGGTTCTACTATGTCATCAGCGAGCCGCGACAAAACGACATCGTCGCCCTGAAAGATCCGCGCGATAATACGCTCGAGGTCAAACGCATCATCGCCATGCCGGGACAATCGGTCTATCTCAAAGACGGCCGGGTTTACGTAAATGGCAAGCTGTTGAGTGAACCCTATCTCCTGGCCAATACACCAACCTATGCCTACGAAAGAAATGTGAGCGAGTTCACGATCATCGGCAATGACAGATTTTTCGTCATGGGCGACAATCGTAACAACAGCACCGACAGCCGCACTTTCGGAGCGGTCCCGCGCCGAAACATCCTCGGCAAGGTGATCGAATAAAACTCGGCCTTCACCACCGTTTTCAGGCCGGATCCCTCCAGCCGTCAAACGCCACTTGCGGAATTCGCTGCCCGCAGTATGCTGTCAACCATGACGGCGAGACAGCTTGACGCAAACAACCGCCCGGGGATTGCCGGGCTCGGCGAACGGGTTTTGCGCGGCGGGCAAATCAACCGCGGTGAGGCGTTGTGGCTCTTTAGTCTCAAAAACCGCTCCGACATTTTCGATCTGCTGGCCTGGGCCAATCGCATCCGCGAACATTTCAAGGGCAACAAAATCCACCTCTGCTCCATCATCAACGCCAAGGCCGGCGCGTGTTCCGAAAATTGCAGTTTTTGCGCACAATCGTCGTTTTACCAGACCGGCTCGCCCAAATACGGCTTCATTGACCCCGAACCCGTGGCCGAAGCTGCCGACGAAGCAAACACGAACGGGGTCACCGCTGTCGGTCTCGTTGCCGCGTGGAAAGGTCTCAATGAAGGCCCGCTGCTCGATGAGGTTTGCGCCCGGGTGCGCGAGTTGAAAGCCGGCGGCAAAACGCGTCCCGACGTTTCGCTCGGCATCATCAAAAGCCAGCGCGTGGCCGACCGGCTCAAGGAAGCCGGCGTCGAGTGCTACGGCCACAATCTCGAAAGTTCGCGCCGGTTTTTTCCGCAGACCTGCACGACGCACACCTACGATGACCGCCTTGAGACCATCGGCCATTTGAAAAAAGCCGGCATCAAGATTTGTTCCGGCGGCATCATCGGCATGGGCGAAACGCGCGAAGACCGCTGCGACCTCGCGTTTTCGCTCAAGGAAATCGGCGCGAAAGTTGTCCCCATCAACATTCTCAACCCCATCAAGGGGACGCCATTTGAAAAAACCGAGCCGCTTTCGGTCATGGAAATTTTAAAGACCATTGCCTGCTTCCGGTTCATTTTGCCGCGACAGGAAATCATGATTGCCGGCGGGCGCACGGTGAATCTGCGCGACGCGCAAAGCATGATTTTCATGGCCGGCGCGAGCGCGCTCATGGTTGGCAATTATCTCACCACGCTCAACCAGCCCGTCGAAAAAGATCTGCAGATGCTCAAAGACCTCGGCCTCGATCCGAGCTGGGACAATCACGGTTTCAGCGACCAGGAAGGTTGTGACTGTGAGTCGGATGCGGAACCTGTTTGTACAATGGCATAGCCATATGCTGCATTTACGATTTACGATTTGCGATTGACGCGGTTTTGGTGTTTGACTCGTAATTCGTATATCGTAAATCGTAAATCATGGAGAGGCTTGGTAAAAACAAAGGCGGTTACCACGGCGAAACGATTGACCTCCGCGCCGTCCTGCGTGACGTCGAAATCGCCGCGCATCAACATGGCTGGACTTCCGAGGCTTTTGCAAAACAGGGCGAGTTCAACCTGCTCGCCCTCCATCGTGGTCCGCTTTCAATCCGCAATCCGCAATCCGCAATCCGCATTTACTTGAGCTCCGGCATTCATGGCGACGAACCCGCCGGGCCGCTCGCGGCGTTGCGCTTGCTTCAGGAAAACAAATGGCCGGCGAACACCGAACTATGGCTCTGCCCGTGCTTGAATCCGATGGGTTTCGTTTTGAACCGGCGCGATAACGATCAGGGCAAGGATTTGAACCGCGACTACCGGCACCTGGAAACCGCCGAAGTCCGGGCACACATCGCCTGGCTGGAGTGCCAGCCGCAGTTCGACCTCTGCCTCTGCCTGCACGAAGACTGGGAATCACACGGTTTTTACGTTTACGAATTGAATCCGGAAAACCGGCCATCGCTGGCCGAAGCCATGATTGCGCGCATCGCGGAAGTCTGCCCGATTGACCCATCTGAAATCATCGAAGACCGCCCGGCCCGGGGCGGCATCATCCGTCCGAACCTTGATCCGCACACGCGACCGCAATGGGCCGAGGCGTTTTATTTGATCGTCAACAAAACACGATTGTCCTACACCCTCGAAGCGCCGTCGGATTTTCCGTTGACCACCCGCGTCAACTCGCTCGTCGCCGGCGTGAACGCCGCGTTGGCAACGTAGGACAGGCATCCTGCCGGTCACAGATCCGGCTTCAAGCCGACTCCGCGTCCCTTTGCTTCATCCAGGCTCTACCCAATTCAGTCAGCGTTTTGTCTTTCATTACTTTCTCGGCCAGCGGAAAAACAATCCGCTCCTCGCGGTCAAAGTGTGTACGTGACGCGGTCACGGCCTGCAGCAACAACTGTCGCGCTTCGGGCAGCCGCCGGGCGGCCTTCACCCGCAGCAGGCTGTTGTCAATTTCTTGATGTTCGTGTTCAAAACTGTCGCGCTGGCCAAGTTGCTCCAGATAGTGATTCAGCGGAGCGAACACCAAATCCTCCTCGGTCTTGCCGTGGGCGAGCAGCAGCCCTTCCATCAATCCAGCCCATCCTTTCACCTCGGCCAGCGTTTCCAGTTTTGGCAGGACGTGTTCGATGTGGTCGAAAATATTGTGGAACACGACGTGTTCCGCCAAAAGTGCATCGGTGATTTTCATGGTCAAAGTCCGTTTAACTTTATCCCATTTACCAATAGCGCGATACGACAAATTCCGCCAGACGTTTCTTGGCTTTTTTTTCAACCACGGATGAACACAAACGAACACGGATTGTTTCAACGCAAAAGCGCAAAAAATTATGCAGGTTTCAATAGCCAAGGCAAACGCAGGCCGCCGTGGGTATCAGCGCGAATCAGCGTTTATCAGCGGTTCGATCCTGCGCGCCTTTGCGTCTTTGCGTTGAAAGAATTTGCGATTCAACTTTTGTAAGCCTGCATCCCGGCGCACGTGCAGACCGGGTTGCGGTCGCCGAAGACGTCGTCCACGCGGCCGACGGCGGGCCAGAATTTGTAGTCGCGCAGACTCGCCACCGGAAACGCCGCCTGTTCGCGCGAATAGGGCCGGGTCCAATTGTCCGCCGCAATCATATCCGCCGTGTGCGGCGCGTTCTTCAGCAGGTTGTTCTGCCGGTCCGCCGCGCCGGATTCGATGGCGGTCATCTCGGCGTGAATGGAAATCATCGCGTCGCAGAAACGATCCAGTTCGAACTTCGATTCGCTTTCCGTCGGCTCGACCATGAGCGTGCCAGCCACGGGCCACGACAGAGTCGGCGCATGAAAGCCGTAATCCATCAGCCGCTTGGCCACGTCATCGGCGGTGACGCTCTTGAACCG
>Ga0116107_1002152_pt1 | contig 10643 bp, 9 predicted proteins | sample June2015DPH_6_10_FD_88969 | JGI IMG/M metagenome (GOLD analysis project Ga0116107, IMG submission 88969) | Peatland microbial communities from SPRUCE experiment site at the Marcell Experimental Forest, Minnesota, USA - June2015DPH_6_100 | ecosystem: Environmental > Terrestrial > Soil > Wetlands >... | reverse complement strand
CCCGGACAAATGGAGCGAGGCAAAGCGATCGGCCGCTCTCTCCTGACTCTCCCCGCAATTCTCCTCTTCCCAACCATGTCCGGTGACCACCGCCATGGGTTCGCCGGACGCTTGCCTGGAACTGATGACGAGGCTGTCTGGTGGGTGCCTTCATACCCCCAGCTTGCCAGAGTCGACCGGCATGCACCAGATGTACCTGGCTTGACGCTTACTACTCATCTTGTGTCAGTGACCAGGACCCCTTCAGCCATCAGCTGTCGGCAGACCGCTTTCAGCCTTGCAGGCCCACAGATCCTGCTTCGCACGCTGCTTGCTGCCTTGTGCTCACGGCTGATTGCCTCCCGCTTTTGACCTGTCGCGTATCATCCGATCTTTGGTTTCTGACCGCTAACCCAGGGTTGCCACTCGTCGCCAACTAACCAGTTGTTCCAAAAGGTCCGGCAATCTTGGCGCGGTAAGTCAGGGCCTTCAAGCTGGCTAAATCCAAATCCGGGAACAGGACCTTCGCTTCATATCGCCACCCGCGGCGTTTGTCAATTGAACGCCGGCTGCGGTCGAAATAATGGCGCAGCTCCTCCAATCCATATTGCATGGCCAGTTCGCGCGCACTCACTCCAGGCCGCTTGGCTTTGAGGACAAACCACTGCTCTAATTCCATCCATTTTTCCTGCTCGACATCTTCCGGGTGTTCTTTCAGCAACTTGTCTCGCTTGGGGATATTGAAATTCTGGTGATAGATGCCGCGATCCAAGTCTAGCGCAACAGTGGCCACGTTGACCTTGTCGCTCTTCTTGTAAAAGAGCTTTTCCCCTGTAATGTCGTACACAATGCAATCGCAGGTTTGGGTCACAGAAACAATATAGAAATGGTGATTGATAGCGTGAGCTTGCAGGGACGTACCTGCGGAATAGCCACTGGGCCAAATCACTACTTCAGCACCTTTGTCTGACAACCGCTTCCAAACTTCGGGAAAATTGACGTCAAAACAGGTCGCGAATCCCAGTAGTCCAAAGTCCGCACGGTAAACTTGAGCGTCCTCGCCGGCGTCAGCAGGTGGGTGAACATCATATTCCGACCAATACGGAAAAACTTTGTCATAAACGCACGCCACTTTCCCGCTTCGATCGACAAGCACGACTGTATTGAGCCTGAGGTTCTTTTTCCTCCGGTCGATGGGGCACACAATGTAGGTCTTGTATTTCTTTGCCAAGGCAGCCATCGTCATCACGGTTGGGCCGTTTAAGTCTTCTTCGCTTTTATCGTTTTGTCCTCGGCACAGCTCCGGTAGGGCTATGACATCTACGCTGGCAGACCCGGCTTTGTCCACGTGCTCGGCGATTTCGTCCGGCGACAAACCATTCGGGAAACTGATGGTGGTAATTCGGACGAGTCGGCCGACTCTATCGCCCGACCTGCCCCCTTGTTCTGTGTTGGCCTCGCTCATCCTCTTAGACCCCCCTGCTGCCAGGCCCGCATAAGTCATTCCCGCGAGCCCACTAACTCCCACCACAGAATTCTTTAAGAATGTCCTTCTTTTCATACGAACTCCTTTTCCTCAGTTAAAATCGGCTATCCGTGTGGGCTATTGGCTTGGTCCTGACTCCAAATCGACTTCCTGCGAATCACTGTCTGTTAATCTCAACCGCCTCTCATCTGCTGGACTATCGTAATGTGATTACGCAAGTATCAAATGCGCAGCTTCAGCCATGTGGAGCGTGGGGATTGTCCCTACCGCGTATCCGTCCTCTCTCCAGAAACTCATTCAAGCTCGAGCCTCCGTTATCTTGAGCCCAAGTTGGGCGGCTTTTTTTCGAAGGAACTGGAGTCGTTGCTGGCGGTATCTCTGCTCGTAGTACTCAGTCCCTTTGTCAATGTAGCGTTGGCCGTAATTCAGCATTCCATATACGAGCCGGGCGAGCCGGTGGGCCATGGCGGTGATGGCTTTCGGGGCACCCAACCGGGTGCGCAAACGGCGGTACGGAGCCCCCAGATAGCTGCGGCCACGGATCAGGGCGTTGGCGGCCATGCGGAGTGCCGTGGCCGCGCGGTTGACCACATGCCGCGTGCCTCTGCCCAGCACCTTGGCAATCGGTACCCGTGGCCCGCCAAGCCTTTGCGACGGCGCGCACGATCTCAAGGGCGAGTTCCTTTTCGTCTTCAGTCAGGGAGTTGTTGGAACTCAGGTTTTCGCCATACGCGTAATTCACATGCGCAAATGGATCGAGTTTCAAAGCGCTAAAGCCGTGGGCAACAGTGTCACGGGCTCGTTGCGCATAGGCTTCAGGCGTGTGGTCGCCCTCAATAAACGAGAAATTTGCACAGAGTTGGATTTCGTTTCGGTAAACTCCCTCCAAAAGTTCGTACACGGGCACTCCAAGCACCTTCCCTTTCAGGTCGCACAGCGCAATATTAACAGCACTGATGGCTGAGAGCAAGCGCCCTCACCGACACGGTTCATGTCACGATAAATTTTTGTCCAGATGAAATCGATCCTCCGAGCACCCAGTCCAACAATGAATTCCCCTGCGTGCTGGCATGCGGCTTCGACCAGGGGAGACCCCGGCCAGTTAGTCGCCTCACCGCAACCATGCAGACCACTCTCTGTTTCGGTCTTTAGCACCGTCCAGTTATACTTCACGCCCTCCACTAGTGAAGCCTTGACTTTACTAATCCGCATCCGTTCCATTCTCCTTCGCTACGCGATTTCCGACCGAACAGCCGACTCCATCTTCGCCGAGCAGGTCATAACGACACTGGTCCTGGCGTTACCTCTTCCTAAACGAACCCAGGGTTCTTCGAATCGTGATCATCGGTTTCACAGTAGCATCGCTCAAAAGCCGGACAAAGGGAACCAAGGAAAAACCAGATAATCAGCACAGCGATGAAAGGGACAAGGCCGAACCCTATAAAGACCGGCACATAAGAGTAGTGATCTATGACCCAGCCAGTTGTCAGGCTTGACACCATGCCTCCCAATCCTGATCCCAAACTTGCCACCCCCCAGATTGAAGCTACAACATGTTTCGGGAACACATCTGCCGGCATGGCGAGCATATTGGCAGTGACACCTGTAGACCCCAGCATCGCCAGGGACACTAGTGCAATCGCAAGGCGCACATCACCAACCACTACCGCCGGAATTGCCAAGACCATTAGGCAGGCGAATACCGTCACTGACCCTTTTCGCGCAATTGGGAGTGGGACGCCCCGCCGCAACAGTGCACCTGCGAACCAACCGCCTAGGAGGTTACCCGCGCCACCTATGAAAAAGGGAATCCACGCATATTTGCCGATCGAGGCTAAGTCGAAGTGGCGTGCTTGTCTTAAGTAATTCGGAAACCAGAAGATATAGAAATACCAGACTGGGTCCAAGAAGGCTTTAGCAATCGTGAAACTCCAAACGAATCGTGTGCGCAATAACCGCACGAGCGGGATCGGGGTAGGATTCTGTTCTTGCTCAACTTCCCCTGGCGCGTAATAGACCAGCAGCCAGACTAACAGCCAGGCGAAGCCCGCTGCTCCCACCACCCCAAAAGCCACGCGCCAGCCGAACTTCAGCACAGTCCAGGCGACCAATGGCGCTGCCAGGATCGCACCGATTGCCGAGCCGCTGTTGAAAATCCCCGACGCAAGCGCGCGTTCCGGTGCCGGGAACCATTCCGCGACAACCTTTACTCCGGCGGGCCAGTTACCTGCTTCACCCATCCCAAGTAGGAATCGGTAAGTGCCAAGGGACCAAGGGCCCGTCGCCAGCGCGTGCAACATGGCAGAGGCCGACCACCAAGCCATGGTTAGCGCGTAACCGAGACGAGTGCCTAGTCGATCGATGAGGGGACCAGCAACGCCGTTCATGATTGTGTAGGCTAGCATAAAGGCGAAAATGATCCGAGAGTAGGTCACGTTGCTCATATGAAAGTCGTAGATCAAAACTGGAGCAGCAACGGATAATGTCTGTCGATCAAGATAGTTAATGACCGTGGCCCAAAACACAAGGGCAATCATCACCCACCGCAGTTGTGGACAAGATGGCCTCATGGGCCTGCCTCTACATCGTGCGTTTCGGGAGGCGGTAGGGGGGCACCCGCACGGGCGCGCATCACTGGAATATGTGGCAGTACAGCAGAACAAAGACGTCCTGTTTCTTTTTTCCAGCTCGGGTGGCGGGGGTGGGACCACAACATGAGGATACGGCCCTTATCTGAGAACCTGGCTAGAAACGTAGAGAGCCAACACGAGGGAAGCAAGTTTTGGTCTCCCGGACTCTATACGATGCGCATCGTTATCCCCCCATCGACAACAATATTCTCGCCGGTGATATAGTCATTGGAGACCAACATAGCGATGACCTCTGCAACGTCCTCCGGCTTGCCCTCGCGATGGAGAGGAATGCGGTTTTCAATGTTGTGTTTGACCTGTGAGGGGGTGAGGGGATCCTGCAAACGAGTCCGAATGATGCCTGGTGATACACAATTCACGCGGATATTATCGCCTGCAAGTTCACGAGCTAGGGAACGTGCGAACTGCGGGAGCGTGCCTTTTGCAACACCATAGGCAATCGCCCCCTGACAGCCCCGTAAGCCCGCGGCGGATGAAATTAAGACAATCGCTCCTTCGCCCTTCCTTTTCATCAGGGGTGCGGCAGCTCGGCAGAGATGAAACACCGCGTGAACGTGTATGTCGAAAGCCTGATACCAAACCTCGGGCGAGATTTCAAGTAGGCTGCCGGGAGCGAACCCGCCGGCGCTGTGAATTAGAACATCAACCCCGCCCAAGGTCGACGCCGTTGTGAGCACACAATGCGCGGCCTCCTCCGGTTTCGCCAAGTCTGCAATCACTAAGAGACATCGCCGTCCCATGGCATCCACCTCGTCTTTCACAGTCGCCGCCTCTGCGTCGGACACCCGCCCAATCAAGGCAATGTCTGCGCCGAGGCGGGCCAGCTCGACAGCGGTGGCACCACCAATCCCTTTAGTTCCGCCGGTAATCAAACAAACTTTACCCTCCAGTTTCATGGTCCTGCTCCTATTGCGAGAGATATCTCGGATCCTTTCGTGCGGGCATTGCTTTAGGCGTTTGCAGTGCCCGCTCGTCGGCCGCGCGGATCAGCGCGCGAGAAACCCACCGTCCACAGGGATGATAGCCCCGTGTATGTAATCCGAAGCGTGCGAAGCCAGAAAGACCCATGTCCCTTTCAGCTCCTCCGCCTTGCCAAAGCGCCCGGCAGGAATCCGCGCGAAAAAATACTCTTTGCGCGCGGGGTTCGTCTTCAGGCCGGAAGTCATTTCCGTTTCTATGAGTCCGGGAGCGATCGCATTGACGTTGATGCCGCGGCTTGCCCACTCAACCGCGAGCGCTTTGGTGAGTTGTCCGATCCCTCCCTTGCTGGCCACATAGGAGGGAATCTGGGTAATCTCGAAGAAGGTTGCCATCGACGCCATGTTTATGATCTTCCCGTAGCCCTTCTCCATCATGATGCGTGCAGCCAATTGGCACAATAGGAACACCGAAGTCAGATTGGTTTCAAGCATCTTGTCCCAAGCATCGATGGGGAACGTCAGGGCTTCCTGCACACGTGTAATTCCGTGATTGTTGATAAGGATGTCGAGCGTTCCCAGCTTCTCCACAGCCTCTTGGAATCCCAGCTTCAGTTTATCTCGATCCGAAAGATCGGCCTGAACGATGACGAAACCCTCGTTCGGGGCCACCTCAAAGACCCTCCTGGAACGGGAGAGGATTGCCACCTCCGCCCCATGTTCTTTCAGCCCTTGGGCCATCGCTCGCCCCAGCCCAAATGGGGGCTACCTGCCCCAGTCACCAGTGCTCGTTTGCCACTCAGATCAAACAGGTTCATCGTTGCCCCCTTTCAGGAATTGCCCCCGCTCACGACATGTTCGCGGTGCGTCCACCACAAACATTAATGGCCTGCCCGGTGATATAGGACGACGCCGGTGAAGCCAGGAAGACCACCGTCTGGGCGATGTCCTCGGGACGCCCGAACCTGCCCAAAGGAGTCTTGGCAAGAATCCCCTCTGCCAGCTCGTCGAAAGTCTGACCCCGGCTTTTTGCTCTGAACGTAAGTACCGTCCTCATCATCTCGGTATCCGTGTTTCCCGGGCATAGGGCATTGACCGTGACGCCGTGTGGCCCAAGTTCGATTGCCAACACCTGGGTAAGTCCGATGACACCGCTCTTCGCGGCACAGTAGGCCCCCTGACCCGGAGCCCCAATTTTGCCCGCCGTGGAGGAGATGTTGATGATCCTCCCCGACTTCTGTTTGACCATCACGCGGCCTGCATACTTGGAAGTGAGGAAAACCGCTCTCAGATTCACAGCCAACTCCCGATCCCACTCCTCCACTTCCAGTTCCAAGAGTGGAATCGTCTTGAGCACTCCGGCGTTGTTCACCAGAATGTCCAGCCTTCCAAACTGGTTGACGCTGCGTTCGACCATCTGGATGATCTGTGCGTGGTCGGCAAGGTCAACCGTCATGCCCTCAGCTTGGAGCCCAGCTCCCTGGATGTCTTGCACCGTTCTCCTCAGCCCTTCTCGGTCGATGTCAACGACCATCACCTTGGCCCCTTCGCGCGCCAAACCCATGGCGATCCCCCTTCCGATTCCGCGTCCGGCCCCAGTAACAATCGCACTTCGGTTTTGTAGTATCATTGAGACTTCACTCCTTTCGGGCATTCTCGACGACCCCACAAAACTGACGAACATGCGTGTGATGGCATGAGCCCTTGGAAATTCCAGGTTTCTTGGGATCTCTCCGGCACCCCCGCGGCCCGTCGCCTTGAAAAGGTGGGCATCTAGCGATCATGTCCTCCCCTACAAGAACCAATCGCAAAGGGCTCGAGATTTTAACAACTCGGGGGGGTTCCCTTCTGGTTGTCCGGAGTCGCGTTACTTGGCCTCCTTGCTGAGCTGCCGGTCCGATTTCGCTAATTCGCTAAAAGGGGTCGACTCGGCCTGTACCTTCTGGCAATACTTGAAAGGCCAAGCTGAATTTCGAAGGAAAGTCTCTGCTCCCCAAAGGCCTTACTCCGTACAAAGTGTAGCAATTCTCGGGACTGCGAGCAGATTCCGCCGTAACCTCGAAAAAGTATAGCTTTCCAGGGTCCAAGCGCTTGGGCTTCTTAAGCTTTGCCTCATACCACAAATCGTAGCCGGGGTAGACATCTCTCGCGAGAATCCGGGCTTCTCCGACGTCAGCTGCCCCCTCCGCTGATCCGAATCGTATTAGAAGGTCGCCCGGAAGCCCGACGCGAGCAACCTTCACGGCCATGCTCGCAAAAACTGGTGAGCCTTTGGAGACGTAAAAGTTTCCGCGCACTACCGAGTTCTTGTCAGAGTTTAAGAGCTGCGTGATGTAGGGCGGGACACTCTCGGAAATTGGTGCGTACCCATGAAAACCAGGAGCTACGGTCTCGAGGCAATAATCATAATCGCGGCAACCATAATCGCGGCCCGCGGCACGCTCGGGCCGAAGCCAGCGATCCAGAGAGAAGAAGGTTCCAATGCCATGAATCTCATGCGGGCCCACAAAGACATCGTCTATGATCTTATCGGCCATGGTCCACGGGACAACATACTTTGTCCTGAGATCCTGCCACGCCAGGCGGTGCCATTCGGGGTTCGTCGAATTATCATCTAGTCCATATTCGATGCATACGGGATGTGGCCACATGGCAGCGATTAATTCTGTGTGTGTGAAGCGATTAAGCACGTTCCAGTTAAAAAAGTCTTCCTGTGGAAGACTCCAATGGACCTTGCCAAAATACCCCTTGTCATAAGTCAGGTCCAAGCGCCAATCGTTGAAATAGGCAGAGATGATCGTGATCTTCAAACGCGGTTCAAGTGGCCCCATCCACATGGCCGAGTATCCACCGTAAGAGAGACCGTAATAACCAATTTTCTGGGCATCCACAAAAGGTAGCGATTGGAGGAAATCGACGACCCGGTGAAGTTTTGCCAACTCGATGCTGGAGCGCATTAGGCCGAGGCAGACTGCCTGACGGACCAAGGGGTTAACAAGGTCTGCGGAGTGGGTACTTGGAAGCTCGGGGCTTATTGGGACGGACAGGTAGGGCACGAAAACAACGTATCCCCGCTCCGCTAAACGCTCCCCAAACCTGTGATAAATCGGGCCCCAGTCGGACTCCAGGTCCTTTCCTACTCCCGAGACGTACTTAGGTGCTCCTCCATATCCGTGCTGGCAAATCACAGCAGGGAGGCGTCGCACCAAGTTTCCTGCTACCATGCGTGGAACCAAGAGATGACCGTATGCCTCCACACCTGGCACCACGTCGAGGAGCACCTCATAGGCGAGGAATTTATCGGTTTCCCCAATAAGTGCCGTGCGCGGATGCAGCGGACTTCCTTCATCCGGGATGGCTCCCACAAGGTGCGCTAACTCTGCACGGAGCTTTGCAGCTTTTTGGCGTCGGTCCGATGGAGAGGTTGAGTCTAAGTTCCAATAAGTGGATCTGACTCCGTCGCTTTCTTCGCATAAGCGGCGAAGATATCGGTAGAGCGACTCAAAGTAGCCATCTCGTGATTGCTCGATGCGGTCCTCTGGAATGCGAACAGTCAGGACCGGTCGGTTTCCTGTCTGGGTCGCGCCGAGCATCTCGACGATTGTTGACGCGCCAGCTTCGAGCGAGTCATCCGGGCTCTGTACAGCAGTCAATCTCTTGTCAAGCCGCAAGCCCTGGTAGAAACGCCGTGCCCGAGCTACTTCCGCTTCCACGCTAGGAAACTCACCGGGCCCGGAGACGATGGCCAGTGGCCGCGGAGCGACGAGCGCGGCCACTTCGGCATCGCCAAACTCGTTGAGTTGCCCACAAAGCGTTTGATCTATGGGCTCCTTCCAGCATTCCTCGCGCTCCTGAAAATAATCGATCACGGTCGCCCCCGCGAGCCGTTCGTCTACGGCGGCCGCGTATAGAGCCGTCATCCCCCCCTGGTCTTTCCCGAAGACCGCGATTCGACGAGAATCAATTTCGGGCTGCGAGGCGAGGAAGTCACCGAGCGCGAGTACTTGTTGAACGTCAAGTCCTACCAGCGTCCGCCCGACAATGAAGCCCAAGCGCCATAGGATTCGCCTTCGGTCCTGGCCACCTGTTTTCTTGCACAAGGGATGGTCGGCGCGACGTTCGACTATGGTTGGAATGGCCACCGCGACCCGATGTTCGAGCAACGTGGTCAGCCACTTGGCAGGCGTCATATCTCGGGCTATTCCGGCGAACTCTTCCCGGCTTTGGTTCGCGGGTGGGATGGCAATCGCGACGGCCTTCTGGCCCGGGGCCCGGGGAACAAACAGCAGCGCCTGCAGCCGGAAATCCGTGTCGAGCGGAATCGCCACGTCTTCCACTCGCACACTCTCGTCCTCTTGCAGCACCCGGATCTCGGGTTTTCCCGTGCGTGGCTCAATCAGCCCTAAGATCTTTCGAAGGCTGCTGCGATGTACCTGCACAGAAGACTGGAAAGCCTGCGCTGAAGAAAAGTCAGGCTGCCAGAGCTTATCGCGTTTGTTAGGGGTGGCAGCAATCTGTTTCAAAAAGTACTCGCTAATCTGCTGTCGTTGCCTCTCCAGAATGTCTTCCGGGAGCTTTAGCGGCACAGTCCCTTGCAACGAAATCATGGGGGGCGTGCGCGTATTCGCTTCTTCCGTTGCGTTGCTTCTGAGACGCTGCTCGGAATCCTGCTTGGCATTCGCCAACACGCGAAGCTTGTACAGCGTCAAAGCTGTGCACGTCACTGTCACGCTAACCAAGAATAAAACCCAAGCCCGCCTTCTCATGATTAACCCCCTCGACTCGTGATCTTCACCCGAAAGCCCCTGCGAACGCCGACCTGACCATTTAACAGAAGAACTCACCGACGTTGGCTTACGTGGTGAGACTCATAACGGAGACGCAACCGTGCCTTCTGCACCCATGCATAAGGTTAGCCAAGCTTGAAATGCATCAGCTCGGCGATGTGGAGTGAGGGGAGCGTTACGATCGCATATCCATTCGCCTGCTTGAACGGCACGCTACGACCCGCCCGTAGCAGTTCGACCGACTTGACTTGTTGCCCTTCCGGCACCCGAATCCCCACCTCAACATTCGAGACAGGCACAAATTCCTGCCGCATGCGACCGATGTCGGCATCCTTAAATCCTACATTCGCGAGCACCCAAAGTACCTGATCCCCATTCGCCGCCCGCCGCAGTACGCCGTAGACACCCCTGGGCCCCGATAGCTTGAACGGCACCGGTGCTCCTCCTGCTAGGTACCTCACCATTGATCCGAACAGCCGGCGAATCGAAGCGACCCGGCTGGGGGCGTAATGGGCTTCCAGGCTGCCGCTGATGTAAATAGTTCGTCCCTTGCCATAGGTATTCACGATGATCGCCGGGCCGCGGGATTGCTGCGTGCCCAAATTCCAGCAATCGGCCAGGACCATCGCTCCCTCCCTCGCCTCCACCGGCACCAGCCGCTCATCCCCCAGCACCAGCGTCCCTTCGCCGTACTCTCCTAGCGCTGGATGGGCCCTCTGGACCCGGTAGTAACACTCCGGCTGGCCATCGAGCGGCTCGCCCTTAATCTCTATCCCCAGCACTTCCTTGAAAGCGCCTCCGTCATGGCGCAGTTGCCCCTCCT
>Ga0116107_1002149_pt1 | contig 10653 bp, 11 predicted proteins | sample June2015DPH_6_10_FD_88969 | JGI IMG/M metagenome (GOLD analysis project Ga0116107, IMG submission 88969) | Peatland microbial communities from SPRUCE experiment site at the Marcell Experimental Forest, Minnesota, USA - June2015DPH_6_100 | ecosystem: Environmental > Terrestrial > Soil > Wetlands... | reverse complement strand
TGGAGCTTCACTTTTGGTCGGCCTCCTTCCCAAAGTCTCGGTCGGGAAACGCATTGTGTACAGTTTCTCCGTCTTCCAGAGTTACAACTCGCAAATACTTACCAATTTCAGCAATGAATACCCAGGAACGAATACGCCCATCTGATTGCGTTTCCTTACTTCACGGGATCGAGCAAAGCTTTTTGACACCACTCCCTGCGAAGGTACGGACGTTTTCGCAGGACCTGCTCTTCGAAATAACGGGTTGTTTTCATGCCAGACATCCCTGGTCTGTATCCATATCCATTCCCTCATCTCTTCATCCAACTATATTTTACCATACTTGGCCCGTTGAAAGTGAGTTCCGTTTGTCCCAGTACTGCCTTTTTCGTCCTACCAAACTGGGTACTCCCTGCGTCGCCACATAATTACCGCTGCCACTAGCAAATCATTAAGAAATTTTATGCCGCTCCTGAGGGCGGTTTTTCATTTCGGAGATCATTCAAACGATTATACTTTCATAGCTTGCTAAACATAACATCCCAGACCCCCCGACGCTCCTTTCGCAGCGCCATCGGCTTCCTGCCGGCGGCAGCGTCCAGGTACTCCTGCCACTCGAACTGCATATGCAGGCGCTCATCCAGCGCCCAACAGGGTCTTTTTACCGGTCCCAGGCAGCATTCTATAAATTTAACATGCTTTAGCGAGAAGTCCCCTTCCTCTAAGGTAGGGGATGAATCGTTGCTCTGATAATTGCATTATGGAATAAATTATGCTAAAATAGTATCAGTCGTAAACATAATGAAAGGCTGATGCCATGCATAAGTTAGACACAAATAACCACTCAGTGTTTTTGCTAACCTACCATCTGGTCATCTGCGTCAAATATCGCCGTAAAGCCATCGACGATACTATTGCTGCCCGTATCCGTGAAATTGGTGAATACATTGGCAACAGTCATCACATCACTTTCTTGGAGTATAACCACGACCAGGATCACGTCCACATCTTATTCAAGGCACACCCTAAAACAGAAATATCCAAGTACATCAATGCTTTCAAAAGCGCATCATCCAGGCTGGTCAAAAAAGAGTTTCCGAGTGTTCGCAGGCTACTATGGGAAGACGCTTTCTGGTCGCAGAGCTACTGCCTGTTGACTACCGGGGGTGCCCCCTTGGAAATACTGAAGAAGTACATCGAATCTCAAGGAAAGGAGTGAATACTCTTGATACTGGTCTACAGCTTCGAGATCCGGCCCACGCCCAAACAGGAACAGAAAATGTTTCACACACTGAAACTTTGCCGGCATCTCTATAACAGGGCTCTCGAGGAACGAATAACCACATACAAAGAGACCGGCCAAGGCGTCACCTACTCCATGCAGCAGAACAAATTGCCTGCCCTGAAGAAGGAGAGTCCGGAGTACAAGACTATTCACTCCCAGGTGCTGCAGGATGTGCTTCGCCGCCTGGACACGGCCTACCAGAACTTCTTCGAGAAACGGGCCAAATATCCCAAGTTCAAGAACCGGGACAGCTACCGGTCGTTCACCTATCCCCAAGTCGATAACGTGAGCGAGACCTTCCACAAAGAAGGCTTCGTCTACCTCTCCAAGATCGGCTATGTCAAGATAGTCGCTCACCGCTTGTTTGAACCGGGCCGGGTGTCCCAGATCAATGTCATCTACAAACACAACAAATGGTACGCCAATCTGACAGCAGAAATGCCGGATGCTGAAATCGCCCGCTTCAACCCTGAAAGGGCTGTCGGCGCCGACATGGGGCTGATCCATTTTTACGCCCTATCTGACGGAAATACCGTTGACGCCCCGAAGTATTTCAGAAAGTCGGAAAAACGCTTGGCTAAACTCCAAAAGAGTCTTTCCCGCAAAAAGAAAGGCTCCAAGAACCGGAACAGGGCGAAGGCGAAGGTCAACCAACGCCACGAGCGCATTTCCAACCAGCGCAAAGACTTTCTCCACAAAAAGAGTTACAACCTGGTCATCAATAACGACCTCATCGTGATGGAGGACCTCCGGATTAGAAACATGGTGCAAAACCACCACCTGGCAAAATCCATTCACGATGCAAGCTGGTCGGCCTTTCAAAAGTACGTCGAGTACAAGTGCCAGAAATACGGCAAAATGTTCATCAAAGTCGATCCGAGAAACACGTCGCAGATGTGTACCTGCGGCCACCCGGTACCCAAAGACCTCTCCGTCAGGGTTCACAAGTGCCCTCTCTGCGGCCTGGTCGAAGACCGGGATGTGGTCTCCGCCAAACTGATCCTGGAGAGCGGCCTGAAAATACTCGCTGCCGCCTAAAACAAAATATCGCTTCAGGTAGGAGTGGTTCACTCCGAACCCAACGCCTGTAGAGATTGCGTAAGACCCGGGGAAACCCGGGCAGCGGTCGATGAAGCAGGAAGCTGCTCGCAATTGTTTCGTTCAGAAGCTCCCACTTCTAAGCGAAGCGAAAGTGGAGAGTAGTTCACAAGTAATAACTCCTACCGATCAGGTAGGAGTTCGCTTACAACTGGTAGCGCTAACGAGAGTCGAACTCGTGTCTCCGCCTTGAGAGGGCGGTGTCCTGGGCCACTAGACGATAGCGCCGCTTATGGCTGCGGGACTAGGACTCGAACCTAGGCTGAGTGATCCAGAGTCACCCGTGCTACCATTACACCATCCCGCAGTTTGTTTACATTTAAATTATAGTCATATCCTGCTTCCTGTCAAGTCAGAGGTCGGAAGCAAGAAGTCAGAGGCCAGAGTTAAAAGCAAAAACCAGAAGAATGACAAAAACATTCTGGCATCCGGCCCCTGAAAAAGGCATGCAAGTCTTTCATCCGGCATCTGACTTCCAGCCTCTGACTTCTGATTACAGCCGGCTCTTGATCCTGCCCAACGCCTTATTGATCAGGTCATCTGCCGCCACCGCAGTCTTCCTGGTCAAATCACAGCCGGTCCGCACAGCTTTATAAGTAAGATTGGCCATGGTATTGATCGCATATGGAGCATTCCGCTCCACCCACCTCGTCACCACTCCGGCGATATCGCTGCAAATGCTGGTCATCTCCTCGACCCCCCGTAGGTGCGATTTTTTGATACTTGTCTGAAAAAAATTAAAGGAAACAAGTATAAGTGCAACTAGGGCTTCCGCCTGCGCCTACAGTGGACCACGACCCACCTGCGGTGGGTACCCCGCGGCGGGTGCCCCCGCAAGCCAAGTTTTCTATATACTATGCGGGGGAAGAAGATCAAGTGAGGAGATTGGCCAACCCAAACCTAGGCTTGCTGCCTGATGAACTGCACCGCCCGCTCCAGGCGCTGCAGCGTTTTTTGCTTACCAAGGACCGCCATCAGCTCAAACAATCCGGGCCCCATGGTCCTGCCGGACAAGGCCAACCGCGTCGGGTGAATGATCTCCCCGGCGTTGACGCCGAGTTCGGCGCTCAGGTCCCGGTAAGCATCCTCCAGCAACTGGACTTCGTACGGCGCCAGAAGCTCGAGCCGCCTCCCGGCTGCTGACAGCAGCCTATCCACCCCGGGCTTGGAAAAGTGCTTGCGCACCCCCTTCTCTTCGTATGTGAAATCATCGTTGAAGAAGTAATCGGAGGCCTCCGCAACCTCGACCAGGGTCTTGACCCGGGTGCGGACGATCTCCACGACTCTCGTGATGTATTCATGCTGCTCCGGCGAGACATCGTCCGGCACCAACCCTCTCTGCTGCAGGAAGGGGATTGCCTGCTCCACCACACTGTCGAGATCGGCCTCGTTCAGGTAGTGGCCGTTCATCCAGGTGAGTTTCTTGGTGTCATAGATGGCGGCTGTCTTTCCCACCCGCTCGAGAGAGAACTGGCGCACTATTTCCGGCAGGGGCATGATCTCCTCCTCCCCCTCGGGCGACCAGCCCAGCAGGGCCAGGTAGTTCAGCAGCGCCTCGGGGAGAAAACCCTGTTCGCTGAACTCTTGCACTGACGTGGCGCCGTGTCGCTTGCTCAGCTTGCTGCGGTCCGGCGCCAGGATCATTGGCAGGTGCACAAAAACGGGCAACGGTTCGCCTAGCGCCTGGTAGATCAGGATCTGGCGCGGCGTGTTGGAAAGGTGTTCATCCGCCCGCAGCACGTGGCTGATCTTCATGGAGGAGTCGTCCACCACGCAAGCGAAGTTGTAAGCCGGAAGTCCGTTCGATTTCATGATGATGAAGTCGTCGAGCACCTCGTGAGCAAACGCCACCTCCCCTCTGATCACGTCTGTGACCACGGTGACGCCGGATGGGGGGATGTGGAAGCGCAGGGCGGGGCGTCGCCCCTCCTGTTCCAGCCTGATCCGCTCATCCCTCGACAGGGTGCGGCACCGCCCGTCATAGCGCGGCGCCTTGCCGTCCCTCATGGCCTGCTGCCGCCGCTCCGACAGTTCCTCCTGGGTACAATAGCAGTAATAGACCAGGCCCTGCTCCATCAGCTTGTTGGCGGCTTCTGTATAGAGGCAGAGGCGCTGGGACTGGAAGTAGGGACCGCAGGGCCCCCCGATCTCCGGGCCCTCATCCCAATCCAGGCCCAACCACCTGAGTGCCGAGACGATGCCGCGGGCCGATTCGCCGGTGGAACGCTCGAGGTCTGTATCCTCAATCCGCAGGACAAAGGCGCCGTCGTTGTGGCGGGCAAAAAGCCAGTTGAACAAAGCGGTCCGGGCGCCGCCGATGTGCAGGCTGCCGGTCGGACTCGGTGCAAAACGGACACGTAGATCGCTCATCATAATCCCCTTTCCTTGATTGTTCCCCAGCACCTTCAGTGCTGGGGAACGAGGCCCACCCCGCGCCCGCGCCCGCAAGCGGGCACCCGGCATGCGTGGGGCTGTTGCTGAATTTTGCCCGTCTGAAAGTATACCACAGCCGTTGGGGGAAAAATACTGTCCCGACGCCGGTTAATTAGTTGACGTCTGCTGCCTGCCATGCATAAAATGGAATCAGGAAAGGACAAGGAGGAAAACAAAATAGCGAATGAGAAAAAGAAAAGCACCCCCGGTTTTTTCGATCTCCTGACGTCTTTCAAACTATCAACTATTTTTGAGAATATTTTCGGACCAAAGGAACCGAAGGAGGAGGCCAGTTATCCACTGGCTGACGCCAAGCACGACTGGGCTGAAGCCCTGGAGTTGTTCCAGGCCTGCCATTACGATCAGGCCACCCCGATCTTTCGCAGAGCGGTGGAAAACTTGTTAAAAGCCAATTGCCTCGGCGCCTGGAGCACGAGAGCCACTTCCAGCGATCTGCTGGTGCTGGCCAAAAAAGCCCTTGGCGAACCCCCGGCCGGGATAGCCGAAGCGCTCATCTTTCTCAATCCTCACTGCACCCTGGTAAAAAGCGTCTATAACTATGATTTCGCTTGCGAAGTGAAGGAGAAATCCCGCCTGGTAATCAAATGGATCGCTGGGCAGCGTCCCACCTACAGCACTTTTGACCCGGATGTCACCCCGGCCCGCAAGCCCGTCAGATCAGGTAAAACCAGGATCAGTTAACCGCTTCATATGATAATTTATGCATAATTATCCATAATTTATATGCCAACCACATAATATGGCGAAGAGCCTGATGCATAATTTGTCTGCGCCCGCAAATCCTAAAACCAATTAGTCTGGGACGGCTGGTTATAGGGGGGCAAGACATGCACATGCACAGGAAAAGATATTGCGTCTTGTTGATCTGCCTGTTTTTAATAACTTCCGCCTATGGTTGCGGCGGAGGGTTGCGGAAGCCGTTGTTACAGGCGAGGCCGGAGGTGGACGCCTACTACATGAACAATCCGGGCGGGTCCGACGACTCTTTTCCATCCCTGCAGGCCCATGCCGATCTATTGAACGAGATCTCCCCGCTCTGGTATCACGTCAGAACCGACGGCTCCCTGGACAAGGATGTCAATTCCCAGGCACTGGCGGTGGCCCGCCAGAACGGCATCAAAGTAGTTCCGCTGGTGAACCTGGTGCCCAGCCAGGATGCCATCCTGCACGACACAGCGGCAGAAGACCGGGCAATCTCCAACCTGACCCAAGAAGTCAAAACCAACAATTATAACGGGATCGACATCGATTTCGAGTTTATTCCGGATTCCGCTCATAAGGATTTCACCGTCGACCGCGACCGGCTGACCACCTTTATCAAAAAGATGTATACTGCGATGAGCAACATGAAAAAGGAAACCCAGATGGCGGTGCTGCCGCACGTGGGGGTGCCGGAGGCGATGGCCGGCGTCTACGATTATGGGGCGCTGGCTCCATACCTGACCAAGGTCACTATCATGACCTACGACCACAGCGAGGCAGCGAGCCCTCCCGGCCCTGTGGCGCCCTTTTCCTGGGTGGAGCAGAACATCACCACGGCGATCAAACAAGGGTTCAAGCCAGGGCAGATCTGCCTGGGAGTGGCTACCTACGGTTATGACTGGCCGTCAGGAAAGGCGGGCGGCTTTTCCAGGCCGACCAAGGAGATCATGAATCAAGTTGCCACAAAGGGCTATAAAGTCAAATGGAGCGACAAATATCAGGAGCCGTTCTACACCTATACCGGTGAGGGCGGAACGCCTAGGGTGGTCTGGTTTGAGAATGATGCCACACTTCAGACAAAAATCGATCTGGTAAAAAAATATAATCTTGCCGGGATAGACATCTGGAGGCTGGGTTTTGAGGACCAGAAGTTCTGGAGCCGGATCGCCAGCGCCTGGGGCATGAAATAGGACAGTCAGGGGTCTGGTCGCCTTTAAAGGCGACCGGCCTCTTTTTTTAGTACTTACTCCCCATTAAAAACCTGTTTGCTGTGTTGCCACCAGTAATTGCGCCCCCCATAAGTCCCAGGGAATTCCATCTTCTGCAATACCTACGGATATACCCTCATCCAAATGGAATCAATGCCGGATCATCTGCACATATTCCTTTCTGCTCCACCTACCGTAGCGCCTACCGAAATTGTCATGAAGCTTAAAAGCATTACCGCCAACAAAGTATTTGCCGCCTTCCCGAATCTCAAGAAAAGCTATTTCTGGGGCAGTGAATTATGGAGCAGGGGTTACTACATCGGTACTGCCGGAAACATCACCCACGAAGGGTCCTTGCTGAAGCTCTCCAACAGGCGCGGCACCCCGGGTACCCGCTGGGTGGGGTGCCACCTTGATTGTGAGCGAAAGCGAACCGCGCCCGGCCCACCGGACCCGGCGCCGCCGCTTGCGGGCGCGGCATCGTGCCCAGAGGGCACGATGGAAAGCACGGTTGCACGTCGAGGCTTGAAAGTTTAGTAAACATATTTCTTAGGTTATTTTCATATTTCTTAGGTTATTTTCATGTTTATCTCAGTTCCCTTTAGTATATTAGTGTTACCATGAAAGACATGATATGTAAATTGTGTTACCAGATTCCTATCTCTGGTGTCAGGCGCAACCAATAGTACTGTCTTGTTTGTTCCCCCAAGGAGGTGTGCGGTTTATTTCAATTGCATGAGATTATCTGCCTAGGAACAGTCGATATTGGTGAATTGGTGAAAATATTGAATGGAGGAGATACTGGCTTATGAGAAGACGCTCTAAATGGATTTCCCTGTTTGCTGCGGCGACGATTCTCGTGTTCATGATGCTGATGCAGGCCGGACTTGCATCCGCAGCTCCATTCGGCAATCCTTACGATCAGTATGGTCGTTGGGGGTATGATCATCATGGTCGCTGGGGGTACTACTATGACAACACCAGTCCGACCGAGTCGAACTCCCTGTCCACTCCGGTCATCTCTCCGAGCGGCGGCGCCTACACCAGCGCCCAGACTGTGACCATCGGCAACATCTCCAGCGGGGACACCGCCTACTACACCACCGACGGCTCCAACCCGGAAAGCAGCAACACCGCCGTCGCCTACAGCGGCCCCTTCACCGTCAGCCAATCAGAGACGGTGCTGGCTGCCATCCATGACCCGACAACAGGCTGGAGCAGCGTGGCCTCGGCCACCCTCTCCATCAGCGGCTCAAGCTCGCTCCAGGCGCCGGTCATCTCTCCCGGCAGCGGCGATTACTCCACCGCCCAGAGTGTGAGCATCAGCGACATCTACGGCTCAGCCTACTACACCACCGACGGCTCCAACCCGGAGACGAGCAACACACGCATCACCTACACCGGCCCATTCACTGTCAGCCAGTCCGAGACGATCCAGGCGGTCAACTACAGCTCCGCAGGCTGGAGCAGCGTGACCTCGGTCACCTTCTCCATCAGCGGCTCAAGCTCGCTCCAGGCGCCGGTCATCTCTCCCGGCAGCGGCGATTACTCCACCGCCCAGAGCGTGTACATCAGCGACATCTACGGCGCAGCCTACTACACCACCGACGGCTCCAACCCGGAAGGCAGCAGCACCGCCGTCGCCTACAGCGGCCCCTTCACTGTCAGCCAGTCCGAGACGATCCAGGCGGTCAACTACAGCTCCGCAGGCTGGAGCAGCGTGACCTCAGCCACCTTCTCCATCAGCGGCTCCTCGACAATCCAGACTGGAGCCAACAGCGAACAGATTGACCAATTGAAACAGGAGATCCTCGCTGCGGTTAACAGCAACAACTGGAGCAACGCAGAGGAGATCCTGAAGCAGATCATCGAGATCCAGCAGTCTGACTGGGCTTTTACGCAACTGGGGCAGATTTACCAGCAGCAGGGCAACAGCGGCGTGAGCGTGTTCTCCAACGGCAGCCAGCTTGATTTTGACGTGCAGCCGGTAATCGTGAACGATCGCACATTGGTTCCGATCAGGGGTATAGCTAATGCCCTGGGCATATCTGATAATAATGTCAGTTACTCCAACGGCACGGTCACCGTCAATAACGGGTCCAGCCAGATCCAAATCAGCAACAATGGCCAGCAGGCATACCTCAATGGCACGGCTTATAGCCTCGACGTGCCGGCCCAGATCGTCAACGGGCGGATGATGGTTCCGCTCCGGGCGATCGGCCAGATGTTCAATAAAAACGTGCAATGGTATCCCAGCGGCAGGATCGTTAACATACAGTAAGAAATGCAAAAATAAAAAAGCCTTGCCCTGCAGCAAAACCCAGGATCATACCGATCCTGGGTTTTGCGCCTAAAATACCAAGGCTCCCAAGGGCTGGGAGCCTTTATCATGCCCATTTTACTGCAATTTTACTGCAGTTTTTACTCGGTCGCCTCAGCCTTGAGGATCTGCCCCAGCTTGTCAACGGCGATGTGAACGCAATTCAGCGAGGCACGGTGGGTAAGCGTATTGTCCGGCGGCTGGCAGGCAGGTTCACCGGGCGGATATTGGGCAGGTTGTTCAGGTGAGAGCGAAAGCAATAACATTAATGCTCTATTAATTACCTGCCGATAATGTCAATAATGACACTATTTGGCATCGTATGCAGTCAAATAGAACTGTTTGTCACCCATAGGCACCAATAGGCACATATAGTCACTGATTGACTTAGACAAACATGCCATGATAAATTATAGTCACAGTAATATCTCCCCAAGAGATACATAGGATTTAGACGAGCCTATGTTTTGGGGGGGTATTGCCATGGGCAAGGACAAGAAAAGGGCAAGGCCTAAAAAAAGGGAGGAGAAAAAAATGGCTACCCAGATCAGTCCTACGCCAACGCTTTACGGTAAGGATGCGGAGAATGTTCATAAGCAGATTCAAAAGAAGCCCACAGATGAACAGTTGCAGAAAGCAAAAGAGCGCAGCGAATACTTTAAACAAGTAGAAAAGAAGGGCTTGTAACACTTGGCCGCAACTGAACCCGTAAATCCTAAAGCGATAGTTTTGGCTAGGTTAACTGAAAATGAATTACCACATGTTGGATGCTTCAATTGTGGCGATGAAGAAATGAATACTTTTCTTCGAGTAGAAGCTTATGCAGAACAGGCTATGGGGATGAATAGCACTGTTCTTCTTTATTATCAGGGGTCTCTGGCGGCATTTTGTTCTGTGTGTTGTGACGCAATACCTTTGAGCGATGCCGAAAGAGAGGAAGAGCAAATCACCGTGCATTATAAAGCCCCAGCTATAAAAATAGCTAGGCTTGGGAGAGATTTGAAATTCGTAGGCATCGGCTTAGGTCAAGTGTTAATTGAGTACGTGAAGGATATGGCCCATGAATTGAGCACATCCAGATTGGGGGTAAGGTTTATAACAACGGACGCCTATCTCCAAAGGGTTGATTATTACGGGCGTCTCGGGTTCATTCCTAATCAGGCCGCACATGGAAGATCTTCTCCGACCAAAAGTATGAGAGCAGACATTTATGGTTAGTACTGAACCCATTTATCCCTTGCCCTGTCTGCATCACAGGTCTCGAATTTTACGACAGTTTTACGACAGTTTAGGGGTAAAAGTGCTTCCAAAGGAACATTTGTGCTACCAATGCAATTCCTAAAAACCTTGGTATTACGCTATTTTTCCAAACATGACTTTAGCTGCAGAGGACTTCCGGGAACATACCGATCCTGGGTTTGCCTGTACATACATGTCTGTCTCTCAAGAGACCACTACAGTTCCCCGATGGCTAACCGCCACTAAGACTCCCACTGAAGTGGGAGCTAAGTGGCGCTAAGCCCCTGGATCAGTGCAACTAAGGCTTCCGCCTTCGCGGGGTACCCTCTGGGTCGGCTCGGCGCAAGCCAAGTTTTACTGATAAGCTT
>Ga0116107_1002147_pt1 | contig 10662 bp, 11 predicted proteins | sample June2015DPH_6_10_FD_88969 | JGI IMG/M metagenome (GOLD analysis project Ga0116107, IMG submission 88969) | Peatland microbial communities from SPRUCE experiment site at the Marcell Experimental Forest, Minnesota, USA - June2015DPH_6_100 | ecosystem: Environmental > Terrestrial > Soil > Wetlands... | reverse complement strand
TTACCCTTTGGCAAAAAAGCATTCTTTATTCTCCGGTTTTCTTCTTTTCGTTTGTGATGTTAACCGAGCCTTTAACTTCTCCCGCCACCGAAAAACAGAGAGAAAACTATTCTGTTGTGACGGCGCTTTTCTTCGCCACTCCTCAACTGCGGTTTATCAGTATCGGATTAACGCCGGAAATGGCGCTTTGCTTAGGGAATATTTTTTCTTATTTAATCAGCCCGAATTATAGACTGGATCTTGTTTTAAAATCTAAACTACAACTTTCAAGAGACACATTTCTATTCGGTTTTCAAAAGCCAAAGGGCTTCAATTTTATTCCCGGTCAGTATATGGAATGGACTCTGCCACATTCAAAGCCGGATAGCCGGGGAAACAGGCGCTATTTCAGCATCTCCTCATCACCAACCGAAAACGAAATTACGATGACGGTTAAATTTTATGACAAAGCCAGTTCCTATAAAAAGGAATTGCTAAATTTACAAAGCAGTAAGCAGATAGTGGCCGCTCAGGTGGCGGGCGATTTTGTTCTTCCTCAAAATTTAAAAGCACCGTTGGTATTAATTGCCGGGGGAGTCGGGATTGCGCCATTTCGGAGCATGATTCAATATATTATAGACAAAGGCTTAACGGTTGATATCGTTTTAATTTTTACCAATAGAATCAAGGCAGATATTTTATTTAGCGATGTTTTCAAAAGAGCTGAAGGTAATGGAGTGAAGACAATTTATAATTTAACCGATGTCCAAAATATTCCCCAAGACTGGCAAGGCTCGACGGGATATATTACCGCCGAAAAAATTAAGCAGTTAATTCCGGATTTTCAAAACCGGTTTTATTATTTGTCTGGCCCGCAGCTAATGGTGCAAAATTTCGAAGGCGAACTTTTAAAGGCAGGAATTGCTAAAAAACAAATCAAAACCGATTTCTTCCCCGGTTATAGCGAAAAATAAAAGCTAATTTAAGTTTGTTATAAAAAGAATTGGCCGCAAGAATAACGGCAATGGAAGTTACAGTATAAATTAAGGGTATAAAAAGTTTGATATTCCTGATCAAACTTAAACCCAAAACCGCATTTAAGATTATCCCAAAATAAGTAAAGACAAGCGGGTGCCAGGCAAATAAGATAAGCGAATTCCGGCCGATTTTTTCAAGCAATGAATTTTTGTTCAGGATTACGCTAAAAGAAATCCAGGCAAAAATTCCGCTGAAGGCCGCAATATAAAAGGAGAAATAATTATTCAGGTGGCCAAGTCGCATATCGATTTGTTGTCCGTAAGTATTAAAATCGATGGTTGAAACAAAAGCCCCAACAATTAAAAGCAAAACGAACAGCAGATATTTGTATTTAAAGAGTAGTGATTTGGCTTTTTCCGAATTATTCCACAAAAAGCCCACTCCGTAAAAAACGACAGCGGAAATGGCGGTTTCCGCACCGAAAGGCAGCTTAATATTGGAGGCGAAAACGGAAAGCAGATATCCGAAAACTGAAAAGCAAAGCAAGACAAAAATAAGTGAACGGGTTTTACTAAAAAGCTGGGCAACAACGGCAAACAAAATTCTGGTGACAAAAAGCGTAGGCAAAAACCACAAAACGTCGTTAAATACCATCAAGCCGTTATTACTGTTGCCATAAAAAATGCTTAAAAATTGTTTAATAACTGCGGGAGAAAAAAGATTGTAAGTTTTTAATCCCACTAACCATAGAACATAAAAAATGAAAGCAAAAATAAAATAGGGGACAAGTAACCTTTTGGCGGATTTTTTCAGAAAAGTAAAAAAGTTGCCGTATTTCTTATGGTCGTAGACAAGCCCCGAAAGAAAGAAAAACAAAGGAATATGAAAGGCGTAGAAAAGGTAGCGGAAATCGTGACTTCCTAGCATGTGCGCGTAGATGATAAAAATAATACCGATTCCTCGGGAGATGTCGATCCAGTGCACGCGCTCTGTCTGCATTTTTTAAAGTATTACACTGTTGGGAAAAACTGTCAAATCTTGCAAAAAACAAACGCCTATTTTGCCAGGCGTCTGTTTTTAGACAGTAAAGATTTTATGGAGTTGGCGTTGGCGTTATCGATGGTCTTGGTCCAAATCTTCCCCGAAAACCGCCCATACCATTTGTTCCTCTTGGTCCGCCTGGTCCACCCATTCCTGCAAACGGCATTACATAATTAATGTTAATGCCTTGAGACTGTGCCCAGGCTTTAAGCGTAGCTTGCATTGCCTGCATTTGCGTTCTTCTCTGCGTTCCGGTTAGTCCAGCTAAAGGATATTGACTGTTCAAAGCCGAAAGTTCGGCTAAGATGGCTGATTCTTGAGCACTAGTTATTTTCCCGCTCGAAACCAACTTATCTAGTCTGGTTTGTTCTTGAGCTTGAATTTGCGCCGGTGTCAGCGTCGGACGCGGCCTAATAGTTGCTTTTACTTGGCTTTTATACTGATTGACCGCCGATTGGACTTGGGGTTGACTTAGTCCGAATTTTTGCTCAATAAACTGAATTAGCCCTTGAAAAAAGTTGAGATGGTTATTTCCCGTTGTGCTTTGAGCAAAAGCCGACGGAGCAATAAACAACGCCGTTGTTACAAGCGTAAGTATTGTCAAACCAACCGTAATTTTTTGCTTATTCATATCTTCACCCCCTTTTCTTTTATTTGTCTATCGTAAAGGATATTCCTTAGAGAAAGCTGAGTACTTTTAGACGGAAAAAGACGAGGACTTGACTAAATAAAAATTTTGGGACTACAATTAAGATATGGAAAAGAAAATGATTCAGGTGCATGCCTTTACGGTGCATCTATATACAATTGCGATTGTCTTGCTGATTTTACTGCTGGCAGTTTTAGGCCTTAAATATCTTCATCTAAAGTGGTCGCTAGAGAATTACACCCGCTCGACTATCTGGATGAACCAGCAAGGTAAGCCAATGGGCCAGATAAGCGATTATGCACTAATTATCGCGGACGGCGCAGCGCAATATATCGTCTCCGCGGATCTGGAAAATTACGTGACAACCGTCTCCAAAGATTTAAACCGCAACATCGTGGTTCTGGATAAAAACCAAAAGATATTGGCAGATACAATCTCCGCCAATATAGGAAAAACCTACAATTTCGATTTAAACGGGGTTATTAAATTAACACTTTCCGATGGGGTTACGCGTACGTTCGGAGAGCGAAGCAAAGACTATCCCAATGGCATAACCGAGGTAGTTGTGCCGATGAAAAACGCTAAAGGCGAAACGATTGGTGCGGTGCTTGTTTCCAATACTCAAGTTTTCCACTAATTCCTCATTTAACAAAAGGTAAAAAGGTGAAATATCAAATTCATGCCATTACGGACCGGAAGTTGCTATCGGGGTGGGAGTATTAGACAAACTTGGCGTTGGAGTATTGGCTGGCGCAGTACTAGCAGTACTAGGAGTTGGCGTGGGAGTTGGAGTGGTTGTTGAGGAGCCGCTAAAAACTATACTGGGATTATTGTTGTTAGTATCGGTGACGGCAAAGTTACTGGTAGTATCTTGAATAGTAAACGTATCTGTGCCGGCATTTTGCGAAGTAATATTAAAAGTAGCGACGCCGTTTTGCGCTTGAACACTCACCGGCGGCGCGGAGCCATTCACAATCAGACTGGAATCATTAGAAGTTTGCGAAAAAGTTAAGTTATCTGACGAAATAATATTTTTTCCGCAATCACGAAGATCAACCGTAAACGTTACAGTGGAGCCGGTAGCGGCGTTAACCGGAGATGTAGGATAAACGTCGGAATACCAGGAATTCACAACTCCATTAGCAGTAGAACAATTGGAGTTCCCGGAAGAACTACCGCTATTATTAAACGTGATGCTGGGATTATTGTTATTAATGTTAGTGACGGTAAAGTTACTGGTGGTATCCTGCACAACTAAAGTGACGGTGCCGTTAACCTGCGAGGTAACGGTAAAACTGGCGACGCCGTTTTGCGTAGTCACGGTAGCAGGAAGACTATTGCCATTAATTTTTGTGTTGGAATCGCCCGAACTTAAGGAAACATTCAAGTTATCGGAAACCGGCGCGGTATTTTCGTTGCAGTCGCGGATATAAACGTACAAAGTAATGGAACCGGTATTGGTTGATGCAGCCGAAGGATTGGGATAAACGTCGGAATACCAGGAATTTGGCGTACCGGCACCGGTAGTACAGTTGGAGTTGCCTGTAGAAGAAGTTGTCGTAGTAGGAGTATAGACCGGCAAGGGCGCAATGGTGGGCAAAGGCGCAAAAGTCGGGAAAGGCGTTGGCACTACGTAGTTGTCATCAGACCAGGCGGAATTATCAACGCTATTATTAGAAGAGGGAGTGGGAATAGTAATAGTCGGGAGCGAATTATCAGCTTTGGTAGAATTAAAAATTTCATCGCTATTACTGCCGGGAGTTTGGTTCATCTTGGATAGTAGATACCCTCGGTACCACATTGCAACCACAATAAAGGCAATAAAAGAAATTAAGATTGTGAGCGAAATTTTATGCTTAATTAAAAATGCCATTATTTTTTCGACCGGTTCTATATTTAATCGGGGCAAATGGGGGAATTTAGGTAATTTTGGTAGTTTAAGTAATTTAAGTTTCATGCCAAAATTATACCACTAATAGTGTCATAGAAAGGTGAAGTCTAGCTGAAAATTAGCAGTGGTATAATATTTTTATGCATCTCTTAAAATACTTAGCAATTATCGGAAATGTAGTTTTCATTTTGTGGGTTACGTACAACGGTATTGATGAAGGATTCAAAGGCACTCCGGTTCAACTCGCTTCATATATTGGATTAACCGCTGTTCTGGTTCTGGATATTTTTCTTCTCACCCGCAAAAAATAATTGACAACAGGCAAAAAGTGGAGTAAAGTTCACGTATGAATCAAAGTAAAGCAAGTGGGCCATATAAAGATAACCTTACTCCTGCAAGTCCGCGAACAGAGGGAATAGTTTCCTCACAAGAATTTGAGCCAGAACATCGCCCAAGTTTGGCTTACAGACTTAGCCGTCGTCGACTTACATTGACCGACGCAGAAGACCATAGGGCTATGAGGGGACCCAGTTTAGAGTCACTCTATTAATTTCCACATTTGACAACGAGAGAAAGGGGGAGTTAACTTACCGCTTTTTTAACGAGGGTGGCGATTTTTGCTTCTTCGGCGGGGGTTAACTTTGTAAGCGCAAAGGTGACCGGCCAGATATTGCCATCGTCCAAATTGGCTGCGTCGCTAAAGCCTATTGTTAAGTACCTCGTTTTAAATCTAGCCGCACTTTGGAAAAAGCAAACAACCTTGCCGTCTTTGTTAGCATAAGCGGGCATCCCGTACCAAGTTTTTGGCGTTAGGGTTGGCGCGCTTTTTTTAATTAGGGCATGCAGTTTTTCACTCAAAATCCTATCCGGTTCCGGCATCGCGGCAATCTTTATTAGCACTGCGGATTCATCATTGGTTTTATCCGTCGCTAGTTCTTGGGCGCGTTCTCTCATCGCCGCTTTTTCCGCGTCCGAGAATCCTTTGACTTTTTTCATATTCGTATCTTATCGCAATTTTATTATAAATAATGTAATCTTGATTACAATTTGACAACGAGGGAGAAGGGGAGTTATCTGACTGGAGAAATTAAGAAATAATGGGCAAAAGTAAGATTTCCTCCGTAAGCTAACTCTTCTAGGCCAAGTGTTAAATCTAATTCCGCTACGTGCGCCAAAACTCGATAACTATAATTCCAGTCTCCGTCGGCTGCCGGAATATAATCTTCACGTAGTCTTGTTCTTGGGCCGGCTTCTTCAAGTGATTTTTTAAGTTGCGCCGAAAGTTGTCCTTCGGTAATTCCAATTCTTGCTAATTCTTCGCGACCAACAGTTCCGCCGGCATAAAGCCTGGTTATCTTTTCTCCATTTTCCAATACGGCAAGTTCCTGTCCGCCGCCTCTTTGATGGGCAAACCATTGGTCGACGTAAATTCCGCCTTTGCCATCAGTAAAAAAACTTTGTTCACCGACAAAACCACCACGTCTAACACGTTCAAAACCTGATTTACCGGCATAACCCGCGGAGAGTCCGGCGGCTAGTAATCTTTCTGTTTCTGTTATTTTCATGGGCCGATTATATCACAAGATTGACAATGGGTAAAAAGGGGGAAGCTTAAGCTGTCGGATGCACTAGATATGGCCATTGTTCGGGGTGTTCTGCTGTTACAAGTCTTGCTATACCCCTAAGGCTAAAATTGTGGTTTCCTCCTAGGGATTCAACTTTGCTTTCTTTGTCAACCCTGAAGAATTCTCCCCTAAATCCGCCTTTTGCATTAAGCTCCAAATAACCGACTATGTTTTTTGCCAAAAAAGAGAGTTGCAAACCCTATCGCATCTGTTCTATCATCCCCTCATGAGACACTTGACTATAGATGAGTTAACTCAATTTGATACTAACACGAGGTTTAATCACCCAAATTTTGAATTCAGAAACATAGTTGATCTGATTAAGAAAATTGGTCCCAAAAAGTTTCTTGAATCTCCTCAATATGATGGCGATAGGGATATGATGATCGCCTGCATGTTTGTATATGCAATCAGGACATTAGAAAAAAGGGAATGGTTTTTGCGTCGAGGAGATAATCCACCCGATTTTGAGATGGTTACGGCAACAAACAGAAAGTTAAAGGAAAAACCGATTGATTTTGTTCAAGTTGAAATAGTTAAAGTGCCGGTTTCTTTCACTAGTTTCAATCAAGCAGTTGAAATGATAAAGAAGAAAAAACTTTCCAATTACGTAATTGGCGATGACAACATATTATTAATTTTCATAAATCATCCGGCTGGTCCTGTGTGGTCAGGGAAAATAGGTCAGAAGTTAGAGCTTGATGGAAAAAGTTTTAGTCAGGTTTGGGCTATTTATATCCTAGAAGCAAACGTTGAGGATTCATTTATTTACTGTGTAAGATGTGTAAAGCCAGGAGGAGAAATTCGAAAGCTGTCGTTAAGAAAAGAATTTATGAAAGGTTTAATTTACCCGAACGAATATATAGAGAAGTTGGGAGCAAAAATAATAAAAACGTAATTTTAATGTTATAATCACTTCATGAGTTTGAGTATTGGGATAGCACGAACACAATTAGACATAACAGCTTCCCGTTTGTAATCAAAGTTAAACTTCCAGTTCCTCGGAAAGCAAGAGAAATTTCAGAAAGAGATGAGTGGGGGAAAATAATTCATTCTCTAACGCTCTAAAAGAAATTTTCCATCGTATATATTATGAAGATAAGTAAATAATTCTAAGGATTAATTTTAAAATCTTGACAACAGAATCTGACAAACCTATAATTGTGATCAACTGCCTTCAATATTCCACTTATGGATAGAAAGAAACCGAATCTTGAGCCCTTGGAGCCAGAACTAAGAGAGAAATTGCAAGAGACAGCGAACAAAAACAAAGCTCTATTGATGAGCTATATTGCTCCAGATATGATTAGAAAGTCTCCGGTCTCTTATGGATTTGCTACTATTAAAGTGCAAGATTTATACAGAATAGAGGCAGAAATTGGAAAATTACGAGAAAATAAATCACTTCCTAAAAAATTACATTTAATAATTCAAACTCCTGGTGGAGAGCTATACACAACCACAAAAATAGCAAAATACTTACAAAGCATATTTGGAGATCAGATAGAAGCTTATGTTCCTTACGAAGCTGCGAGTGGTGGGACAATTTTATGTCTAGCGGCTAAAGTAATAGTTATGGATAATACATCCAATCTAACCCCAATTGACCCGCAGGTTCCATATAAAAACGAAACAGTATCGTCAACATCATTTGAGCAAGCAATTGATGAGTTCAAAAAAGATTACGGAATATTAAGCCCTGGTGAAATACCAAGTCCATATCAACAAATGGGAAGAATGTTTGACCCTATAATCGCAAAAGAAATGGACAAAATTGCTAGAGACGCATTATCAACGGGATTGAAGTTGTTAATAAAATCACAAGTTCCTAATCCGAAGAAACCTGAAGAAAGAAGAAAGTTATTTCTTGCAGTATGGTCATTAGTAAACTCAGATTGGCCACATGCACATGTCATCACTGCGGATGATGCAAAGGAAGATATAGGTCTCAATATAGATAGCTCTGCTCCTAAATTGGAATTATTAAAATTGTATAAAAAATGGGTTTCTGCTAGACTAAAAGAAGAGACGGATAATCATGTAATTGAATGTTTCTGTCCCAAAACAACATGAAAATTCCAACGAAACAAACAAAACAGAAGTCAGAAAACCAAAAGATTGATGAGGAAATAAAAAAAGCATATAAAGAGCTTCCTTCTAAAAAGCATAATGATTTTGAAAGGCTTATTAGGCAATTTGTTTAGCTCTGCATTTTTATTTACTTGACTAACTTCATAAAATCTTCTTCACGTTCATATCCTTTTAATTTGCCATAAACATAACCAAGTCTATAAGATATTCCATCACTCATAAGTCTCCAATTAGTGTCTTCAAGAACAGTTTTTATTAATTTTTGAAGTGTGTGCGTAGTATCGTATTCTTTTCGGTTTTCGTTTGTTTCTTGAACAGTGAAGGGGATAATAACATACTGTCCCATTTCTGGCTTATCAAACTGTAGATCTTTATATCCTTCTTTTTCAATTGCCTTGTTAATTAATTCTTTGAGTTGTGCAACTGCAATTTTTTTCAATTGTTTAGCTTTCTGATAAATAGGGTCTTTCTCTTTTTTCTCCCGTTCTTCCATTTCTTTAGCGAAATTAATAAGTCTATCCATACTCATTAAATAATCGGGTCCATTCTTTTCATTCAAGCAAAACTCCTCTCGGTATTCTAAAAGCAGTTTTCTTTCTTTTGCTTCTTCTTTCTCTCTTTTTCTTTTTGAGGTTTTAAAATCATATATATCTTTCTTTTTATAAGAACAATTAGAACAAGAATAAGTTGTTGTCATAACTTCTTTGACATCTTTACTTTTATGTTTTAGTAAGGCATTACATTTTGGACAAAGTGGAGGTTCGTATTGCCATTCCGTTCCATCTTCATAAAAAGCTTGTCCTTTATTGCATTTAATGCATCTAAACATAAACAATACTTGAGCGTTATCCTCATAAGCATTAAATAAATCTTTATTAGTAACCTTAGTAGGGGAATGACAGTCTTTGCAGTAGATTCCTTGTGGTGGGACTGCATTGTCATAAAGTTCCTGCGTTTGCCTATCTCTATCCACCCACCTTTTTATAGTTTCTTCCTTATGTCTATAGCGTTCTCCCTTGATGACATTTATGGTATAGCTTGCACATTTGTGGACCTCTTTATTAAATTCATCATCAGTAAATTTTTTGAATTTGTTTCTGTCTTTTGCAAAACCATCCTTGATAGCCCAGTAATAATCAAGACATTCTTCAATAGTGTGAAGATCATAGCGGTCTATATAATGTTGCCCATCATATAGATATTGCATAGAATTACTTGCGTTAATTAGTTATTTTCTAAAATATTGATTAAGCGAGATCTCCAATCTTTATACCTTTGTTCACGAATAGCTTGAAAAAATTCAACATAATCTTCAGGACTTAGAAAAAAGAAATAATAACACAGTTCATTCTGTAATTTATTTATCGTCTCAAAATGTTTTAAAGCATCTCTGTTTTTTGCTATATTTTCTCTTGAATCATCCTCATCTTTTTTAATTTCTACTACCAAAATATCGGACTCCTTTTTAAGAAAAAAATCTGGATGGAAATTTAAATATTTCATATGCGTTCCTTTTTTGAAAGAATAAGGGATACTGTAAAATGATTTATCTGGATTTTTAACAAAAGAATCAAAAAGTTCAACATTCTGAAACAAAATCTTTGCAAATTTTCTCTCTGGTTCGTGGCTAACGCACAAACAGTTAAGCGGTGTTTTAAGTTCGGTCAGATCTTTCTCTTTTATTTTATATTCTTCTTCGTTGTCCAGAATCTCACGGAAAGTCGCTTTTTCATCACCATCAAGCGAGTTTATGGTATCTGTAGAATAAAAACACATACTTTCACGCTTCAGTGATGTAGCGGAAACTGACTGTTTTGTTATTTCAGAGGTATTTAGTTTTTGTAATTGATCGGCTCTTTCTTTGAAGTAAGGAAAAATTCCCCCTACATCAAATAATTTTCCGAATGCTGTTTTTGCCTTATTCAAGTTCTCATAACTTATAAAATCTTTACTATCTTCTGGTAAATTATTTTGTATTATTTTTTTTATCTTTGATTTAGGATATTTTATTCTAAAATTTGTTTCTTCTTCTAAATCGTGTGAAGCAAGTAAAGACCAAATATCATTAGCGGCTGCATCTAAAGTGAAGGCAACAGTTTCAATATTATATTTTGAGACTATTTCTTCTCCCGTAAGAACATCCTTATAAATGTTGTAATCTTCTACTTTTTTTGATTGTGGTCCTAAATTTATTTTTTCACTAAATTCAACTTGCTTTCTTTTTTCTTGTTTAAATTCTAGGTCTTTAATGTAGTTCAAATTATGCAAACTAAAATTAAATGTAGATTGTGATGATACAGGAAACCAAGAAAAACGATCCTCAATCTCCAGAACTTCATCAACAAGATTTTTAATATGAGCACTAAATTTAATATGATTATAAACACGGACTCTTATATCATCCTTTC
>Ga0116107_1002134_pt1 | contig 10712 bp, 9 predicted proteins | sample June2015DPH_6_10_FD_88969 | JGI IMG/M metagenome (GOLD analysis project Ga0116107, IMG submission 88969) | Peatland microbial communities from SPRUCE experiment site at the Marcell Experimental Forest, Minnesota, USA - June2015DPH_6_100 | ecosystem: Environmental > Terrestrial > Soil > Wetlands >... | reverse complement strand
TCGAAATCCACGCGCACTTGCACGGCGTCGTAGGCGTTGATGCCGTCGCGGACGAGCCGTTTTTTCTGGCCGACAGCGGTGAGGGAGACGGGTTTGCTGTGGTAGTAGTGGTAAATCAAATCCACCCAGTGCGGTCCCACGTAGGTGAACGGGTCGCTCTGCTCGGCCCATTTGAAGATGCTGGTCGAGACCTCGATCGGTTCCTCCAGGCAGGCTACCCCATAGAGCGGCTCGCCGATGCGGTGGCGGAGGTCCTCGCCAATCCGCAGATGGTCCGGGTCGTAGCGTTTGTGCATGTCCACAGCCACGATGCGGTCTTTGCTTTGCGCCAACTCGATGATCCGGTCGGCCTCGGCCACCTCCAGGCACATCGGCTTTTCAGTGAGAATATGGGCCCCGGCGTCGAGCCCCGCCAGAATCACCTCGGTGTGCAGATGGTCGGGTGTCGCTACTGCCAGGACGTCCAGGCCGGGGAAATCGCGCAGGACCTCCAGCCATGGCTGCTTGCCCCAATAGGCCCGAGGGGCCAGGCCGGTCCGCCCGTGGAACTGGGCCTGGGCGCGGCGCGCGGATTTCTCAGTGCGCGTTGCCACGGCGGCCAGCTCGAAGCGGATGGGGGCCAACTCGCGCGCCCACGCATCGAGACCAAGACGCCCCAGTTGAGGGCTGATGCCGCTGCGCTGCAAATCGGCATAAGCCCGCGCATGCACGTCCCCGCCGAACATGCCCGCCCCGACGAGCGCCAGTTTGATGCTGCCTTCCATCGCGCTGGGATTTCTATCGCCCAAGCCCGCCGGATGCAATGTAATAATCCCTTTGTCGGGTGCCGAGTGTCGAGTGTCGATCTTTATGGACCGCTTCGGACCGTTGAATCTATCCTGCGGAGGATGATCGGGACCATTCTGAACGTGGCGGGGATTCTGATTGGCGGCATCGCCGGCTTGAGCCGGCGCCGGCCCCTGCGCCCGGCCACCGAGTCGAATTTAAGAGTGATTCTGGGGGTCTTTAGCGTGTACTACGGTTTGCGGCTGACGTGGCTGAGCCTCGGGGGTTCCTTTGGGCAGATCCTCAAGCAGGTCTTCATTGCCGTGCTGGCTCTGACAATCGGCAAGCTGGCGGGGCAGTCCCTGCGCCTGCAGCCGATGTCCAATCATCTTGGCCGGAGGGCGCGCCAGAGGATCGATACGGCCCGGCCAGAGGACCCGCGCCGGTCGAGCGAGGGTTTCAAGGCCTGTGCAGCCCTCTTTTGCGCCGCGCCCCTTGGGGTGGTGGGCGCCTTGGAGGATGGCCTGTTCGATTATTTCTATCCCCTTGGAGTCAAGGCGGCGATGGATGGGCTGGCAACCATGAGTTTTGTCGTGGTGTTTGGCCGCGGGGCGATGTTGTCGGCCTTGCCGGTGCTCGCCTGGCAAGGCACGCTGACGCTGGTCTGCAGGCAGTTTCTGAGGCCCTTTCTGGAGGCGCATAACCTGGCCGATTCGGTCAATGCCGTCGGCGGACTGCTGGTTTTTTCGGTGGCCCTGGTAATTCTGGGTTTGAAGCGAATCCAGTTGGCGGACTATCTGCCTGGCCTGGTGTTTGCTCCGCTGCTGGCCTGGCTCTGGAAGTAGTTGTGCTACTGTGGTTTGCCAGCGGTTTCCCCCGGCTGAACATGGGGTAAACACCCCATTGTCGCAACGCGGCAGGCAGTGTAAGATCACTTTATGCAATGTGCGCTGACCTCTCCGTTTTTGAGGGCTTCGGACCTCGATGGCAACCCCACTTTTAACGTCCTCATCGCCTACGAAGATTTCGAGGCCGGCAAGCATGCCAGGAAGACCTATGATTTCCTGGCCGGGAACCTTGGCCGGGGATGCCAGTTCACCAACCAGATGTGGAAGTTCGACGTGCTGAACATCCCCAAGCTCCGGGACATGGCGGCCAGGGATGCCGTCCTGGCCGATATTGTCATTATCTCCAGCCACGGAGGCGAGGAATTGCCCGGACCCGTTAGGGCCTGGATGGAATCCTGGCTGGCCCAGAAAGGCAACCCCGTCGCCTTGGTGGCCCTGTTCGACTGCCCGAGCGAGGAGTCCCCGAAGACCGAGCGAATCCGAACCTACCTTGCGGATGCCGCCAGGAAGGCAGGCATCGACTTCTTCGCCCAGCCCGATGACTGGCCGGGCCGCCGAAATGGAGATGGCCCCTTGCCATATCAGGCCGCCGAAATGGAGACGGCCCCTTGCCATCTCGACACGATCGCGGCCTGAACGGCAGGACCTTGTCCACGCTGGCCGGCGTGGCGCAGCAGGACCTGAGTTTCCCACGCTGGGGAATCAACCAATAAGGGCAGTCTAACCACAGAGGACGCAACACACGGAAAGCCTTTGGTTTTCCGCGTATATTGCGCATTCCGTGGTTTCACAAGAATTCTTAGCCGAGGATTTGGGCTGCCCGAGACGGCTCGACAGACTTTGTCACCGCTCTGTGAGCACCCCGGGCGCATCCCTCAGGGCGCATTTAAGGATTTACAATCTCGAGTTTTCAGTCTTCAATGGTGCGTTGGAGCAGGCCGGAGGCTGCGCTGCGGTGCTGCCGGGGGAATCGCGGGAGGCCGCGGAGTTCTCGACAGAGAGCGGCAAGGACCTGACGATCCGGCCCCGGGGTGTGTCAATTGGGCAACGCGGTGAATTCCGGGGCCGAATCCTCGTCATTGGATGCAGCGCGTGTTTTGATGAGCATTATAGATTTATTGTTGAGCAAGAAGCTGCTCACGGCGGAGCAACTGCGCGAGGCTGCTGCCTTGCTGGAGGGGCAAGGGTTGCGGCTGGATCATGCGATTATTAAGCTTGGGCTGCTGAGCGAACGCCAGCTTTTGGAGGTGATGAGCGAATGCCTGAACATTCCTCTGGCCAACCTCAGCGAAACGGTCATCGATCCTGAGACGCGGCAGGCGCTGCCTACAAAGTTCATTTTTCGCAAGCGGCTGATTCCGATTTCGCGCGAGGATGGCACGCTGGGGGTGGCTACCAGCGATGCTTTCGACCTGAGCGTGTTTGACGACATCCGGTTGCTGACGGGCCTGCAGGTCAAGCCGTTCCTGGCGACGCGCGAGGAGATTGAGAAGCTAATCAAGGCCCACTACGGGGTTGGCGGGGACACCATTGATGAGATGGTGGGCACCGAAGGGCTGGGGACGGCCCGCGCGAGCGGGGAGAGCGGGGAGGATCTCCTGGAGATGGCCCAGGAAGCCAGCGTGATCAAGCTGGTAAACGAGATTATCGTCGAGGCGATTCACGAGCGGGCCAGCGATATCCATATCGAACCCTACGAGCACGAACTGTCGATTCGCTACCGGATTGACGGGGTATTGCAGCAGGCGTCGGTTCCGCCGCAGATTCACCGCTTCCAGGCGGCCATCATCAGCCGCATCAAGATCCTGGCCAGCCTGAATATCGCCGAACGACGGGTGCCCCAGGACGGGCGCATCAATTTCCAGGTGGGCGGGCGCCAGATCGATGTCCGCGTCAGCGTGATTCCGATGCTCTTCGGCGAAGGCATAGTCATGCGTATCCTCGACAAGGCGAACGTGCTCTTTACGCTGACGGAGCTGGGGATGGATGAGCCGACCTTCAAGTGCTTCAAGGGCCTGATCGACCGGCCGCACGGCATCATCCTGGTGACCGGTCCGACGGGCAGCGGCAAGACGACCACGCTCTATGCGGCTTTGAACGCCATTGTGGGACCGGACCTCAAAGTGCTCACCGTGGAAGACCCGGTGGAATACCATCTGCAGGGGGTGAACCAGATTCCTGTGGACCAGAAGGTCGGCATGACCTTCGAGCGCGGCTTGCGCGCTATCCTGCGCCACGACCCGGACGTGGTGATGATCGGCGAGATTCGGGATTTGGAGACCGCTCATGCAGCCATCCAGGCGGCCCTGACCGGGCACCTGGTTTTTTCGACCTTGCACACGAACGATGCCGGGTCGGCGCCGATGCGTTTAATCGATATGGGAGTCGAGCCGTATCTGGTCAGCAGCACGTTGATTGGCGCGATGGCCCAGCGCCTGGTCCGCAAGATTTGCCCCCACTGCAAGCGGGCCTCGGAACCGGAACCGGCCAAGAGCCCGGCTGATTTTAAGCCTGCCCCTGGCGAAGTCCTCTGGCAAGGGCAAGGCTGCGAGGCCTGCCGGAATACCGGCTATCGCGGCCGGAGCGGTTTGTACGAACTGATGGTCATGAGCGATGCCATAGCGGACAAGGTCATGAAACGCGCCCCGACCTTCGAGGTGGTCCAGACGGCGCGCGCCAGCGGGTTGCGGCTCTTGCGCGAAGACGGTTGGTGCAAGGTCCGCGCGGGGGTCACGACGATTGAGGAGGTGCTGAAATGCACAGCCGTGTAGCAGAAACGAAATAAATGGCACTCGATCTGCTCCGAACTTTGAAAGAATCATGGGCGAATTTGAATACACGGCCAAGTCAGCTCGGGGAGAGACGGTGAGCGGGACGCTGGACGTCGAGAGCGAGGCGGCGGTGCTTCGGGTATTGGACGAGAAGGAGTTGTTTCCAGTCCTGATTCGGAGCCTGGCGGGGGGGGGCCAGCAAGGGCAAAGACGGCTCAAAGGCCGGATTGCCAGCCGCGACCTGGGGATAATGTACAGTCAATTGGCCGACTTGCTTGGGTCGGGCGTGCCGCTGTTGCGGGCTTTGAAGTCACTGGTCAAATCGACCATCAACCCCCGGTTAAGGGAGGTCTTGAAGGAGATTCAAGGGGCGGTGGCGGATGGGAAGTCGCTCACCGAGGCCATGCGGCAGCATCCGCAGGTTTTTTCGCCGTTGCACATCGCGATGATCCAGGCCGGTGAACGGGCGAGCTTTCTTGAGCAGGTCTTGCGGAGTTTGGCGGAGTTCCTCGAGCGGTTGGATGAGCTGCGCAGCAAGGTGTCCGGGGCGATGATCTATCCGGCTTTGCTGACGGTAGTTGGAACGGTGGTGATGCTCGGGGCGATGATTTTCTTTGTCCCCCGTTTTGAGCCGCTGCTCAGCGCGGTGCATCAGACGGTGCCGACGCGATTGCTGTTCGCCTTCAGCCATTTGGTGCGGGATTACTGGTATTTATTGGTCATCGGGCTGGGAGGCGGGGCCAGTCTTTTATGGTCCAGCCTCAACAGTGCGGGGGGGCGGCGTTGGCTGGAGCGTTGGCGCTTCAAAGTGCCGGTGGTGGGGTCGGCGTTGCGGATGGTGGCGATCACCCGCTTTTGCCGGATTTTGGGGACCATGCTGGCCAATGGGGTGCCTTTGCTGCAGGCGCTGAGCATCAGCAAAGACTCGACCGGCTCTCCCATGCTGGCGGAGCGGGTCGCATTGGCCGCCGAGAACGTCCGGGCCGGCAGGCCGTTGACCGAACCGCTGGCGGCAGGAGGGATGTTTCCGGAGCAGATCGTCGCGATGATCAGTGTGGCCGAGGAGTCCAATCAGTTGGAGAAGGTCCTGGTGCATATTGCCGACACGGTGGAACGCCGCACGAACCGGCAGGTGGATCAGGCGGTTCGGTTGGTCGAGCCGCTGATTTTGTGCGGAGTGGCGGCGGCGGTCGGCTTTTTGGCAATGGGATTGTTGCTGCCGATCTTTACGATGGCAAGCACGTTGAGTGCCAAATGATTTTATGAATATTTCAGGCTTGAAACCGTCCGATAAGAGTCCGACTATTGACACACACTATGGTGCTGAAGTATAATGCTCGAGCGTTGCGCCCCGTCGCCTCGGTTGCGGGTTTCACGCTGATCGAAATCCTGCTGGTGATTACCATCATCCTGATGCTGGCGGGGGCGCTGGTTGTTTATGTCCTGCCCCAACAAAAGGGGGCTGAGAAGAACACCACTCGACTATTGTTGAACCAGGTTCAGTCCGCCCTGGATACCTACCGCCTGAATATCGGGGCGTATCCGACCGAGGAACAAGGCGGGTTGGGCGCCCTGCTGGTAAAACCCACTTTCGAGAACGAGAAATTGGGGGACAAGTGGCAGGGGCCCTATCTGAAGCCCGGCACCAAACTCGAGGACGCCTGGGGGAACAAGATTCGCTACGAATTGGTGGACAAGAGCGTGCAAACGGACCCCGGCGCTCCGGATTACAAGCTTTATTCGGTCGGTCCGGACGGCATTCCAGACACGGACGACGACATCAAGCTTTTCGATGACAAGAACACCGGCAAGGACGCCAAGTCGGTGTTGGACGACACCAGCGGTCAAACCAGTCAAAGCGGCACTGGCGGCAAGTGACCGGGAGAAGGACCCTTTTGGCAATGGATTTAGCTCAAAATCAACTGCGGCGCGGGCGGCGGGGTTATTCCCTGGTCGAGCTCCTCTTGACTATGTCTTTGCTTCTGCTCTTCACCGGATTGGCGGTGGTGAGCCTTGACACCCTGAACCAACGGTCGACGTTGACGGAGGGAGCCGTTCGGTTTGAAACCCTGTTGCGGTTCGCCCGGGCACAGGCGGCCCACTCTGGGAGGCGGGTCCGGCTCAATTTTGTCCAGGACACCAATCAAGTCGAGACGGCCACCCAGCTCAGTACCAATCAACTCGACACGACCACCCCGCTCAACCATGTCGAGTTGACCTGGGAACCCAACCCGGCGAGCGAACCGGATGTGTTCCGGGACCTGCTGACGATACAGTGGGGTGTCGACCAGGCCAACGAGATGGTTGGAGTCTCGGCTGTTCGGTTGGTCGAGAACGCGGAATCGCAACCCGCCGCCGCTGAGGCCGGCGGGCCGGCTCTGGATGAGACCAGCCCCGAGGCTGCGGCTCCGGCGGTGCCGCCGAGCATCACTTTCAATCCCAATGGCTCCTGTGATTCCGCCGAGATCACCCTGGCCGATCGCGCGGGGAAGGAGGATCGGCGCGTGATCGTGCGGGTTGAAGGCTTCACCGGCTGCATCTGGCGCGTGGATCCGCCCGATAAGGATGCGGATGCGACACCAGAGGCGCAGCAAGCGAGCGACCCGCCTGCCCCCCACTGAAAACAGGCAATCCGATTGAAAAGTGCGCCCTATTCACCGAACATGTGGCCCCCGAGGATCAGTCTTGCTCGAGGTGGTGCTGGCGCTGGCTCTTTTTGTCGCAGCCTCCACGGTCATCACCAGCGCGCTGAGCGCCTCGGTGGATGAGACCGAACGACTGCGGCTCGACGCGCACGCTGGCAACCTCGCAGCCACTATCCTCTCCGAAATGCAGATGGGCCTCCAGGCCGTTGAATCCAGCGGCCCCAATGCCTTTGACCCTCCCTTTGCAGAGTGGACTTGGCAGGCCGCAGTCGAGCCCGCAACCGACACCACCGGCGTTATCGGCACCCTTCAGAAGGTGGAAGTCATTGTCCGCCACCAGGGCCCGCCGATCGTCTGCCGGCTGACCCAATTCCTGCCGGCGGCTGCGGGGCCTGGGCCCGGAAAAGGGCCGGCGGATTCCCTGCCGGGTCCATCGAGGAGCCCGCCAACCGCCGGCCCCGTCTTTTGATTGCGCCATCGCGATGCCACTGAACCTGCCGATATCCCGCCAGACCAGGCGCCGCCAGTCTGTGGCGCACACTTCCCGGCTTTGGAAGTGCGGGCAGCGGGGTTTTACGCTGATCGAAGTTGTGCTGGCCATCGGCATCGCCGCGGGCATCCTGATGGTGGTCCTGTTTTTCTACCGGCAATCGGAAGCCCTGCGGACAGCCTTGCTGCAGGAGACCTCGAGGATCTCAGCGGCGCGGCTGATCATGGAACGGCTTAGCGTGGAGTTGAGCGCGGCGCGGCGCTCCGAGTCCTTTCAGCAAGGACTGAGCGGCGGCTCGGACAACCTCCGGTTTGTCAGGCTCGACTTTCCCCTCTTGTCGTCTTGGACCAACCAAACCAATTTGGTTTCCGCTCCGGCGCCGGCCCCTTTTCGCCAGGTGAGTTATTCCCTGGTCCAGAGCACCAACGGCGCCAGCGGTTCCGGGTTGGTCCGTTCCGAGGCGCTTTTGTCCAGGAGGACGAATCTCGTGGTCTTGACCAACGAGGACGATGCCTTGCCGGGGGATGGGAATTCGGCGTCGACCAACGGCCTGGCGATCGAGCAATTGCAGTTCCTGCGCTTCCGTTACTATGACGGGACCAATTGGCTGGAGGCCTGGAGCGCGCCTGACCTCCCAGTCGGCATCGAGGTCAGCCTGGGCGTCCAGCCGTTGCCGCCCGAGTTGACCGCCGAGGACTATCCCTTCGAAGTGTATCGCCGCGTCATCTACCTGCCCAACCATACGCCGGTCGGCACGTTGGCCCAGGCCGTGCCGGGCGCGAAGGAGGGGCCATGAAGTCTGAGTGCTCGGGGTGGAGCGTGGAGCGTGAAAGCGTGGAGCGTAAGAGCGTGGAGCGTAAGAGCGTGAGGGCGTGGAGCGTGGCTACGATGCCCTCACGCTCCACGCTCCACGCTCTACGCTCCGACGCTCCGACGCTCCCCGCTCCGGACGCCAGGCAAAGGAAATCCGCTGCCGCCGGGGGGGCTGATGGCTTTGTCTTGATCATGGTGCTGGTGGTGGTTTTGCTGGCCTCGATGGTGGTGACGAGCCTCATGTTTGTGCTGACGGCGGAACAGATGGCTGCGGCTGCCGGGAACAGCGGTGAACAAGCCCGAGCCACGGCGATGAGCGGGCTTTACCGGGCGTTGCGCGCGGCGGCCGAGGCTGATCCAGGCTCGACCGAGTGGCAGGACAACCCGGCGGTTTTTCGCGACCAGCTCGTTTGCGACGATGGGGCGCAGAAATGGTATTTTTCAGTTTATTCGTTCTCTGAGTCCGGCGCGATTCGCTACGGGCTGACCGATGAGGCGAGCAAGCTTAATGTCTATCGAGCTACCGAAGCGATGCTGCAAGCCCTGCCGAACCTGACGCCGTCCCTGGCGCAGGGCCTGGTCAGCGCGCTGGGCGGCGGCACTCCGGGATCCGTCTCAGAGACAAACCTGGGGACCGCTTCGCTTTCCGGTCGGGCTCCGGCCCCGGCTCCGGCAGGCAACAGCGAAAATCAGCCGTGGAGCTGCCTGGATGAGTTGTTGCAAGTCAGCGGGCTTACCATCCCTCTGCTCTACGGCAGTTACTCCAATTTGACCGGCCGCGCCGAGGTCCAGGCCGGCGGGTTGGGGACGGCCCCGTTTGCGGATACCCAGGAGAGCGGATTGGAGGCGGGATTGCGGCAGTTTTTGACGGTTTGCAGCTACGATTTGAACCAGGATAACGAGGGGCGAGCGCGAGTGGATCTGAATCAGGACGACCTTTCCAGCCTGGGTTTGTCCAAGAGCACGGCGGACTACCTCCGGGCCTTGCGGCAGAATCACCAGCCGTTGGCGCATCCAGCGGACCTGCTCGAGGCCGCATCCAAATTCAAGGATCCGAAAGGCAAAGAAATCCAACTCCTCGCTCAGGTCACCAAGGAGGATTTGCCGATACTGCTGGACCGCTGCACGGCAACGAACCAGGCCAGGCTGATCGGATTGGTGAACCTTAATACCGCTTCCACCAAGGTCCTGGCGGCCCTTCCGGGTTTGAGCCCGTCGCTGGCCGAAGCCATTGTTTCGGCGCGCGTGGGGCTAAGTCCGGAGGCGCGAAAGACTCCGGCATGGTTGTACCAGGATGGATTGCTCAACGCGGACGCGTTCAGGCAAGTGGCTCCCTATTTGACCACTCGCAGCTACCAGTTCCGATTCATGGTTGCGGCGTATGCCATGCCGGGGGGCAGTTACTGTGTCCTGGAGGCGGCGGTCGATGCCGCCGCCAGACCGCCCGCAGTGTTGTTCCTGCGTGACGCCAGCCTTTTAGGGCTGCCATTCAACCCCACCCCCCCGCAGGATGACACAAGCCCCCAGCTTGCGTCGGTCCAGAGATGAAATGCCTAAACTCCAACTGACCAAACCAACCCAAGAACTCCAAGCCCGGTTCCTGAAACGCAGCGCATTCCCGATTAAGGCCCGGGGACCGATTACCGCCCTGGATTGGGACGGGCCCCTGCTTCGGGCGGCCCAATCCGTCGAGCGCGGGAGCAAGGCGGAAATCGTTCGTTTTGCAGCGGGCCGAGTCGAAGGGTCGCTGGGCCTGGACCAGCCGGAGCCCAACTGGCAAGCCAGCGGCCCCTGCCTGGCTCAAGCGTTGCAACGCCTGGGGCTCGAGCCTGGCGCGGTGGTCATGGGCATACCGAGGGGATTGGTGTTCCTGCGGACCCTTTCGTTGCCGAAGCCGGGGACGCCCGCAGAACTGGCGGCGATGGTCTATTTCCAAATCACCAAAGACCTTCCTTTCCCGCCGGAGGAAGCCGTTATTGATTTCCAAGCCACCGACCGGCTGCCCGCGGCGGCTCCTCCGGCTCCACCGGGCAGCCCGGCCCAGGAGAGCCCAGGGGAACCACCGCCGGCCACCGTGAAAGTCGATGTGTTGGTGGCGGTGGTGAAGAAGCAGGTGGTGCAGCACTACCAACGTGTGGCTGAGGCAGCCGGTTTCAAACTGGCGGCCTTGGGCCTGGACTCATACGCCAACGTGCGCGGCCTCCAGGCTTGTGAGCCGGCCAGCCCGCCTCGCACCGTCGCGCTGGTGACTCTGCGGCAGGCCGAAGTCATCATTGATGTCATCGCGGGCGGCTCGCTCATTTTCAGCCGGACCGCGCCTTTGGCTCCAAGAGGCGGGGCAGGGACCGAGATTGAGCCGAACCCGGGACAGTCTGCTGCC
>Ga0116107_1002130_pt1 | contig 10718 bp, 3 predicted proteins | sample June2015DPH_6_10_FD_88969 | JGI IMG/M metagenome (GOLD analysis project Ga0116107, IMG submission 88969) | Peatland microbial communities from SPRUCE experiment site at the Marcell Experimental Forest, Minnesota, USA - June2015DPH_6_100 | ecosystem: Environmental > Terrestrial > Soil > Wetlands >... | reverse complement strand
GCGCCTACCAGCGCCAGCAGGACGCCGTCGAGGACAATAAAAAGCGGATTGAAGCCGCCCAGGCCCAAGCCACCAATACTACCACCACCACCACCTCTACCACCGCTAATACCACCGACACCACAGCTTCCAGCTCCATGTTTAAGAAAAGGTCCAAATCCGCCGCCAATACCGACGCTGCTGCCAATAACAATACAACCAATACCAATTCAGCTGCCAGTTCAGCGGCGGTGGAAAAGGCACAGAAAGACCCCAAATTCCAGGCGCAAATTCAGAGTGTCTATACGAATCTTGGCAACCTCAAGCCCTACGCCAATTACGTCAACCCGTTCACCGTTTACCTCGACGGTCTGTATTTCATGGCCAACGCTGCGGACGCCTCGGATTTGGAACGCGCCCACAAATCGCTCGAACGTGTCGCGGGATTTGATCCGGACAACAATTACGTCAAACAGGACCTGGCGGCGGTGGACGGTGTGATGCAGGGCAAACCGCTGACACCGACGACCTATGTGATATTCGAAACCGGCTGCGCACCCGTCCGCGACCAGATTCGCATAGATATTCCCATTATTGTCGCAAGAGTTTCCTACGTCGGCGCAGCGTTTCCCACGCTCAAGCCCCAGGGCAATTGTCTTTCCCGCCTGACCGTGACGGCCAACAGCCCCATTGTAACAGCCAACGACACAGTCACGACCGCCAGCAGTACGAGTACGACGACAACCACCAACAACACAGCCCCGGCCACCAGCGGCACGAGCACGGCAACCAATGAGACGGCCACGACCGTCGGCGGCACGAGCACGGCAACCAACGACACAGTCACAACCGTCAACAGCACAACGACAACGACCAATAACACAACCGTGACGACCGGCAGCACGACCACAACGACCAACGGTACAACTGTGACTTCCAGCAGCACGACCACAACGGTTGGCATCACGACCGCGACGAGCAGCAGCACAACCGCGACAACCAGCTTGATCGCCAGCATGGACAGTGTCATCGGCCTCGATTTCAAAAACGAAATGCCGGTCGTCATCACCAAGACCGTCGCCGCCACCGTTACCAAGGCCGTGGCTGCCTACATGGCCAACGAAGCCGTGCGGCAGGCCGGCGGAGACATTGCCGGATTGTTCGCCCAAATCGGCACGGCTGTTTATCAGGCCGCCGTCAACATCGCCGACGAACGCACCTGGACGACGCTGCCGAAGGAATTCCAGGTCTGCCGCTTTTCCACACCGCCCGACCGCAAAATTGTGCTGGAGACGCCCGATGGCACTCAAAAAATCCCGGTGACAATCGAGGACGGTACGATTAACATTGTTTACGTCAGGTCCATCACCGCCACCAGCCCGCTGCTGGTGACACAAATGAAATTGAAATGAAAACGCGAATTTTACTCCCGCTTGCCGGAGTGGCACTGCTCATCTTGTCCGGGTGCCGCACCTCGGTAAACACCATCGAAAACGCCCAGAAAGAAGGCCAGCGCCAGATGATCTCCGACTCGCGGGTCATCACCGACGGCAGCCTCGCCCGCAAGGTTTCCTTCGTGGGCGTCAATCAAACCATGACCCCCGGCGGGTTGCTCAAAATCCAGATCGAGCTTCTGAATCGCAAACACTCGCTCCAGCGTTTCAGCTACCAGTTCCAGTGGTTCGACGCCAGCGGCATGCAGCTCACCACCGTCGCCTCGCCGACAATTCCCGACCAGATTGAAGGTGGGGAAAGCAAATTCATCTCCAGCGTGGCGCCCACGCCAGCATGCAAGGATTTTCGAGTCAAGTTTATCGAAAACTAATCACCCTCAACCGAAATATCCCATGAAAAAAACAGCCCTTTTGTCCATCTTGGCCGCGGCCATCCCGTTTGTCGTCGGTGGTTGCGCCAGCGCGCACTACGTTGAAACCGGCGGACGCGAAAGCGTGGTTACCGTCGGCCAGATAAACATCCAGGATTACATCCAGGCCGCCAATGCCGCCACCAGCGACTTGCTGGCGTCCGGCGCACTCGACAAGGTGGCCACTCCGCCCGCCGTGCTCGCCATCAGCCGCATCGTCAACAACACCGGCCAGCAAATTGACACCGACCTGCTCACCAAGAAAATCCGCATCGCCCTGTTGAATAGCGGCAAGGCCCAGACCACGACCACCCTGGGCCTGGGCGGCACCGCCGAGGACCCGATGGCCAAGGGATTGCAGCAGGAAAATGAATTCGCCAACGACCAGAAGACCACCCGCAAACCGGATTTCACCCTTTCCGGGAAAATCATTCAGACGCTCGCCAGTTCCGGATCCACGCACCAGTCCACCTACAGCTTCCAGCTTTCGTTGACCGACGCCAAGACCGGCCTGGCCGTTTGGGAAGGTGAAAAGGAAATCACCAAGCAGGGCACCCGACCGTCCGTCGGCTTCTGATTCCGACTGGAGTTTATTTCAGCGCCGGTTTGGGACTCCCCAACCGGCGTTTTTATTTTGCCGGGCGCTGAAACTTATTTGTCCCGCCCACCGTCTTAGAAAATGGAAGCAGCCGTGGAAACGGTGTTAGCAACCGGTCGCAGCAGGTTTATTTTTGAATGTGGAAGTGCGGTTTATTGTCTGATGAAATGGATTTTTGAATTATGAAACTACATGTTTTGACTTTGAATTTGGCGTTGGTGGCTTCGGCGGTTGGGTTGACGGGATGCCAGAATCCCGACGGCACGCAAAACAACACGGGCTCGGGGGCATTGATTGGAGGCGCGATGGGAGCGATCACCGGCTCGGCCATCGGCGGTCGTCACTACGGCGGGCAGGACGCGTTGATTGGCGCGGCGGCGGGAGCGCTGGCCGGCGGCCTGATCGGCAATTCCATGGATCGCGAACAGGAGGCCCGGCTCAAGGCACAGGCGCCGCAGACTTATGTCAAAGTGGACCAGGGCCAGCCGTTGAGCATTGCGGATGTGAAGGCGCTCGCAAAAGCGGGCATCAGTGAAGACGTGATCATCAACCAGATTCAAAACTCGCGGACAGTTTACCATTTGAGCGCGGCGGACATCATTGACCTGCGCGATGCGGGTGTGACGGACAAAGTCGTCAATTACATGATCAACACACCGTCCACTGCGGGTGGCGCGGCCCCCGCCAGCACCGTGGTTGTCCAACAAGCTCCGCCACCACCACCGGTGGAAACGGTCGTGGTCGCCGCACCGGGACCGGGCTACGTCTGGATTGGCGGCGAATATGAATGGACCGGAATCTCCTGGGTGTGGATCGGAGGACACTGGGGCTATCCGCCCTACCCGCACGCCGTGTGGGTTGGCGGACGTGTCTGGCATGATCGCTATGGCTGGTACCACGACCGCGGACACTGGCGTTAATTCCCACGCACCAAAACGGCGCGCAGACAGATCCCCATTCTCCACCGCTCCTGCCGAAGATGTCAGTCCGCGCTGATTTTAGCGCCGGGCGGGGTTCAATGCAGAGGCACAAAAAGCAAGTTTTGCGCCGACTCACGTCGTCGGCTACAGCGTTTGTAAGGTGGCTGCAGTTTCAGACCTACCCCCGGCAAAAACGACTTAAACCCAATTGTCGGCATTACACTTGCTGGAGATGATAACAGGATTCGGGCGGTGGCCAACTCACTACGGCTCCCCTAACAAAAACGGGCCGTTTCTCCGACGCCACTGCCTGAATCCGATATTTGCCGTGCCTTCATCCGTCTTCGTTACACTACACCGCGACAAGTCGGAGGATTTTTGAAACCGGGAGGGTAAACGTTCTCGCAAACTGTGACTTCCTGACAAACAGGGATCGTCGGGAGCCTCGCCTGCCCACGCCCGCTGGACAGTTTTGTTCCAGATGCAATGTTCAGTCCGCAACCTGCTACGAGAGAAGACGTTTTTGAACGGACTGTTAGTTAAAGCCGGTCCTTGCGGTTCAATGCCGCCAGGGGTATCGGCGCCGCAACGCCGGTTCGAGAAGGTCCAGGGTGGTTTCTGATTCGGCATCGTTCCAGGTTTGATCCGGGGCATCGGTTGGAGACGCAAACGGATTTCCAGTCGCTGTCCTCATCCTGCTCCGCCAAGTGGACTGCCGGTAGATACCAAAGCCAACCAGACTCACAACGACAAGAACCGACAAACCCACCGCAATCCAGCCAAGTTCGGCGAGCGCCCGGTGAACGGCGGGGAAAAAAAGGCTGATGAGCATGACAAATCCCGCCAGTTGGGCGGTCCACCCAATCACATCGGCTTCCTGTTTTCGGTGTGCCATTTGATGTCAAATGCGCACATCTCATGCCATCATGGATGTTGGTATTATTTGCGGTTCAATGACTTATGTCAGGCATGATGGGGCATGGGGAAAAGCCGTGGCTTGGCATTATCACATTGTCGCATTTGCACCATATTCTTCCCCTGAATCGGTGAATCGGTGAAAAATCAATACGCCCGCAAAACATTCCGGGAAATCAAGGCGGTGGAGACAAAATGATGGGTGGTGGTCTTTGGGCAGCCTGACGAGCGTGTGGAAACTTGTTTACTTCGCCGTCCGACGAAATATATTGGCGTACTGTTGCCGACGTGGCGGAACTGGCAGACGCACCAGACTCAAAATCTGGTACTCGTGAGAGTGTGTGGGTTCGACCCCCTCCGTCGGCACCATTTTTCATCCCGGTTGTGTCTCTCTTCATTGGTCCAAGAGAGTTTTTCAGACCATTTCCTGCCGATTTGAAGAAATCAACCCATCTGAGGCGTGGAATTTCCGCAAGCCGGTCTTCCGGTTCAACGCGATTTTCTGGCGGTGGTAATCGCCACAACCAGCCACAGGGCGAGGAACCCGGCGAGTGACCACCCGACCCGGCCCGGCCAGTTGCCCGTACCTGCCTTCACCGCCGAAAGCTGGATGGTCATCGGCTTGTGGACGCCAGTCTGGAGCACTTGGGTGAAGGCGTAACGTAAACCGCGCGTGGGCAGGTTCACATGCAGCGGCTGCACCTTCGCCATCGCCACTTCCTGCGCGCGCTGCAGCTTGACCCATTGCTGTTCAGCCGCAGTATTGTCGTAAGGTGCCACTGCCGGTTGCTGGGCCACACCGGAAACTGACAACTGGTCGGCCAACCGTCCTGAATTGCGCTGCGCAAATTCGTTTTGCGCCATGATCAGATTGCTGGCCTGCGCTTGGTTCAGGTCTTTTTGAAGCTGCTTCACGTCGGTATCCCGGGATTTGTCCGTATAATAAGTGTTCGCGGCCCGGTTGTAATTGGCCATGGCTTCGCGCACGTTGCCTGACTGCAACAACTGTTGCGCCTTGCTGACGTCCTCCTTCGCCTGCTTTTGGGCGATGGCTTTGCTTTCGCTCTCCATCCGCGAGTATTCGGACAGGGTGAAACTCAACAGCGAAGGTTTGACCGTGGCCACCTCCCGCGACATCGTCCCGCCAAAATGGTCGTAGTCGTAATTGGGCGGCAGGAACAATTCCCAGCGCGCATTCTTCAAGGGCACGTCAAACCGGGGTGAGACGAGATCAACCTGCCCGCGCGTTTTCGGAAAGCCATTGGTGCTGACATAGGTCAGCGACACCGGCACGGTGGCGTCATCACCGGATTGTTCCAGCGGCAACAGCAGTTTCCCGCCATTTTGGCTGGGTCGCACCGGCTGGCCGGCCACAAACGCCGACCAGACCGTTGCTCCCGCCGGCAATTCCACTTCGAGGAACTGCCGTCCGTTGTTGCGCAAATCCAGCGACATCTCAGTCATGGTCTGGCCATCGTCGGCAACCACCGTCGTGAAACGCGCGCTGTCCACGAGCGCTTGCAACACCTCCGCTTCATCGAAGCGCCGGGCCTCGACGACGAGCGAGTAACCGGGGCGGAGATAGCGATACGACAGCACCGGGGTGTCTTCGGCCTGCCCGGCCCATTCCGGAAAATCACCCGCATCCAGACGGTTTAAATCCGCGGCCACGCGCTCGGCCACTTGCAGCGGCGGTTTCGCGACAATGGCCAGCAAACCCGTTTCGCGTTCCACCCCGGCGGCGGACACGCCGGCCAGCTCAATCCGGTTGGTCCCGGCCACGCGCGGTTCCTCCCACGTCACCGTCAGCGTGTAAAAGCCGCTGGTCTTGCCCTGCAATTCCACCCGCCACTCGTCGCCGTTCTGATCGCGACGGCGGATGTTGGGCCCGGATATATCCACGTTCTTGAACGCCGCGGGAATTTTCAGGTGCAGTTCCTTCACCGGGGCGTTGGCAATTTCATAACGCACCTGCGCCCGGCCGCTGATCAGCGTTTCCGAAATCGTGAAGGTGTCTGCCACCTCGGCGCGCAACCAGGCCTCGACCGTCTCCGTCGTCACGGAAAGCCGCCAATCCGGCGCGGCCTGCGGCCCGGTGGTGATGAATTTGTAGGCCAGCACGCCGGCCGCTCCGCGCAAGGCATTGTAGTCGGGCAGCGAAACCACCGGCACCTCCGCCAGTCCGTCGAACGCCTCGGTTTTCGCCGCGACGCCCGGGTCGGTGGAAACGGAAACGAAACCCGTCAGCTTCTCCGTATCCAGCGGCTGCACCCCCTCGACCGCCAGTGATTTCGGCAATTCCTTGAGACTTCGCGTCAGCTCAAGGCGCAGCGAATAGTTGCCGCCGGTCCGTTCCTTCAACGCCACCTCCAGCAATTGCGCAGTGCCTTCCATCCGTTCGGACCATTGCGAAACCCCGTCGCCGATGACCTGTTCGACGCGATAACCGCCCGGCAGGACCAGCCGGAGCGTGAACACGCCGGCGCGCTTGATGGTGTAATCCACCACGGCGGAAATATTCAGTTGATCCGAGCCAAGGCGGATATTGTTGCGGACCACCGCCTCGATTTGTGGCTGGATTGTTTCGGCGTGAACGTTCAAATCGAACTCCGGTTTCAGGAAACGGAACACGCTGGCCAGGCCATCGCCGGCCGTGGGTATGACGCGGGCAAATTCCTCCGCGTCCACGCGCTGCAAATCGGACACGGAGGCGACCGACAGGTTCAATTCCTCCGCGCCGCGCAACGCCACCAGCCCCGTTTCACGTTTCACCTCCAGCGCGCGCGGGATTTCCACCTTCACCGTCGCCGGCAGTACCTCCAGGATTTTTTCTGTTTCCACGGTCAGGCGATAGGCGGGGGAAACTCCCTTGAGCAGGTCCGCCACCAGCGTCTGCCCGCCGTTTTCATTCCGGATTTCCCACGTGCGAATCGCCTCGCCTTCAACGCGCAATAGACGCTGGTCCGCCGGCAACCGCACCCGCACCTGGCGCAATTCGCCCTGGGTAATTTGATAATCCAGCCCGGCGCGCACGTTCACCACGCCGCTGCCGAACGTCACCAGCGCCGCATTCTGGCAAAAGACCGTGGCGGCGGTCTCCGCGGCGCGTTTCATGCGCGGCGTCCATAGCAATTCCACGGAGCCGCTCGAACCGATGACGGCCTCGACGCGCGTCCGGTCCCTGACCGTGGCGCGTTTGAAGGAAATGGCCGTGGGGAAATCCACGTCCGCGTCCGGCTGGTCCAGTGTGAGCACAAACCGGCTGGACAACGCCGGCGGAATGCCGAATACCAGCCGGCGTTTGGTCACGTCGCCGCCGGGTTTGACCAGCAGCCGGATTTGAACGGTTGCCGCGCCGCGCCGCCCGAGCTGCACGGCCACGGCGTCGCCGTCGCGGACCAGGCTGGCCTCGCCGGATTTTACGGAGAATTGTTGCACGGCCACGTCCGCGCCGAACAACGAAATTTTCTGGTCCGGTTTTGCCGACGACAGTTGCAGCGTGGCGTCGAGTTGCGCCACCCGGTCGTTCACCGACCCGGCATAGCTGGCGGACAGGATGGAAACAGCATCAATGGCGGATGGTGGATGGCGGATTACAGATTCCGCAGCCCGCACATTTGCGAAACCCAGCGTCAACAGCAACACGATGGCAGCCACAATGGGTGGCGGCACGCTGCCGGACGGCGCCGTGGGCGCATCATCGTCCAACAACACGGCGCGGCGCGGCCAGTATTTCCAGACCAGCCACGCAACCGCCGCCAGCGCCACCAGCGGAAATCCAATAATGAGCACGTCGTGCAAGGCGCGCCAGGCAATCAACAGGCTGCACACCGACGCGAGGATCAGCACCAGCGCCAGCGTGAGAATGAAAGTGTTGGGCCGTTCGCGCCGCCATTGCCAGCCGAAGCTGAGCAAACCGAGAACAAACGCGCCCACCTGCCCGACCATCTGCAACATCTGGAAGGCGTGCAGCGACATGACTTTGGCGCTGATGGAAAGCGGTTCGCCGCCGTCGCGCACGTTCAGAACCTTGGTGAACAGGAATGAATTGCCGGTGTGCGGAATCTCGATGCGGATGGAACGAATGCCCGAAGCGGTCGGCACCGGAGCGGAAACCGGTTCTTCCGCCGCAGCGAGTGTCCCTCCTGCCGGCACGGGAGCGGGACTGGCGGGCGGGTGGAGATCGAAGCCGGGTTTGTCTCCGGCTGATCCGCTTAATCCGGCAATTGTGGCATTGTTTGCGACACCTCCCTTTGGCAACGCCATCTGGTCGTGGGCGACTTCCGACAACCGTCCTTCCACCATCGGAAATTGTTTCCCGGCCACGGCTTCGGCCTGTTTTCGCCGGTCCAATTCGTCCTGCGGAACCAGCTTGAGAAAACCGCGCTGCTGAATTTCCGCGAATTGCGTGCCGCTCAACTGCTGCACGCTGCCGTCCACATACAGCACGGAACAATGGTCATTGTTCACGGGCGAGAACGCGATCACCGAGTCCGGCTCCAAGGCCGCCTCCGAATAGCCGCCGCCCACATAGACAAACCGCTGCTGGCTTTCCGGGTCAATCGTGACCATGTCCGAACCGAGCTCATTTTTCATCTGCTCGAACGATGCCGGCAACCGGTCGCCATTGTCGCCGGAGAAAAGCCGCACCGCGATGCCGATTTGCTTGAGGTTGCTGATCGCGTTGATGCGTTGCGCCTTGCGCTTGGCGCTGGAAAGCGCCGGCAGCAACATTCCGCCCAGCACGGCCAGAATCATAAACACCACAAACACGGTGATGACCCCGTTCCAGCCGCGGCGCACGGCGGAAACCACCAGGGCAATCACCAGAAACGCCAGGATCCCCATCACAAAAAGGCCGGCGCCGGCTTCCCGCAGCACCGTGCCATAAAACGCGAGAAACCGTTGCCAGCCGTCAAGCAACCCGTAGGTCGTGCCTTGGGCCACGCTCATGCTGCCGTCAAAGCTGGACAGCCGTTTGGAAGCCGGCACATAAAGCTCCCACTCGGCATACGTGTTCGGCACGTCGGTCCGGGGCGCGGCCAGTTCCAGCCGGCCCGGCCAGCGGGAATTCAGCGCCCGGTTGGTCTGGGCATACACGATGTCCACGGCGAACGTCTGGTCGCGGTTGATGTTGCGCGGCAACGGCACCAACACCCAGTCGCCGTCGCGCTCCGGTTTGGCGGGCCGGTTGTTGACGTAGCAGCCCCATAAATCCGCGCCTTTGGGCAGCAGGAACTTTTGGGACTGCTTTTCGTTGTTCTTCACCATGAACGAAGCTTGGGTCAGCATCTCGCCCGCCTCGGTAAGGACGGAGGTGATTTCCGTCCGATCCGCCACCGCCTCGAGCACCGGCACCTCCCCGTGCCGCTGCACCTCCAGCGAGAGATCGTATTGGTCGCCGGTATATTGATAGGCCAGCAGGATGTTGCGCGTAATCAGGGCGCGGTCGGCTGCGGCCAGTTCCGCTTCGTCCACGCGATGCAACGAACCGCTGACCGGCTTCGGATTAAGTTTCAGGCTCGCGGCGGTGGTGATGGCAATCGAACCCGTCTCGCGCTCCACGTCGAGCGTGTGAATGCCGCCGACCGGCAACGTTGCGCTTTTCGGATCGAACTGATAGTCGTAGGTGATCACCAGCGTGTAACCGCCCCAGACCTTGTCCTGCAGGCCGATGGTCCAAACATCGCCGGACAGTTCCTTGCGCCGGATGTTCGGCCCGGTGAATTCGACATTCCGGCAGTAGGACGGCAACTTCACCTTGAATTCCTGCAAGCCTTGATTGATGAGCCCGTAACGAACCGTCGCGCTCCCGCCCGCCAGTCCGTCGCCGATCGTCACCAGGTTGAAAACGTCCGCCACCGCGCGCGCCGCCAGCCGTTCGCTAGCCAGCGTCAACTTCCAATCCGGTTGTTCAGCCATAAAAGCCAGCAATTCATCGGCATGATTTTGCAGCCGGTTGACGGGAATTTCACGGAGGCCGCCCAGTTCGGCGGTTTTCAAGCGGATGCCCGGTGCCGAGACGGCACCGATTTGCGTGGTTTCTTTCGCCGCGCCGGCGACGTGCAGGGGAGCCACCGTAATCCTGTCCGGAAACGATTTCAAAGCCTGTTCCAGTTGCACTTGCAAGGTGCGTGAACCGAGGACACGGCTCGCAAAGCTTATCGTCAGTTTGCCGGCGGTGACACTCCAGTCCTCCACCCCTTCGCCGTGCACGTCAGCCACGACCATTTCCGGTGGCGGGACAAGTTCAAGCGCGTAAATGCCGGTCTTCTCAATGTTCAGCGCCAGGTTGTGCGAAACCAGCAGGCGCGCTTCTTCCAGCCGCACTCCAACGCGGTCGGCAACGTTGATGACCGGCTCGATGCGCTTGACTTTGAGGGCGAGACTGAAGGGACGCGCGTTGAAACGATACGCCGCGAGTTCGTTGCTGGCGGCATTG
>Ga0116107_1002122_pt1 | contig 10739 bp, 12 predicted proteins | sample June2015DPH_6_10_FD_88969 | JGI IMG/M metagenome (GOLD analysis project Ga0116107, IMG submission 88969) | Peatland microbial communities from SPRUCE experiment site at the Marcell Experimental Forest, Minnesota, USA - June2015DPH_6_100 | ecosystem: Environmental > Terrestrial > Soil > Wetlands... | reverse complement strand
CATATACGCAGCAGGCGACGTCACCACCGTTCCGGAAAAACAAATCATCGTCGCAGCTGGCGAGGGTGCAAAGGCTGCTATAAGCGCCTACAAGTACTTATTGAAAGCGGGGCAACATCCTGTTGTCGGCTATTAAACGCCGCTCGAAGAGCAGAGTGACTCTATGACTGAAGTAGTGACCGTCAATCTGAAAAGATGCGAAAACTGTGGCGTCTGCGAAATAGCGTGCGCGGAACGGCACGGCGGAAAAGCCCGCCTGAAAGTGAAAGACGTGCTACAGTCGAGAGGGCTCATATTCAACGACGAAGCGCTCCCTATCGTATGCAAACAATGTGAAAACGCGGCGTGTATCGAGGTGTGCAAGCCGAAGGCCATTGTGCGGGAGAACGACGTCATATCCATCGATGAAGACAAATGCATCGGCTGCGGACGGTGCGCGAAGAGCTGCCCGTTCAATGCGATCTTTATCGAAGAGGGTCCAGCTACGCCGGCGCCTGAACCGCACGAGCTAAGCGTTTTTCACATGCTGTTTGACAGGAGGGCGACGAGTGCCGAGACCGAACGTACGCGAACGCGCAAAACTACACGAAGGGCATACAAGTGCGATAGGTGCAAAGGGTATGACAATATGGCGTGCGTCGACGCGTGTTATTTCAGAGCGCTCTCTAAGCGAGAGTTAAGCGCCCTGAGAAACGGCAAACGTGAGCACTTGGCGCTCCTCGAACAACGGCTCACGAAGAAAGAAGCCGTCAGCGAGACTTGATGGCACGGCGTTGCACGCGCACACCAAATGAGACGTATGCACGGTATCCACGCTGCCCCCTTCCGCGGTTAACCTTATATTTTCGGCACCCTACCTATTGAGAGATCGCGATGGAAGTCCTCCTTGTTAATCCCCCCGAAATCACATCTAAGTATAAAGACGTGCTGGGCCTCACCGCGCCCCCCCTAGGTCTCGCGTATATCGGCGCTGTACTGGAAGAAAACGACGTCAAGGTCACCATTTTAGATGCGCCGGCGCTCGAAATGGATTTCCAGGGCTACGAGCGAGAGCTTGCAAATAAGCACGTCGATCTGCTCGGGGTGCAGACGACGACGCCGACGATCAAGCAAGCCCTCGCAGTGGGCAAAATTACAAAAGAGCTCTACCCTGAGTGCATGGTCACAATGGGGGGCTATCACGCCACCTTCATGCCAGAGCAGGTCTTGCGCGAAAACGATTTTGTCGACGTTGTGGTCAGAAATGAGGGGGAATACGCTACCCTCGAGCTCGTTGACGCCACAGAGAACGAAAAACCCCTGCGCAACATTGATGGCATCAATTACCGCGACGGCGACCGCATCGTTGAAACGCCCAAACGAAGGCCTATCGAAGATCTCGATGCCCTACCCTTCCCCGCGCGTCACCTCCTTCCGATGAGCGAATACACGCTCTTTGGACGCAAACAGGTCTTAGCCACCATGATCTGCAGCAGAGGATGCCCGATGGGCTGTTCATTCTGCGCGTCAAGTGCGATGCACGGACGACGAGTCCGTTTCAGATCGCCAGAGAACGCTGTCGACGAGATGGAACGCGTAGTCGATGAGTACAAAGTCAGAATGGTCGGCTTTATGGACGATACCTTCACACTGTTTCCAAAGTGGGTGCACAGCTTCTGTAAAGGGATAATCAGCCGCGGAATTGACGCCGTGTGGGGATGCACAGCGCGGGTCGATCGGTTCAATAAAGAGCTGCTCTCGCAGATGTGGAAGGCAGGCTGCCGAACGCTGCTTTTTGGCGTTGAGAGCGGGAATCAGAAGATCCTGGACAATGTGCAGAAGGGTACCAAAGTAGGACAGGCCAAGCGCGCCTTCAAAACCGCAAAAGACATCGGCATGCATACGATCGCTTCAATGACTCTGGGAATGCCCGGCGAGAACAAAACTACTATCGATGAAACAATTGGCTTCGCAAAACGGGTGAACCCTGACTACGCACTCTTCTCGCTCGCTACACCGTACCCGGGCACGAAGTTCTACGAACTCGCGAGCAAGATGGGCCTTATTAGAATAAAAGACTGGACGCACTTTACCCTGCTCACGCCGGTCATTGAAACCGTTGATCTCACGCTCAGAGAGCTTCAGGACACTCAAAGAGAGGCATTCAAAGAGTTCTACTTGAGGCCAAACTATTTCTTCAAGCAATTAAGCCGAGACAAGCTTCTGTTCGCCCTCGTAATGTACAAAGTGTTCAAAGGGGCGCTCAAGATGAAGTCAACGCCTATTCTCGGCACGTCGGTTGACCCGCACGCAGAAGATCGGTAATGCGCCTCGCAATCTGAATGGAGCGTTCAACAGCTTAATGCGGCGACCTCTGTTGCCTCGACCGCAGCGCTTGATGCACGCAGTTTATCCTTGAGCGCGTTATACGCGCGCAGGTTGTAAATGCATCCAATGTCGGGGGCTTTGATGTCGTTGAAATACGCATATGCACGGGCGCGGCAACCGCCACAAACGTTCTTGTAATCACACGAGCCGCAGTGTTCCTTAAGATCGTGCCGTTCCCTGAGTGACTGCATGACCTCGGCGTTTTTCCAGATATCGACGAACGATTCTGATCGCAAGTCGCCGACAGGTATCGGCATAAACACGCACGGTGTCACGATTCCGTTGGGCTGAATAGCGCAGTACATGCGGCCGGCCCCACACCCCCCGATGAACTCGGCGAGTAACCCCACCTTGTCGCTGAAACCCGCTGCCCCGAAGTGCGCGAGTGAGATAATCCCATTTTGTGTGTTCATCATGCACACGCGTGAGAATTGCGGGGCCGTTGTCAGAATTTCAAAGCTTTCATCTTGCCCACTCAAGTACCCGTACATCTGCTGCAAAACGTGCTCGCGCGCTTCCGGGGGCAAATCCATATCGATGATCTCTGTGCCCCTCCCAACGGGTATGAAATTGAAGATCAAGGTCCTGTTGACGCCCAGCTTTTTACTAAATGCGACGAGGTCATCTAATTCGCGAAAGTTCTCATTCGTGACCGTGTTGGCGATGCACGAGTACGCGCCTTCTTGGGCGACGACGTTTTGGATTCCTGCTACGGTGCGTTCCCAAGCGCCTATAACACCCCGAAATGCGTCGTGTTTTGCAGGATCGACGGAGTCAAGGCTTATCTCGAAGTACTCAACGCCGACGTCCCTGAGCCGGCGAACTACGTCTTTCGTTAGCAAAGTGCCATTCGTCGCGAGTGAGAGGTACAGCCCCTTGCTCGAGGCGTAATGAGCGACTTCCCAGAAGTCGTCCCGCAGGAGCGCCTCGCCCCCGGAGAACGCAATGGCGACAACGTCGTTGTCGGCGAGCTGATCGACAATCTTGAGCCGCTCATCGAGGCTGAGCTCATCCTTTGACATTTTGCCAGCACCTTGGTAGCAGTGCTTGCAGCGCAGATTGCACGCATCCGTATAATTCCAAACGACCAGAAAGGGCGCTTGAAGTTTGAGTGGCTTGCTAATGCCGTACTCTGCTATGCTCTTGACGATATTCGATAGGCCGCGTCGCGTCACCTGCTGACTGAAGTAATCTTGCATCTTGGACCGGTCCACGTGGAAGGACATTCGTCCGAGTTCGACGAACGCACAGATCGGCAGCAGCTTGAGCTTCTTTAAAAAATGGAGGTCGTTTTGGCCACTGTACAAGCTCAAAGCTTCGTAGATCGCCTGCCTATCGTCGACACAGAGGCCATGAATGACCTTCCGAATGATGGCATTGCCTAAAAAGACGTTCACCGAGTTCAGGGCCGAGTACAGCGGTTCTGACTCTTTTGAGCTGTTTTGTCGACTCCTTGCGGACAGCACGCTATGTGCTCTCGACATCACAACTTATTCTGCCACTGAAGCATAATAAGACTTGTTCCCGGATAAAGGAAAGATCCGGGGCCCAGACGAGCGACAGAAAACCCGACTTTGTAAACGTGATTAAGGAAACGTCACCTCGACAAGGGCAACGAGAGTAGGCAAACGAGGCGAAACGAAGATAAGCCGTTCTTAGAGATACTCTGATTGTTGGCGTTTATCGTGGATTTGTCGGAACGCGAAAATGATTTTATCCTCTGCCTATCAAACCACGTTGAGGAGAACCCCACCAGACTTATCGAACGCGGTGAGCTGTACGCGCTTGCTAAGGCCAACGGCTTCAGTGAACGAGAAGTGTACCGCTATGCGATGAATTTCGACCTGTTGGGATACCTGAAAGCACAGCCCATTCTTGGCGGAAAGATAGCATCCTTGAAGCTTACTGCTCAGGGAGTTGACTATGCAAGAGAGGTGAGAGATCAGCAAAAACCGCTTTGAAGCTATCTTGCTCTCAGTTTCAAATGTGCGCAGAAGATCCTGGGCACTATCAACTGATGGCACTTCTGATTCTCTGCAACTAAAGACCCTTACAGTGAACGACGTCCTGAATCGGCCGCCGAGCGCTTCGGTACCGGTTCTGCGGGTGGTTCGTATCGCCGTACCCAAGCGCCAGTCCGATGAGTATTGATAGATCTTCCGGAATGTCTAATTCTGCACGAACAAGATCAGGGTACGATGCGAAAAGGAAAGCGGGTGCCGAATCCACCTGATATTCTTGTGCCGCCAGCATAACACTCTGTGCCAGCAATCCCAAGTCAAATATTGACCAGGACGAGAGGTTGCGATCCATGTAAAGAAACACCACAGTCGGCGCACAAAAAAACCGATAATTGGATTCGAACAAGCTTTGTCGAACAGTGGATTCGTCGCGTTCTTTCGTCTTGCGTATTAGTCGAGCCCGTACTGACATCAATTCGGCCATACGCTGTCGGATGACAGGTGGCGCGTCTGCGGTGCCGGCAGATCCGGATTGGATGGGATGCGTTTCTGAGGGCGCAACATATACTCCGCACGCAGCCTCTCAAGCGCCTCTCCCCCCGCGACAAAAATCTCCCACGGCTGCGTGTTAGCCCACAAAGGCGCGCGGGTTGCAGCTTTCAGAATCTTCAGAATCGTGTCCTTGCCTACTGGATCCTGCCTGTATGCACGCACGGTCGAGCGGGCGTGAAGCGCATCTATCACATTCATATTGAATGTCTCTTCTCTCGGCAAATTTCTGTACTCACTCCTAAGCTTGTTGCCTTCTTCTTGATAACGGGCCGACTATCATCTTTCAGGGTTCTATCGTTCTTTTCACGCACCTTGAGTGTACAATCTATGTGGCTACTTATTGAGACCTGCTTCTCGAAGGTTGCCAATAAGATCTTGCTCGTTCTGTGCGCATGAACGACCGGAACTTAGCCAGTTATTATGTAATGGTGGCCGTATTTAGCAAGGTGCAGTGGAACGCGGTTGATTCCAAAAGCGAGAGACTATGACGCCTGACGACGGGGGTGCACAACTATCGGAAAACGGCTCCGGGATGAGAAAGGGGGCCCCGCCTGACTTTGTCATCGAATGGAAAAAGATCGCTACTGTTTTCAACCATAACTTGCTCGTAGCAACTCTAGTATATGCCTACAGTGATGCGGGGGGGCGGCCTCGCAAAGCGACTCTGGTTCTGGCCAAAATACTCGAAGAGTGCGTAGAGGACCCGTTTAGTCGTTTCGTCTTTTGGCTCACCGCAGACGTGAACATCGAGAGTATTCGTTTGGGTGAAGAAATACGCCACGCGATACGCGCACAACTTGCAAAGACTATAAAGCCGCCGACTGAGTTGCAGGTCAAAGACATGAACATGCGCGTGAATTCATTGCCTGATTATCTTCGCGTATTTTATCTGGAGGAGTATTTTGAGAGCATGATAAAAAACAAGAAGGAGCGCCACTGAGCTGCTGGCCAGGCGACTGCAGGACCCTCCTTTGTGCTCACGTCGTTTGCAACTGAAGGCCTAGCGCGGTCTCTGCCGCAATCTAAAATGTTTGGCAATGAAGTTCCTTATTCTAGTAATGACCACCAAGCCGGCTCCCGTCACGCTTCCTGCTCTGGGCTGCACGGTCGGCTCACACTCCGCAATCTCCTTACCGATCTGAACCTGGATAGACCGGGACTTCTCCGCCGCAAGCACTTGCGTGGGGTAGATGCTTCGATGACCGGAGATCACGTAGCTTACAACGCACGCTACTGCGGCGTATGGCGCGACTGCCGGCCCAAAGAGCTCAACTGAGATGATACTCGCGGCGATAGGGGTGTTCGTGGCTCCTGCGAGGACGGCTACAAGGCCAATTGCCGCAAACGTCGCTGAATTCAAGCCAAATACCTGCGCGAAAAGAGAGCCGGCCGTGGAACCGATAAAGAAGATAGGGGTGATGATGCCGCCAGTTCCCCCAAAGCCCAACGTTATGCTCGTGAATACGATCTTCAATGGGAAGGCGTACCAGACGGCGTGCTGCCCCTGCAGCGTGGCCTGAGTCGTTCCCAGTCCTAGCCCAAGGTACTGCGCGGAGAACACGAAGGTCAACAAGACGAGCGCCGCCCCGCCGATGATGCCCTTGGCAGGCGTCCATAGCGGCAGACGTTCTGCCGCCTTTTTGAAGAGATTAAAGAGCTCTATGAGGAGGAGCGCGACGATCCCAAAAAAGATGCCTGCAACAATCACTTGCGCCAAGAAGAACCCGCTGAAGACGGGCACAAACTGCAGAGGGCTGTAAAAATAGGTGATACCAAGGGCAGCCGACACCTGGTAGCTGACGATTCCCGCGATAAACGCGGGGAGGAGCACGTCGTACATGAGGCCGCCTATAAAAAGGACTTCGACCCCGAAGATAGCCCCGCCTAGGGGCGTGCCAAAAACGGAGGCAAATCCGGCGCTGACCCCACAGATGACCAATTTCCGACGGTCACGGTCGTCAAACTTCAGGAGATCGCTAAAGAGTGAAGAGACTCCCGCCCCTATCTGGGCGCCCGGCTCTTCCTTGCCTCCGCAGCCTCTTCCGCGTCTAGGCGATGCGGCCCTGCTAGAATCGACGTGACATACGCAGCAAGGGTCTGGGCAAGCTTCTCTTTAAGCTCAAGCGCAAGCTCTCCTGCAGGACTTCCCACGCGCGCCTGTTAACCAATGCACGATATGGCCTGCTTTCGACTTCAGGTAGCCATGAAGCCTCATACGCCAGTTAGTGGTGAAAGAAAATCCTTAAGCTGCCGCAGGCAGTTGTCAATACAGATACAGCGCGAATACAGCGCTAATAGCGTGAGCATCATGCCCTCTAGCTGGCTCGAGATAATATACGTTATCGCTGCAATATTTACTATTTACTTGGGCTACGAGACATCAGGTCTTTTTGCCTCGTTTCTGATCTTTATTGCTGGCATCTTATTCTTTTTTATCTTTGTGCGCGAGGGTAAGCAAGGTTCGCGCGGTTACAATATACTGCTGAAACGCGCTGCACACCAAAGAGAGGAATCAAGAACAAATCGTCAGATAAGACGACTGAAGCACAAGCAATCGTACGTCAGAAAGGCAGCAGTAGAAGCTCTGGGAAGCATAGAAACTGACCAAGCGGCAGATGCGCTAAAGCAAGCTTTGGGGAACGACGACGACCTATACGTTCGTTCGACAGCAGTGGAAGCTCTCGGAAAGATTGGAACTAACAAAGCAGTAGATGCGCTAAAGCCAGCTCTGATGGACAAAGAGTCGTATGTTAGTAATGCAGCAGTTAAAGCTCTCGGAAAGATCGGAACTGACACAGCGGTAGATATGCTGAAGAATGCCTTGATAAACCCAGATTGGGGTGCGCGAAAACAGGTGGCCCAGGAGCTTGATAGTCTAAACTGGGAGCCTTCTGATGATAAGGAAAAAGCCTACTATATGATTGCGAAATCAGAATGGGGTGAAATACCAAAACTCGGTAAGCCGGCAGTTCAACCGCTAATACACGCTCTGACTTATCAACCATTTTTCGATAGATACCAAGCAGCCGAGGCTCTCGGAAAAATCAGGGATTCAGTTGCAGTTGAACCTCTTATCAAGGCCTTGGAAGATCGAGATAAACTTCTCAGGTCGAGCGCTGCAGAGTCTTTGGGAAAGATCGGAGACGATAGAGCTTTAGATCCTCTGATCGATGCTTTGCGCGATAATGAAGCTGCTGTTAGGCGACAAGCAGCTGGGTCACTTGGGAAACTGGCCCTTCCGAAAGCCATCGGCCCGCTGAAGGACCGTCTGAAGGATCTGGATTCGGGTGTACGGCGGGAAACTGCGGAATCTCTGGATGAGCTTGGCTGGAGACCCAGTAATGAAGAAGACGAGGCCTATTGCTTAATTGCGTGGCAACGCTGGCCTCAGGTAGAGAGATTAGGGAAGCCAGCTGTTCTACCATTGATACACACCTTAAAAGGCTTTGATGAAAGGATCGAAGAAAGAGCAATATCATCACTGGCGAACATTGGCAACGCAATTGGTGAGCCTGCAATATCTCTTATGATAGAAGCCCTAAGAGACGAACCTAGCCATGTTCGGTCAAGCATATCGTTCGCTTTAGGAAGAATCGGAAGTCAGGCTGTGCCTCTGCTACTTGCAGCCACAAAGGATGATCACGAAAATGTTAGAATCGGGGCTAGGAATGCGCTTGCAAGGGTTGATCCTTCACAACCACCTTGAGCGTCCGCAGGCAGCCGCAAAAAGCGGCATAATCATTAAGTACAAAGCGCCGACCATTGACCTACTATTGCTAGCCCCTGAATACTACCCTTGCACTTATGGCGCGCTGCCAAGACACAAGCTGCTGGAGATTCACCACAGCAAAATTTCACTTCACTACGCAAAAGAGGGTTATAACTACCCAACGATCCGACTGCCCCACACGTTCTCAAAGCTTGCAGGGCTGCCTGCACGAATCTATCAAACAGTGCATCAGGGGGCGCTTGCCTTCCTTGTTGTTGTTTCGCCGCGACCTGACAAGGGCGGAAACAAGCGCCGATCGACCCGCGTATTTACACGGCGGGGATCAAGCGTTCGAATCCGGCCGAGCCTATTGGTAGTGAGGATATTGGACCCATTCGACACACATAAAAAAGATCGAGCGAGGCTTTAACGGTTGCCCTTAAGATGCTTGTTGCGGTGAACCATCGTTTTCCCCGCGTTGAATCGCGCGCTGCGCGACCTCGCTGCCGACCTTTAACCCCTGATCGCAATCAGATGGGTAGTGGATACCTGCGTAAACGCGAGACAGAGACGCTTGTTGCGCCTGGGCTTCTAACTGGCTCTGTTCCTTCGGGAAGATGTAACTCAATACCCCGGCCGCCGCGCCGGAAAAGTCGGAGTGACCTGAGCTGTATGAGGGAAAGTTCGGAGTGGCGAAGGCCGTTTTAATAGTCGGATCGGCCGTAATGGGCCTGAGCTCCCAATACTGGTACTTAGCTTTCCAACAGCAGATCCCCGCGTCCTCTGTCGCGGTGTTCATTAGCGCGAGCGTCCGTGCGGCGCGTAGCTCGTCAAGCGAATAGTTTTGAATCAGGTCGCACGCGATCGCGTTCCAGTGGCCTGTGGGCGTTGAAGTCCCGGTGCCATCGTCCCAAAACTGGGCGATCTGCAGTTGGTCCGCTGTCCGATTGTTTGCGATCTGTTTGACCTCTTTGAGACCTGCTTCGAATTGCGCGGAACCAAAAGCGGGTGGTGGTGGCGGCATGATCGGGTCCGACTTATTCATTAGCCACATAGTGACATTGCCCCAGTTTGGCAAGAGCGGCGGCGTCGCTGGCGATGTCGTGCTCACCCATTTTCCTGCTCCGGTGGGTACCGTCCCATTCCACGGCATATTCGAGCCATCGTTCTTGGCATATTTGATGACGTCCTGTGCGACCGTGAGGCCGATGACATTGCCAGCGGTGATATCGCTACGGAAGTTCACCCCGGCCTCAAGCCGTGATTCGTCGTCTGCAGCAGCTTGTTTGTTTAACCAAGCGGTTTCATTAGGGTACAGGTACGAGAGCACCGCCGCCGATGCTCCCGCGACAGCGGCGTGATCAGACGGGTACGCGGGGTCGCTGGTTGTTTGCACAGCAGGCTGTATGCTTTGGTCAATGTCGTGCGGGCTCGATCGGTTGTACGTGTACTTGTTATTCCACGTCGAAACGAGCGCATCGTACTGCGCCACGCTCAACAGCGCATAGACGCGTGAGGCCATAGGCGCTGAGGTGCCGTATTTTATGACCAAGCTGCGCGCGATCGCGTTCCACTGCACAACGGAACCGTTAGTCCAATAATCGATGCTTTCGTTGACCGCAGCCGTCCGGTTTAGCTGAAGCGCCTTCAGCTCGTTGACATCCTGAGTGAACGGTGGCGAGCCTTGCGAAGGTGGAGGAAGAGACCGTATCGCATCGCTCGAACTTAAGACAAACGTCTTCCAGGTTCCGCCCGTTGGCTCTGCGGCAAGCACGGCGCCTCCTGAGCTTGTCGAGTTATTTGTCGACGTAAGACACCCGCTGGCGCTGACGGCGACGAGCACCGCAACGAGAACGATCGCTATCAGTGAGGTTTTAGCCTCGCATATTTTTCACGATCGGATGGGTATAAATAACTCACTCGTGCTACCAAGCCTTCTACCCACGTTTCTCCGCACGCGAATTAGTCTCCAAAAACCCGACAACGTGTCGATTTGCCAACGTTGCTAGTGCGTAACTAGAGCGATTGCTGAAACACCCACTCGTCAACGAAATATCGTCAAATCCAGCACCTAGTTTGGAACACGTGCCGGGGATGGCATTTTTCGCTTGTGCAAATGCTCAATAGCCTAAAGATTCGTCGATGAGAAT
>Ga0116107_1002120_pt1 | contig 10741 bp, 11 predicted proteins | sample June2015DPH_6_10_FD_88969 | JGI IMG/M metagenome (GOLD analysis project Ga0116107, IMG submission 88969) | Peatland microbial communities from SPRUCE experiment site at the Marcell Experimental Forest, Minnesota, USA - June2015DPH_6_100 | ecosystem: Environmental > Terrestrial > Soil > Wetlands... | reverse complement strand
GCGCGCGTATTCCCGGCAAGCCGCTGTCGGTGCAGCGCAAGGTGATTGCCGCCATCAAGCGCGCGCTGGGTTCTACCAGATAATTTCTCATGCAAGAATTCTCCCCGTTCGACGGCGCCATTCTCATTGATAAACCCGCCGGCCCCACGTCGCACGACGTGGTGGATGCGATTCGCCGCCGGTTTGGCATCAAAAAAGTCGGCCACTGCGGCACGCTCGACCCCAATGCCACCGGCCTGCTCATCATCGTGCTCGGCCGCGGTACCAAGCTGTCCGAAAAATTGATGGGCGACGACAAGGTCTATGAAGGCACCATCAAATTCGGCGAGGCGACTGACAGTTACGATGCCGACGGCGAAATTACTTCCACCGCGCCGGTGCCGCAATTAACGCTGGAGCAATTGAATGAAGCCACCGCCACGTTTGTCGGCGACCAGATGCAGACACCGCCGATGGTTTCGGCCATCAAAGTAAAAGGAGTGCCGCTTTACAAGCTCGCCCGTAAAGGCATCGAGGTGGAACGCGAACCGCGGCTGGTTCATATCTACAATTTTCGTTTCACAAATTACGAACCGCCGCTCGGCCAATTTAAAGTCGCCTGCACCAAGGGCACTTATGTCCGCAGCATCGCGCATGAACTCGGCCAAAAACTCGGCTGCGGCGCGCACCTGGCTGCGCTCCGCCGCAGCGTTTCCGGCAAATTTGACGTGGCCGATGCCACGCCGCTCGACGCCGTGCTCAAACTCACGCCGGCGGAACTGGAGAAGAAGGTGATTCCGTTTTTGAAATTGGCTGCGTAGCGGCGGCTTGTCAGAGCGCCGCCATCTAAAAATAATGCGGCACTCTTGCGAAATACCGCTACAATTTTCCGCGATGAAAATCATCCACGCCGCAAATGAACTCAAGCCCGGCAATCGCAAAGTCTGCCTGGCCATTGGTGTTTTCGACGGGGTCCACCTCGGCCATCAGCAAATCATCCGGCAGACCATCGCCGATGCGCATCAGCACGACGCCCTGGCACTGGTGATTACGTTCGACCGGCATCCGAACGTTGTTGTCGCGCCCGACCACGTGCCGCCGCTGATTTATTCGCTGCCGCAAAAATTGAATGCGATTGAATCGCTGGGCGCGGACACGCTGCTGCTGATTCATTTCGACAAAAAATTCAGCGGTCAGACGGGCGAAAATTTCATTCGCAGTCTGGCGGGCGACCTCGGAAAGATCCAAAGCCTCTGTGTCGGCGCGGATTTCGTTTTTGGCCACCAACGCAGCGGCAACGTCCCGCTGCTTAAAAAACTCGGTGGCGAACTCGGTTTCACCGTCCACGGACTGGCCGCCGTGTCCCTCGACAATCAAATTGTCAGCAGCACGCGTATTCGCGAGGCCATTCGCTCCGGTAATCTCGACGACGCGGGCCAGATGCTCGGACGGCCTTACGCCATTTCCGGCCGCGTGATCGCGGGCGATGGCGTGGGGCGTAAACTCGGTTTTCCGACCGCGAACCTTGACGCGGCGGGCCTGGTTCTGCCACCCAACGGCGTTTACCTCGGTCTTGCCAAAATCAGAAAAAAATCGCGGCCGGTCGCGCTCAACATCGGCTTCCGTCCAACGCTGGCGACCGGCGGGTCACAGCTTCGTGTCGAGGCGCACCTGCTTGATTTCACCGGCGACCTTTACGGCCAGGAATTGGAAATCGAAATCGGCGAGAAGCTGCGCGACGAGCGGAAATTCGGTTCGCTCGAAGAACTGAAAGCCCAGATCGCACGGGACGTTGCCGGGGCGAAGAAAAGATTTTAGACGCGGATTTCACAGATTTTCACAAATTTTGGCGGGTTGGAATCCATGTTAATCCGTGAAATTCGTGTCTCGGTTTCGTTTGAACACAGAAGCTGGATTCATTGTCCATCTGTCAATAAAATCAAAAAATGAATACTGGAATCAGCGCCATCAACGACGCAGTCAAGGAAGCGGGTGCCTTCACGCACCCGCTGTTTAACGAACTCGGCAAGGTCATCGTCGGCCAGAATTATCTGACCGAACGGCTGGTCATCGGCCTGCTCGCCAACGGCCACGTCCTGCTCGAAGGCGTGCCCGGCCTGGCCAAGACCCTCGCCGTCAAATCCCTCGCCGCCACGCTCAACGTGAAATTCTCCCGCCTGCAATTCACGCCGGACATGCTGCCCGCCGACGTCATCGGCACGCAGATTTACAATCCGCAGTCCGGCGGCTTCACCACGCGCAAAGGCCCCATCTTCGCCAACCTCATCCTGGCCGACGAAATCAACCGCGCGCCCGCCAAGGTGCAAAGCGCCTTGCTCGAAGCCATGCAGGAGAAACAGGTCACCATCGGCGAACAGACGTTCAAACTCGAAGAACCGTTCCTGGTGCTCGCCACGCAAAATCCCATCGAGCAGGAAGGCACGTATCCGCTGCCCGAGGCGCAGGTTGACCGCTTCATGCTCAAATTAAAAATCGGTTACCCGTCGCGCGCCGAGGAACGGCAAATCCTCGATTTGATGGCGCGCACCTCCGGCACGCCGACTGCCAGCGCCGTCGTCGAGTCGAAACAAATCCTCAAGGCCCGCGAAGTCATCAACGACATCTACGTGGATGACAAGGTGAAGGAATACATCGTGGACCTTGTCTGCGCCACGCGCGACCCGGACCATTACAAGATTGCGGTGAAGGACTTCATCCAGCTTGGCGCCTCGCCGCGCGCGACCATCAACCTGACGCTGGCCGCCAAGGCGTATGCGTTTCTCAAAGGCCGCGGCTACGTCACGCCGCAGGACGTGAAAAGCATCGGCATGGACGTACTGCGCCACCGCGTGGCCATCACCTACGAAGCCGAGGCCGAGGAAAAAACCAGCGAAATCATCATCCAGAAAATTTTTGATGAGTTGCCCGTGCCGTGAAAATGAAGGCAGAAGGATGAATGAAGAATGCAGAATGATGAAAAACAAATTCGCAACGAAAGGCCCGTAGGGCCGAAATCTTTGTAGAAAACCACGAACAAAAAGTTTTCTAGCTCCGTAGGAGCGACATATTGCGAACGCGAAAATGGCAAATACCTACACACAGATTTATCTGCACGTCGTGTTTGCTATTGAAGGCCGGCAAAGCCTTATCGCGCCGGAGCACAATGACGAATTGCAGAAATACGTCACCGGCATCGTAACCGCACAGAGGCACAAATTGATTGCCATAAACAATATGCCCGACCATTTGCATTTGCTGGTCGGCCTGCGACCGGATGCGGCGCTGTCGGATTTGGTGCGCGACGTGAAAGCGGGTTCGTCCAAATTCATCAACGAAAAGCGCTGGGTGATGGGCCGGTTTTCGTGGCAGGAAGGTTTTGGCGCGTTCTCGCATGCCCGCTCGCAACTTGGCGCGGTGATTCGTTACATCCAAAACCAGCAAAAACATCATGCGAAGAAATCGTTCCGGGACGAATATTTGGAACTGCTGGAAAAGTTTGGCGTGGAATATGACCAGAAATACATTTTCAAAACCGATCAAGCGCCGTAGGCGCGACATATTTGTAGAATCGCAAATGCAAAATGAAGTCCAGCGCCATAGGCGCGACATATTTGTAGAACCATGAACAAAAAAGATTTTAGCTCCGTAGGAGCGACATAATGAAATGAAAACGATTTGAAAAGTCCGGCACAGACGATGACCAGAAACATATTATCAAAATCGATGAAAAGTGACGGCCTGAATATGCCGCTCCTACGGAGCTGGAACTTGTTGGGGGCTGATTTCTACAAAGATGTCACGCCTACGGCGTTCAGCATGCACCGCGTGACCGCGACCAGCAAAACAGTCCGGCTCTCGCACATTCGATGAAAATTGATTCCTCCAAATTGGCAGACTTGATGGTTGAGGTTGCGAACCAGCGATTCGGGCCGGAGACATTCAAGCGGCGTCAGCTTATGGATGCGACAGAGCAAGTTGTCCATCAGCGTGGTTTCTGGACGCAGGAGGATGATGAGTTGTCAGGTTCAGTAGGCACGAAATCGCGCGGCCTTGCTGACATTGATTATAGATTTTCGGATTTAGCACGTTGGGGCACGATTGTCAGCAGCCGTCGCAACTATTGGCGGCTCGCCTCGCCTAAACCTCCGCCAGTTAGTGAATTTGTTCAGCCACCATCTGACATCGCAGAGCCGCCAAACCGAATTGAGACTCATGTGCAGCGAATTGTTCGCGACACGAATGCAGCCAAATCGCTAAAGGCGCTTTACGATTACAAGTGTCAGGTCTGTGGTCTTCGCATTGAGCCTGCATCTGGCAGTTTCTACATTGAGGTTCATCACGTCCGACCTTTAGGTGGCGGTCACAAGGGTTTCGATACTCATTCAAATATGCTCGTGCTTTGCCCCAATCATCACGCGATGTTTGATTTTGGCATTCCGCGGTTCATCACTGGCGATAGCATTATGATTGGCGAGAAGAGCCACAATTTAACATGTAAGCATAACCTCGCAGCAGATGTCATTGCATACCACAATGAACAAATTCACCGGCGAACGGCCTGACTCGAATTTTCTCCCATGATTCCCCGCGAGATCCTAAAAAAAATCCGGCAGATCGAGCTGCGCACGAACCGCGTCGTGACCGAAACGCTCGCGGGCCAATATCATTCCGTCTTCAAGGGCCAAGGCATGAATTTCGACGAGGTGCGCGAATACCAGCCCGGCGACGACGTGCGCTCCATTGACTGGAACGTCACCGCGCGGATGAACCATCCGTTCATCAAAAAATTCGTCGAGGAACGCGAGCTGACACTCATGCTCGTCGTGGACGTGAGCGGCTCCGGCTTGTTTGGCTCGCGCGCGCAATCCAAACGCGAACTCGCCACCGAGATCGCGTCCGTGCTCGCCTTCTCCGCCATCCGCAACAACGACAAGGTCGGTCTGCTGCTTTTTAGCGATGAAGTCGAGAAATTCATCCCGCCGCGCAAAGGCCGCAGCCACGTGCTGCGCGTCATCCGCGAAGTCCTGTTTTTTGAGCCGAAACGGCGCGGAACGGATTTGGTCCAAGCGCTCGAATTCATGGGTCGTGTGTTGCCGCATCGTGCCATCGCCGTTGTTATTTCGGATTTTTTAGTGAATTCGGGACGCGAGTTGTCCCAACTCGCAGCGGTCACGAACTCACGCTCCGGTTCGGAAAATTTTAACCGGCAAAAGTCTGTTGCCACTGCGGTTTGGGACAAACCGCGCTCCGATTCGTCGCCCTTGCCGCCCGAACTCCAGACTGCGCTGCGAATTGCGAATCGCAAGCACGACGTCGTGGCTGTGCAAATCACGGACCGTTACGAACTCGAACTGCCTTCGCTTGGCCGTCTGACTTTGGAAGACGCCGAGACGGGCGAAATTGTGGAACTCAACACTGCCCACGCCGCCAGCCGCGACGCCTTTGCGCTGCGGCAGGAAAAACAGCGCAACGACCTCGCGCGCCAGTTTCGTTCGTCGGGCGTGGACACCATTCAACTGCGCACGGACGAACCTTACTCGGCGGCCTTGGGTAAATTTTTCGAGAACCGGGAAAAACGGAGACTGCGTGGGTAAAATGAGCGGCGAAATTTTTATGGTAGTACCCGCGTCTCGCGGGTGGAGTCGGACGTCTCGTCCGACTCTTCCGGCGGTTCGCGTTCCACAAAGGTTTCGGCGGGACGCCGAAACCGACCCGCGAGACGCGGGTGCTACCGACAGCAAACAGCGATGATCACAAATTCAGCGCCTTCAGTCGCCAACGACATCCGCGACATCAAGCCGCCGGTGGAAATTCCGAGCGGCTGGGAATGGCTTTGGTGGGTGCTGGCAGCACTGACCACCATTGCCGTCGCGGTTTTGATTCGGCGTTGGTGGCAAAAGCGGCGGTTGCATATTCCGATTGTACCGCCGGTGCCAGCCCACGTCCGCGCAAAGCAAAAATTGGCGGAGGCCCTCGCGCTTATCGCCCAGCCGAAATCGTTCTGCATCCTGGTCTCCGACACGGTTCGCACCTATCTCGAAGAACGGTTCAACTTCCGCGCGCCGGAACGCACGACCGAGGAATTTCTGCACGAACTGCAGGACACGGATTTGTTGTCGGCGGAACAGAAGGAAAAGTTGGGCGAATTCCTGGAGTGTTGCGACCTCGTGAAATTCGCCAAATACGAACCGCGCGAACCTGAGTTGCGCGACTTGCATGGCTCGGCGGTGAGGCTGGTTGAGGAAACCGAACCGGACGAAACGGAAACGGAGATGGGGAGCACACGCGTCCCGCCGGATGCTTCGACAATGCCAACGGCCTTCACAAAAACGTTTGATAAACTAGATTTTCGGCGCGACGCCGAAAACGGCACGCCAGAGGCGCGCGCTCCCCAATCCAAAATCGTAAATCGTAAATCGTAAATCAAAAATTCAAAATGGCTTTTGCCCATCCCTATTTTCTGCTGCTGCTGTTGCTGCTGCCGCTGCTGGCATGGCTGAAGGGCAGGCGCGGCCAGTCGCCCGCGTTTCTTTATTCGGCGGTGCGATTGGTGGAAGGATTGACGCGGGCGCGGCGTTCGCGCGCCGGCGCATTTCTGGCGGCGCTGCGCTGGCTGGTGCTGGCGTTGTTCATGGTGGCGCTGGCCCAACCGCGTTTGATGAAAAGCCGGACGGAGGTCAAGGCCAGCGGCATTGACATTGTCTGCGCGCTCGATTTGTCGGGCAGCATGATTTCGGAGGATTTCGTCGTACGCGGCGAGCGTGTGAACCGCGTCAACATGGCCCGTTCGGTTTTGAAGAGCTTCATTGACCAGCGACCGAACGACCGCATCGGGCTGGTGGTGTTCGCGGCCCAGGCGTTCATCGCCGCGCCGTTGACGCTGGACCACGATTATTTGCAGGAAAATCTGGACCGCCTGGAAATCGGCACGATCAATTCCGACGCGACGGCGATTGGCGATGCGCTGACCACGGCCATCAACCGGTTGCGCGATCTGAAATCGAAAAGCAAAATCATCATCCTGGCGACCGACGGACAAAACAACTCCGGCAAAATCCAGCCGCTCCTGGCGGCGGACGCGGCGGCGGCGCTGGGCGTGAAAGTTTACACGGTCGGCATCGGCGAACAAGGCACGGCGCCCATGCCGGTGTTCATGGGCGGGCGAAAAGTGGGCTATCAAAACGTGCCGGTGGACGTGGACGAGGAGACGCTGCAAAAAATCGCCGACAAAACCGGCGGAAAATACTATCGCGCCGACAACGCGGAACGGTTCCGGCAAATTTACACGGAGATTGACAAACTGGAAAGAACCGAGGCGGTCATCAACAAATTCGCCCAATTCGATGAACTGTTCCCTTGGTTCGTGTCATGCGGATTGGCGCTGCTGCTGGTCGAAGTGGCGCTGGGACAAACCATATTCCGGAGGCTGCCATGAAATTTACGATTTACGATTTACGATTTACGATTTGAAGATGAGGTTCGAGCATCCACAAATTTTATGGTTGTTGCTGGTGATTCCACCGGCGTTGGCGGCATTTTTCTGGTGGGCATCACGCCAGCGGCAAAAACTGCTGGAGCAGTTCATTCAAGCGCGATTGCTTTCGACATTGACCGTCGGCATTTCTCCGGCGCGGAAAAAAATCCGGTTCGGCTGTCTGGTGTTAGCGGTTGCCTTGTTGGTCATCACGCTGGCCAGGCCGCAACACGGGTTCGATTTGCAGGAAGTCGAGCAACGCGGATTGGACATTGTTGTGGCGGTGGACACTTCCAAGAGCATGCTGGCGACCGACATCGCGCCGAACCGGCTGGCGCGCGCCAGGCTGGCCGCATTGGAATTGATGCAAAAGGCCGGAACGGACCGGATGGGGCTGGTCGCGTTTGCCGGGGACGCGTTTTTGGAATGTCCACTGACGATTGACAACACGGCGTTCCAACAGTGCGTGCAGGCATTGGATGTGAACGCGATTCCGCAGGGCGGCACGGCCATCGCCTCGGCCATCAACACCGCCTTGACTGCGTTCAAGGAAGGCAACCATCACAAGGTGCTTGTGCTGTTCACCGACGGCGAGGACAACGACACCGGCGCGCTCGAAGCGGCACAGGACGCGGCAAAAGCCGGATTGAAAATTTTCACCATCGGCATCGGCACGGCCGCAGGCGATTTGCTGCGGGTGACGGATGCAAACGGCAATTCGGATTATGTCCGCGACGAGCAGGGCAATGTCGTGAAGTCGCACCTGAACGAGGCGTTGCTCCAGCAAATCGCCGGGGCAGCGGGCGGTTTTTATCTGCCGTTGCGCGGGGCCAACACGATCGACACGCTTTACGAACGCGGTCTCGCGCCACTGCCGAAATCGGAAGGCAAGGAACGGCTGATCAAACGGTATCACGAACAATTTCAGTGGCCGCTGGCGGCGGCAATTTTGCTGTTGCTGACGGAAATGTTTCTGCCGGAGCGCCGATCTCCAGCCCGGCGGGAGCTGAATGGCGGATTAAAACGAGCCGGGCCGGACCAGCCTTCGCTCGGAAGCTTCGGCGCGGCAGGGGCCGGCGTTCCGATCGCAACGCTGGTGGCATTGCTGGGGTTGGCGGTTTGCGGAAACGCAGTCGCGTCGCCGTCGAGCGCGTTGCGCGAATACAAATCGGGTTATTACACGAACGCCCTGCAGGAATTTGAGCGGCTCGCGCAAGCGAACACGAACGACTTGCGCCTGATCTTCAACGCGGGCACGGCGGCGTATCGCGCAACAAATTTTGACGCGGCGTTGAACGACTTTCAGGCGGCGATATTATCGCCGGATTTGAAGCTGCAACAGCAGGCCCATTACAATTTGGGCAACACGCTGTATCGCCTGGGCGAACTTAAATTCGAGCCGGACACGGAAGGCTTGAACGCGCTGGAGGAGAGTTGGCAGCGAGCGGTCAAAAGTTATGAGCACGCGGCTGAATTGAACACGAATGATGCGGATGTTGCCTACAATCTGGCTTTTGTGAAGAAGCAGATTGGATTGATCGCCCAGCTTCGTGAGACGATGAGAAAAGCCAAGCAGGCGGCGGACGAGGCGGTCCGGCGCAACGAGTATCACCGTGCGTTGGAAATCATGGAAAGCCTGAACAGCCCAATTGCCGCCAAAAAATTCCAGGATTACATTAAAAAATTGAAGGACATTGATGCGATTGTCACTCCTCATCAGCCTTAGCCTGCTGCTGTTGTCAGGGCAGACGGCTTGCGCGCAACTCGCGCCCGCCGATGATTTTTTTAACAGCGGCGCGCAATGCTACATTTCCAACAACATCCCCCAGGCTTTGGAGTCGGTGGAAGACGGGCTGAAACATTATCCCAATGATGTGAAGTTGAAAAAGCTGGAAGAATTGCTCAAACAACAGAGCCAGCAGCAGTCCCAGCAAAACCAGCAGCAACAATCGCAACAAAATTCAGCGCAGAATCAGCAGCAACAACAGCAGCAGTCCGGGCAAAATCAGTCGCAACAACAATCGCAGCCGAAACAGCAGCAACAACAAAATCAACAGGCGCAAAATCAATCGAGCCAGCCGAATGACAAACAACAGCAGGAACAGCAGCGGCAGGCAAAATCGACCGGCAGGCAATCCGACGAAAAGCAGGACGGCCAAACCGGACAGGCCCAGGCTGTGGCGGCCCAAGAAATGTCGCCGGAACAAGCGCAACGGTTGTTGGATGCGCAAAAGGGCAATGAGCAATTTCTCCAATTAAAACCAAAAACCCCGCCGGAAAGCCAAAAAAGACCAATAAAAGATTGGTAATCAGAATTGCTAATTATCGCAAATAATTGATTATCAAAGTCTTGTAAGTTTATCCCCCTAACGATTTCTTCTTGAGTTTTGGCAAAAAGGGGCTAACATGAAACCGCGTCGGTCTTCTGGTGTGGGCGCTCTCCCGGAGTTCAATGGGTGAGTGCATATTTGTATCCAGACCCGGCGTGGCTCATGGGGCAAGGGCAGATAAGTGAGTTTTTCTGAACCGAAATGAGCCGTGGCAGGTCTAATTATAATTTATGTTGAAGCGAAAAAGAACGGCGCGGGGCACCGGGGTGCGCAAACATCGAAGTGGCAGCCGACGAAGCGCCGGAGTGAAACTGGCGCCGACGCGCCGGCGTTTTGTCATTTCCAGAGCGCGAAGGAACGCCTCGCAGCCGCAGAAAACTAGGCCACACGCAGCTGGCGCAGTTATTTCCACGGAAAAATCACCGGCAAAAACGCCACAGAATGGCCATGTAAACGCCGCGGCTTCGGCGCCCCTTCAATCGTCTGTGGATCTGACTGAGACGGTCCGGACGCTCCTGCATCTCGCGCAGGAGCACGGCTACATCACCTACGATGACGTCAATGACGTTTTGCCGGACAATCTCAGTCCCGAAGACCTTGATGCGCTGTTGACCAAGTTGCGGAGTCTCGACGTGGAAATCGTCATGGATCAGGCCGAGGCCGAACGCGCGGCCAAGCCGGCCGAGCCGGCACAGCCGGCGGAGGAGGACGAGGACGCGCGCCTGGAAATTCTCGACGATCCGGTCCGGATGTACATGAACCAGATGGGCAAGGTGCCTTTGCTCACGCGGGAACAGGAAGTCGAGATTTGCAAGCGCATCGAGGAAGCCGAGCTGGAGATGAAGCGCATCGTTTACAGCCTCGGTTTCACCGCGAAGGAACACATTGCCATCGCGGAAAAATTATTGTCCGAGCCGCCGAAGGAACGCTTCGACCGTGTGATCGTGGACAAAAAAAT
>Ga0116107_1002118_pt1 | contig 10745 bp, 10 predicted proteins | sample June2015DPH_6_10_FD_88969 | JGI IMG/M metagenome (GOLD analysis project Ga0116107, IMG submission 88969) | Peatland microbial communities from SPRUCE experiment site at the Marcell Experimental Forest, Minnesota, USA - June2015DPH_6_100 | ecosystem: Environmental > Terrestrial > Soil > Wetlands... | reverse complement strand
TCGGATTGGCAAATGGAAAGATGTACAAGGACAAAGTTGGGGCTTCTTTATCCTGTTTCCGTCGCACCGGAGGAATGCATACCATAGAAACCATGAACCATCTCTTCTTTAGCAATGATATGATCATAGCCGGCCGGGCAATGAGCGTTGCCAGAGATAAAGGTGAGGTGGAAAAAGATGATGAAGGAATCCTGAGCGCACAGACGCTCGGAAGCAAGATCGCCTGGTTAGTGAAAAAGCTCTATGGCTGAACGGGAACGCGCTTGTCAGGCGTGATTCAGGTGTGTTTCAGGCGTGGTTCAACCACGCCCGGTAGATTGCCGTAATCCTCTTTCAATCCGTAATCAATTCGGATAACTGCCCACTACTGGAACAAAGCAGTCAGACAAGAGCATTATCAATATAATATTTATTGTAGTAGATATTATTGGGTAAAGCGAAGTTTTATTTTAATAAAAGAAGTGATGATCAAATTACCGGCAAAAATAAACGGTTTTAGGCTATAATAGCTTCGTCAAATATCGTATTTCAATGCTGCCGCTAAAATTCGTTGGGATTGTTTCAAGAACCATGCTAACGTCTCTACCAAATCGATAAATGATTAATTTAGATATGCCGTATCGATAATAACTTTTATAAATTTCTCTAAAATCTTTTTCCGAAATCAACCGATCGTTTTTAATAAAAATAGCCCCTTCCAATTTGCCTTTATCCATATAGATAAAAGGGTTACTGAAAAATATTTCTTTTGCCGAATTACTTGCTGACAAAACATTTATTAAAAATCCGGTTTGAGACGCACGTATAATCCGCATGCCCCATTTCTTTTTATATTGCAAAACACCATCTTTTAAAAAAGCCCTTGTATCGCCTAATTCGATCTTTTTAAAACCTTTGTCTTTCAAATAACAAAAAGAAAAATAGTATAGCGCTCCGACAACGCCAAGCTGAAGATAATCTCCATTTCCATTCTTTATTCCAATACACCATAGATGAACGCTTTTCCCGATATAACGAATCAGAATGCCGCCTATATATTCTTCCCTGTTTTTTACAAGTATTAAATCGCAGTTTTTAAATTCTTCTTTTATTAAATCATATTCCATGACGATGGCTTCATCATCATGAGCTTCAGTAATATATGGTAAATACATATTGTGATAAAAATCATATAATTGAAAGATTTCATTTGTTGATTCAAAAGATAAGTGGTTCTTTTTTATTTTCCTGATATCCGATTTTAAACTTTCATTTGTTATTAATGAAGAAATCCCGTTCGAGATATCTATTTCTCCGGAAATCCAGCACGGGATATAAAACCATTTCCCGGTTATAGAAAATAAAGAAAAAACTCTGGGTGCTTCAACTACCATTAAAGAACAATTAATTTTTTCCTCTTTAACCTTTTTTAAAACCCCCCATATCCACATCTTTCCAATGTAATTTTCTTTATAAAGATTATCGAAAATTAAATTGATTATATAATTCCTGTTTTCTCTGCTTCCCGCATAAAAGATGCTGAGTTCCTGTTTGCTTTTTATCTCTTCTCCCGTTATAATCCAAAGATCAAATTTAGCTCCTCTAATTAATGACAGAAACCATTTCAAAGGAATAAAAACCCTGCGGAAAGAAGGGGGTATCTTACGATATATCCCTCTGCTCCGGAAAAATAAATATTTCAAACTATATTTTTTATTCTGCGAGGAATTCACTATAAATGTTTCCTGATTATTTTTTATATTTCTTTTTCCGGATGTTTATAATCTTGCCTTTTTGTGCACGGGGAAATTCGACACCATATTACTTTTTAATAATTAACATTTAAGAAATTTGGCTTGTATGTCAAGGGAATCTTATTTAATATATAAGCGTGATGTCGGTGCCGGCTTGACAATGATCAATGGAAAGGAGAAGTCTGGAAATGGGTCTTCGGGTATATAAAAGAGCAATTAATATTTATCAACACGGGGGCGCTCTCCTGTTTCTTAGAAAGCTGTTATGGAGTATGTTGTTGCGGCTGTATGTTTTTATGAGTCCGGTTGTATTTGCCAAACTTGAGATGTTTTTTATACTGGGGTATTGGCCAAACATAGATAATCCTAAAACTCTCAACGAGAAGATTAATTACAGAAAATTGTTCGCACCTCATCCATTATCCGTTTTGGTTTCCGATAAATACGCAGCCAGGGCATATGTTGTTTCAAAAACCGGCCGACGGGATTTATTGAATGATATATATTTTGTCGGAGGTGAACCGGGAAAGATCCCTTTTGATGATCTGCCAAACAAGTTTGTTATTAAGGCTAATCATGGTTCCGGCTGGAATATAATCGTGTTCGATAAGAGCAATATGAATCGCGACAAGGTCGTAGCAAAGTGCAATATGTGGCTTAGCAGGAAATACAGCGATACTGTATTCTCTGAAACACATTACGACAAGATTATCCCAAAGATTATTGTTGAAAAGTTCATTGAAGATTCTTTTTTTTACTTGCCATTAGATTATAAGTTCCTTTGCTTTGATGGAAAGGTTCACTATATAGAAACGGTTGTTCGGTCCTCGGATAATTATAGAGAAATTCATTACGATACGAATTGGAATAAAATAAATTTCAGGTGGGGAACTTTGAGAGCAAAAGATTTTACGAAGCCGCGCCTTCTCGATGAAATGATTATTGTTGCTGAAAAAATTGCAGGCGGGTTTGATTTTTGCCGGGTTGACTTATATTGTCCTGACAATAAAAAGATTATTTTTGGAGAAATCACATTAACTCCTGGAAGCGGGTTGTCTCCCTTTTACCCTCGCAAATGGGATTACCGCCTCGGAAAACTGTGGAAAATGCAAATTAATCCTACGAAAAGAGGGAGTTCTTATCAATATAAATAATATCTTTCAATCGTTGTGAAATAAAACGGTGTAAAAAATGTACATAACTAATAGTATTTATGGCACCACGCCTATGATTGTTCATGCCCCCGGGCTTTTACACAGCATGGATAAAATCATGATACATACGTTATTCAATCCATACTGGATTCCAATAATGAAAAATTGGCAAAAAGAAGCTCCGGAAATATGCAAAAAGGAAATAAAAGATGAATTAACTATTATTACCTGGAACAACACGGATATTAAAGGTTGCTGCGAACAATCATTGGAGAAACTGGAATTGGATTATTTAGTGCTCGGAAGGGGCAAGAAGAGCTGGCAGAATATAAATAAAATTATTACTGCTCTGGAAATAATTGATTCGATAAAAACACCTTATGTTATGGCTTTGGATTGTTTTGATATTATTGTATTGCGCGATCCTTATGAAGCTTTGGTAAAATTCAAAGCGATGGATTGTGAAATGCTCTTTAATGGAGAAAAAAACTATTATCCCGATTATGGATCAGCCAAAACCGGAAAATTTTCCATTACTGACAAATGGAAAGAATTTGAAACTACGGTGGCAAAAAGTGAATGGGGATTCCTCAACTCCGGAGCATTTATTGTGAAAACGCCATTCTATAAAGAATTCTTACGCAAGTGTCTCAAATATCATGAAGCAATAGAAAACAAAGCCACGTCCTTATCTCTTCCCCAAAATCCGGTATATAAAAAGTATCCGCATTATAAGATTAGTGATAGCGACCAGCTGATCACACACTGGATGCATTACGATTATTACCCGCGAATCAAAATAGATTATCGTATGGATATTTTTTTTAATACTATTTTCACTCCTCTGAATAAAAGAAAGTTAACCCTGCAAGACAATATATTTACCGGTCATAAGGAAATTAAATATGAAACAAAAATAAGAATGGCCAGTTTTTTATTAGGATTATATTTAAAAATAAAAAACCATTGATCACGACCGTCAATAATGTAAAAGACCGGCAGGAATATCTTGAGAACCTGATCCAGGTTAACAAATTCGGGGAAATAATGGCGGACAAGGAATCTGCGGAGGTCAAAGCCTGTCTTGCAAAATGACCCGTATAGAATCCTTTTCAGGAATCTAAGAGATCACTACCCGGTTATCAGTGTCTGATACCATCTTTCAAAGACTAATCCTCCATTTAGACGATAGCCAAAAACTGCACCTTAGTAATGGAAGAAATAATTCTGACGGTTCGGGAATCGAATTTTTATTGATAGCTTCCTATAATTCTCAGTTTCTCAGTTTATGATTTTGTGCTAGATTAATCTGCAATCAATATCTAATCAAGGAGTAAGCCTAATGAATCGCAGAATTATTATACTTACCTGCATTTGGGTTTATCTGGAAGTTGCTCTCTTGACAGGCTGTGCGTCGACTAATCAGATAGTGCCAAGAGCAACCGGACCCATTGACACCAACAGCGCACGAATCGTAGTTTCACGAGGCAATGATTTCAGTGGAGCGGTTGTTTCCATCGGCATTATAGATAGCGGCAAGCAGATTGGAGCGATCGGGCCAGGTGGACAAATCGCGTGGGACAGGATTGTGGGACCCATGCAATTGGTGAGTTTTGATACGAGGTGGCCTTCCGACATTACATATATAAAACCTTTGCGGGTCTGTGTTGGGGCTGGAATGATTTACCAATTTAAAGCCTATTGGCCAACTTTTTCGAATGATAGGTATCCGAAGATTGAATTGGTATCCGGCACTCCTGTTGCCTGTGAGCAGAGTGGAACTAAAACCATTGCCGCCAAGGCTGAAGACGCTCAGCCGCCGTCTGTGCCGACAACAGCCGCACAAACAACTTCAAATGCCGGGGAAAAGGCCAGGGACGGTCGTTTTATCGCCTATGATAACAGAACAGTTTTAGACACGAAGACGAACCTGATGTGGGCTGCTATGGATAATGGCTCTGACATAAACTGGCAGGGTGCAAAAAGCTATTGTGAGAATTATCGTGGCGGTGGATATACGGACTGGCGGATGCCGACTCTGGACGAACTAGCGGGGTTGTATGATGAGAGCAAGTCCCGTCCGACATCATCATGCAGGGCTTTATTTTCCAGCTATACCATTTATGTCGCAACGGAATTGATTAATATTACCTGTTTTAAGGTATTGGCATCGGACACGAACGGTTCCGAAGTCGGCAACTTCTGGTTCGCAATGCCAAGAGCCCCCCGGAAATCGTGGCATAAACAATCCTTTTCTGAAAACTCCCGCGCACTTCCGGTGCGTTTTGTAAAAGCGAATGCCAGTACTGATTCAAGTTTAAGTAGAGAAACAACAATATCGACAGATTCCACTACAGGACCCGATAAAGTGGAACAAGTTCAACAGCCAACGGTGAAGGGCGAGGAAACTAAAATATTTATAGGCAAGATTGAAAAAGTTACTCCAATTCTTGGGGGGTGGTCGGCGCCATATAATAAGATTGTGGTTACAGACGATAAGGGTATCCAAGAAACTTTTTTTGTATTCAGAGCCACTGTTATTACAGATACTAGTGGAAAAGATTTCTCAGGTAGTGGTACAAAAAGAGATAAAAAAGTAGAAGTAAAGTATTCAATTATAACGAATGGATCAAGTATAACAAATGGCAAGTATAAGGCCGATTCAATCAAGTACCTCGATTGATTTGATAAAATAACAATGAATTTGTTGAGAAAGGAAAACTTATGAAATCCTTTATGACTAATTCAAGAGCATCACGATGGAGTTTACTTAAGCTGATCATGATGGCATTGTTTATGCTCGGAGGATGCACGACCGTCCATATTAACTCTAAACCTTCAGGGGCTGATGTGATGGCGTCTTACGGCGGCAACTTTTCATGGACAGAATGGGGACGTGAGTGCCAAACGCCCTGCACATTTACATCAGCACATGGTGTTCAATTAAGAATACGATGGTCTGACGGTACGTTGAGTGAAATCCGCCAGGGCGATTATCATCCTTTCGGTGCAACTTATGATTTTAACTTCGACAAATCTGCCACTACTTCTGTCATATCAATGAAAAATGATATTAACACAAGTAAGGGTAAACTGGAACAAGTTCAACAGGCATCTGCGCCGACAACAGTGGCGCAAATAACTTCAAAAGCAACTGAGGAATTGCAAACATTTACTGGCGAGGTCAAGATTATAGAAGTAAGACATTTCATGCAAGTCGATGGCTTGGGCATTTCACAGGAATTTATAAACTCGTTCTATGATAATATGCGTGAACGTTTGGCAAAAAATAACGTGGCAGGGCAGATTATTGATGAAGGCTCCGCTGTGCCTGATGCCATAGTGGCGAATACCTTGATTGTAGAGGGCAAATTTACCGAGTATAAGAAAGGCGGATTTTTAGAAGGAGTTGGAATTGTAGGTTCTGAGATAAAATTTTATCGTAAGAGTGACCATGCGCTGATAAAGATTATCACGCCGAGAGTGCCATTCAAACCATCGCCCTTAAACTCAGATAGTGGTCTTGGCAGAAGTACAGGTTACAAGACTGCCGACGAAATTAAAAAAGCCTTGAGGTAGGTTGTTTGACCGGGCTTAACTATATTCGGTTTATAGATTCATAAATTTTTGCCGTAAAGATGTGAGGATTTGAAGTGGTAATCCTCCTTCAATTCTTCAACTGTCCACTACTGACATTTTGCAGATGGGGACAGTGATTCCATTGATTCAGTAATTGTTTTTTTACATATAGTAAGCTGAAATATAATTCTTTTTATTTTTCCAAGTTATACAACATTTTAACTGGTAATTATTCCACTTAAGATAATTGATACGCGATACCGTTTTGATGTATAGTTTACTTAAGAACAGCAAATTCAAATTAGAGGCAATCAAATGAATCGCAGAATTTTTATGCTTACCTGCATTTGGGTTTATCTGGCAGTTGCTCTTTTGACCGGCTGCGCCGCTACTAAGCAAATAATACCGGCAGCTTCAGGGCCGATACCTTCAAACTCAGCACGAATAATAGTCTTACGGGAAGGCGGTTTTGCCGGATCAGCTGCTCCTATCGGCATTACAGACAGCGGCAAACAGATTGGCGAAGTTGGTCTTCATAGCCAACTCGTGTGGGACAGAGTTGCAGGGTCCATGCAATTAGTTGGTTTTCATGCGAATGCGCCCGATCATCGTACACCGCCTATCCAAATGTGTGTCGGCGCCGGAATGACTTACCGGTTCATGGCCTCCTGGCCTGCTTTAAACAATCATAATTATCCGAAAATTGAATTGGTATCCGGAACGCCCGTATTATGTGAGGAAAATAATGCTAATGCAAATAGCAGTAAATTTCAGCAGCCCGAAGTAACAGCGGCAACATCGGCGGCATTAGCAGCGGCAAAACCAATAGAATCGAATACACCGGAATTATCGGGAACGTTTACCGGCGATGTCAGGATTATTGAAGTAAAACATTACACACAATCCCAAGGATTGAATCTTTCTCCGGAGTTTATAAACTCTTTCTATGATGGTCTTCGCGAACGTTTGATCAAAGAGCAGGTGGCAAGTCAGATAGTTGACGAAGACTCTGCTGTGCCTGACGCCGAAGCGGCAAATACCGTGATTATAGAGGGTAAATTCACCGAATACAAACAAGGCGGATTTTTGGTAGTTGGAGCGGTAAGTTCCGAAATTAAGTTTTACCGGAAGAGTGATCATGCGCTGTTTAAAACCATCACGGCGAGAGTTCCTTTTAAGCCTTCGCCGCTTAATACTGATAGAATTATAGGAAAAGCGACAGGAGGCAGGACCGCATACGAAATTAAGAAAGCGTTGAAAAAGGAGTAATTTGGTTATAAGGGGTGATCATGAAAAAAACATCAGTTCCAATTGATTTTCGGTTTCTAACATTGTCATTCGTTGTCTTGTGCGTATTATTTATGCCGATACTTGTCTACGCGGGGACATTTTATAATTGTCATGATAAAGGCGGAAATGATACTTTATCAAATATTCCGATAGAAGGTCAAACCTGCATACAAAAACAGACCTATGAAGAAACGACAGGCGCACCAAGGGATAATAATAAAACAGCCTCTCCGGATGACAAAATCACGAAAATTATAATAAGAGGAAACCAGATTCTGGTTCCTGTGACACTTATTTACGACAACAAAGAAGTCACTGTAAATTTATTGATGGACACCGGAGCCTCAGGAACAACGATCAACACGGAAACAGCCGACCGGTTATACATCAGTTTATACAAAGCAAAAAAGACAAAAGCGCAGGTTGTCGGCGGGAGTATCATCGAGGCCGGAATTGTCACGATGGACACTTTAAAAATCGGACCTCATATCATTCACAACAAGAATATTGTGATTGTCCCTCATAATGGACCTGCCGTTAAATTTGACGGATTGCTTGGTTTGGATGTGCTTGGGAATTTAAGTTATAAGGTTGATTTCGCCAGACAGATCATCTTCTGGGAATAGACATCCGGGATTCTTTTGTTTGTTCCAAGCTTTTCGTGCGCGTCAAACATTTCAAACAAAAGCATTTGAATAACGTTAGTCTATAGGTCGGCTTTACAGGAGGAATCGAGAATGAAAGGCATGAGATAAAATGCATTCGTTGACACAAGCAAATAAAAGAATTTCAGGAGAAACAAACAATGAAAAGGTTTCTAATTATGGTTGTTGCAGGATTGCTTCTGGCGGGCCAGGCCTACGCGGGAAACTTCACCGACAACGGGAATGGAACAGTGACAGACAAAAAAACGGGCCTCATGTGGCAGAAGGAGGATGATGGCAATACCTACAACTGGTATATGGCAGCAGGTGTCCATGACACAAATTATAATCCAACGACTAAAAGCGTCTGTGGAAAACTCTCTCTTGCAGGGTATTCTGATTGGAGACTTCCTTCCAACACCGAATTAATGAGCATAGTAGATTCCTCGATTCCGGAACCAGGGCCTACAATTGATGAGGTATATTTTCCGAGGACTAAATCGTCGGTTTATTGGTCATCAACCCAGGCCGCGGCCGCGTATGGCACAGTCTTTCGCAGCGGCAATATCTTCGTCGGCTGGAGAGGTAACCTATGGTATGTCCGGTGTGTGCGCGGCGGGAAGTAAAAAGAAATGCAAATATTATGAATACGCCCGAACCAGCAAAACTATGTTATGAATAAGGGATAAGATTATGGGATCATGGATCAAATGTATGTGTGGGGGTCTTATTCATACGAATATGTTCACCGGGACAAAAATATACCAATTGATAGAGGATGCAGATTATGACGCCATAGAGGATCCGGTTGACAGGGACAAATTGGATGATCTTTTTTTCAAAAAAGGGGTTACCGTCTATCGCTGCCATAGTTGTGGACGCCTCCTGATAGAATGGGATGACAAGGGAGTTCCCACATTTTATCTGCCTGAGGCAGGGCTTAAGAAGAATATTTCGTCTGACAAGAAATGCTGTCTGCCTGTCGAAGGGCAGAAATGGAAGCCTGTGCAGGAGAGACCCTTGCAGGAAGATGCAACCGCTGATGAGCGCCGATTAAGAGAACTGGAAATTATGGCCGATGCCGCATACAAAGCTATGTATGATTCTATAACTCCTGCTGCACATTATTCTGATGTTAAGGCCGCATTGGTCGAAGCTATCGGATTAGCAAATAAAATGGGCCGCAAGGCTGATATGGAAAGGTTGTTGCAGAAGGATGAACACGTGAAAGCTGTATACAGGAGCCAATTTTATTTGGTTTAATAATTACTTATTATTAATGCTCGTTTTTCGACCGGAAACTTGAGATAGGCCGATTTGTCCCTGACTGATGACATTCGCATAGGGCAGGGGGTCCCAACAGACTAAAATGAGCGGAACCTCTATTCTTTTTCAACGAAGTACGTTATTAATTGACATGTGATAATGACTTACTTATACTTTCATAAAATTATAATTATCTGGTGTTTTACTCGGTTTAGGATTAAATATCTGCAGGTTGGTCTAAAATGACAAAAGAGGAGATAACTGTTTATGAAACAACTATTTAAAACAATATTAGTTATAATTTTTATGCTAATATTAACAACAATTATTATTTCTTGCAGCAAACCATATATAGAAGAGCAACCTGTTAGCGCGAAAGCTATTAAAGATAGTCGTTTCGTTGATAATGGCGATGGGGTTGTTTTAGACACCAGGACAGGATTGATGTGGGCAAATAAGGATAATGGAAATGATATACAATGGCATGCTGCAAAGTTTTATTGCGAAAATTATCGCGGTGGAGGTTATAAGGATTGGCGAATGCCTACACTGGATGAATTGGAAAGTTTATATGATGAGCAGAAGATTCAGCCGGTGGCTTGTTCTAATTCTAATAACATTCATATCGCAACTGACTTTATTACTATCACCTGTTTAAATCTATGGTCGTTGGAAACAAGCACCACGACCAATGAATGTGATATTTTTAATTTCGGTTCCGGCACACGGTCCGCATATGCATGTCAAATGATCCTGGCTCGTGCACTTCCTGTGCGAAGTATCAGCAGATAATTATTTGCAGGTTCTGACGGGGTTACCCAATACTTTTTTATATCAGGATATTTAAAGAGGTAATCCGATAAGCTCATGGAAAATGCTGCTTATAAAAGATGAGGATTCTTTTGTAGAATATGTTTTCTTTCAATCAGTAATTGTTAAACAAATCTCTTAAATATTCTTATACCCAGAGCACCAAATGGAGGCAACAATAATGAAAACTGCTCTATTAAAAGTATTTTGCTTGTTTTGCGCTGTAGTTATCAGTTCGACTGCTCATGCTGCGGCTCCCGGATATCATA
>Ga0116107_1002098_pt1 | contig 10837 bp, 9 predicted proteins | sample June2015DPH_6_10_FD_88969 | JGI IMG/M metagenome (GOLD analysis project Ga0116107, IMG submission 88969) | Peatland microbial communities from SPRUCE experiment site at the Marcell Experimental Forest, Minnesota, USA - June2015DPH_6_100 | ecosystem: Environmental > Terrestrial > Soil > Wetlands >... | reverse complement strand
AGGAGGTAAATTACTATTATGTTCAAAAAAATAGCAATTATGATAATAATATGTTTTGTGCCAACATCTGTTTTTGCTGCGTTGGCCATGGGGAATAAAGCTAACTTTGCTACAGCATGGCCAACTATTGAGTATGAAACAAGTTATTCTGTGTCGGTCGGTGTTCACGATCAACGACCATATATTATTGACGGCCAGAAATCTCCCACTTATGTTGGTACTATGCGATCTCAGTGGGGCGTCCCTTGGAATATGAATACTCAGAGCGATAAACCACTATCTGATGACATTGCGTCAGCAATAGTATCAGGTTTTATGAGAGTCGGAATAAAAGCGTCTGCTGTTCCATTACTTTTCTCTGATGATCAAAATAATGCAATTGAGAAACTCAAAAAGTTGAGAGCGAAAAGAATTGTTATCATAACTCTAAACGAATGGAAAATTGATATTTTACGAAGTGCAGGTTTTTTCATATATGCAACAATAAGAGTTTATGATGAAGAAGGAAATGAACTTGCAAATAGCTCCGTATCTCATGAGAAAGTGGGGTCTGGAGATGGCTCTGTTATGTCCACTGATTATGCTGCACGATCATATTTGAATATGCTATTGAATGATGAAAAAATAAAAACTGCATTGGGAGGATCATCTGTTTTCGTGGTCAAGGAAATCGGTCGGGATGATCGTTTTATTGCATATAATAATGGAACGGTTCTAGACACTAAGACTAACTTAATGTGGGCAAACAGGGATAGTGGGGCAAATATTAACTGGAAGAGCGCAAAAAATTATTGTGCAAGTTACCGTAGCGGAGGCTACACTGACTGGCGGACGCCAACAAAGGATGAATTAATTGGATTATATGATAGTAGTAAATCCAAGGCGTCAGCATGTGATAGTAATCAGAATATTAGTGTCATTACAAAATTGATTAATATAAGCTGTTCTTATTTATGGGCTTCTGACATAACACATTCCACGTTTCGTGCTGATACCGTTGCTACCATCAATTTCAATGACGGCAAGCTATATTGGTATAACTGGTCAAGCGGTGCTGATTATTTCAGAGTACTCCCTGTGCGTTCTGCTGCAATAAAAAAACCTGCTATTTCACCGCAAACTGATTTAGAAACCAAAGAAAAAAGTTCCGATTCTTCGGAATATGCTCAGAAACTGCGTGAGTTAAAAAAATTAAAGGATGAAGGTTTCCTAACGGATAAAGAATATGAGCAAAAAAGGAAAGCAGTTGTTGATGGTCTGTGATTTTAAAATAAAGGAGATGCAATGAAGAAGATAATATTTTTGTTACCTATACTTTTTTTATTAAGTTGTGCAAGCTCCACGTATATTAAAACATTGCCTGAAGGGGCAAAGATTAAAGAAGGGGATATAGTGAAAGGAGTTACACCTTATTTGCACTGGGATAGGGGTATTGGTACTGGTGGTAGAACATTTACGCTCCAAATGGAAGGCTATAAAGACAAGACAATTATTATTGAAAGACGTGAATTTAAAGCTCAAAGAATTATTTTATTACCAGTTCTAGCTTGGCCATGGATTTTCGGTTATCCAGATGAGTACTTTTTTGAACTAGAAAAGGCAGTGCAAAACGATGTGCCTTCTTCAATAAAACAGAACATTCCAGTATCTTCCAAAATCTCAACACAGCCAAGTAAGGTCGAAACTGAACACGCCCAGAAATTGCGGGAACTAAAAAAATTAAGAGATGAAGGACTTCTGTCTGATGTTGAATATGAATTAAAAAGGAAGGCTATTATTGATAGTATGTAATTTAATCTGATGAAATCAATTCATTGGTTGGTTAATGAAAGGCAGGGGCAATTGGCTCTGCCTTTTTTATTTTATGAGATAACAATTACGGTTTGACAGGTTGTGTTAAATTGCAAAATGAGAAAAAACAAAAGTAGAGGAAGAAAGAAACATTATGGCTATAAGGAAAAAGCGGCTTTCAAAAAATTACCGGAACACTTCGAAGACAACTCAGTACTTAGCAGACATGCAGACAGATACCCATTTTTGACTCCACCGGGTAGGGGGCACTGAGTAATTCTTTCGAGGGGGGGAAGGACACTTAATAATTGCCTATTTTAAAATTATGAGCTGAAGAACTCCGGCAAGAGGTTAATGGAAGAGTACACGGGTTTTCTACAGGAGACCCTACGCAGAAAAAATCTGCTTAAGTTTAAAAACGATATAAAAAAATGATTATTAGTATCTGATATGATTAAACAATAAGCTTTAAATATTATTTAAAGTAGCAAGGAAAAAACAGGATAATTTCGTAATGAAAATATATGTATACGATGTTTAAAGGTGGGAAAGATTGTTGGAATCATGATAATGGATAAGTAAGCGGCAGATAAAAAATGTTCACTAGCGGTGATAGATTATAAACTTTGAATCACAAATTTTATTTGTTAGAAAAATACCAATTAAAAAAGTTAGTTTAACATGTGGAAATAGACATTTTGGGGGTATTTTTGGGGGTATGTGCAAAATTACATATTTAATAAATACTATAATTATAATTACTTAGCTAATCAGTTCGATCCTCCTCAGCCCACCAAGACATAGTGCACAAAAGTGCAAGGAAGTACAAAAACCCACTGTAACCAGCGGGTTTTTTGTTATTATTCGTACAAAGGCGTGCTATAAGGTTTTTTAAAATCCATCTGTTTTTAGTATGCATTTGAGGGTAATATATACCCGAAATATTTTGCGTATACTAAAAAAATGGAGGTTTATCATGCCTAAGCGCATGATCCCTCTGTCTGATATTAAAGTTCATAAAGCAAAAGCAAAGAACAATAACATTACCCTATTTGATGGCATTAATCGGGATGGAATGGACAACATCCTACCCTGTTAATCTCTTCTCAAAACTGCATTTTTATGTTAGATTTCAATCTGGTAATCATCAAGAAATAAGTGAAGATTTTTATTAATTTTCAGATTTATTATGATGGAGTAATTCCTCTTTGAAAGCTTGAGTTTTACACAATGAGCGTGAAATTTATCAAATATGACTGAAAAACGTCGTTTTTATTTCAGCCATAAGAAGAAGAAAGATTTAAGCTCAAGAAAAGAATGGTCATGAATCTTGTTAATGCAAATGCTGCCGTAAAAAGTTCGGGTTCCGTTTGGGATTATTTTGATCGTTTATACTGCATTTCTCTGAAAGAACGTGAAGATCGTCGCCAGTCAGCGCTTGAAGAATTTTCAAAAGTAGGGCTGGCTGGTAGAGTTGCGTTCGAGATTGGCCAACGTCATTCAAATAATATTGAGCAGGAGGTATATGAATCCCACATGCTATGCCTGCGTAAAGGGTTGGAAGCAGGTGCGGAAAATATTGTTATTTTTGAAGACGATGTAGAATTTGACTGCTTTGATCCGGAACGATTAAGAAGTTGCACTGAATTTTTGAGGCAACATCCCCAATGGAAAGTTTTGCTCATCGGAGCTTTAATTCGCTCCAGCCGTAAAACTACTGATCCGTGCGTACAGAAAGTTCGTTACCAGAGTCTGACCCATGCCTACGCTTTAAATCGGCATTATGCGGAAACTTTAGCATATGAACCCTGGCAGGGCATTGTTAACGACACCCTCTTTCGGTCGCTGGCTGATGATGTCTATGCAATTTATCCTATGTGCGCATTTCAAAAAAAATTTACCTCGGATAATTACAAGTATCCTAAACTTGTGCTAATCCGACGTTTGTTAGGTGGACTTAAGCGCATTCAAAAAGCAATTGAATTCTACCATAGGCACAAATTTGGTATCTATGCGGCGCATGTCATTGTTATTTTACTTGTGCTGTTAGTTTTTTTCTATTGATTATATTATTGCTGCCATTTCCGCTCGTCCTGCAATCAAAAACTGATAGCGAAGTTCGGGGTAGCATAACATCTGCGGATATTTTCCATAACAAAAGTTTTCAAGACTGTAATGCGATCATGAGAAATGTTACTCGATAAGAGAAAATAGGCCTAAACAGAGAAAATACACTGTTTTTATAACCCATCCCTTTTTTTCCATTATAGAGCTTCTACGTTCTTTTTGATTTTAACTCTTTTTTCCTTAATCATGGCTGCTTTGTTGCCCTCCAGCCATGTTTGCAAGGCTTCATCACGCTTCATGGAAATCAATATCTTTTTGTACATGGCTTTTTGGGTTTCAAAATCTTTCTTATCCGGTTTGCTTATATCCTTGAGCTTCAATATGAAATAGGTATTATTGATAAAAAGAGGCTTTTCCGCGTATGGTTTGTTGGCGGAAAGCTGAAAGAGAACATCAGCCGCATCCGGGATTGTTCCCACCTTGGGTATTGTATCCCCAATCTTGAAAGTGCCTGTTTCGTTAACTTTCAACCCTTTTTCCTTGGCGATTTTATCAAGACCTTCTCCCGTTTTTATACGCTCTAAAATTGACTGCGCTTCTTTTTCGGCAAGAATCTGCGTTTCGTTTTCTATGAAGCGGCGCCGGACTTCATTTTCTATGGTGTTCAGTATCGGCAAGTTAGCAGGTTTTATATCGACAACTTTGAAAAGATAATAACCGTCTTCGGCAGCAATGACTTTACTGATTTCGTTTTTCTGCATATCCAGAAGCATTTCGGTAAGGTTTTTAAGGGATGCAAATTCCTGCGGCGGTTTATTAATTGAAAAGAAATCCAAATTATGAATTTTTAAATTATTTTTACTGGCATAGCTCTCCATATTATCTTCTTGATAGACAACGTCCCTGGCTTTTCTGGCTTCTGAATAAGCATTTGGCAATCCTCTTGTTTTTTTTAATTCCTTAGTTATGGAATCCTGAGCTTGGGTAAGTGTGAGTTGTTTGCCGTCTTTGGTTTTATATTTGTCTTTATTGCTTAGGTAATAGCTTTTGACGTCTGAATCACTGATGTCTTGCGGGAAAGAATCGCCGGAAAAATATATATATTGAATCTTTATCTGTTCGGGAACACGGAATAAATTACTGTTACGCTTTAAATAGTCTTCCAGTTCGGCTGGAGTGGGTGTAATTTTCTTTTTGATATCATTGCCGGAAATTTGCACGAAATTAAGATTAATTTTCTGGTTCTGCAACACGTACAGATCGTAAATTTCTTGATCGGAGATTTTAACGCCTTCTAGAACAAGGGATTCAATTTTGTTCGCTATCATATCTGCTTTGTGGAGAGTTTCAAAATCTTCAGAGGACATTCTGTTGTAGCGAAGTATCTGCTTGTATTTGCGTTCATCAAACTCGCCATTTGTTTGCAATGCCGGTAATGACATGATGCTATTTCGTAATTCATCGTCGGAAACTCGAATCTTTAAATCAGCGGCTTTGGCGAGGATTATCTGCCTGTTGAGTAAATCATCATACGTTTTTTTCTTGAGGTCCATTTTCTTGAGTATTTCCGGAGTAAATTTTGCTCCAAGACGAAGCCGTGTCATATCCAGCATTTTTTCGTATTCGTTGTGAAATTCAGCTTCGCTGATTGCTTTTTTATCAACTGTGGCAATTATTTTTGCGCTTTGGCCTCCTCTGTTGGAACCGAAATAAAGGACAAAAACTATAATGATAATCCCCAGGATTCCAATCATAAACCAGCCGCGTGCGTGTTTGCGAAAAAATTTCAGCATAAAATCACCTCAAAAAAGATAACGAATTTGTTCAATAATAGTTAAACTTTTACTCTATTATTATAGTCATTTGCAAAAAGCAAACATAATTTAAAAAGGCGTTGATTAGGATAATGAAATGCTGTATAGAAAATAGTTCTACGGAAAAGTCATTATTATTGCGAAAATATAGGGGGATAAATGTTACTTGATTATATATTAGGAAAATTTTCCAACGATCTTGCTATTGATCTTGGCACTGCAAATACCATTGTTTATGTCAAAGATAAAGGCATGGTTTTAAATGAACCCTCTGTTGTAGCCGTATATCAGGATTCCAGAGGAATGAAAACGGTGCGTGCCGTAGGCAATGAAGCTAAAAACATGCTGGGACGCACTCCGGGCAATATTGTCGCTATCAGGCCAATGCGCGATGGCGTTATCGCCGATTTCGATATAACTGAAAAAATGCTGAAACATTTCATTTTAAGCGTCCATAATCGCAAGTCTCTGGTGCGGCCGCGAATTATTGTTGCTGTGCCGTCAGGGATAACTCAGGTGGAAAGGCGCGCCGTACGTGAGGCAGTGCAATCGGCTGGCGCCAGAGAAATTTACCTGATTGAAGAACCAATGGCCGCGGCTATCGGAGCAGGTTTGCCTGTTTCCGAGCCCACCAGTTCAATGGTGGTTGATATTGGCGGCGGGACAACTGAGGTTGCTGTTATTTCCCTTGGTGGAATTGTGTATTCGAAATCGGTGAGAATCGCCGGTGACAAGATAGATGAAGCAATCGTTCAGTACATGAAGCGAAAGCACAATTTGCTTATCGGAGAAAGAACAGCAGAAATTATCAAAATTGAAATCGGCTGCGCCTATCCATTTGACGAAATTAAAGTTGGTTCCATAAAGGGGCGCGATTTGATATCCGGAATTCCCAAAATCACGGAAACCAATTCTGAAGAAATAAGGGAGGCCATCAACGAACAGATCACATTTATTGTTGACGCGATCAAAGACACTCTGGAAAATTCTCCGCCGGAACTTGCCGGTGATATTGTTGACCGTGGTATCGTTCTTACAGGTGGTGGAGCACTGCTGCAAAATATTGACATCCTTATAAGAGAAGAAACCGGATTGCCTATTACTATTACTGATGATCCCCTGTCGGCTGTGGCCAGGGGCGCGGGCATGGCTCTGGATCAAATCAGTGTGCTTAAAGATATTGCTCTTGAGGTCTAAAAACGTCCGGGTGAAGCATAGCTGATTAGCAATATTTTATTTATTTTTGTTTTGTATGGCTTCAACATTTTTTTGTGAATGTAAGGCAAATCGGCTAAAACGATCTGCTTTTTGCTTATGATATCGCTTGTAAACTTTTAAACTAAGCTTCGCAAACCTTCTATTCCGGCTGACAGCGTTCGATACAGCCTTATAATTATTTCCCTTATCAGGTAAAAAATGTTTTTTTTAAGGAAATATAAAACAATTATCTTCATTGCTGCTCTTCTTGTCGTGGCTTTGAGTATGATTTTCTATAATTTGAAATATGGAACGGATAAAAGTTTCCTGAGAAAGATTGTATTGGAAACTATAGCACCGGTGCAAAAGGCTTTGAGCTTTTCCATCGCCAGTGTAAAAGATGACTGGTCGCGCTATATTTTTCTTGTCGGCATTGTGGATGAAAATAAAAATTTAAAGAAAGAAATTGAAGAACTCAAAGCAGTTTTGATTTCATATCAGGAGAGTTATCAGGAAGCGCAAAGGTTGAGAAAGCTTCTATCTCTTTCAGATGATTATAAATACCAGTTCATTTCCGCCCGGGTTATCGGTAGAGAACAGGCCGCTCTTTCCAGAGTAATATTGATCAATAAAGGTTCATCTGATGGTTTGAAAACCGGTATGCCGGTTGTTGCGCCTCCCGGATTAATTGGCCGCCTGGTTGATGTCTCCTGGCATGTTTCCCGGGTGCTGCTGTTTATTGATGAGAACAGTAATATTGACGCCATTGTACAGCGAAACCGCACACAGGGGATTATAAGCGGGGCAGGCTCTCGCGGACTGATTTTTAAATATATTTCCAAAACTCAGGATGTTAAAGAAGGCGATGTCATTGTTTCTGCCGGCATGGGAGGTGTGTTTCCCAAGGGTATGCTGATTGGTCAGGTCATCCATGTCGACAAACAGGATGCCAGTCTTTTTTTAAAAATCAATGTTGCCCCGTTCGCTGATTTTTCTAAACTGGAGGAAATATTAATTTTATCTTCCGATGAAACTAAAATTTGATAACGATGCTTTATTATATATCACTGCCATTCTTATCCATATTATTAATAGCGCTGCAATCAACTATTGCCGATGTAATTTTTTCCGACCGGTTGGTCTTTGAACTATCTTTAATTGTAATTATTTATGCCGGATTTCATCTTGATTTAATTAAAGGAGTAATTTTAGCATCAATCCTCGGATTTGTATTGGATTGTTTCGGCGGTTCGGTGCCGGGATTATTTACTTTTATTTATATTGTTATTTTCTTATGTTCATTTTTTATTTCCGATTGGCTGGATACTGAAAAAATATATGTTATTGCCTTCTTTAGTTTCCTTTGCGCTTTTTTGAAGGAGATTATATTAATTCTTTTTTATTATTTAGCTTTCAAAATTGATTTATTAATGAATACATATTTTATTATTTTCGTGCAGGCTTTGATTATCGGCCTGTTTGCCCCCCTATTTTTTTACTTGATGAGCCGGGCAGAGGTGTTTTTTTATGGAAAAAAAGTATGACCAGTTCAAGGAACAGGAACCAACCGAATTCAAGCCAAAAGTTAAGATGGCCGCCCTTTTATTTTTGATTGCTGTTTCCGTTCTGGTTATGAGGTTGGGGTACTTACAAATTATCAAAGGAACGGAATTTAAAAAAAAATCGGAAAATAATTCTATCCGTTTCCGGCAAATCAGGCCTTTGCGCGGCCTGATTATGGACCGCAATGGCGTCGTTCTAGTGGATAACAAACCCTCTTTTGATGTGCTCTACGTACCCACAAAAAACAAAGGTAATGACTTGTCTGTTGAAAAACTTAAAGACCTCTATAAAAGAAAATCACTGGAATTTTCCTATGATCAATCTATCCTTAAGGACACGAAACTGTACCTACCTATTAAATTAGATAAGAATGTGAATATGGAAAAAGTTGCTCTTGTGGAAACCAATGCATTGAATTTACCGGGTATATATATTGATGTTTCACCTATTCGTTTGTATCTCGATGGAGAAGTGCTGGCACCGATTATCGGTTATACAGGAGAAATAAGCAAAGAGGATATTGAAAAAAGTAATGATAAATACACCTATGGTGAGGTTCTGGGAAAGTATGGGTTGGAAAAGTATTTTGACGATTACATTCGCGGCCATAGCGGGGCGGAACTGGTTGAGGTAAATGTTCACGGCAAAGAAATCAGAAATTTGGGAATGAATAAACCTGTTTCCGGTTATAATATGGTGTTGACTATTGATGCTGACTTGCAAAAGGCGGCATGGCAGGCACTTGAAGGAAAAGCAGGTTCGGCCGTAGTTTTGGATACACGCGATGGTTCGGTGTTGGCTATGGTTAGTTCTCCTTCTTTTGATCCTAATTTGTTCAACAACGGAATTTCCAATGATCAATGGAACGAATTACAAAATAATCCCTTTGCTCCTTTATCCAATAAGGCAATTTCCGGGCAATACCCGCCCGGTTCAACTTACAAGCTGATTGTTGCCGCTGCCGCTTTGGAAGAAGGAATTATCACTCCCGATACCAAAGTGCTTTGTAAGGGTTCTTTTACTCTGGGCAATAGAACGTATCGCTGTTGGAATAAACATGGCCATGGTTATGTTGATCTACATAGAGCAATTGTTGAATCATGCGACGTCTATTTTTATACGGTAGGGAAAATGTTGGGAGTAGATAAGATTGCTCAATATGCGAAACTTTTTGGTCTGGGAGAAGTTTCCGGTATTGATTTGCCTGGCGAGAAAAGCGGGTTGGTGCCTACTAAAGAATGGAAGTTGAAGCGGAGAAAAAACGCCTGGCAGCCCGGAGAAACGATATCAATATCTATCGGCCAGGGGTTTAATTTAATTACGCCGCTGCAATTAGCCAACGCCTTTTGCGCTTTTGCCAATGGCGGCATTTTGTGGCGGCCTTATTTGGTAAAATATATTGAGTCAGCAGACGGGAATGTATATAAAAAGTTTTTACCGGAAAAAAAGGGAGAACTGAAGTTAAGCCCCAAAACAATTGAGATTTTAAACGGCGCCTTGTGGGGTGTGGTTAATGAACCCGGAGGCACCGGTCATGCCGCCAACATACCCGGAATCGATGTTTCCGGCAAAACGGGGACTTCGCAAGTGCTTGGGTTGCCGGCGGATGAAAAAGCCCGCCGCAGAAAAGTATTAGGTGCTTTTCAAAAAGATCACGCTTTGTTTGCTTGTTTTGCGCCATCGAGAAATCCGGAGATAGCTGTTGCGGTTGTTTTGGAAAATGCAGGCGGCGGCGGTGCAGTCGCCGCTCCGGTCGCCCGCAGGATATTATCTGCGTATTTTGAAGGAAAGAAAAAAGATAAACTTAAGCGTGCTATGGCGCAAAGTCCGCAAATGAACAAATTAAACAATTGAAATTATTATTTTGGTAGTTGCCTGTCGGGTATGAGGAAGGCTAATGATTTTTCTGAAATTTGATCGTCGCATTTTACACTATTTTGACTGGATGCTTCTGGCGTTCGTGCTTTCCATCTGTGCAATAGGCGTTTTAAATATTTACTCTACAGGCTTTAGTTCCAGTGAAGGACAAATCCCTCTTTACTTAAAGCAAATTCAATGGATTGCGCTGGGATTAATTTTCATGATGATTATTTTTTTTATCGATTATCGCATAATTATTCAGTACGCTTATATGATTTATGGCATCTCTATCGTGCTTTTAGTCCTGGTATTTATTTTCGGTTATGCTTCACATGGTTCACAAAGATGGCTCGGCGGCGGTTTTTTTGCTTTTCAACCTTCTGAAGTAATGAAGATAGTAATAATAATTGCACTGGCTCGTTATTTTGATGATCACAAATCCAGCGAATCTTACAAGTTAAAAGAGCTCTTATGGCCTTTTTTAATAGTGGCGGTTCCTTTTGTATTGATTTTAAAACAGCCGGATTTAGGCACAGCGCTGATGT